>Ga0222715_10001239_pt1 | contig 24669 bp, 27 predicted proteins | sample C33_9DmetaG_FD_165056 | JGI IMG/M metagenome (GOLD analysis project Ga0222715, IMG submission 165056) | Estuarine water microbial communities from San Francisco Bay, California, United States - C33_9D | ecosystem: Environmental > Aquatic > Marine > Unclassified | place: USA: California...
AGTAGAAGCCCAACTCCAAAGAGATCTATCAAAAGAGAAATACAACGAAAACTTAAATAACCTATACCGGAAATTAAACAGAACACCAGGAGAATACGTATCGGAGGAATGGCAAAACCTACAAAAAGAATCCTTCCAGGATCAAATAGAAGCTAATCAAAATAGTAAGAAAGAGAAGAATTTTCCTTTAGCCGGTATTATTCCGATAGACGTCTCTTTTACCCTTGATGGTATTGGTGGAATAAAGATAGGACAAAGTGTTCGATTTAAAAAAGGATTTCTATTGCCAAAGTACGAAACCTTTTCTTATATTGTCACCAGAGTGGATCATTCGATAGGACAAGATAACCGATGGACTACCCAGCTTCAGTTTAATCCGATTATTTACCCATAAAGTGTATTTACCGAAGAGCAAATATCGAATTAGGAACACACCCGGTAACGAATTCGTTAGATCGGACGGAACTAGCTATAGAGGTTCAGTTGTGGTAACGTACAAAGGAGAGGTATTTGCCGGCTCAAGTCTTACATCAATAGGAGAAAAACTTTTCAGTAAAGAGTTATTTGAACAATCCAAGGAGATAGAAACTCCGGAACTGTTTAACGAGTACCCTAAACCTACTGAAAGAGATTATATAACTGGAACTTTTACGAGGCACTTTTGTATAGATCAGAGAGATGGTAAGATCTACGAAGTTATTAAAGGAACTCAAGATAAGTTTAAAGACTTTAGATTTATAACCAGAACTTCAGTAGAGTGGAATCTTACCGGACCAGTTGAAGATACGAAAGTAGGTGATTATATTTATCCCGGTACTGGAACTAAGAATCAGCAAATAATAGATCAGCTTGAAAGAGCAGTACCCGGATTCAAAGACTTTTTATCTGCCGAACAGTTTGTTCGATAGAAGATTATTCCTATATTTAGGAAAACGGTTTTTATTAAATGTTTTATATCGTAGAGACGCCCGACCAGGTTAAGCGTCTATTAATCTTTAAGGAGAAGGACTCATACGTCGAGGTGATACAAGCCTCAGACTCCTACCATCCTAAGCTTTCTTCTCCGATCGCTCTCTACATCAGACCGCTGGACTTCTCCGAAGGCTTCATCCTCCCGATAGACCACCCCGAAGGGCTTGGCATACCTGCAGAAATAATCTCTAAGGTACTCTCTTCGTTCGGCAATAAGTATGTGTACGATAAAAAGGCCTTTCTCTACCATTTTTCTTGCAAAGGTCTGAAAGATATTCAACTCTTGAATGCTTTGGCTATCGGAGAGGCTCTTACTCTCCCGAACCCACCAAAGATCTTCAACCTCTTTTATAACAGATATAGAGAGTCAGATCAGGTAAACAGATTTATTCCTCTTTCTAAGCTGTATGAAAGAGCCGAAAGCAATTTCGAATACCTTCTTCCGGTAATAGAGCAAAATAGAGAGGTAGAGTCCTGGGATTGCTGGGATTTTTATAACGATCTCGGTACAGAAGTCTTCTTTGAAGCAGAGCAACACGGTCTTAGGGTAGCATATCAACCGTTTATAGATCTATTTTCTCCGCAAATACCTGAACTTAACATCAAAGATAATGTAACATACTCGTACTACAACCTGTATAACGTTACTTCCAGGCCAACGAATGCATTCAATAGTATTAATTTTGCAGCTATTCCACATAAAGAGCAGCACCGGCAGGCTATCCTCCCGCAAAATGATTTATTCGTAGAGTTCGACTTTGACGGATACCACCTAAGACTTTTATCCGAACAGATAGGTTACGAACTTACACAGGAAAGTGCACATAAACAGCTGGCTAAATTATACTTTAAAAAAGACGAAATATCTGACGAAGAGTATTCTGCTGCTAAGCAAATTAACTTTCAAGCTCTTTACGGTAAAATTCCGGCTAAATATAGAGACCTAGAAGTATTTAAAAAGATTCAACAATTTATAGATGATCTTTGGAATACTTTAGAAACTCAAGGATATGTAGAGGCTCCCATATCTAAACGTAGATTCACATCCAAGCTTCAAAGAATGAACCCTCAGAAGCTTATGAACTATGTTATGCAGAATTTGGAGACCTCTAGAAATATTCTTATATTGAAAGAAGTTTTAGATTACTTAAAAGATAAAAAGACTAAAGTTGCGCTCTATACCTACGATGCTATTCTGTTTGATTTCAGTAGAGAGGATGGGGTAGAGCTTTTAGAAACCTTAGAGAACCTATTGAGCCAGAAGGATTCCTATCCTGTTAAATTCAAATACAACACAGACTATTGTTTAGAATAGATACTTCTATTTATAATGGATATACAAACTAATAATATCATTTCTTTCGAATACGACTTTGAAGAGTCGTTTAATTTCGACGATATGAACAACAAACTATTCTGTACTTTTACGACCGAGGAGGAGCTAGAGAATACTATTCAGAGCATCAAGGACAAGTACAGTATCGTATTTAACAAGATTTTTGTTCTTTTCTCCAAGAGCCAGGACGAATACATGTGCACCTACAATGTAGATGAGGCAAATGTATCTACCTTTCTTGAGAACACTATCCTGGTGCACCGGAAAAAAGAATCAAATACTCTCTACACTATCAACGCTCTAAACGAACTCATCAAAGAGCTGAATGATGGAGAGTTAGACACTTCCTTTAGAGTGAATTGGAATGATTACAGGAACTGTATCCTTCTGACTAAAGGAGCCGAGCTAAAGAGAATCAATACTAAACTTCACGAAATCGTAGAGTTTTAGTTGATCTTTAGCATCCAAGGTACTATATTACCTTATCAACTAGTTACAAACAATAAGTTATACTATGGATCTTAACGCAATTAAAGCACGGCTGGACTCTATGAAGGAGAGCTCCCAGCAAAGAGAAAAAGTTGATTACGATACGATTTTCTGGAAACCACCAATCGGTAAATCCGTAATTCGTATTGTACCATCGGCTTACGATCCCACCTTTCCATTCTCAGAGCTTAAATTCCATTACGGTGTAGGGAAGTACCCTATGATTGCTCTCTCGAACTTTGGTAAGCAGGATCCAATCGAAGAGTTCGTAAAAGAACTTCGTAAGACAGATGACCGGGATAACTGGTCTCTGGCAGGCAAGCTTACTCCTAAGACTCGAACATTTGCACCCGTTGTAGTACGCGGTGAGGAAGACAAAGGTGTTCGTCTTTGGGGCTTTAGTAAGACCGTTTACAAAGCACTTCTATCGCTTGCCGAAGACGAAGACATCGGAGACTACACAGACGTAGTAAACGGTTTCGATATGGTAGTTGAAGTTACGGAAGGTAATCCCTACCCAGTAACTACAGTTCGTATTAAACCTAAGATGACAGAGCTGCATAGTGATAATAATTTGGTAGAGACATGGCTTAAAGAACAGCCAGAACCTAAAACATCGTTCTCCCAGTACGATTACGACTTTATCAAAAGACAGCTTCATAACTACGTAAACGGTACCTCGGACGAAGAAGAGACAACCCCGGCTCCTCAAGCTACTGAATCTACATCTTCGGATGCAGAGGATAAGAACTTTAGAGAGACTGGAAAGTTTTCTTGGGAGAAAAAAGAAAGCACTGACTTCTCTCTTGAGAATAAGTCTGCAGTAAAGTCCGACCCTGTCTCTAAATTCGATGAACTCTTTAACGATTAATGGCTAAATCAAAAACTAAAGCTAAGGCTGAAGATATCGTCAAGGGTAACTTCAATCTTGGCGCATTCAAGAAAAAGAAAGGTTTTGCCAGTACGTCTGTAAAGTTCAAAGATCAAGGATGGATTCCTCTATCGGAAGCATTCCAGGAGATCACATCTATTCCAGGCATTCCTACAGGCCATATCACACTCCTTCGGGGGCATAGTGATACCGGAAAGACTACAGCACTCATCGAAGCAGCTGTAAGCACCCAGAAGATGGGCATTCTACCGGTCTTCATCATCACAGAGATGAAATGGTCTTGGGAACATGCCCGGGAGATGGGTCTCCAGTTCGAAGAGGTTAGAGGCGATAGTGGTGAAATAGAAGACTATCAAGGATTCTTCTTATACGCAGATCGTGGTTCTCTGAATACGATTGAAGATGTAGCAGTATTCATTGCCGATCTTATCGATGAGCAGAACAAAGGCAATCTACCTTACGATCTATGTTTCTTCTGGGATAGTATTGGCTCGGTGCCGTGTGAGCTATCCGTTCGTTCTAACAAGAACAATAACGAATGGAACGCAGGTGCTATGTCTACCCAGTTTGGCAATAACCTTAATCAGAAGATTCTACTATCGAGAAAGGCTTCTTCTAAGTATACCAATACTCTTGTTGCGATCAACAAAGTTTGGACTATGAAGCCTGAATCTCCTATGGGACAGCCCAAGATTCTCAATAAGGGAGGTATGTCTATGTGGTATGATGCCACTTTAGTAGTAACCTTCGGTAATATTACCAATCCGGGTACGTCTAAGATCAAGGCTATCAAGAACGGAAAGCAGGTAGAGTTTGCAAAACGTACGAATATTCAGGTAGAAAAGAACCATATCAGCGGTGTGACTACCAGAGGACGTATCGTTATGACAACTCACGGGTTTATTCCGGACGATAAGAAAGCTATTGATAAGTACAAGGACCAACATAAGGATACGTGGCTATCGCTACTAGGCTCAGTCGATTTTGATCTCATTGAGGAAGGGGACTTAGAGGAAGATTTTAGAGATATAGGACTGACCAATGGCGAGTAAGTACGATAACATCCTAAACAAAATAGAGGAGCGTCCTCCTAGAGGAGAGAATGATCATCTCTTGATCATCGACTCGATGAATACACTCATCCGTAGCTTTTCTATACTTAAGACCATGACTCCGCAGGGCCACCATATCGGCGGCCTTGTGGGGTTCCTTAGGTCGTTAGGCTACCTTGTACGTACGTTCGATCCTACAAAAGTAATCTGCGTATTCGACGGACTGGGCGGAAGTATGAACCGGAAAAATATAAATCCGGAATACAAAGCACAGCGAGAACATACTAAGATTACAAACTGGGGCCTGTTCGATACCAAAAAAGAAGAAAGCGAATCGATTACAGCCCAGCTCAACCGCCTAATAGATTATCTAGAATGTCTTCCAGTCCATATGATAATGATGGACAAATTAGAAGCAGATGATATTATTTCTGTTATAGCGATCAATGCATCGAGATACGGAAAAAAATCAACTATCGTTTCTTCGGATAAAGACTTTCTACAGATAATCGACCCTAACATCGAAGTTTATGCTCCGGTTAAGAAGAAAGTTTTTACTAGAGATAATATTGAAGAAGAGCTTAAGATGCCCCCTTCGAATTATCTTATAGCAAAAGCACTTCTTGGGGATAACTCAGATAACCTGGCAGGCGTAAAAGGTCTAGGAATTAAAACTCTCCTCAAAGAGTTTCCTTTGATCGTAGAACAACCTGGAATCACTTTAGACTATATCTACGATGTTTGCGAAGAGAACATTGAAGGTAAAAAGATCTTTGCTAAAATTATCTACGATTGGGATAAAGTAAAAACCAACTATGAGTTGATGAATATTCAGGAGTCGACGTTGGACGATAGGGAATTAGACATTATATTAGATGTATTGAAAGAGCCTGCACCGAGACTACAGACAGGTACTTTCTTACATTATTTAGATAACGATAAAATTGAAGGCATAACCAAGAATACGGAAGCTTGGTTAGAGACCTTCCGACCATTAACAGGTTTTAGAGCAAGAGAGTTATAAATGACCCTACAGAAATTAAGACAGTGACTATATATTAGTAAAAATATGGTCATTTACATAACAACTAACCTAGTAAACGGAAAAAAGTATTTAGGAAAAGATAGCAAAAATAGAGAATCGTATTTGGGTTCTGGAAAATATTTGAAAGCGGCAATAAAAAAATACGGTAAGAATAACTTTGAAAAGGAAATTATCGAATACTGCTCTAATCTTGACGAACTTAATAATCGAGAGGTATTTTGGTTAAAAAAACTACAATGCAAATCAGATGATAATTTCTATAATATTATCGACACTATTACTCCATGCAGACAGGGAAAGCCGCTATCAAAAGAGCATCGAGATAAAATAAGACGTAGTTCTATAGGTAAGAAACATACACAACAAACTCGCGAACTTCTCTCGGACATACAGAAAGAACGGCTTTCAAAAAAAGACTGCTCTCATTCGGAACTTACTAAGATTAAGATCTCAAGTGCCTTGAAAGGTAAATCTTTTTCCGACACCCACAAAAAGGCTCTATCAGCGGTCAGAAAAGGAGTACCACGTACCTATAATCGAAAGGCTATTGAAAAACTTGATAAGACTACAGGACAGGTACTTAAACGTTATGAGATGATTATTGACACTAGGAACGATGGTTATAATCCACATGCTATTCAAGCAGTACTTTCCGGAAAGTGTAAAACATCTGGGGGATTTGGTTGGAGATACGCAATATAAGGTTTTAAATTAAAAGTTATGAACAGAGGATAAATAAATGGCAGCTCTGCAAAAATTAACGCAGTACGGAAAAGGTTTTCAGATAAAAGTATTAGGTGCTCTTCTTACGGACAAAGGCTTTTTGCTCAACGTAAGAGATGTACTCAGACCAGATTATTTCGATTCCGATTCACATAAATGGATTATTGAGCAGGTAAACGCCTACTTTGATAAATACCATACTACGATCACCATGGACGTTCTCAAGGTAGAACTTCAAAAGATCGAAAACGAGGTACTTCAAGTAGCCGTCAAAGAAGAGTTACGCAACTCCTACCAAGCATCTCAGGATGATCTAGAGTATGTTGAAGAAGAGTTTACTACCTTCTGCAAGAATCAGGAACTTAAGCAAGCTCTTTTGGAGAGTGCCGAGCTTCTCAATGCAGGAGATTACGATTCTATCCGGTCCCGTATTGAATCTGCTATGAAAGCCGGTATGGATAAAAATATCGGCCACGAATATAATAAAGATATTGAGTCTCGATATAGAGTGGACTACCGTCCAGCTGTACCGTCTCCTTGGCCTTTGGTCAATAAAGCAACCCAAGGTGGTTGGGGACCTGGAGACCTCATTATTATGTTCGGTAACCCAGGCGCAGGCAAGTCCTGGCTCATGGTTGCAGCAGCAGCTCATGCGGTCAAGCTAGGGTTCAAGGTGAACTACTATACTCTAGAGCTAGGAGAAGACTACGTTGGAAAGCGCTTTGACTGCTACTTTACCGGACATAGTATTGATATTGTGAATAAACATCGAGATGAAGTTCAATATCAGGTAGACAATCTTAAAGGTAGCTTGATCGTAAAAGAGTATGCTCCTAAATCTGCAGGTATCAGCACTATCAAGGCTCACGTTCAAAAATGTGTTGACATGGAACATAAGCCAGATATGATTATTATCGACTATGTAGATTACCTGAGAGCTCCTTCTAAAAATAGAAAGTTTTCCGAACGCAAGGATGAGATCGATGATGTGTTTATCGCAACTAAAGGTCTCGCCAAAGAATTAAAAATACCAGTCCTAACACCTTCCCAGGTTAACCGTATGGGTGCTAAGGACGATGTGATCGAGGGCGACAAGGCGGCAGGATCATACGATAAGATGATGGTTGCTGATATCTGTCTATCTCTTTCAAGAAAGAAAGAAGACAAGGTTCTGGGAACAGGCCGCATGCATGTTATGAAAAATCGATACGGCATGGACGGTATGACATACGACCTTGAGATGGATACAAACAATGGGCATATTAACCTTCTAGGTGAGATGGATATGGATAATCTCTTGAATAAAGAGGAAAAACCATACCAGGAAGTAGCACGAAAATTTTTCTCTCTAGAACAGGCTCAAGGTTAGATATATATTCTATTTATTAAACCCAATCAAGCATTTGCAACCTTAATAATACTATACTAAATGGAAATTAGCAGCCAGATCTTATCGGACATCACAGTCTACATGAAGTACGCAAAGTACAACCCATACCTGCAGCGCAGAGAAGACTGGAATGAACTTGTTACGCGAAATAAAGAAATGCACCAAAATACTCATCCACAGCTCAAGGATGAGATCGAAGAAGTATACAAGTTTGTATACGATAAGAAAGTGCTACCCTCAATGAGATCTCTTCAGTTTGGCGGCAAGCCGATTGAAATTTCTCCGAACAGAGTATATAATTGTGCGTATGCACCCATCGATCATATTGATGTATTTCCTGAGATTATGTTTTTGCTTCTTGGCGGAACAGGAGTAGGGTACTCCGTCCAGAAGCATCATGTAGAGCAGCTACCAGTAATCAGAAAGCCTCTAGACAGGACTAGACGCTTCTTGATCGGAGATTCTATCGAAGGCTGGGCCGATGCAATCAAAGTATTGTTCCGTGCTTACTTTGAAGGCAAGTCGACTCCCCTCTTTGACTTCTCTGATATTCGCCCAAAAGGTGCGATTCTGGTAACAAGCGGCGGAAAAGCCCCCGGTCCACAGCCCCTCAAAGACTGTATCCACAATATAAAAAGTGTACTGGATGCTAAAGAGGTAGGAGATAAACTAACAACCCTAGAGGTACACGATATCGTCTGCTACATTGCGGACGCAGTCTTAGCCGGAGGGATCCGCCGCGCTGCTCTCATTTCTTTATTCTCCATCGATGATGAAGATATGCTCACCTGCAAGTTTGGAAACTGGTGGGAGACAAACGCTCAGAGAGGAAGATCAAATAACTCCGCTGTTATCCTTCGTCATAAGATCACTCACGAAAGATTCTTAGAGATTTGGGAGAAAGTTAAAAATAGTGGTTCGGGAGAACCCGGTCTCTACTTCTCATACGATAAAGATTGGGGTACAAACCCATGCTGTGAGATCGGACTTCGCCCTTACCAGTTTTGTAACCTAACAGAGATCAATGCTTCTACAGTCGTTGATCAGGAAGATCTAAATGCAAGAGCAAGAGCTGCAGCATTCATCGGAACACTTCAGGCTACCTATACAGACTTCCACTACCTGAGAAACATTTGGAAGAGAACTACAGAAAAGGATGCTCTCATCGGAGTAGGTATGACCGGTATTGGTTCAAATAAATGTGCCGATCTTGACCTTACAGAAGCAGCCGAGCATGTAAAAGAAGAGAATCAGAGAATTGCAGAGATTGTAGAGATTAATCCTGCAGCACGTACTACTACGGTTAAGCCGTCCGGTACATCTAGCCTTGTTCTCGGTAGCTCCTCAGGTATTCATGCATGGCATAACGACTACTACATCCGTAGAATTAGAGTTGGAAAGAACGAATCGATCTACCAGTACCTGGCCGATAACCATCCGGAGCTTGTAGAAGATGAATTCTTCCGCCCGCACGATCAGGCCGTTATTTCTATTCCGCAGAAAGCACCAGAGGGTTCCATTCTTCGTACAGAAGAAGTCGTAGACTTCCTCGAAAGAGTTAAGAGATGGAATACAGAGTGGGTCCGTCCCGGACACATCGACGGTCAAAATACCCATAATGTTTCTGCAACCATTTCGGTTAAAGATGACGAATGGGATTTGGTCGGAAAATGGATTTGGGAGAACAGAGAAACCTTCAACGGACTCTCAGTACTTCCCTATCACGGTGGAACTTACAAACAGGCTCCATTCGAAGATACGGATAAAGAAACATACGATGAGCTAATTACACATCTCAAGGCTGTAGATCTAACCAAGATCGTCGAACTTACAGACAATACAGATTTGTCTGGAGAGCTTGCCTGTGCAGCCGATGGATGTGAAGTAGTTTAATAGGTACTTCTTTTTTATATGACTAAGAACACAACTATAGTCACTTGTTTGTATAACTGTTCTCCCTATTCTAGGATTGGAGGAAGAGGTTACAGTTGGGACCACTATCTGGCACCGTTTACCAACCTACTCTTTTTAAATTCTAATATTGTTGTATTTACGGAGAAACATACAGGTGAACAACTTCAAGAATATTTTAAGATACATGATTTTACAAATTATAAAATAATCATACACGATCTTAACACATATAGGCATTCTAATAGTATTTACAACCTTAAAGAAAAACAAGGCATTATAGATAAGAAAGGTTTAATAGAAGGTGTACCGTATATACGTAACGACAGGAACCATCATATCTGTCTTTCTAAGACACAGTTTTTAGACCGTACTATTAAAGAAGGGCTTTTTGACACAGAGTACTTCTACTGGGTAGATGGGGGACTATTTCATCACGGACTTATTCCATATAGTCTTGGAGGAATGGAACTCCATACTAAACCAGATGAGACCAGATTATGGCCACAGAATAAAAGCTCTATCAGTAACCCTGATTTCTTTCCTAAACTTTTAAAAAAAACTTCTAAAGATTTAACATTTCTAGGATTAGATGGCTGGTACCATCGCCCAGCGGAGCTGACGAATTTTTTCGATAAGGAAAAGGTAACTCATATTGTTGGAGGATTGTTCGGTGGTAGGAAAAAAACTGTAGTTGAATTTTGTGAAAAAGTTAATAAAGTTGTAGATTGCCTATTTGATGAAGATGTCTTATCTTTAGAAGAAGAAGTACTTTCTGGAGTGTTTGTGGATAATTTCTCTGATCAGGGATATCTACCTTTCAATTACTGGAGTCACGATGAGCCTGATGAACCTAACCATCTTGGAGCACCCCCAGGTAGCGATTCATTCTATAAACTGTTTTTATGAGTAAAATATTTGTACAGATTGCCAGTTATAGAGACCCTGAACTCAGGCCAACTCTAAAAGATCTGTTTGAGAAAGCAGATAAACCTGACAATCTTAAAGTTTGCGTGGCCTGGCAGCACTCTTCTGACGACAAATGGGATACGTTAGATGAATATGTTAATGATGAAAGAGTGATTATTTTAGATATTCCCTACTCTGAATCAGAGGGTGCCTGCTGGGCCCGCAATTTAATTCAACAGCAGTACAGAGGTCAGAAATACACTCTACAGCTGGATTCTCACCATAGATTTATCCAAGGTTGGGATACTGAATTAATTAATATGTACGAAGGTCTACGAAAAGATGGTGTTGAAAAACCACTTCTTACTGCCTATATCCCTTCTTACGATCCTAAAAATGACCCTCTAGGAAGATCCGAACATCCTTGGAAGATGCATTTCGATAGATTTACCCCAGAAGGGGTAGTATTTTTCAGACCTGGCACTATTGAAGAGTGGGACGAAATAGATAAGCCTGTTCCTGGGAGATTTTACTCAGCTCATTTTACGTTTACATCCGGAACTCATTGCAGAGAAGTGCCTCATGATCCTGAATACTACTTCCACGGCGAGGAAATTTCTCTAGCGCTTAGATCGTATACGCACGGATACGATATCTACCATCCACATAAGATTATTGCCTGGCATGAATACACCAGAGAAGGTAGAACTAAGCACTGGGACGATAATGAATGGGTAGAAAAAAATAAAGCTACCCATAAAAAAATGAGAGAACTTTTAGGAGTTGATACAGGTACTCCTATTCCTCTAGAAAAGTATGGTCTCGGAACAGACCGAACTATACAGGATTACGAAAGATATGCTGGGATAAGATTCAAAGACCGAAGCGTCCAGCAACATACTCTTGAGTTCGAATATCCACCTAACCCTACGTTTGAAACAGAAGAGGAATACGATGCATCTTTCCTTAAGAGGTTTGCCCACTATTTAGATGTCCATAAAAGTATCTTTCCGGAGGATGACTATGATTTCTGGGCAGTCGTTTTCGAAAAAGAAGACGGCACACCCATATATCGAAAAGATGCTGATGAAAAAGAAATTAACAGATTACTTAAAAAATCTGGAGAGTTCGTCACAATTTACAGAGAGTTCATAGGTGAACTTCCTGACCGCTGGGTTGTGTGGCCTCATAGTAAATCTAAAGGGTGGGGCAAAAGAGAAGTTGTATCTATCAAAGTAAACGTCGATGAGTAAAGTTACACTGGTAACAGGTTTTTGGGATATTGGTAGAGGTGAGTTATCGAAAGATTGGGCACGCTCTCGTAACCAGTATTATAACCGTCTAAGTTCGCTTCTAGAGACAGATTGTAATTTTATTATATTTGGAGATGAGCACCTAAAGAGTTTTGTAGAAGAGAGAAGAGTACCCCACAATACTCAGTTCATACTCAGAAAACTCGACTGGTTTAAGGAATCTTTCTACGACCGAATTCAAAAAATTAGAACAGATCCTAAATGGTATAATCAAGCTTCCTGGCTTCCAGACTCAACCCAGGCACAACTGGATATGTACAATCCGGTTGTTATGTCGAAAATGTTTCTTCTTAACGATGCTAGAATTCTAGAAAAGTTCAACTCAGAGTACCTATTTTGGATTGACGCCGGTATAGCGAATACAGTGCATCCGGGGTATTTTACCCACGATAAAGTTCTTGAAAAAATACCAAGCATAGTCTCTAAGTTTTCCTTCATTTGTTTTCCGTACGAGGCTAATAAAGAGGTACATGGTTTTGAGTACGATAAGTTAAATGAGTATGCTGGAGCAACTGTCAAAAGAGTAGCCAGAGGAGGATTTTTTGGAGGCCCTAAAGACACGGTAGAGGAAATAAATAATCTCTACTATGGATATCTTAATAGATCTCTAAGTGAAGGATTAATGGGTACGGAGGAATCTATTTTCTCTATACTAGTTTATCGACATAGTTCGACGGTTGATTATTTTGATATAGACCAAAATGGCCTTTTATCTACTTTTTTTGAAAATGTAAAGAACGGGCTTGCAGTTGCTACCAAAGAGGGAATAAACAGAGGAGATTCAGACCACGAGATAGAGACTACTGGTAAAAGGTACGCAAAAAAGAGAAAAAGCCTTACCAACCTTAAAACAAGTACCTACATACTAACGTTCAACTTTCCCGAACAGCTAGAACATGTCTTAGAGTCGTTCGACAAAACTCCCGATTGGATCGAAAAATCCAATGTTTACGTGATAGATAATTCTAACGAAGTAGACGCTAAGAGAACTAATGAGAAGATATGCAAAACGAGAGGATTTACGTACCTTGGGCAGGAAAAGAATACGGGAATATGTGGAGGCAGGCAAATCGCCGCAGATCATTTCAACGAATCAGATGCTGATTATATGATCTTCTTTGAAGACGATATGACAGTAAACGGTATAGACCAAAGCGGGAAATTCTGCAGAATGGGATTCAGAATGTTTATCGAAGACCTATTCAGTAAGGCTCATACGATTATAGAAAAAGAAGGATTAGATTTTCTCAAATTGTCATTTACGGAACTTTTCTGGGATAATAACATCCAGACCAGTTGGTATAACGTACCTCAAAACATTAGAAGCCTGATATGGCCAGATTACGACAAGCTACCAGAAGCAGGCGCAGATCCAAACGCTCCTAGAACTAAGTTTGATCGGATAGAGAATTACGAAGGACTTGGATATGCAGTTGGAGAAGTATACTATTGTAACTGGCCTGTGATTGTGTCTAAGGAGGGTAACAGAAAAATGTTTATCGATACTAGATTCGATCATCCGTTTGAACAGACCTGGATGTCCCATATCTTTCAAGAAACGTTTAGAAAAAAGATTAAAGGAGGAGTACTACTAGCTTCGCCTATCAAACATGATAGAATACAGTACTACGAAGGACATGAAAGGAGAGAAAACTAATTAGTCGGAATATATACTCTATTTATAAGCTGATAGTTTCGCTTAAAGGTTTGCTAAAAAAGTTATAGCCTGTTACACTTAATAGACTATTAGCAAACGTGAAAAAATTTTTATCCCTTGTCCTACTGCTTACCCTAGGACCACTTGGAGCACTCGCTCAAACCTCAGGAAACGGCCAGAGTAAGCCATGGGTCGTTCTAACGGATGAATACGATACATCTCCGTTCAACGATACTACAAAAGTAGAAGTTTATTTTGACGGTTCGGCATACACCGGATACGTTACCTCGGTTCAGTTTAAGATTTCGTATGATGGAGATACTTTTGAAAACGTATACGAAGTTGAAAATCTTATAGGATCAAGCTATACAATTTCATACAACGACGATACCACAAACGATGAGGTCCTTGTCAGTGTAGTATATACAGGAGCTTCAACCACGACATCCTTCCCGGATACCTCTATCGTTCGTTTAAGATTCAAGAATATTCATAATAGCCTCCTGTACAGTAATGAAGCTAACATAACGGCTTTTTCTTTTGGTACCTACTCTCCTGTTGGGTCCAACGCCCAAGGAGCCGACATCTCAATTGGATCTACATCTCACGGCGGAGCTGTCAATATTCCTCATAGAAAGTATTACGGATACGTTAAAGATATTGCTACCGAAAAAGGTATTACAAACTTAGAATATCAGCTTTATAAAGGAAGTACGTATATTACTACAGTTTTAGGAGGTAATCCAACTAAGACAAACACTTCCGGATATTATGAGATGGTATACTATGAGTACTACTACGGTTACTTTGTAGACGGAACTACGGAGTTCTCTTTTATATTTAAGACAGAAGACATCGATTCTGATAATGCTCTCTCAACAACAGACTCATACAAACAGCTTCTATATGCAAACGGTAAAACAACGTACACGTCCACACAGCTTCTTGCCTCTGACGTTAACCACTCGCATACATCTACGATCGCCGATGCATATACAAACTATGCATATCATGCAAACAGGTTTACCAACTGGTCTACTCTAGGCCAGGGCGGATATAGAGATCTTATGATCGTAAAACCGGAAACAGTTAAATACGTCCTAGACTCAGACTCTACAACTACCACAGCTCTTGGGGTTGGACCTCTTGGATTCGAACCTCAGGGGACAAACTGGACATACGTTCTAGCCAATTACAACGGACAGAGCGATATGACGGAGGATTTCTACACAGTCATTCTCGGAGACGTTAACCAGACTTCTCTAGGAGGTTCGGTTCCAGGAGGAGGTAAGCGTTCTTCGAGCAACTCGATGTTTGCTAACGGGGATAGTATTACCGTATTTGTTCCTAATACAGAAGCTGCTCCCGGTGCAGTTGTCGAGGTACCAGTTTACTTTAATACCAAAGAGCAGAATATTAGCTCATTCGGATTAAGACTAGAGTACGACAAAGATATTCTAACTTTCCTGTCGGCGGACTCCCCCGTCTTATCTAACTCATGGATGCTTTATTTCAATCCTGGTGACGGATTTTTGGATTACGGCGGGATGGATGGTAGCGGCGGAAACTTCCCTATTATTACAAACGACGATTTAATTCTAATTAGATTATACTTTCAGGTACTTGCAGGAAATGACCAACAGTCTGCCCTAGAGTTCGGATCTAAGAACACAGCGGGAGATATTAACGGAGACGACATCCCGGTTTCTGCAAACGGAGCCGTCTTTATTGCAAATAATAATGCTTCAGGCGTGAATGCAGAAAGAGACGATACCCTTCCAGAGGGCATAAAAATTAGTAGTGTCTACCCGAACCCATTCAATCCAACTACTACGGTAGAGATTGAGGCTGGAAATACGGAATATGCTACAGTAAAGGTTTATGATATCATGGGTAGAGAAGTGAAAACTCTCTACGATAGTATTGTTATGGCCGGAAATGTCTACAGAATAAGATTAGACGCAGACAATCTTGTAAGCGGAACTTACTTTGTTAGACTGGTTGCCGGTTCAACAGTTAGCACACAACCAATTCACTTAATCAAATAGAAAAATGAGCGAAGAAGAAAACGGAGGAAGTGACCTCAAAAAAACCGTAATTGGGGTTCTTGCAACTGTTTTGACGGCAGCCGGCGGCGTAGTCGTTACGCAGTTTGAGAACCTTATTGGCGGCGGTGACGAACCTGCTCAAACCGAACAGGTAGTACAACAGCCCGTTATGCCAACAATCGTAATCGAAAATAATAATACTCAGACCCAGACAGCTCCACCTCCTCAGATTATTCGTGAGAGAGTAGTAGAGGTGCCTGCTAAAGAAGAAAAGAAGGAAGAGGTAGTTGAAGAACCAGCTCCACCTCCTTCGGCTAAAGATAGATTACTTGCACGTAGAAAAAAGAACTAAACCTATGAAAAAACTTATTTTACTCTTAATTCCGTTTCTATTAACAGGCTGTGCTTCTACAGTGCAGGTTGAAGATTATCAAGCAGATTACGAAAAACAGCAGTCGATCTATGATCTAGACTACAATACAGGAGAAAGAACACCGATTCAGGTGATGAACATTTCTGTAACAAAAGAGATCGTAGATCAGTACCCAGCTCTAGCTGAGAAGAGAGTCGGACTTGGACTTACAAACCGTATTCTTGAAAACTTCGAAGAGACTGGCTTCTTCAGATATACAGAAGAAAAAGAAGAAATCTTAAACAAGATGCTCGATCAATGGGATCTTTCGGATGCCGGAATCGGTGCTGCAGGTACCGAACTCAAAACCGGTGCTCTCGTACTTCCTAAATTCTTCGTATATGCTGAGCTTTATGAGTTCTCCACTTCTACAAACGAATCTGTAGAGAGATTAAGCTCTGAAGTTACCAACACGACAAACGTTGGCTTTCAGATCAGACTCGTTAGCGTAGAAAATGGAGAATACATTGTTGCTTCTGGCCTGGGACAATCTACCCAGAAAGGTACAGGCTTCTTAACCAACCCGGATATGAAGTTTGACCAATCCACCGTAGGTATGGCTACCCAGAAGTCTTTAGAGACAGCAACGGTAAATCTTATAAGAAGAGCTCAGAGAAGAGGCTGGTTGTAAAATGAATGCGGTTTCTTCTAACTGTTATATTACTGGTCCTATGGAGTAGTCCGTCCAGCGGACAGACCTTTTTTAAGTACAGGTACAGAGAAATTTGTACTGAGCAGAATCGAACTGTTCAGGTAGAGGTGTCGCAGAAAAACGACACCTTTACTGTTTTCTTTTTTGGTGAATCGGAGACGTTCAACAGATTTGAAATGCAAGACGGTACGTATATTGCTTGGATGGATAAAGTTAATAGGCTTTGGAATGAATACTACCCGTGTGCAGAAATACAGGAGTTAGTAACCTCTTCGTCAAAAAGAATTGCTGATTCAGGAGAAGTTGAACTCGGAGCACCTCTTCTAGTACTAAGCTCAGATTTAGCTTACTTCTCTCCATCAGAGTTTAGAGCTGGTTCTGGATACTCTACTCAAAATCTCAAAACAGGTCTTAAGTACGGAGCTTTATCCAGTTTTGGAAATAGTCAGAAGTCGGCTCTAGGGTATTATAGAATGAAGCCGCTAAATGAGAAGTGGAATCGAGTAGAAAGCTTTGGAGGCCTGTATATTGAGGGTGATTTTCTAGGTAATTTGTTTAACGGCGTATACTACAAGACTAGAAAGCTGAGCGGCTTTGCATTTAACTCAGTTACTTTTGGGATCTTGAATAACTACAGGTTTCAGGACACGTCTCTTATTGTAGGCGTGTCTAATAAACTGTATTCAAATCCATACTTTTCAATCAATTCTACACTAGTTCTATCTTATATTTATTATGTGAAGGTTTTTAAGTTAAGTTACTGGTTTGAAGATCATGTTAAGGTAAATCCAAACCTATCGTTTACATGGAAGTTATCACCAACCTTTGGCTTAAACCTTGCTGCCAGTATAAACTACCGCACAGATAGTAGAGAATTTACATCTCCGGGTGTTCTACTGGGAGCTAAATACTTATTCTAATGTTAGCTATCCTTCTCTCTATAATTTCTATCTTTGTTCATCCTGCAACCAATGAAAGTGATGAAGCAATCTTCAGTAACGCTCTAGTATCTAGAACTACCCAGATACTTCTAGAAGAATACGTTCAAGATATTCCTAACGTACGCATTGTAAGCGATCCTTCTGAGGCTGATGTTCATGTATATCCAAAATTTATTTCCTACGAACGGTTTGATACCGGACTTTCTTTTGCTATATTTAAAGCAAGGAACGAAGACGTAGCTCTTACCATGGAGATAACTTTTGTAGATCATAAGAATGATTTTACACAAAATTTAAACCAGCGGTCCTTGATTACCAAATCTGTAAGGTCTAATTTCTACTCTATGATAGAGAGTGAGGAAGATTTTGCAAACTCAATCCTTCTAAACTTAATTAAGAAAACGGTAGACGAAAGTTTTACAGAAGTAGATAAACTGATATTCTAAAGTTATGAAAAAATTTGCAGCGTTTATTCTAGGTATTGCATTAATAGTTATACCGTTCTACGCCTATACTACTATTCAAGATCGAAATACAGAAATCACCGACTTGAACGCTCAACTTGACGAAGCTAAAGAGGTCGAAAGGCTTTTTGAAGATTATGTCGTAGAGTTAGAAGATTCTCTGGTCGTAGCCGAACTGAGGTATAATGAACTCAGCTTAAAAAAGCCTAGAGTAGTTTACCTACCCCCTAAAGTAGTCGTTAAACGAGATACTGTCATTGTTCGAGACACAGTCCGGGTTACGGTTGGTGGAGCGGATGCAGATAAGTTTCATGAAATTCCATTCACGCTTGTAGATACGGATCGTCAAGGAGCACTTCGAGTTAAAGGAATTACAAAATTTAGGTGGGATTACGATTTAGATGTTCCGAAAGACTTTGATTTCGAGTTTTCTGAAGCAAGTGTGAACCTAAACGTTGCTACAGATATCAATATTACAGATCATACCCTCAAGGTAGGGGTATTCTCGATGTACCCTAACGTTCGGATCACAGATATTCAAGGACCGCCCTACAATATTAAAAATGCACACCGTGCTAAAAAACCTCGTCTAGGTCTAGGCTTATTCGGAGGATATGGTTACACCTTAGACGGCTTTGCCCCTCTCTTGGGAGTCGGAGCCACATACACATTCATCGGAATAAGAGAATAAAAAATATGAAAGTACTTAGATTTACAGCCTCATGGTGCGGACCATGCCGAATTTATAAACCAGTTTTTGACGAAGTTCAAAAGCAAATGTCCGATACCGGAGTAGTTTTTGAAACTATCGATATAGATGAAGACACTGAAGGGCTATCGGAGAAGTACGGAATTAAAAGCATTCCTACCACAGTATTTCTCAAAGAAAATATGGAAACATACGCAACCGTAATCGGACCCATGAAAAAGTCTGATCTTGTAGATGCAGTTGAATCTTTACAGTAACGTTCGTACATTCTCATATGCATTAGGAGTCTATGCAATATCACAATACTGACTCACCAACGGTTAAACAAATGCAAGCCGATTTATTTCCAAAAAAAGCAGTACTAAGTCTTAGCGGAGGGATGGACTCCTCCACCCTACTCTTACACCTCCTTAACGCAGGATATGACGTAACAGCCCTATCCTTTGATTACGGACAGAAACATAGAGTAGAACTAAACCGAGCTTCCGATCTTGTACGTTACCTGAATGGACATGCATTAGAGCAGAATCCCGGTAAGAGAATGTTCTATCCAATTAAGCATCAGATTATCAAGCTGGATGGGCTATCTGATCTTTTAAATTCTAATCTAGTCTCTGGCGGAGAAGATGTACCTGAAGGGCATTACGCCGAAGACAATATGAAGGCAACGGTTGTACCGAACCGGAATAAGATCTTCTCTTCTATCATCCAGTCCGTAGCTCTTTCGATTGCAAACGAATGGGATTGTCCGGTTGAAATCGCACTCGGTATTCATGCCGGAGACCATGCAATCTATCCAGACTGCCGTCAAGAGTTTAGAGATGCAGATTACGAAGCCTTCCTGGTCGGAAACTGGGATTCAGACAAGGTAACGTATTCTACTCCCTACCTTGATGGAGATAAGTTTACCATTCTGGAAGATGGTCTAGCATGCTGTGAAAATCTTGGATTAGATTTCGATACGGTATATTCTCTGACTAACACTTCCTATAAGCCGTTCCCATCCGGAAACTCTGACTATAAGTCGGCTTCTTCGGTAGAACGCATCGAAGCTTTTATTAAACTTGGACGCCCAGACCCGGTACAGTACGAAGACGAAACTGGTCCGGTCTCTTGGGAAGTAGCCAAAGCTCATGCAGAGGAGGTGCTAGCAGGATATGCAGGATAAGAATCTGGAGAAAATGCCGAATCAGAAATGGCACCAGATTGTTAGCTTTATCAAATCGGGAGTGAGGATTGTTGCATACGTCCTCCTTCCGTTTGATTTAGTTATCGGTGCCGGTGTACTAGTACTAAGCGAGTTAGTAGGAATTTGGGAGGAATTAGTATGAACGTAAAGCTTATGGCCACCACTCCACAGGCGGAAGAACATATTGTGGAGGTTGCTCGAGTATCATCGAAAAGAGAAGATAAAAGAGGACAGCCGGAAGGGCTTCTAAACTATCTGATCAAACATCGACATTGGTCTCCATTTGAGCATTCCTATATGACCGTAGAGATTGACACCTCAAAAGCTATCGGCATTCAGCTGATCCGCCATCGTTCTTTTACATTTCAGGAATTCTCTCAGAGGTATCAAGATGTTAATCTTCTAAAAGATATTTTTGAGCCAATCGAGTTTAGAAAGCAGGCCGAAGATAACCGGCAGTCTTCTACTACCCGTTTTGATCCCGAGAGGGAACAGATTATTGACGAAATGGTTAAGCTACATTTCGGTGCAGCCTCAGAATTATACAGCGCATTAATCGCATCAGGTGTAGCAAGAGAGACAGCCCGTTTTGTTCTTCCACTTGCCACCAAAACAAAAATTCATATGACCGGATCTATTCGTTCTTGGATTCATTTTCTCGAGCTAAGAGACGATGGTCATGCTCAAAAAGAAATTCAAGAGGTAGCCAAAGCAATAAAAGCTATCTTCAAAGAACAATTTCCAATCATTTCAAAAGCTTTAGAATATTAAATGTACGCAGCAATCATAGTAGGAGCAATTATCTTCGCCGCAGGTATCAGTATCTGGGCTATCTGGTATGTAAACCAAGATAAATCTACATGGAGTGATCAATGAGTTTTTTCGTAGGGGTAGGACTGCTCTTTTTTCTCGTACCAATTAACGCAGTAATTATTATCTATAGCCAGAAGAAGCCCAAAGAGGGTATGCAGATGGCTCTAGGAGGGGTATTCGTTGATTTGATCTTTACAGCAATCTACACAGCGGCTGGACTTGTTGTCTTTGATCTATCAGAAGTTCCATTCGTACTTGGTCTTGGAGCTGCAATTGTCATCAATATGACATATAAGTCTATTCATGCGATTTTAACCGATCACCGTAGATAAAGAGGTAAAGCAGTGCTATTTATAATAAAATTACTTGTTATGAAAAAGTTATTGCTCATCCTTTCCATTTGTGGCCTCGTAGCATGCGACTCAGTTAACTCAGAGGATAAAGAAGTAGGACCAGAAGACTGTCCCACCGTACAGAGAGTTGACCTCGGTAAACCTTCTCCTTCAAATAAGAATCACGGAGTCTTTAATGCTTCCTTGATATTAGACCTATCTTTAGGTAATAGCGTTGAAGGAGTAGCTCAAAGCGGAGTTGAATATGCATGCGCTCTTTGGAGGGCCGATTACGATGGAGATGGGACTGTAACCGACAAGGATGCGGATGCTTACTTCCAATGGTATATGAACGCACCAACGGTTAATCTCTACCATACTCAAGAATGTCCCGGCATTGTAGGCGATATCGAGATGGACGGTATAACACCCTACGATATTATTCAAATCAGAAACATTGCAAACAATACTATTAACGTAAGAACAGTTTACCCAGAAACGTTTGAGTGTGTAATATGGAGAGCAGATTTCGACGGAGACTTAGCCGTAGAATCGGAAGACGGCGACAAACTTTTAAATTATCTAGAGGATTAAGATTGAAGGTTTTAGTTACGGGCGGTGAAGGCTTTATAGGTAAGCACCTCGTTAACGCCCTGGTTAAATCAGGTTACGATGTCCATAGCTTGGATGATAGATCTCACCCCAGCACTCTTCCCAAAAACAAACTTTGTAAATACTTTTACGGAGATATAGAAGAGATTTTCGATCTAGAATTTTTTCATAGGCATCGGGCACACGATAGGTACGATGTTATCTTCCACCTGGCTGCTCTCAGCCGTATTCAACCATCGTTCGATGATCCATCAGAGTTCTTTAGAGTTAATGCTACCGGCACTCAAGAGGTCTTAGACTTTGCTCGAATGATAGGAAATGCTAGAGTTGTATACGCAGGTTCTTCCTCTAGATGGCATGACCCGGAAATTTCCCCTTATGCTACTGCAAAAAAAGTAGGGGAAGATCTATGCAAAATGTACAGAACCGTATACGGAGTAGATGCCCAGATTGCTAGATTCTACAACGTGTACGGTGAAGGAGAACTCGTTGACGATCCTTTCGCGGCGGTTATAGGAAAGTGGAGACATCAGGTCAACACCGAAGAACCTATTACTATTGTCGGAGATGGAGAGCAGAGAAGAGATTTTACACACGTTGACGATATTGTACAAGGGTTACTTCGTATTGGTCTAGGAGTACTTCCGGAAGATATTTTTGAATGGGAACTAGGGACCGGTCATAACTACTCTATTAATGAAGTAGCAGATATGTTCATTGAAAGATTTGGATGTAAAAAAGTATACGTTCCGAACCAGAAAGGTAACTACCAGGAGACATTACGTGAGTCAGATGATTCACTAAAACACCTTGAATGGTTGCCTCAAGATAGACTTCGTTCTTATATTAAAGAATTAAAATAATCAGTTATGGCAAAATTCACATCTACTAAGTTATTCGACGGATTTTCTACTTGCTTTCGTCAATGGAAGGCAGTAACAACACATTGCAAATACCTACACGGTTACGGAGTTTCTTTCCGGGTATGGTTTGAAGGTGATTTAGATCATCGAAACTGGGTCTGGGATTTTGGAGGAATGAAACGTGCAGTCAATAAAATTGAAGGCATGTCTCCTAAAGAATGGTTTGACCATTTGCTAGACCATACAGTTATTATTGCCGACGATGATCCGGCTCTTGGAAGATTTAAACTTCTAGACGAACAAGGAATCATTCAACTAAGAGTCGTCCCGGCCGTAGGAGCAGAGAGGTTCGCCGAATATTTATACGAGAAGATTAATACCTTCGTAGATAAAGAAACTGAGGGTAGAGTTAGAGTGAAAAAGCTAGAATTCTACGAGCATAACAAAAACTCAGCTATTTATCAACCCTAAGACAGAGTGTCGTAGCACCACTTTAAAAACAACCATATGAATAGAATAGAAGACTACTCTAAAGTTCTCCCTATCGTTGAACTTTATGCCTGCATCCAATCAGAAGGTAGTAGAGCAGGGCTACCAACAATCGCAGTAAGAACTACCGGATGTACACACCGGTGCTTTTTCGGAGAAGGAGGATGGTGCGATAGCTGGTACACCAGCATCCATCCAGAGAAGGGTAAATATACCTTTCAAGATATTATCGACATCTACGATGAATATCCCCACATTACGGAGATGATGCTAACGGGAGGTTCGCCTTCTATGCATGGTGCTCTAGTAAATGAGCTTACTCATTTTGCTAACGAAAGAGGAATTATCATTACGATGGAGACCGAAGGTAGTCATTTCCTAGAGACAGACTACCCGTTAGACCTAGTTTCCTTCTCTCCGAAGTTTAGCAACAGTGTACCGGAAATTGGAGCTATAACTCCTCAAGGACAAGTCGTAGATGAACGATTTGTTAAAGTGCATAATAAGTTCAGGCTGAATAAAGAATCTATCAAGCAATCTATCGAGTATCATGATAACTACCATATGAAGGTAGTTGTCAATCCGGTAGAAGATCCTGATACCTGGAATGAGATTCAGGAATTTATGGCTGAACTGAATGTACCAAGAGAGCGGATTTGGATCATGCCTCCTGGAGATGAAAGAGAGGAGCTTATCCGAATCTATCCGATGGTGATGGACTGGTGTACAAAGCATCAGTACAGGTTTACCGGACGTCCACATATCATCGCATTTGATACTCAAAGAGAGGTTTAAAGATGACACCTAGAGAATTTGTCTTGTGGATGCAAGGATTTGTAGCCGCATGCAACGACTATACGACCACACCTAAACAGTGGGATGAACTGAAAGAAAAACTACAATCAGTTGTATTAGACGAGAATATTTCGTATAATATATCAACTGACACGTATACCGGATCATCCGATAAAACGTTATTGAAAGATTAATATGGCTAAAAAGTTTATATCAGATACAGAGATTGTACCTGCCGGCTTTGCAAACGGTATCAGTACTCAACTCAAATACAGGCAGCTTTCAGATCAAAGAGAGAATGCCCATCTTTCTACCGAAGAAAAAGATGAAATTATTAGAGAGGCAGCCGTTCATTTCGGACGCTTTCTAGAAGCTCTAGGATGCGATTGGAAAAATGATCCGAACTCGGCCGATACTCCTACTCGGGTTGCAAAAGCATATGTAAACGATCTATGGAGAGGTCGATTCGAACCTCTAGATGCGATTACAGCTTTCCCGGCAGATGGATATACCGGCCTTGTTCAGGAATCTAATATTCCGATTACATCGATGTGCTCACATCATCACCAGACCATCAAAGGTCATGTAAGCGTAGCTTATGTGCCGAACAAAGATGGTAAGGTAGTTGGACTATCTAAGCTCAATCGAATTGTAGAGCACT
>Ga0222715_10001242_pt1 | contig 24651 bp, 25 predicted proteins | sample C33_9DmetaG_FD_165056 | JGI IMG/M metagenome (GOLD analysis project Ga0222715, IMG submission 165056) | Estuarine water microbial communities from San Francisco Bay, California, United States - C33_9D | ecosystem: Environmental > Aquatic > Marine > Unclassified | place: USA: California...
GATATTTTTGTCTGTTGTTGTTAAGATACTTGGTTCAGCTGAATAGTATTTAACAGTTTGCTTGTTTGGTAGTTTACATCCACCTCCTGTGCTTTGAATCACTATTGCATTTGATTCGAATTCTAGGTGGGGTGATTCCACTAAGTTATGAACAGATAAGAATTCAAAGAGATCATATATTCCAATCTCTTGTGGGAAGTCCTCGATGATATCTGCTTCTGCTAATATGTTTTTAGCTTCAGATATGGTTTTAATTTCTTGCCCTGGCTTTAGAACAACGTTTGGGTTGATCGAGGCAAAGTTTTGTAGTACTGATATTGTATCACTTGATAGTTGCATTATTTTTCTCCATTATTTAAATCATGTACGTGTAAGGCAATAACAGCATAGTGAATGATTTTCATTAGATCAGCTCTATTGAATCCTTCTTTTTTGCCATACCTTTGTGCGTACTTTAGTACATTTCCTAAGGCAAATCCCATACCATGTCCACAGTCAATAATAAATTCCGTTGATTGGAATTTATTTTTTGAGTAGTGTCCACCATAGGTGTCCTTAATATAAGTTAAAAGTTCCTCGAGGAGTTTATCCTCGTTGAACTTAAATAGACTATTATTATTCGTCGTCTTCGAATTCTTCATGAATCTCATCATCACTAACCCCATTATTAAAGTTTACCTCTTCCCCAGAATCTACTTTAGAGTATAAATCTAGGAAAGCGGCTTTTGTATCTTCATCAAATCTTGAGATACAAAGATCAATTGCTTTAGATTTATCCGAGAAGATTGAATATGTTTGGACAATGTGGCAAAGTCTTCTAGTAGAAATAACTTCATCTACACCATCATCATAAAATGTTTTACGTATAATATCTGCCCAAGTTACTAACTTATCAGCAAAATCTTCTGAAGTTGCATCACCGGCAGAATCACTTGAAACATATTTGTTCATGTGTTTCATAACTATTTTCTTTTCAATAGATAAGCTTGGAAACTTTTGATCTATTGAAATTGTAAATCTTTCTAAGAACGCTTCGTCAATGATTGAAGCTGCTGTAAATCTTCCATCTTCAGAACCTTTACCTTTTGTGTTTGCTGTTGCAATAACATTGAATCCTTTTGCAGCTTGTACAACTTCACCAGTCTTTTTAACAAGTACTGGTTTACCTTCTAGTATACCTTGTAAACACATGATCTTGTTTGTGGCCCTATCGATTTCATCTAATAAAAGGATTGCGCCATTTTCCATAGCTTTTAAAACTGGACCTTTAGAGAAAACTGTTTCTCCATTGATAAGTCTAAATCCACCAAGTAAATCATCTTCATCTGTTTCTGGATTAATTTGGACTCTGATGAATTCCCTTCCGAGTTTAGCTGCAGCTTGTTCTACCATAAAGGTTTTACCATTTCCAGATAAACCAGAAACATAAACAGGATAGAACATTTCAGATTTAATAATCTTAACAATGTCGTGGAAAGATCCCCATGGAACGAATGTTGGATCAGTAGTGGCAAATGTCTTATCTTCATTTACAATAGATTGCATTTTTGAATTTTCCTTTGTGGTTCCGTTTTGGGAAATATCTGTGGTTTCAATAATACCAGATAAATCATAGGTTCCAATTTTAACCCTTAGATTTGATTCGGTAAGTGGTCGATAAGATCCACTTCCATAACCTAAAGATTTCGCAGTTTCTACGATTTCTTTAGTTCTAAATTGACTTTTGTCAGGAAACCTTCTTTGTAGTTCCTGGACAATTAGCTTAGTCGAGATTGTATAGTCCATTTTTTCACTCCTTTCATAATTAAATAGATGGTTATATTATACCGTAGATCTGGGGATAAGTAAACCCCCTATTGTAAATTGTCACGAAATTGTTACGCAACACTTCTTCCAAATTTTGTTAATAATACTTTATTCAATGATTTTGATTTTGAATATCTTTTGAATGCTGAAGTTAGCTGACCTTTAGTAGCATCTTCTTGGGCTTTAAATTCATCTGATTCTGTATCCATTTTTTTGTCTTTCTTAAGAAGATAGTACTCGTTATATCCAAATACATCATCGATTGATACACATTTATTTCTAACATATTCTTTTGAGCATTCTTTCATATACCCTTGCTCTTCATCCCAGCTTGTTACTTGTGGATTTTTTTGTGAAAATGCAGATTCTAATTTGCTCTTAAAATGCCAATTCTTTTCTGCAATAAAGAATCCTATATTAGTCATATTATACTTTTTAGAAAGATGTGAAAGAATATTCTGAGTAGCACCTCTTCCAAATCCTTCAAGCTCTAATCTGTGACCATTCATTAATAAAGTTGCTTTACCATATTTGTTGTAGCTGGATCTTTCTATTTTTAAGTCATAATCCTGATACATATGAGAACGATTTGAATCCCCATCACTAATAATAACTAGATTCATTTTATCAACTCTGTTTTGAAGCTTGAAGTCTTTGATTAAATAATCAGTAACAATCAAAGCCTCATTTAAAGGAGTTGAACCGTACTCTTCTGATTTACCAATAATGTCCATTTCCATCCATTTTGAATCATAGTTTTTGGATTTGTATAGCTCTTTTCTTATGTACATATGATAAAGGGCTTCATTAAAATCTGATTTACTTAATTTGCTTGAAACAATTTGTACTAGATTTAGATTTCCATGATGTAAATCTCCATCTTTAAGTCCTATTGGTGATGCTTTACTAGGATTCCATTCACTTGTAAAAGCATAAACTTCAAATGGAATATTAACTGTTTTACAGAATAATGAAAGCATTATGGTTTGATCTAATACTCCACCCATGACATCTGACATTGAACCAGAGTAGTCAATAAGCATAATCATTCCATGGTTTTTAGCATCTGCAAGTCTTGTTACCCTATTAAAGATATCCTCATTTGTTTTATATGACCAAAGCTTATTAACATCGATAGATCCTGTTTTTGCCGTTTGTGATCTAGTCCATCTAAAAGCAGCTTTTCTTTGTTCGAATTCTTTTACAGCATAGTAAACAGAGCTTTTTGCCTCTTTCATATAAGATTTGAATCCATCTCTATTAGACTCATACCAATCTCTTCTTCCGTTTTTTTCTATGGATATATCTCTTTCTTTTTTAATCTGAGAAAAGGGAATCGTTAATTCCTTAGCTACACCTTTAGAAAAACCTCTTGCGATCATTTGTTGATCCCCGTTTATATCTTCTTCTACTAATGATCTTTCTGAATCCCTAAAATTATCATCGGTTTCAGATCTTTCATAGTCTTCTTCTTTCGGGGATTCTTCTTTATTAGATTCCATTTCTTGCTCTAATTGAGCTGGATCTTTTGATTCTTCTTTAGATTCATCAACCTCAAATGGATTCTCTTGAGTCTCCTCTTCTTCTTTCTCTTCTGGAATCTGATCGTCATGCCCCATTTGTGGAATCTCTTCTGAATTAGATTCCTCTTCTTTCTTCTCTCCTTTTTCTACTTGGGGAGGAGGAGATAGGAGTTCCTCTTGATTCTCTTTAGTCCATTTGTAAATATCTCTAACCAAGTCTATTACCTCTGAAAAAGTTTCTGTGGTTAAAGATCTGTCTAAAAAGACTTTTTCTTCTTTAGAAAATGGTACATCGATTAGATGCTGTAATTTTGTTTTAAGGTTAATTTTGTCGATGAGTTTAATATCTTCCCAATCATCTCTTTCAACAGGACCAAAGAAATTTTCTTCTAAAAGCTTTCTATAACCTCTTGCCATTGGACCTACTAATCCTGCATATTGATCCCTAATCTTTCTTTCGATTCTAGCATCTTCGATTACATTAATATATGATCTCGGACAACCTTCTAATTTTTCTGGACTATCATGCCAACCTTCAAAAGGTGTAAATAGAGCATGACCAACTTCATGTCCGATGAGTAGGTCGTAAACATCTTTACCCATATCTTTCCAAAGAGGTAATCCAAGGGTTCTGTTTTTGATATCAAACCATGCAGTTTGGTAATTACCGTGTTGAACAGTAACATTCTCTTTTGCTAGTAATTTTGCTAATATACCTTTTTCTGATATCATATTAAGTAATCCGGTCCGTAAAGTCTCATTCCTCTAATTTCATATCCATCTAAGATGTTTCCTCTAGCTTTATTTAAAGCTGGTCCATTCCAACTTTTTGCCATAAGGATATCCCCAAATCCAAAATCTGGATGTGATAGATTAATGAATCCCCAAACACATCTTTGATTTTCGTCTTTTCTAATTAGCTTAATGAATTTTTGTCCTTTAGAATAAGTCATTTCTAAAGATCCTGCTAATATTGGATATTGTTTGTTGTGCGCTTCGACAACGTCTTGACAAAGTTTATCTATTGATTTTTCTAGTTCTGAATATTGGTCCATTTATACTCCTTTATTTTTAATTTACCTTTGTATTGTACCAAAAAATAGGAGGGATGTAAACCCCTTATTTCAAATTGTCACGAAATTGTCACGAAATTGTCACGAAAGAACATTATTATTTATATAATGTTGGGCTGTTGAAAAGGCCCATGGGTCTCTAGTAGGTAAATGATATCCAGTTGTTCCATCCCATCCCTCAAAATATCTATCAAATCTATCACTATATTCATTTGGATATTTCTTTAGCAAATCTGCTAATTCATTAGCCCATTCTTGCCATTTATCGTCCGAGATAAATTCAGTATCAAATTCATAATATACAGTACTATGAATAATCATCTGCAATCTTCTTCTTTTAATTAGTTCCCCGATTTTTGTTTCTGGTTGGGGAAATTCGTAGTATTTTCTTTTTCTTGACATAATGGTGTATTATACCAAATTTTTGAAGGTTTGTAAACCCCTGGAGCCACCTGTCAGATTTGAACTGACGACCTATGGTTTACAAAACCATTGCTCTACCCCTGAGCTAAGGTGGCTATTTGATCTTTGAAAAGTTTTTGGATTTATAGAATTCTATCTTAGATCTGAACTTGTTTTCTAGTACATCACCTTTGTGGGATATAATAAACACATTTGAATCGTCATCTAATGTATCTAATATCTTGGTTAGGTTTTCTATACCATCAACATCTAAGCTAGAATCAAAGGTTTCATCGAGAATAAGAAGGTTGGTTGCTGCACTATTCTTCATCTTTGCTATATGTCTCCAAGTGAACAACAATGATAAATCAATCCTTTGTTTTTCTCCTTCAGAGAAAGAAGCATAGTTAAATGTATCTCTGTGCCTAGATCTAATTGTTTCATTAAAGCTTTCATCTAAATGGAAAGAAACAAAAAAGTCTAGTGTTTGTAGGTAACTATTAATTAATCGATTCATTACTGGCAAATATTGCTTAATGACTTTGGTTTTAATACCTGTATCCTTAAGCATTTCTCCTATGACTTCATTATAGGTTCTTTCTTCTACATACTCAAGTTTCTTTTCAGTTGTTTTTTCTTTTTCTTTTCTTAGAGTATTTAATTCCTTCTTTTCTTTTGAGACGTTCCCACTTTGACCTTGTAATCCATCTATCTCTTTTTGAATCCTATCAATTTCTTTTTGAAGTAAACCTATAGAATCATTATTAGAATTGATTCTTTGTTGTTTTTGTCTTAAACTATTTAAACTATTATTTACTTCTTTTTGGCTTGATCTAATCTCAACAATATTTTTCTTAAGATCCTCTTTTGCTTTTTGAACCTCTTTAGCTTTTTCTTTTATACTGTTAAGCTTTTCGTCTCTTTTAGATTGTTCTATGTCTTGATCACATGTTGGACATTGCTCATTCTCTTCATAGAATCTTGACTCTTTTACAAGGGAATGTATTTTATCATCAAATTGGTTATCATAAGAATCTAATTGTGACAATTTCTTAATAATCTCTGTGTTATTTTTTTCCTCAGAACTTATAGATGAGGAAAGATTTTTGCCTAAATCTTTACTTTCTTTAAAAAGCCTTTTAATCTCTTCCTTGTGAATCTTGATGCTATCCCTTTTCTTTTCTATTTGATCTGCATTTAAGGATTGTAGACTTTTAATATAGCTTGATTGACTATCAATTTTAGTTTTAAAGATATCTATTTTATGGTTAATATCATTCAACTCATCTTTAATCTTTGAATTACGCTCTTTTAAAAGCATATTCATTTTTGTAAATATATTAATATCTAATAGATCTTCAACGATCTGTCTTCTAGACCATGAAGGTAATTGCATGAAAGGAATAAATGAACTACTTCCAAGAACTACGACCTGATGAAAGGATTTGTGATCTAGTTTCAGTATATTCTGTTCTAAAAACTTTTGATAATCCCTAGCATTTGATGATTGATTAATTAAATTACCATTCTGCCATATTTCAAATTTGTTTGGTTTAATACCTCTAACTACTTTAAAGTCAGAAGTACCAATTAAGAATTCTACAGTAACCTCACATTTTTTTCTATTAACACTATTTAGCATTTGCATTTTGTTAATATCTCTGTGGGGTTTACCAAATAATCCAAATGAAAGAGCATCAAGTAAAGTAGATTTACCAGCTCCATTTTGTCCGACTATAAGTGTTGTTGGGGATTTATCTAATTTGATTTCAATGGGATCATTCCCTGTGGACAGAAAGTTCTGCCACGTACATGATTTAAAATGTATCATACTACCTCTAGGTTCTGTGCTTCAGTATATAGCTTTCTCAATTCTAACTTGATGTGCTCTTTATCTAAGTCTGTTTCAACAGCTTCTACATATGAATCTAACAGAGTAGTAGTATCTTCTAAGGATATTTTCTCGTCTTCTACGCTTTCTCCTAAATACTCATCAAAGTTTTCTGCTATTTTTAATTCATATGTTTGAATGTTTTGAAGCCTATCTACAAACTTATCGAACATGTACAAGTCATTTTTATTTACAACTATTAATTTTATAAATTTCTTTTCAAATTCTGAAACATCGATCTTATCATAATCGGTTTTACTGTCATCATATATGACTTTTTTAAACATTGTAATTGGATTTCTTACTGGAGTCACTTCTCTTGTTTCAGTATCTAATATATGAAAGTATTTAGGATCATCGACATCTGCCCAAGTAAATTCCATTTGGGAGCCAAGATATGTTACATTACCTTGAGTTGATCTTGTGTGGAAATGCCCACTTAATACCATTTCAAATCTTGAGAACACATCAGCACTCATACCATGTGGATTAGGCATACCTGCCATCATGTCAAATCCTTTTAATTCTAAATGAGCTCCAAGTATTGGTGCACCGCATTTTTGTGCAAACTCTGTATATTCTTTATAATTAGAATTATTAATCCAAGGTATAACTGCAACCTTGAGTCCAGCATAATCTAACACTGTTGGCTTCATACAGATATTAACATTGGATGTAAAGTATCCTAATAGCTCCTTAAGTGAACATAGCTCATTTGTATTTTTAAAGTATACATCATGATTGCCCGGAATGATATCCATACTGATACCCATATCTCTTAATGGCTCTAGGAAATGTTTGCGATTCGCATTAAGAGCTTTAAAATTAACAAACTTGCGATGCTCGTAATAGTCTCCTAAGTGAAGAATATTTTTAATATTATGTTCTTTTAAATAGGGAAAAAATATTTCCTTATAAAATCTTTCCTGATACTCTAAGAAGATGTCAGAGCTATTTCTGACCCCACAGTGGGTATCATTAAGTATTGCTATTTTCACGAATCATCCTCATTCTTTCTGCAAACATTTGTTTTTGGAGTTTACCTAATCTTCTACCAGAAATCCTAATTCTTTCCATAGTTATTGATAGCTCTTTTCTTTTTGCTTTTCTTTTCAGTTCTTTTCTGAACCTTACTTTGTTTCTTCGAATCTGTCCGACTCTTTGTTTTTCACTTAAATTTTTCATCTTAAAAATAACTCCAGGCCTTTTGATTCTTCTTTTTCTTTTTTAGCAAACTCTTTAATAGCTTGGTCTTTTACCCTTACAGTACTAATTCTTTGTCTTAATGTATCGACATAGGCCATAGTTTCCTGTGCGGTTTCATTATCCATACCAGCTTGAACAAAGTCCTCAATACCCATCTTTTCAATGAATCTAAATTTAATATCCTGTTGTCTCTTCTCTTTAGTAATTCTTCTAATAAAAGCAAAGTAACAAATCTGGGTAAAGTAACTAAATGCATTGGGTTTACCTGTTCTTGTAGCTGTTTCGATATTGTAATTACCAACTGCTCTTAAACAGTTTTCAACAGCGTCCATTACCATTTCTTCTCTATAGGTATATCGAACAAAGTTAGGACGATGCGACAGTCCCTCTGCAATACGAATAAAACATTTGGCTATGTAATCCGTAACCTTAGGTAGTTCTTTTTCTTTTTTTCTACATTCTCTCGCTTCAACAGCATAGTCAAATACTGCTTGGGAGAATTCCTTATTGTTGACGTAATGTTCCTTGTTTTTCTGGCTCATTTGTATCCTCCATAATAATAGTATATTATACCATAGTTTTCAGTAAAAGTAAATCCCTTTTTTTTCACTTTAGGGGTTTACAAAACATGTTTTTTATGATATAATATTATAGTTACCCCGGGAAAGAGGAGAGTAATAATTAATGGATAGTCTTACCTTCACTCTCACTCTCACTCTCATCAGGGGGATAAAGATCATCCAACTCTTTTAATATATCTAAATCAGATCTATATTGGGGTTGCTTAAATTTATTCATCTTTAATGCAAATTTCATATAAGCATTCTTAGCATCATGTGCAATAGAAACATGTTGTATAATGTCAGACTTTAAGATTTTAAATGATTTGGTATCACTGAATGGAAACCATGGTGTAAACTGATATCCACCTATTATATTATTATGTACTAATACAGGGGATTCAATAATAAAATTATCGTCATTCTTGATAGCGAGTAATCCGATGATCTCTTCACCGTTTATGAGTTTAAAATGTCTTATATTTATTAATAATTCCATATTATATATTTATATCATGTAATTTATAATTAAATTTCTCTTTACTATAAATTTTTATGCGCTCGGCAGCGTGATCGAGCGTGTAATTCTTTTTAGATTTATATTGTAGGTCATCTGCTATATCAAATACCTTTGTATTCCTACCATCATCGCTTTTTCTTAATCCTCTTCCGATGCTTTGTAATACCCTAATTTGCGACTTACTTGGTGAAGCAAAGATGATATTGTGTAAATTCCTAATGTTAATACCAGTAGAAAAAGTCCCAAGACTTGCAACCACAATTGCGTCTTTCTCTTTCTCGGTAATCGAACGGACTGATTCTCTTGTGTCGACATCTGTTTCTCCTGATACATAGAAAAGCTTTCTATCTTTATTTATTTTACTTACTAATAGATCATGTAAAGGTTTACCATGTTTTTCTACAAAATTAAATAATATTAATGTATTCCCCTTTTGATCTAATGCAAGATTTGCTATAAAATTATTCCTTGGTTCATATCTAACTATAAAATCTATTTCATCCTGATATTTACCTTGAGATACCTGTCTTCTAAACTCTTCTTTATACTTTAGCAATATAACATCAATCTCTAATTGACTTAGCTTATTATCTTGCATTAATTCTTTAGTAGTTATAACCTTATAAACTGGACCAAATAATCCTTCTAACACTAACTGATGAGTTTGTGTACCATCTAATGTTCCAGTAGTTCCAATTCTATATTGTGCATTAACACATTTTTCCATTACTGAACTTAACGATTTAGCCTTAAACTGATGGGCCTCATCCCCTATAACCATTCCAAAATCCTGATACCAAGCTTGTTGTAATTTGTGTATAGATTGCCATGTTGTTATAATACACCTTTGATCTAAGTTAAATTTTTCCTTTCCAGAATATATTCTGTGGCATGAATGTTCTACATTAAAGCTTTCATCCTTAGAACTATAGTCAGCAAAATCAGAGTACATTTGTTCTACTAAAGAGGTTGTAGGTACAACTATTAAAGCTTTAAGATTCGATTCTTCTAAGAATTTACGGATTGCTAGGTATATAATTAAGCTTTTTCCTGATGCTGTAGGGGATAATAGTAAGGTTTTTCTATCTGTAAGTATTTTTTGATAAGCTTCAATTTGGAATTCGTGAGGGGTTATTTCTTTGCCACTTGCAGTTATAGGGCTTGGAATACTTGGATTTGTTTCATATATCTCTCCAGGTTTGCCGTATGTTTTATCTTCTTCGACTAATACTGAATATCCTCTTACTTCACAAAATTCAGAAAGATATTTAAAAAGACCACAATAAAGGGTTCTTTTTCTTTGGTCAAAAAGACGGATTTTACCATCCCACACGCGATTGCGGTACGCGGGCATGAACTTATATCCGGGAACAAAGAAACAGAAGTGTTCTGATAATTCTCTTTGTATAGAAGCTTCACATTCTAATTCTAAGAATGTTTCGTTCTTCTTTTTGACAATAATGTATTCCATTAAACTCCGCTAGTAAACTTCCGCCATTCAATCATGTTCTTAATATTCTGATGTCGCCATTTGACATTCTCTAATATTTCTTTTAATGTTGCACATACTTCTTCTAAGTATTGGATCTTAGCTTGTTGTTCTTGTATAATAGGATCTGAATCATAAAACTTATCCATATCACCTTTCAATATAGTAAGACCATTTAAAGGATCATAATCCCATCCAAGATCTTCTATTTCCATTTGACTGAGTTTACCGTTATAGTGCAGGAATTTATTTTTAAGAATTACCTTAAAATCCATTTCAGCTTTTTTAAGTTTCATCCTATTAACTGATAATAGTTCTAGGTATTTTCCATGTAGTTTAGCGGATTCTCTTGACGATTCGTCTAAATTAAGTTCATCTATTGTGGAGTCTTTTTTCCACATCTCTAGTATTGTTTGTAAATTATTCATAGTACCTATTATACCGTAAAAAACAGGATTTGTAAATCCCCTTACGGTTGAAATTCAAATGATGTATAAGCAAATGATATATCTGCTTGTACATATGCAAAATCTAATTGGGAATCAAATGATATTGATGCCAATGATGTGGGGAATATCCCATTAAACTTAATCTCTTTACTTACATTATTATGAGAGCTTAATACCAAAAGTGTTGCATCTTCTTTCAGACTTTCTGGATTTTTTGAATTAATTGTATTGTGCATCCATTCAAAAGTTTCAATATAGTTTTCAAAATCTTCCATTATATTTACCCTTATGGTAAGATCTTCAAAGCTAACTCTATCCCCCATTACAGCATGATTAACTCCTTTATAGGGGGTTGCAACCTGATTTACTGTAAATCCAGGAAGGGTCGCTGCAGTACAAAAGTACTCTAGATTTGGATACTTATTACTATTAATCTTAAATTGAAACCCAACAGGGCTCAAAAAGTTCTTGTTTGTAGTTAGTGTTGCCATATTACTATTTATATATTATTTTATTTATACAAAAAAGAAAGGGAGCCGAAGCTCCCTTTACAGATGAGTATTAACTCTGGCTTATGCCATAATGTCGTCAACTCTGAAGATTCTGAAGTACTGGTTAGATCTGTCTGAACCAACACCGTCAAGAGCTACGAATGGGTTTGCGACCATACCGTATCTTGTTTTGAATCCCATTCTTGGTTGGAAATCGTTCTCACCAACGGCTTTAACCATTGTTAATGGAACGTATGGGCAGTAGAATAAACCTGCGTCATAAGGATTAGATCCTCTATAACCAACACAAACAAAGTCCACAGTTGAATATGGATCGATGTAAACTTTAACTCTTCCGTTAAGAACACCAGCAAAAGTATTACCTGTGTCATCAACATTTAAGTTAGCAGAAAGTGCAGGTGTGTAATCTAACATACCAGCAGCTGCTAGAGCTGAAGCTACGTCTGAAGAACAAAGAACAAAGTTACCTTTGCCTCTTCTTGTTTCTTTAGCGATTACATTACACTCTCTTTCGATTTGCATGATTAAGCCTTTGAATCTCTCAACCATCCATCTTCCGTCTGAGTCTGTGTTAACATCAAAAATACCTGATGTAGCTGTTGAGCTCTGAAGAGCACCGATTTTAGCAGTTTTAAGAACTGTTCTAACAACTTCTCTGTTGATCTCTGCAAGGATCTCAGCAGATAGAATGTTAGCCAATTCACCTTCAGCATCCAATCCGTGGATAGCTTTAAGGTCTTGTGCTAATTCCATTGTGTACTCAGCTTTAAGAGCTCTTGATTTAGCTGTTACAGTTGATTTCTCAATTGTGAAAGCCATTTCATTGAAAGCGCCGTCGCCTGTTTCACCAACTCCAAGTCTTTCCGCTGCTGATGTACCTAAACCACCACCGAATGTTGAAACTGTATCAGCTTCGTCTGCGATTGTTCCGTCTGTATCAGCATCTGTTACACCACTTAATCCTGTTGGATCAGCTTGATGTGTACCAGTTCCAGAGAAGCCAGTATCAGCTTCATCAAATAAAGCCTCTGTTCCGCTCTGTGAGCTATATTTTGATTTCATTGCAAAGATAAGTCCTGTAGGACCGCTCATTGGTTGTACACCAGCGATATCATATGCAATCAAGTTAGGCATTGCTCTTCGAACAAGAGATATCAATACTGGGTCGAAAGTTCCAATGTTATTTGGAGCTGAACCAGAACCGATATTGTTAGCAGCTGCTGCTTCGGAAATGAAATTTCCTTGCATTTGAGCTCTCTCTTCTCTTAAAGCAACTTCTTGGTTTTCTAATAGACGAGCTGTAACAGCTTTTCTATATTTGTCGGAAATAGGACTCGCGCCGTCGTGATCGAGGACAGGACCCCATTTTTCCATTAATTTTGCGTCTGCATTAAACATTGTGTTTTCCCCTATGTTTAAAAGTTACTTAGTAAATTTAGTTATAGCTTGAGTGTATCTAGCCATAGAATCGGAAACAACTGACTCGTCAGCGTTATCTTCACCTAATAGACTATCAACTTCGTCAACTGATTCGGTAACTTCACTTTTGAAGTATGATTCTTTAACAGTTTTAACTTTATTTTCAAAAGTTTCTTTGTTATCGAATTCGATATCTTCTACTAATGAGGCTAATTTCTCAGCTTCAGTTTCTGCAAGCCCTTCGGACTGTTCTCTAACTACTTCTTTACGTTCAAATTCTTGAATAGAAGCGTGTAGCTTGATATTGTCTTCTGTGGTTTTATTTAAAGTTTCTTCAAGCTCATTGACTGATTCGTTGAGTTCATCAACCAAGTCAACTTTACCTTCAGGAACTTCGATATAGTGTTCTTTGAACACTGATTGAAGTGAAGTCATGAATTCTTCAGCAATTTCAGTCCTAAGACCGTTTTCAACTGATAATTCATTTTCTTTCATCCAATTTTCAACTACGTAGTCTAAATAAGAATTTACTTTTTCTACTAAGTCTTTTTGGATGTCAGATACTTCTTCTTCAAGATTAGAAGCATATTCAGACTCAAGTCTGTCTACTTCTTGTGTTAATTTTGAAGTTAACACTGCTTCAAAGATTGTTCCAGCTTTTTGCTTAAATCCATCTGATAATGTAGCCTCTTCAGAAATTAAAGCGTCTAGATCTTCGTCATAGTCAATAGCTTCGACTTTAGCTTTTACTTTTTCGCCGTGTTTTTCATCGGCACCTTTACCTTTAGGTTGACCTACAGGTTTGGTAGCATTAGCTGCGTCTTCAGCTGACTTAACTGAATCTTCTTCTTCACCTTCTGAGACTTTAATCATTTTGGCAAAAAGTTTCTGTGCATCTTCTTTTCTAGCAGATTTGAGCATATCTACTGCGGCTTGAATAACCCCAGCTTTAGTTTTAGGTACGCTGACAGGTTGAGCTGCTTCAGTTTTGGACTCGTGTTCCTCTTCTTCGTGCTCTTCCTCTTCGTCTTCGTGCTTACCTTCTTTAGCTGCTTTTGCTTCTTCTAGAGACTCGTGAGATTCCTCTTCTTGACTCTCTTGAAGCTGCTCTTCTTCCTCAGTAATGCCTTCTTCTACTATCCCATCTTGATTTAAAATAGTGTCTTCTGACATAATTTTTCTCCTATAATTGAGAGTTTAATTTAGAGAGGAAATTCTTAAAAGCTTTAATCTCTGCAGAAGGTAAACCTCTAGCAGATGTGCTTTTAATTTCAGTCTCAATTTCTTCAATGTCTCTTCTAGCAATGATGCCATTGTTCCATACCCATTCTACACCTTCCATAACTCCATTAACGAAAGCACTTGGTGCGGATGGATCTTGAACAATATCTACGGTAGACAACATAAAGTCATTTCCCACATATTGAACACCATTTTTAGATACGAGACTTCCCATACCACGACTTGATACACCAAGCTTAACACCCCCTTCGAGCAAACCTTCAACGATTTGTCCCATAGGGGTTTTAAGGATTGATGCTTTTCCTACAACATCATTTCCCTGCCAATGCAGATCTGTGATTTTGTGCGAAACTTTATCTAGGTTTACTGTTGGTCCTTCCGGATGATTTAACTCTCCAACAGCTCTTCCTGTTTTAACTTGTTCTGTGACGTATTTTTCTACGGCGCTTTCAAGCGTTTTCTTTTCGTAGATACGTCCATTTTTGTTCTTTTGGTTTGATTGCATGAATACGCCTTCGATGAAATAGTTTTTACTACCATCTTTTTTAGACTCTGCAATCACTTCGAGTTCTTTTTCTACGTATTCTGTTATTAGTTTCATTAGCTTTCTTCTTTTTCTGTTTTACGCTGAACTAACCTTGATGCTACTTCGATTTTTTTAGCTTCGATAGCAGCGGTGAGTTTATCAGCCATAAGAGTATTAAACTCTTTATTTGCATTAACGTTATCACCATTTTGTAAGTTCTTAACTAGATTTTCAGTTGCCATAATTTATTATCCTCGTATAGTTTATTTATAAAAAAATGATTCTTAACCGAATCTAGGATCGTCTGGATCTGGCATATCCAGCTCTCCAGCTTTATTCTCTTTATCGATTTCTTGTTGCATTTTTCTAATATCAGCTTCTGTGAATCGTAAGATGTTCTTTTGTACCCAAGCTTTAGATACAAAAGTACCCATATACTCATCTAAAGATGATAACATTTCAAACCTTTCTCGAATCATTTCTGACTCTTTAAGCTCTGAGAAATAGTTATCTTCAATAAAGTCAAAGGTTATCTTTTCTTTCCACGATTTCCAATCCTCTTTAGTAATTACACCTTTTAAGAGTAATTGGGTTTTAAGTAATTGCATGAATAAGTCAGAGAATCTCTTTCTTAATCTATCAACAAACTTCTTAAACTTAACTTCATCCCTTGTGATCTCTGTGGTTCTTCCTAATGTATAGGATGATTCCTGTTCTAATCTATCAGTAGGGACATTTAAACTTCTATATAATTTCTTTTGGAAGTATATAATATCATCAATCTGTCCTAGGTTTTCACCACCAGGTAATGTTGATATTTCAGTTCCTCTTCCACCTTCTCTTCTTGGTAGGAAGAAATCTTCCAACATTGACATGTGCTTACGATCATCTTTAATGTCGCCAGTCTTAGCATCATAAACTAATTTGTTTCGATATTGATTCATAATACCACGTAGGTATTCTTCTGCCTTACCTTTTGGCAAGTTACCAACATCAATATAAAAAATTCTTCTTTCTGGAGCTCTTGATATACGATATATTACAAGAGAATCCTCCATCATTCTTAACTGATTTACAGGCTTTAATGCTTTATGTAAATAAGATAAGATCCTTTTTCTTTGTGGATCCATAACACCTGATGTACAGTATGCTATAGCGTCAGGGTATATCTTAACCCCTTCATTATATTTTCCCATCATGTTGTCTTGAAAGACAAAATACTCATCTACTTTTTTGATGAGTTTAGCTCCAGTTTTAGGATCCGCTTCTTCTTCGACCTCTTTTACCTTTCTTAATTTGGTAGGATCGATATAACGTAATTCCTTAATTCCTTGCTTAGGATTATCTGTGTCTATAATAATATGATAAGGTAATCTTCCATCAACATACCACTTTCTGAATATCTCATGTGCATATTGATTAAATCCAAGTAAACTTAAGATACTTTTAAACTCTTTAATTACAGAGTCTTTTATATTATTAGATACCTTTAATCCTTCTAATACAATCTTAACAGGAGATTCTTCATGATTTCCTACTATTGATTCTCCGACTATATCTTCAATTGCCTGATCACACTCTGGTTGAGCTGCTATATCCCTATATTTAAATATAAGCTCTACTTCAGATTTGACCTTATCCCCATCTAAATCAATATAAGCCCCAAAATGACCCCCAGCTTGTATAACACCAGCGCCGTCATCTGTATCTACTCTTGGAACAAAAGAAGGCCTTACAGGCTCCTTACTTTTCCTATTAATTTCAAAACCAAAAAAATCTGCCATAATTTATTACCTATATTATCGGAGGGGATATAAAATCCCCTCGTCTAATATTATTTATCCCTTCTAATTTGTTGTTGAAGCTTCCCAATATTGTACTTGGAATTCAACGCTAAACTCTTCGATCGCTCCCTCTGTCTCGTAGCTAAGCTCGATTGGAGAAACGTTTGATGGCCAACAACCTCTTAAATCGTATGACTTAAGTGTTGATCCATCTTTATCAAGTTGTTCAACAGCTAAATCAGCGAAGTAATCAGTAGGATTAACTAAACCAGTATTTGCATTGTGGTTGTTAATTCCATTTGACCAACGCTCAAAAGCGTCTCTGAGTCTAAAGTCAGTGTCATTAATGACTGTAATTGTCCATGCCTCAAATGATCTCTCACCTGCCATTTTCAATGTTCTACCTCTAAACTTAACCTCTATAGGTGCAAGAATAGAAGCAGGAAGCTGTGCAGCTTTACATAAAAAGGATGTTAATTCGACATCACCTTGGGCATAACCTGGAAAATTTATCAAAACTTTGAATAAATTAGCTCTGGCTCCTCCTCCGGTTAGCTTCGATTTAAAATCGTCTATACCTAATATTGCCATTTTCTTACGCTCCTGCTATTTCGGAGAATTCTACTCCGGTTCTTGTTGCTATGAAGTTCAGTGTAATGAAGTTAATAGATCTTGCAGGCTTGATATAAATATCAGCTACAAATCTATTTCCATCAATAACTTGACCCGTGTTATTAGTTTCGTCACAGATTACTAAGAAGTCTGTAAGTCCACGTCTACCTTTGACATCTCTAAGGAAAGGCTCAACCAGGTTTCTGAATTGTGCACGAGTAAACTCGTCATTGAATTCAAATAACTGGAATTTAGCAGCCGTAGAGATTGCTTTTTCCAAGACTATAAAAAGTCTTCTAACATTAATTCTATCAAATGCAGAAGGTCTACTTAATAAAGTTTTGTCACCAAATAATAATGTACCTTGTCCAGGTAATGATACTATTGGATTGACTCGAGCTTTATATAAAGTATCTCTGTCTGCTTGTTTTGGATTAAATGCTAATTTTGTGACTCCTAGAATTTGTCCTCTGTTCAATCCTGCAGGACTAAACCATGCATCAGCGACTCTATCTGCATTAGCACATAAACCAGCTTGATGTCCTGAAGCACCGATATATCTGTATACGTCGTTATACTTGTCGTATACATAAAGTGCGGTAGAATCACAAGCTACATATGATGTAGATGTAAGTGCGTCTGCGAATGCTTTAACATCAGCAGCAGGGGTTGAAGTTCCAACAGTATCTTCGATTGGTGGAGATACGAATCCCATACAATCTTTTCTAGCATTACAAAGTGTTATAATCTTAGATGCGATTGTGGTCTCTGCATTTGCATCTGGTGTTGCAAAAAGTAGATTTACATCCACTGTTTCTGCATCAGCAAATAGGTCTAGACCTGTTGAGATTTCTCCAGATGTTGGAGCATTATCATCTGTACCTCCGGAGAGAGATGATTCTAGGGCGGCTCCATTAACTGTAAAGGTTGCTGTGCTAGCTATTGTTGATCCAGCATCAGAAAGGTTAGTATCGTGATCAGACCACCAAATATAATTAGAGTTATTGTTAATAACATCTTTATAATAATTAGTTGTGCCGTCAGATTTTTTTGCATCTGAACCCTGAGATACATATGCAAATGTTTCTAATACTGTTCCTGGTGTACCTGATATAGCTCCATCCTCATCGATAACTGCAATGTGCAGTTCATCAGCTGCTGATGTTTGTCCTAGATCTGACGCATAGTCAGATGTTCCAGGAGCCCCATCAAAGCTACCAGCATAAGCCCAACCACTAAATGGTGAAGCTCCAGCTGTTATCATTGAGACTTTTAGGCTATTACCTAATACTCCAGGGTATTTAGCTACCCAGTTACCTACAGCTAACTCGCCGTTTGAATAATTGTCTTCATAATGACTCTTATTCTTAATGAGTTGTCCGGTTCCATCCGAGGTAGCGTTTAAGTTACCTGTTAAGACACGAACTACTTTCAGTGCGTTTCCATACTTTAAGAATGACGCAGCTACTAGAAAGTATTTAAATGTATTGTTGTCTGGTGAACCAAACTTTCCTACTAATTCATTTTCTGAACTAATAGTACTGATCTCTTCCACTGGACCCCAATTGAATGTTCCTGCAAATCCGCCAATGCTGGTTGATACTGCCGGGACTACATTCGTAGCATCGATTTCTTTAATTTCGACGCCGGGTGATACTAAAAATGCCATCGCTTTGTCCTCTATTTTATTGAGTTAGTTAATAAGTTACCATAATACGAATAATCAATACATTTATTTATAAATAAACATGTTTCATCGCTAATGATCTGATTCATCATTTTTCAACGCTACATCACTAACAACGAATAATTTATTCGGATGTACTGATATATTGAATTTCGTCATGAGTTTTCTGTTTACTAACATCTCTGACGCAGTATCTTTTTCAGATAATCCTAATTCTACTGTGTATTTCCTATTATTAAATGTTATACCATGCTCTATTACTGGTCTTCTATCAAAATTTTTGAGACCCCTTTTTGGCTCTGATATGTAAAGGATTTTGCTTTTAAACTTGTTACCATTCTTTTGCCATATAACACTATCCCCTTTTATATCCATACTATCAACGTGTAGCATTGTTGCAGAGGCAGAGTTACCAGTATCAAACTTAGCTCTTATAGGGTTTTCTTCCATTCCATCTAATATAATACTTTCAATATATCCAACTTCTTGTCTCATAAGGGGTCTTCTTCTTTTTTCTTCTGTAAAAAATAAAAGTACATCAGTTAAAACTTGCAAGTCTGATATCTTTTTAGTAGACTCTCCAGTCTCTAGATCATACCCCATAAAATGAGATCTTATTCCTGGAGATCCATTTACTTCTAAAACATACAAATCTTTCCCAACTTTAGCATGATCTACACCACAATATGAGCATCTTGTTGCTCTTGCAGCAGATATAACTAGTTCTTTCTCTTCAGGAGAAAGCTCATAAGGAATAGTTTTAGCACCTAAATGAACATTATTTCTAAACTCGTCTGAGTCTTGTTTTACTCTTTCAGCACTTCCAATAACCTTTCCATTTACTAATAGTGTTCTTACATCTGACTTTAATTCTAAATATTCTTGAAGAAGAACATCTGCATTAAATTTCCATAAAGATTGACAAACAGAAACCAAAGAAGACATATCATTTACTTTTGATACACCAACACCCTGTGTTCCTGTTAAGGTTTTTATTATAACTGGAAACTTACCCCCAATGTTTTTGTGGGCTTCTTCTATACTTTTAACATTATTCACAATAGAGGTCTTTGGAATATTAACATTTCCTCTTTCCATAGTAATGGCATTTGACATTTTATTATCACAAAGAAGCATGCTTTCTAAATCATTTATTAGGAAAAATCCTACTGTTTGCAAAGAAGAAACTAATGCCTGAGCTGTTAAAGAATGTAAAGCTCCAGCTCTAACAAAGATAATAGTGTTTTCTATATTTAAAGTAATATCCTCATCTTCACCATCTATATTACGAATAGTTACCTCTCCGATCTCAATATCTTTAGATGATATAAAAGCCTCATCAACTTCTACCATTGTACTTTTCATTCCAATCTTCTTAGTAGCATCCTGAATAAGGTCCGCAAAAGTTCCCTCTTGGTCTCCTTTACCCAATATAACGATATGAAGGTCCTCTATTTTTATAGGCTCTTCTTGTTTTTCTTCTTCTAAAAAGTTATTGAATAGCTTCATATACTATTTTTCCATTCTTGTTCTAACCAGATGTTTCCATCGTCGTCTTTACTATATTTATGACTATTATACGGAGCACCTTCAATAAATCCAAAAGGTAACATATCATCTTGTATCGCCTTTAATCTTTCCCTATAAAGCATATCCTTCATATCAATATTCGTTAAAGTTTGAAAGACATCAGTTGTAGTAAACCAACCAAATAAAACCAAGTTCATCATAAGGTCGTCATGGTTTGGAGCTTGAGCTGCAAAGCTATTACCTACAGCCACAAATGTACTCATTTCAATAATGGTTTGGGAATCTACAACTTTTATTTTCTTTTGTTCTACTAGATCTTTTATACTAGAGCATCCTATTCTTTTTACCCTTCGAGTCATTGTAGCACCTAATGCATTAGACTTTACGGTTGATTCTACAAACATGTTTTCATACTCTAAATCATAATAAAGTCCATTACAAACAACTGCACCTTGATCATTACTTTCTATTAATACATAAGCTTTATTATACGACGTAGCATATTTGTATATAATATCAGGCATGAGTATAGGAGATATTAAATTATCCCTAAAAGTTGCAACCTGTTCAAACGGATTTGTTGTAACATCTATGATATTAAAGGTTGTATAGTCTTGTCCTCTACCCTTCGCTGTGTCCACGCACATCACGTATTCGTGATCCTCTTGAGGAGGCTTATAGATATACACATTTTCTTGTATGAATTCTGGCTCTATACTTTTTTGTGCTAATAAGTGGTTTGAAGCTATAAGAGTGTTTCCTCTTCCATGGAATGTGTTACCAAATTCTTGTTCGAATTGTAATTCAGATGTGTTTGCAACAGTAGATTCTTTCCACTTTTCATCTCTTCCGGGAACGTCCCACCAATCTACTCTAAAATTTTTAAACTCGTTTGTCTTTTGTACTGCGCCTTCCCATATCTTATGGAACACATTACCAACACCATTTGCAGTAGAACAGATTATAATTTGGGTATCCTTACCAGATGTAATTACAGGATATGTTGAAGTATAGAATTGTGCATCATTTTCTACAAATGCAAACTCATCCAGGAATAATAAGTTGATAGACATACCACGAATTGAGCTAGCTGATGTTGCATTAGCTATAATTCTACTATTATTACTAAATTCAATACTACCTTTGTTTAATGCTTTACATCCTGGTTGTAAGAACATAGGAAGATTTTCGAGCGCGAGCGTGATACGGGCGAGCATCTCTCTCGCGACCGCGCCCTTGTTCGCGAGTATGGCAATAGTCTTTTCAGGATGAAAACATGAATACCATAAAAGATATACAACCGATGAAATTGATTTACCACTTTGTCTACACGCTAATACAATACTAAATCGAGTATTATTAAAATGCTCAAACATCTTTTGTTGATAAGGATATAGTTTAAAGTTAACTAATCCATCATCAAGATTTATAATCTTAACATACTTTTCAGCAAAGTATGCAGGATCTTTCATGCATTTCTGGTATTCTATTATGTCTTCTTTGGTGAATTCTGTTTCTACTCCATCCCTTTTTACATTGGGATTTCCTAGATATCCAAATTCATTATTCTTGGTTCGGCGTGGCATCTATAACCTTTCCATCATCTTTCTTTAATAACATCCTTTGCAAATCTGTAGTACTTCCTATAAAGACATTATTATTTGTCACTCGCTTTGCTTCATCTGCTTCTTCTTTTGTCAAATCCTTCTTTTGCTTTTGAAGATTCATTAACTTTTCAGTGGTATCACCTAAATGTTTTATAGTCTGTGCTACTACTTCAAATGCTCTTGGGTGCTCTGATTCTCTTGCTAATTCAGATAAAACATCTAATGATCTTGTTCCTGTTCTGATTAAATCTTTGTAGGTTTCTCTAGAAAACTCATAATCATCTTTGATGTCTTTGTCTTCTAGTGGCCTGTTTTGGATATTTTCTGGAAGATTTTTTTCCAGACTTTTGGCCATATTTTTTTTCTTATCCATTATAATACCTAACTAATTGTAGTAGTAACAGTATAGTCGTCATCAGCATCAGCTGAAGCTGGACTAATTGTAAAGTCCATATTTTCTAATATCTGTGCACCACCTTTATCATTATTAAAATCAATATTAATTTCTTTAATAACCCCTGTTTTTGAAGCAGGACCGTAAAACTTCATTTTCATTGTAAAGTCTAATTGGTAAACTAAGACTCTTCTCTGAGTAAATTCTCCTTCATATTCATCTGAAATTCCAACATTTCCTAAAATAATAGCAACATCCTGCTTATGGTTATATCCATCAATTGGGTTAATTGTTACACTATATTCAGGGGTAAAGTATGGAAGAATCTGTTCGACTATTTGTAATCCATCATCTTGATTCTTTACCATGATATAGAGAGACATCGCGATGTCATATGAAGTAAAAAACTTTACGGTCTTTTTCTTAGAGGAATCTGAAGAATCTATTTCATTAACTATTACAGTTCTTTTTGGTAATTTTTGACTAGTATCTATCTGAAGTCCTGTAATTTCAAATGCCATTCTTGGTAATTTAATTGCCATAGGAGCATCAAAACCAGTCTCTTGATCTAATCTTGCTAAGAATTTTTGTTTAGGTCCATAAGCTAATGGGACACGTACTTGATTTAAAACACTATTATCAGCTGCTTTTCTTATTACAGATATATTGTTAAACAGTGTACCAAATACGGCAACTGATTTACGCATTGTTGCGTGATAAAAATGATCACCAAACATTAGTATGTCTCCGATGGATCACCAAACGGATTTGACTCACTAAAGTCAATAAATCCATCTGCAAATGTTTCTATTGTAATATTTTCCGCACCACCATCTGACTTCCAAGCTTGACCTGTGGTATCAGTTAAATCACTGATGATAGATGTGACAGTAGCAGTATAGCTATTTGTTAATCCTGTAATAGTTCCACCTTGGGTGAATTGTTTATATTCTGTTGTTCCTGAAGCACCAACATTAGATACCCATATTGTTTGGGTGTTAACTCCAGTTTTACTTGCTTGAGCAACCTCACCGAACACTTTTATTGCAGGAGTTGCACCAACTGCAGCCACTAGGGTTTGCTCTACGGTTTCTCCTATTTCAAAATAATATTCGTTTGTTGTTAGGGTTACTGCTAATGGTATCTGATATGAAACCTGATTAATTTTAAGGTCTATTCCTTCTACACCAGTATCAAAATCCTCATCATTATATTCAAATAAACTACAAGAAAGTCTATATACAGGAAGATCTGATAGCTGATAGAAAGGAGAATCATCTTCAACATATGTTATTTCAAAGAAACTGTTTGTCATTGGTAAGAAAATTAGATCACCTTCCTGTGGTCTAGGATCTTCATTATCTGAAAATACTCCAACTCTTCTATTCCATACTTTTCGTGAAACAACAAATTGTGCTTCATCTCGTATTTCTAAACCAAACTTAGAATATAAATCTCCTGCGCCTTCAAACCCTTCTACATTTTCTAAATATGCTTCTATAATGTAAGCATCATCAAACTTCGAAGCAGGATCTTCTCCTAATATGTTATCTCTATTAACAAGAGTACGAGGGATATAATAGATATCTTGCCCAAATATCTTAAGTGATTCTATTATCAGGTCTTCGTATAGATGCTGTTCTGATCTTACGGCCTGAGAAAAATAAACGTTTCTCGGCATATTTTATCCTGTAAAGAAGTCGACTGGTTTCTCCCAATTCAATCTAGCTTCTTCCTCTAATCTTTCCAAATCTGCCATGGCATCATCGAATAGTTGTCTTCCGTTAAAAGTTAATCCACCTGGCATTGTCATACCTTCAAACTTTAATAAGTTTTGACCCCATTGTTTTTTAATAAGGGCTGTTGCATATTTCTTTAAGAAATAATCATTATAGACATCTGTATAGGTGTCTGGGTCGATAATCCTATAGCACTCTATAAGAATATAATCATCAGCATCAACCTCTTCGTTCCAATCCATAAAAATATCTAATCTATCTTTATGTCTATCAAAGTTAACCATTTTTTCGTCTGAATCCAATAGAAGATCAAGCATACTAAGGTATTGCATACTCATAACATATTCAGCTAAGCTTCCCATGAATCCCATATTATAGACGTCGTTTAGATGTATCTGATATCGAATATCAAACATATCATTGGATTGAACATTATCTCTAATAGGTACAACCTGAACTACTTCAGTAATAAGATCGTTTATTGGAATATATCTATTTTCGATATCTCCCTTTGTAATAGAAGATATAACTGCAGTAGCAGAAGATCGAGATCCTGTAATGGTTTCGTTTGCTTGAAAGGCAACATTCGAATTATCTAAGTAGTTATATTTAATTGAACTACCACTAGCAGATTTTATAGTAGCTTTAGCACCACTTGTTGATCCTGTTACTGATTCCCC
>Ga0222715_10001243_pt1 | contig 24648 bp, 28 predicted proteins | sample C33_9DmetaG_FD_165056 | JGI IMG/M metagenome (GOLD analysis project Ga0222715, IMG submission 165056) | Estuarine water microbial communities from San Francisco Bay, California, United States - C33_9D | ecosystem: Environmental > Aquatic > Marine > Unclassified | place: USA: California...
CATCAAAATATGATTATCCAAAACTAACAAAAATTACTGTAACTTATAATAAATCTGAAAGGTTATTGATTATGTATCAAGATGGTGTGGAGATTGGTCGTAAAGAAATAACAAGAATGTTATTAGATACTAAAAGTGAAGATTTTTTTATTGGTATTGCAACTGATGAACGAAAATCTACAGGTAATAGAATAGTAGATAAAAAAAATAATGTTAAAAAAAGTTTTCGTGGTTTTGTAAGTGAATTTGCTTATTGGAATTCAACATTGGCATCAAATGAAATACGAGAGTTTACTGAAAGTTATGGTATGGGATTTTTATATGATATAAATCAATATAGTAGTTCTAAAGATTTAAAAATATATTATGATTTTAAACATATAAAATTAGATAAACAATTTGATTATGAAAGTGGACATATCGTTAATCTGGTAAATAGTAGACATGTTGGAGAGATAAAAAACTCAATACCAAAAGTACATCATCAAATAGAACATAAAAAAATATCTATTCCTATTAGAAGAAATTCAACATTTGAAATGTTAAAACATACAGATGCAGGATATAAGGATGGTAGTTGGAAATCTGAATCAACAAGATTAAATCAGATTAAATTTTATAATGAAGTGATAAGTAGTGAAACAAATTTAACAAATGATGGTTTATCCACACTTGAATTTAAGAAGATTTCTGATACAAGTCAAGAAAATTATACATTATTATCGGTAAGCTTATGAAGTTAGGGATTTGCATACCATATAGAGATACAGGTGATGGAGTTCGTAAAGGACACCTTGATAGGTTAGTACCACATTTGGAAAAGTTTCTTGGTGAACGAGATATAGAATTTAGATGTTATATTGGACATCAAGTTGATGATAAAAAGTTTAATCGTAGTGGTACAAAAAATGTTGCATTTCTTGCAGCCAAAGAAGATGGTTGTGATTATGTAGCATTTCATGATGTAGATATGTTACCACAAGATGATTGTGATTACTCACATCCAGATGACACACCAAAACACATTGCAACTTACTTATCACAATGGAATCATACTCTACGAGATATACATTATTTTGGTGGTGTGGTGATATTCACAATAGAACAATTTGAAGCAGTAAATGGATACCTTACAGATTATTGGGGTTGGGGATTTGAAGATGATGATTTATTTTGGAGATGTATTCAAAAAGGTTATTTTAAACCAGAGTACATTGAATCACCAGGTAGTTCAAAAGTTTTACAATTTGATGGTGAAAAAACTTATATAAAAGTTCCTATCACTAATAGTATAAGAAACATACCAAACAAATCTTGTGAAATAGAAATGATTGTATATTCTGAAATTGAAAGTGAAGATAAAGAATTTTTAATTGGAAATGATATAGATTATTTAAAATATCCAATTTTATCACGAAGAGGTTGGGATTTTGATGTTTCATATAATAACTCAAAGGCATTTTCATATTGTTTATGGGGTAGAAAAAATGATTTATATTATGGTTGGATGATGAGATATCCTAACCAATGGAGTAAAGTAAATTTTAAAGTTGATACATATGAAAGAAGTAGAACCATCACAATTAATGATGAGGTATATGATGAAAAGTTTGGCCCACAAACATCTATTTTACCATATGAAGGAGATTTAAAACGATATGGTTCAACACCATTTTATATTGGAAAATCACCACCAAATCCACATGACCCAATGAAAGATAGAACAAGACCATTCAAAGGAAAAATACATTCTATAAAAATATGGAATGAAGATAAAGAATTAGTGTTGCATTATGATATGAATAAATCTTGGAAAAGAGATAAAATATTAGATTTAAGTGGTAATGAAAATCATGGAAAACTTGTAATTGGTGATGGAAAAATAAAAAAAGAAAATATACAAATACCAAAAACAATCACACCACATAGAAGATGGGGAACTATGGAGTGTATGTATCATGATGATGAGGGAATTATAAACCAAGAATTTCAAGGAGACCCTGAAGCAACTTCTTTAAATGAAGTTAAATATAAAAAAGGAATGCAAAAAGATAAAATAGATATCACCACAAATGGTTTATCGGATATGAAATATGAGATAGAATCTACTGAAGATGATATTTATAATAGACATAAGTTAATTAATGTAAGGTTTTAAATGGCTAAGAAAAAAGTAAGAACCAATTATGATAATCCTATCTATGTAGATATGGAAAAGAAACTCAACGATATTGGACCAGGTATGTGTTTAGCAAAATGGACACAAGTTACACTTCAATTACAAACAGGACACAATCATAGTTGTCACCACCCCAGAACACACAAGATTTCAGAAAATGAAATCAAAAGAAATCCAAGTGCACTACATAACACTCGTTATAAAAAACAACGAAGAAGAGAAATGTTGACTGGTAAAAGACCAGTTGAATGTGATTATTGTTGGGGTGTAGAAGATACATCAGATAGATTTAGTGATAGAGTTTTTAAATCAGCAGAAAGTTGGTCTAAACCACACTTTGAACAAATAACAACATCAGATTGGAGAGAAGATATAAATCCAAGATATGTAGAGGTCGCATTCTCAAATGCTTGTAATTTTAAATGTAGTTATTGTGCACCGGCATTTTCAACTACTTGGATGCAAGAAATAGAAAGACATGGTGCATATCCGACAACTGATAAATTTAATTCATTAGAACACAATAAAGCTGAAAACAAAATGCCAATTTTACAAAAAGAACACAATCCATACACGGAAGCATTTTGGAAATGGTGGCCTGACTTATATCGTGATTTACATACATTTAGAATTACAGGTGGAGAACCACTATTATCTAATGATACTTTTAAAGTATTGGATTACATTATTGATGAACCTAACCCAAATCGTAATCTAAATTTAGCAATCAATTCTAATCTTGGAATACCAGATAACTTGGTTGATAAAATGATTGAAAAGTTAAAAAGAATTGAAGATGAAGAACGAGTAAAAGAAATGGTTATCTTTACATCAGTAGATACTTGGGGAGAACAATCAGAGTATATTCGTAATGGATTAGAGTTCAATCGTTTTTGGGATAATGTCAATAAGGTTATGTCATCATTAGACAGGGTAGTGTTAACTTTTATGTCTACTTACAATGCTTTATCAGTTCCAAATTACCAAAAATTAATTCACGGAATATACGATTTAAAAGAATCATACGCCTCACCAGATAGATATTGGAACTCAGCTACATTTTTAGATTCAAGTTATTTACGATATCCAACACACCAAACCGTACAAGTTTTACCAGACATTTGGAATCAAGAAATATTAAGACAGGCTCAACTATTAGACTTTTTAGCAGTTCCAGAATTTGCTTCTGATAATATAGGTTATTCAGATATTGAGATACAGAAAGTAAAAAGAATATACGATTGGAAAACTGCAGATTGGGAAGGTAAAGAACAACAGGTAAAGGTACAAAGATACAACTTTGGTAAGTATTTTAAAGAACACGACAAGAGACGAGGAACGGATTTTTGTAGTACATTTCCTGAGTTAGAAGAATTTTATAAACAATGTTTGGAGATTAGATTATAATGTTATCGTTTAATGGAAGTAATAGTTATTTTATACCAAATGTACATAAGAATAGTGTTGGGACAAAAAATCTAAACGAAGTAGTAAAAGATGACTTTACATTTAGTGTTAGGGTTAAACCAAACTGGTCAAGGTGTGGACAAAATCATCACGATAGTTTGGGTGTAATTTCACTTAATGGAATGGACTTAGGAATATTTTTAAGAAAAGATGAGCAAGGAAACTACAATATAAATGCAGAATTTTGGGTAGACCAAAAAAGTCCAAAAGTTAAATTAGTTCAACTTGTATCCGGAGCTGACTTTGAACTTGATGAGTGGTTAAATATATCATTAGTGTTTAAAAAAAATAAATCTATGACTCTAATATGTAATTCATCTATGAATAGAATTTCTTTTGAAGATGACTTGGTTGACTACGGAAGTGCTTGGTTATGGATAGGTTGTGCAAATAATCGTTGGAATGTTGATGGGGCCTTATGGAGAAACTACATTGGTAAAATAAAAAGAATAGGAGTATTCAATAAAGCACTTAGCAAAAAAGAAATCAACAAGTTCTTTGAAAACTATGAAACGAAAGACAACGAAACAACATACCCATTTTTTATTACAACCAAATTTAGAAGAACTCGTTATAAAATATTTGATGAAAGTTATACTGGAAATCATTTGTGTAAAAACATTTACAATACAGATGGAAGGAACTTGATGTTTTAATGAAAACCATCTATTGCACAAAAACTGAATTAAAATCACTTTTTTACGGTAATGAAACCTTATTAGATAACTTTGAACACATTGAAATAAGTCATTTTGATGATGAGATAAAGAAAACTAAAAGTCAAAAAAAGGTTTTATCGTTTGAAGACATTAAACATCCTATATTTAATCCAAAAGAAAATTCTATAATTATATTTGATAGAAGAGTAATTGAAAGAGATTTTAAATTTCTTATGGATGAACTTGGATTCTCTTATCGTGATAAGTTGTATTCTATTTGGAAAGAGAAAAATGTAAAGGTAGTATTTAACTTTGCATTCTGGGAAGCACTTCAATACGAAACTACTCTATATGATTTCATTACAACAGACTTTCCATTTCAGAATTTAAAAATAACAGATTATCAATTGTTTAAGGATAAAGATAACTTCATATATGATAAACTATATAATTTGTTTCATTACTTTAATGAAAACTTAGATGGTAATCCAGAGATATTTCCAGTAAAAAAACACACTTTAGATAAAGAAAAACTTTACTCGTCTATGCAAATGAAGTTAAGACCACACAGACTATACTTTATAAAAAGTTTGATTTCATCAAAACTATACAAGGAAGGATACATTACGGGAACTAAGTTTTTCTTTGATGAATATATAGGTGCAAAAAAAAGGACTGATAATTGTTCTCTTCAAAACAAATATTATTATGAAAAAGATAATTGGGATTTTTTTAAAGGAGATTGGGAAGACTATAAAGATATAATAACTGATAGTTTTTCAAATAATATCTGGCCTAACCATACACGGAAGTATAATTTAGATTTAGAATATAATAAAAGTTATGTAGATATATTTGGAGAAACACACTCTATTTATAATACTCAGTTTCCTATTTTTACAGAAAAGGCATATCAACCAATATTTTTTGACAAGATGTTTGTACTTTATGGTGGTAACGAATTTTACCGAGTTTTTAAGGAATTAGGTGGCCACACTTTTTTTGAAGAGTTGGGATTACCAGACAATTATGATAAAATAGAAAGTCCATATAAACAAGTAGATTTGATAGTAGATACACTATCCCGAACTAATACACTTAAACTTAATAAAACTTTTACTAAAAGTCAAGAAAAAATTAAACAAAATAAAAAAATTATTTTAGAACACTATAAGAAAATTATGAGTAAGATTGTGGAGTATATAAATGAATAGTGTCATAGCTTACGACAGAAAACAAGGTAATGATTTTATTCCCAATGGATACCCTTTTCAAGATTATGTATATGATGTTCAAGAGTATATTAGTAAGTTCAATGTAGAACCAACTGTCAGATTTATAAATTTTTACTCAAACTATAAAAGAGTTCAGACAAACAAAGTCAAAGATAATTTTATTTATATGATTGAACAATTTGGTTCTATTGAAAAGTTAATAGGTATGGAAGGTGGATATCAAGATATTTGTTTTTTAAATCATATCGAGTCTAACACTATTGAAAAAATTAGAAGTAATAAAGGTAAATTAGTTATTTGTGCATTTGAGGAAAGTAGAGTTGATATTAAATCAATGATATTTTTACATACAAAACTATCTAAGTTAAAGATAAACAAACTATATTACATTACTGGTAATAATTGGAACATAGAAAAAACTTACAAGATTTGGTGTGATAGACAGGGGGTCGAACCAATAATTTCTATTATTAACTCACTTGAACAGCTCTACCAAAAGGGTAAGGATTTGAATCAGGATAATGGAACATTTGTTAGTCTTGATGAAATAGACAAAAAAAGAAGTAAAAGATTTTTGTGTTTTAATAGAAGAATAAGACCACATAGGTATTCACTAATTTCTATGTTTCATCATAACGATTTACTAAAAGATAATTTAGTTAGTTTCTCACTTGAAAGGGGAAAGGACTTAAATCATCTCGGAAAAAACAGAACTCCGGACTTACATACTATGACTCAAATTATGGGAAAAACATATCTTCGAGATACTTATATTTCTTACTTTGAAGAACTTAACAAGATATCACCAATGACCGTAGACTACGACAACTTAACAAATGTAATGGGTCCAGGTTGTGAGAACAAAGAACCATACTTGGAAACATATTTTTCAGTAGTAACTGAAACACCATTTATTGAATCAACATATTTTTCAACAGAAAAGATATACAGACCAATGATTCAGTATCATCCATTTATAGTTTTTGGGTCACCCGGAACACTTAGTAATTTAAAAGAATTAGGATTCAAAACATTTAGTCCATATATTGATGAAAGTTATGATAATGAAATATCACCATTTAGAAGAATGCAAAAAATTACAAAAGAAATAAAAAGGTTATGTAGTTTAAGTGAAACAGAAATATATAATTGGTTCACCAGTATGAAATACATACTTATTTACAACAGACAACTTATGTTAGAATATGGTAAACAATATGGAAAACATATGGAAAATATTATAGGAGAGTTAAAATGATTTACTTTGTTGGGTGTAGTTATACTTGGGGAGCTGGATTGGAATATGAATATTATCATAAAAATGAAGGTTGGGATTATAACAAAATAAATAATCATATACCACCTAATGTATGGTTAGAGAGTTCTAATTATAAGGCAAGTGAGTATAGAAGAAAACATAGGTTTGCAAATTTGGTTTCAAAGGAAATGAATATGTCGTATGAAGTTATCAACCAAGTTAATGGTGGTGACAACTACAACACAAGGTGGTTGTTAAACAACCAACCCTTAGATAATGGAAGTAAAATAGTTATAATTCAGTTTACTCAATGGCAAAGAAGTTGTCCAGAATATGAAGCGACCCTTTCCGAAAGAACATATCCAGGTGAAACTATACAAACTGAAAGTCAAATAGATAGTATAATTGAAGGTCAGATTGAAGCATGTTTTTCAACACCAACAAACAAAGGTAATGAATGTTTTGGGATAGCTTGGAATCGTGATATGGCAAGAGTGTTAAAAGATAAATTTCCTGAACAATTTATACCACTCTATATTGATGGTGAATATTATGATTCTTGGGAACATACTCAGGAATCAGAAAAGTTTAATAACTATACAGAAGTTAATCCATTTAAAATGAGATTATCTGATGTTATTCCTGGGGTAAAAGATACACACTTAAGTTCGGTCGGTCATAAGATAGTAGCTGATTCAATAGTTCACAAACTAAAAGGTAAATTTAACAATGAAAAAATGTTGAGGAGAGTATAATAGATAAATTATTTGTAGACGGGTATATGATTTTAAAAAATATTGTTGATAAAAATGATATTGATAAATTACTTAGTTCATTAGACGAATCTGATTTAGAACCAAGAATGGACATTGAGTTTAAAGACAAAAATAATGAAACACTATTAAGTCAGATAATGAATCTGAATCAAAAAGTAAAAGTAAAATCAATGTCGGATTATTTGGATAAAAAGATTTTTGTTACACAATTTTTTTGGAATGATATGAGTACAGTAAGATTCTCAGACTTTAAGAGTGCTTATAAAAGTGTTTTAGATATATACAATAAAAAAAAAGTAAGGGAAAATTCAAATATCCAAACCTACTTACCAGGTAGTTTTATTAAGAAACACGATGATGGTGTTGTTAAGGATAGATTTGCAGTTGTATTGATTCCACTAAACTCAAAACCAAAAGGTGCAAGTGGAGGAGATTTAATACTATATACAAAAGAAGATGAAGAAATAGTTATAGAATCTAACAAGGGTGATGTCGTTATTTTAGACTTTACACAAAACAATTTAAAACACCAAGTAACAATGATAGAAGATTGGTGTAGGGTAAGTTTTGTTTCATTTTTATTTACTTGTTGATATTTATTAATAAGTCAATCGGAACTAACTCGGGTGAAATCCCTGAAAGACCTAACCTTCCGAAACGACAGTAAAATAGGAGGCAAATGTTTAGTTATCAATCACAGATTAGTGATGTCTTGAAAGATGTCAAGATATTCACACCAGACAAATTCACAGATTATCGTGGAACAATGTGGACATATTGGGAACAATCAATGGACACACCACCACAGAAAATCTCTAAATTTACACATTCTCGTAAAAATGTTCTACGAGGTCTACACGGAGATAATGAAACTTCAAAACACATTACTTGTGTTTATGGTGCATTCTATTTGGTAGTTGTTGATTATCGTGAGGATAGTCCAACTTATTTACAATGGGATAGTTTTACACTTGATGACAAAAATTGTAAAAGTGTTTTAGTTCCACCAGGTTTTTTAAATGGACACTTGTGTTTATCAGATGAGTGTGTATTTCACTATACTCAATCCTACCCAAACAAATACATAGATTGGCAAGACCAATATTCATTAAAATGGGACGACCCAGAATTGAATATATCTTGGCCAATAAATAATCCAATATTATCAGAGAGAGACAAATGAAGATAGGATTTTTTGGATGTAGTTTTACTGAGGGTGGTGGATTAAATTCACCAGTTTGGAATGAGTATGCAATCAAACATAATTTAATTCCAAAAGAGTTTGAAGGTCAATATGAAAAAGTAAAAGAACATTATAGATTCTCTACACTAATTGGTAATGAACTAAATTGTGAAGTAGAAAACTTTGGGGTAAGTGCTGGTTCAAACGATACTATATTAAATAATCTTTTTGAAAACTACAATAATTTTGACATAAGTGTAGTTCAGTTTTCTTTGTATCATCGTATGAATATCTATGATGATAATACCAGTTCTTTTTATAATGTAAATGGTACAGAAGCTTTTTTAGTACCAAAAAATGTCATCGACTACTTTACCAATACAGTAACTAATCATCAAAGTATAGATTATGAACAATATAAGATACGACAAATGGTTGAATTATATGATAACCTTTTTGAAAAATTAAATAAAAAAGTTATATGGTTATTTCAAGAACCGATACCCAAAGATATTAAAAGTAAAAATATTCTTTACTTTGAACCATTGGGTCATTTACACGATTTCGTTATCAATAACAAACATACGTTTACTCAATTGACTAATGGATTTTACGATGATTCACACTACACACCAGAGGGACATCAGTTAATATCAAAAAAAATATTGGAGAAAATAAATGAAAAATAGAAAATTTTTACCTTCTTTAAATGAACTTATCGACAGACTAAGTATTCATCAATTAAAAGAAGTGTTTATACCAGAAAATAAAGAAAACTACGCAAAAGAAATTAAAGATATGATGTACGATATAGATTTAATTTTAAAAGAAGATAGTGGAAAAATTACAGCAGAAACCATTAGAGCAATTATTGTTTTATCTCAAATGAACACACACATTTGGTATAATGAAACAAAAGTTCGTAACGGAGAAAAAGACGGAAACTTACATTTAACACACGGACTAAATGGTATTCGTAATACTGCAGGAAATAAAATAGCAGAGTGTGTAGGTAGTAAAAATGGTAGACGAGATTATAAAATAGATTGTTTAGCAGCAGAATTTAAAGATTGGGAAATTAGTTGGAATGAAAAATCTAAATAAATATAAAAAAGTTAGAGATGTAAATTTTACAAAGGAAGATATGATACATTTTGAAAATGAAATCGTATCACTTTGGGAAAATGGAAAAATTAAAGCACCGGTTCACTTTTCAAATGGTAATGAAAATCAATTGATAGAGGTATTTAGTAGAATAGATTATTCTGATTATGTATTTTCTACTTGGAGAAGTCATTATCACGCATTACTTCACGGAATCTCACCAGAGTGGATTACTAATGAAATCATAAAAGGTAAGTCAATATCATTATGTAATCTTGACCACAACTTTTATTCATCAGCAATCGTTACAGGTGTATTACCTATCGCACTCGGAACTGCTATTGGATTAAAGAAACAAAAGTCAAAACAAAAGGTTTGGTGTTTTGTTGGTGATATGACTTTTGAAACAGGTATATTTTATGAAGTTCATAAGTATGCCAGAAACTTTGATTTACCATTATATTTTGTAGTAGAGGACAATAAAGTTTCTACACAAACACCAACAAAGGCAACTTGGAATAAAACAAGGGATATTCCCGATGATGTAGTTTATTATGAATACGAATCTAAATATCCACACTACGGGACAGGTAAATGGGTAATATTTTAAACATATTAGTAGAAAATTATTTCGGAAAAAATGTAAGAGATTACAGGATACCAAATGGTATTCACAGATTTTTACCAAAAGTTAATGATAGTAAGATAACTATGGTGAAGTCAGGTGGTCCATTTTTTTCAAGTGATATCACAAATAACTTTAAAATAAATATGATTGACTTAAACTCTAAGTTGGATGATAGTAAAAAATACTTGTATATAATTGAACTAAATACACCAAGAGGACTTTATAGCTCTTTCCAATCAATACCTAAGAAAGTTATTAATTTAGTAAATCAAGATAGATGTAATGTTATAATTGACTACGAACACGAGGGACAATTCAATTATAAAGAATATGGAGAATGGTATAATCAAAATGTTGAATATCTTGAAGATTATGTTAAATTAAACAATTTTTATTTTATCATAAGTGATTTAAGTGATAAGTCTACTCTGAATAGAAAGTTAAAAATAAACATTGTTGATTCATACTATTTCCTCGAACAATTTGCAATTGACTTAGAAAACATAAACTACAAAACTGAACTAAAAGATTTTGATTATAACTTTGAGATAAGAGACATATCAGATATTGACTTTACAAAAAAGAAAAAGAAATTTTTATCATATATGAGAAATTGTGTAAAACCACATAGAATGTCATTGGGTTGTTTTTTTGAATATAATAATATGTGGGATAATAACAATATTAGTTTTTTGAAGGCAAATGACTTTTTAAAAGAATCACATTTTCCTAATTCTATTTTGGATGAAAAGTACAGAGATAGTTATAATAGTTTAGTTAAAGATGACATTCCAATTCAAATAGATACACATAATTTTAAAAAAGATGAACTACCACACTTTTCCACAACATTTGCAGGAGATTGGGAACATTACCAAGAAACTTTTTTAAGTATAGTATCTGAAACACTATTCGATACTGAAAATATATTTTTGTCTGAAAAAATTTGTAAACCTATTATAAACTTACATCCCTTTATTGTAATGTCATCTCAAGGATTTTTATCTAAGTTAAGAGAGTTTGGTTTTAAAACTTTCAGTCCTTTCATAAATGAAAACTATGACAGCATAAAAGACCATAAATTACGATTGGAAAATATATTTGAAGAATTATTGAGAATTAATAAAATGTCTAATGACGATTTAAAAGAGTGGTGGAAAGATATTTTACCAATATTAGAATACAATCAAAAACATTTACTTTCATTTTCTAAAAATAAAACAACAAAGCAAAAACTATTGGAGGATTTATATGGTTAAAATATTAATTACAGGTGCATCAGGAATGATTGGTAAATATCTTGTGGATATGTGTTTAGACAAAGGATATTATGTGAGAGGAACTGATATCAGATTAGATGATAGATATTTAGATGAAAAGTATTGGGGAGATAATTTTGATTTCTTTCAAGCAGACCTACGAGACTTTGATAGATGTAAAGTTTTAGTTGATGATATTGATGTGGTGTTTCACGTAGCAGGAGTTAAGGGTTCACCAAAAAGAGCTATGGAACAACCAAACGATTACTTTACACCAATGTTACAATTCAATACCAATATGGCAGAAGCTGCAAGACTTCAAGGAGTTGATTGGTATGTTTACACTTCATCAGTTGGAGTATACTCACCATCAGACTATTTTGTTGAAGATGATGTATGGAAAACATTTCCGAGTGAAAATGATAGATTTGCAGGCTGGGCTAAAAGAATAGGTGAATTACAAAAAGATGCCTTTAAAGTTCACTATGGGTTAGATAACTTTTCAATAGTAAGACCAGCTAATGTATATGGTATGTATGATGATTTTAGTGAAAACGGAATGGTAATACCACAATTAGTCAAGAAAGGTTATCACGACGACTTACTATCAGTATGGGGAGACGGGACACCAATAAGAGACTTCATAAATGCAAAAGATGTAGCAAGAGGTATATTGATGTCGTATGAAAACAAAATTACAGAACCTATTAATTTAGGTAGTGGGGACGGAGTTCGTATCAAAGATATCGCAAGTATTGTGGCAACACATTATGGAAAAGAAATAGAATACGACACAACAAAACCAAACGGAGATGAAATCAGACTTATGGATATGACAAGAGCAAATAGTTATGGGTTTACTCCGGAGGTAGATTTGGAAACTGGAATAAAAGAGGTAATAAAATACTATGAGTCTTTACAAGAATAAAAAAGTATTAGTGACGGGTGGAAGTGGTTTTATTGGAACACACTTTATACAGGAACTATTAGATAGGGGTGCTAATGTTAGAACATCAATTCATCAAACACCACTAAAAATACAAGACGATAGAATTGAAGTATTGAAAAATATTGACTTAACAAAGTTAGATGATACTATGAAGTTAGTGGACGGAGTAGATATTGTAATTCATTGTGCTGGAAACATTGGACACCCAAGTTCAATCCCAACAGATTATCAGATTGGACTAAATCAGATTACAGTAATAACAAATGTATTGGAAGCTTGTTATAAACAAGGAGTTGAAAGATTTTTAGATTTAAATAGTTCAACAGGTTATCCAGATAGAAGATATCCAATTACAGAAGACGAGTATTGGGACGACGAACCATTTATATCTTATTATAGTTATGGTTGGATGAGAAGATACAGAGAAAAACTTATGGAGCACACTTCACACTTAACAGATATGCACATTGGTATCGCTCGTGGAACAGCAATATTTGGACCACACGATAACTTTGATTTAAAAACTTGTCACGTGGTTCCCGCATTGATTAAAAGGTGTTTGAGTGGAGAAAACCCATTTGTAGTTTGGGGAAGTCCAGATATCGTTAGAGATTTTCTATATGTAAAAGATGTGGTAAAGGGTTGTTTACTGGTGTTGGAAAAAGGTGAGTCAATGAGACCTTACAATGTAGGTTATGGTTCAACTATTACCATTGGAGATATAGTAAATACAATTTTAAAAGTTACAGGTAAAACACCAGAGGTTCAATGGGACGATTCAAAACCAACAACAATACCATTTCGTTCTTGTTCAACAGAACGAATAGAAACAGAATTGGGATTTAAACCAGACTTTACTTTTGAACAGGGGATAAAAGAAACAATGGATTGGTACTTAAATGAGTAAAGTATTATATTTTAATGGTTGTTCTTGGTCAAATGGCTCTGAGTTGAGTGATATTAGAGATAGAACTTCAGAATTATTATCAGAGAAACTTGGATATGAAAAGATAAATGAATCTCAAGATGGAAAAACCAACCAACATATTATAGAGGAAACAATTAATTTTGCATATGATAACGAACACAATAAGGATAATATTATTATCAATGTTTGGTTGACATCACCAGAAAGAATTTGGATGTATTATAATGATAAACCATTTCAACTAAATGTACATATGATTTTAGAGAATATTAATCCACATCAAACAAACGAAGATGATTGGGAAGAAATCAAAGATGATGTAAAAATATTTACTAAAATGTGGGCAGAAAATTATCACAATCAAAAACTTTTTATAACACAATATGTTAAAGATATTTTATTATTATACAATACTTTAAAAACTTTGGGATACAAATTTTTGATATCAAACACTTTTTATAACTTAGATACTGAACCAGAATTTAATTTACCATTTTATGAAAACACACCAACAAAACATTTTAGTAAATTAGATGATGATTACTTGTGGAAGAATGTTGTATCTAAGTTACCAAAAGAAAACTTTTTGTTTGGAAGTGTTGAACATTCTATCAAAGATAAATTACTTGATTTATGGGGTAAGACAAAAGATGACTACTCAGATTACGATACATCTAACTTATCGAGTGTACTAAAAGAACAACAGGGGTGGAGCAAAAAACCAAGTTACTTCTTTTGTGAATGTGGACACCCATCAGAACTTGGACATAAGAAAATTGGTGAGTGGATATATGCTCACTACAAAGATAATAAATTTATTTAAAGGAACAAGGTATGACTACTTATAAAGATGAATTAATAAAATCAATGAATTATTTGTCAGAAATAGATAATACAATATTCATAGGACAACAAACTGCATATCCAGGAAATCCAATGTCTACAACAATATTAGATGTACCAATGGAAAAGATGATTGAAACACCAGTATTTGAAGAAGTTCAACTGGGTATGTCAGTCGGATTGGGTATGACTAATATGTGTGTAATTACATTTTATCCAAGATGGGATTTCTTGATATGTGCAACAAATCAATTGATTAATCACTTGGATAAATTCAAACATATGACGGGTTATGATTCACACGTTATCATTAGAGTTGGTAAAGGTAGTGATGACCCATTAGACCCAGGTGTCCAACACAAGAATGATTACTCAAGTGAGTTTAAAAAATTACTAACTTATGTTGATATTATAAAACTTGATAAAAAAAATAAAATATATGAATCATATGTAGAATCCTATGAAAATAAAAGGCCAGTTATATTGGTGGAATATCCGGAGAAGTATAGTGAATAGTTCATCTAACTTTTTAAATAGACTTAACATCAGTAGAGATGATTTTGTTGAGATACAATCTAAGTCCATAACAAAAGTTTTTATATCAAATACTACTGAGGGATATGGATTTTTACGTAACACACAAGACTTATATAATACGATAGATAAGGATTATATCAATGTTATTGTTGATGGATTTTTACATAGCAAAGATGTGTTTGAACTACCAGAGGAACAGGTCTTTTACAATCCTAAGTTAAACTTTTGGTGGGTTTGGAATGTCATATGGAATAAACAAAATAAAGCTTGTTCAGAGTTTGAAAAGTTTCATAGTAATGATATAAAAAAATTACAAAACCAAAGTAGAGAAAGAGAGATGAAATTTATTTCTTTAAATAGAAATTTTAAAACAGGTAGAGAAACTTTTATAGAAAGTGTATCACAAGAACTTATAGATGAAAATTGGATTACTGGACACTTTTCTAATAGAAGAAATTTAAAAAATGATAGTCTTGTAAATAATGATTTTAAACATTTTTACAATATAATATTTCAACATATAAATAATAAAGGATACATTCAACCATTTTTTGAAAGTCCAGGATTAAACGATGCAATCACAGACAAGATGTTGATAATTACAGAAAAGTCTTGTATACCATTTTTATTAGGTAATATTGCAGTTCCTATGAATTTATACTATGTGTCAGAATATGAAAAGTTAGGATTCAAATTCGTGAAGGATATCAATGGTATTCCAATTAACGAAACAATTGATTGGGATATAAACTTGGACATCGAATTACCCAAGAAATGGTTGTTAGAACAAACTAATAGATTAAATTTAATTAACAAAAACAATACACTACAAGACATCAAAAAAGTTTACAATGATAATTTGGATATTATAAAACATAATCAAAATCTTGTTGTAGAATTAATGACTAATGAAGATGTATTAGATGAACTTAAACAATGGATAGAAAAGTGAATATAATAAAAAAAATAAAAAACTGGTTTCTTGAAAGAAAAAGAAAAAAGAAACTAATTGAAAAATTAAAAGAACTTAAAAAACGAGACCCGTTTATTTACAAATGATTTATTTTGGTGGTTGTAGTTTTATGTATGGTCAAGGACTGGAAAGAGAAAAATCTCTTCCACATATTTTATCTTCTGCACTAAATAAAAAGTATATTGATGATTCACAAATTTCATCTTCAAATAAACTAATTTATCTAAGAGCTATGAATCATTTGTTATCACAGAACGATACTGATTTGTATGTTATAATGTGGTCCAGAGGAATAGATAGAAGACTTGAGCATATTTTAGACTATGATTCAAAAGAAAGGTGGACAAATATTATACCCAATGTGAGTCAAAAAAAGAACGACAAGATTAGAAATGATGTAAATAAGTTTGTTTTAGAAAATTTTGTAACTGATAGTTCAAGTTTTATCAATACATTAACATATATGGTTTCATTACAAGAAATGTTTAAATTACACAACAAGAAGTATGTTTATTGTTTTGCACATAGTGAGTTTATGGATTTATATAAAGATACATACAAAGATTATGCATATTGGTTAGAAGTAAAGGACGATGTCGAGGAATTCACTAAGACAACAGATATGAAACCATTGATAAGGTCTCTTGACTTTGATAACATTTTAGAATATAGTTATACTGATATAATGGGTGACTTTAAAAACAATAAACATCCAGATTCAAAGCAATGTGTAAAGTTTGCAGAATATTTTATGGGGGAATATGAAGATAAATAAAAATTACTTAATAACAACTGGTTGTTCATTTACTGAAGGTCATCATTGTAAAACTAATTGGGCAAAAAAGTTATCTAATAAACTTAATTTAAGTTTAATAAACTTAGGTAAAGGTGGTTCCGGTAATGAATTGATTACACAAAATTTAATCAACTATTGTACCATTGAAAAGGAAATAGCAGATAATAGTTTTTTTGTAATACAATTATCAGAGTGTTTAAGATATTTACTAAGTTTTGATGGAGAGTTTAGTTCACAATATTGGCATATTACACCGAATCAATTTATTAATGAGACTGGTTTTGAAAATTGGAATATTGATTCTGAACACACTAAACACATTTTTGATAATAGATATGGTTTAGCACCCTTTTATTCAAACATCACATTTAGTTTAATAAAGACTTATTGGAATATTATAAATCTGGTTAACTTTCTTGAAAAAAACAATTATCCTTACTTAATATTTGACGGACTGAACAATCATATACCAAGTAATATAAATGGAAAGTGGTATCTACATAGTTCATCAGGTGATGAAAAATTTGAAATAGAAGTCAGTAATGAAGATAATTTAGAGGAATTTATAAAACAAGATTACACACCAACATTACACAGAACACTCATAGATTACATAAGTAATTTGGAGTATTACTACAATGATACAACACTTTGGAAATTTATTCATAAAAGAGAAAATTTAGATTACCACAAGGGTAATGGTGGTCATCCAAATGAGTTAGGTTCTGAAAAATGGGCAGAAGAATTAGTAAAAATTATAGGAGACAAATATGGTAACGAAATCTAACATAGAACAATATGAATTAAATGGTTATACTTATATAGACAATTTTTTACCAGAAAAAGTTGCAACAGATTTAGAAAAGATTTATGCAGAAAATACCAAGTGGGACTTGATTGACCAAGTTAGAGAAACTCACTATCAACACGTGATGAAAACTGAATCACCTTATTTTCCAAATGAAGATGAGATATTTTATGCTAAGTTTTATAGGTCTAATCATTTAGAAAAAGAAACTTACGATATCTTTGATGAATACTTTAAACCAACAATGAAAGAATTTTACAAAGATAAGATTATGAAGTATGATTATAGATGTTATAAATTTGATAAAGGTGGTCATTTACGAACTCACATTGATGACTATACATCTATGATTGGAACAACATATTATATTAACAAGAAGTGGATGTGGGACTGGGGTGGAATATTACACGTTGGTTCAGAAACTGAATTTGAAACACTCGACTCAATATTACCAAAGTTTAATAGATTGCTGATTATGAATCACGGAGTATTTAGGTTTCCACATTTTGTAAGTCCAGTAACTGATTTTGCACAAAATCCACGATATACAATGGTATCATTCAATGAATAAGATAGATTACAACAATAAAAAAATGTCTGATTATGTTTTAAGACATTTAAAAAGAAATGAAGTAATTAGTGATAATTCTACACTTAACAATTTACATCAAAACTTAAACAATAAAGATATGGCTAATTATGAGTCTGGTGAAAAGTACAAAAAGACACACAAGGAAAATTATACAAGTGGTATCAACGAGGTTCAGAAGTTTTTATATAGTTTAGATAATGATGAAACTTGGTATGAATTGTATATGGATTTACTAAGAACTATACATCGTGAAGTAGAATATGATTTTTATTTTCAAAAAACACCTACTGTAAGAGTTCATTGTCCAAATGCAGTAGGTTCGGAACATTATCCTATGTATCACACAGATTGTTCGTTAGGACATCCACCAGAAGAAATTAATGTCTGGTTATCGTTGACGAAAAATAAAAACACCGGGTTTTTCATAATGTCCTTACAAGATAGTCTTGGATATATTGAAAAGTATGGACACGATGAGTTGTTTAAGTTGGGAACTAATGATAAAAAAGGATTTAATCAAGAGTGTCATAGATTATCAAAAGAAGTTGTTTCTACTTTAGATTGTGTTTATTTGTTTAATTCACTTAGAATACATAGTGGAATGCCAAGACAAGATGATACAAGAGTTTCTATGGACATTAGAATAAATCCAGTTGATAAATTCATTCACGGATTTGTCGGTAGTGGAACACAAAAGGCAGAGTTTTGGCCAGGTGGACACTTTGGTTATCACGAAAAGTCTATCAAGGAATTAATATGAATATATTGATAACAGGTGGTACTGGTTTTGTTGGTAGTCATATGATTGATTATATACTAAGTAATCAATCTGATGTAAAGATATATGCTACTAAAAGGTGGTTAGAAGATACAAAAAATATTGACCACATCAATGATACACGATTTGAAATAATTGATTGTGATTTATTAGATGGATTTTCAGTTCAAAGAGCAGTTGAAATATCTAAACCGGATAAAGTGTTTCATTTTGCAGCACAATCTTTTCCAGAAGTCAGTTTTAAAATACCAGTTATAACTTTACAAACTAATGTTATCGGAACAACACACTTATTAGAGTCAATTAAAAATTCTAAATACAATCCAGTTGTGGTTAGTATTTCATCATCAGAAGTTTATGGGAATCCTAATCCAGATGAAGTTCCGATTAATGAGAACAATCCTATTAGACCTGCTAATCCATACTCAATATCAAAAGTAGGACACGATTTGATGTCTCAATATTATTATAATGCTTATGATATGAAAATCATTACAACTCGTATGTTTTCACACGAGGGTTCTCGTAGAGGAAAAGAGTTTGCACTTTCATCTTTTGCATATCAAATAGTTCAAAATGAAAAAGGTAATGGAGATGGATTTATACGACACGGAAATTTAGATTCAACGAGAACTTATGCTCACATTGACGACGCAATAAGAGCATATTGGTTATGTTCTGAAAGTAAAAAGTTTGGAGAAGTTTATAATATTGGTGGTGAGTATACTTGTAAAGTTGGTGATGCCTTGAATATGTTGATATCGAAGTCAATAAAAAAAGTAAAACCATTACTCGATGAACAAAGAGTTAGACCAACAGATATAACTTTACAGATACCAGACACAACTAAATTTAGAAATGAATTTGGTTGGAAACCAGAAAAAGATTTATCTGATATTTGTGATGACCTATTAAAACATTGGAGAAGTATTTTATGATAGATTTAGTAAAAGATATTATTAGTAAAAATGATATAAAAAAACTTATAGAGTGGTTAGAGACCTACCCACGATTAACAAAAGGTGAACTAACAGAAAAGTTTGAAAAACAATGGAGTGACTATTTAGGAAAAAAGTATTCAGTATATTGTAATTCAGGTTCTTCTGCTAACTTACTTGCTCTATATAGTTTAATTGTTTCTAAAAGATTGAATATTGGAGATAAGGTAGTGGTTCCAGGTATTTCTTGGAACACCGATTTAAGTCCAGTTATCCAATTGGGTTGTAAACCAATTTTATGTGATTGTAACTTAGACGATTTATCGATAGATTTGAAACATTTTGAAGAAATTTGTAAAAAACACCAACCGAAGGCTTTGATATTAGTTTCAGCATTAGGATTAGTTCCAGAGATGGATAAAATTGTTGAATTGTGTAATCAATATGGAGTTACTTTAATAGAAGACACTTGTGAATCACTCGGTTCAAAACACAATGGTAAGTTATTAGGAACTTTTGGGGACTTGTCAACATTTTCTTTTTATTTTGGACATCACATATCTACGATTGAAGGTGGTATGGTTTGTACTGATGATTATGACTTGTATAATTTTTTAAAAATGTTAAGAAGTCACGGTTGGAGTAGAGATGTTGGGGTAGATTTACAAAAACAATTAAGAGATAAATACAATATTAGTGAATTTAATTCACTATTCACTGCCTATGTTCCGGGTTTCAATTTAAGGTCAACAGATTTACAAGCTTTTATTGGATTACAACAAATAAAAAAAATAGAAAAGTTGGTAAAGAGTAGAAATAATATATTTAGTGTTTATAGAAAACTACTAAAAAATTCACTATGGAAACCCAAACTACGAGAAAATCAATTTATATCATCAATGATGTATCCTTTAGTAGTTGAGAACAGAGATGATGTAGTTAGAGAACTTAACAAGAATAAAATAGAAACAAGACCATTAGTTGCTGGTAATATCGGAAATCACCCAGCATATTTTGATAACTTTGATAAAGTTCCACTAAAAAATTCAGAATATTTAGACAAACACGGACTACAAATACCAAATCATCAAGACTTAACTATCGATGAAATTACTTTAATTTCTAATATAGTTAATCAAACTTCATTTAATGAAACTTAGTAAAATGATATTTATAAGTGTAAACTTACACTTAATCGGAGAATAAAAATGAGTGAACTTGATTTTTTTCTTAAATTATTTCCACAAAATTTTAAATTAATAGATAAAAGTAAACTTAAAGATTTTGATGGAACTTCTTTTTATTTTGTAAAAAATTTAGAAGAATTAAATACACCAAGAAAACAAGATGAAGGTCCAGTTTGTGAGTGTGTGGGTGAAAACACCAATAAACAATTAGTGTTATATTTTCAATCAATTATCAATCAAGGTATTGAATTACCTATCTTTATTAATAATAAAAATCAAATTATGGATGGACACCATAGAGTTCAGGCCTATCATCTACTCGGTAGAGAAAAAATCCCTTATTATCGTAATAAATTAACAAGAAATCATGGCTTTTGTTGGAAAAAAGGTATAGAAGGTAAGAGGAGATTAAGATTAAAAACTTGGTAGTTTTATATTTATAGTTGTATAATTACACAGGAAAGTTCATGATTAAGTTAAAAAGTTTATTAGAAGCAAGTAAAACAAGTACTTCACAAGGTTCTGAAGAACTTGGTGGGTATGCTGGATTTATTAAACCTGAAGAATTTGAATCATATAAAAAGTGGATTGCAAAATCACTTAGATTACAATTAGCAGAAGGTGTTCAAGATAAAGGTATATTGAAGGCAGTATTTCTTGCAGGTGGACCAGGTAGTGGTAAAACCTATGTAGTGAAACAAATATTTGGTATACCTGATAAGTTTAATATCAGTATGAGTGGTATGAAAATGGTAAACTCTGATAAAGAGTTGAAGTACTTATTAAAAAAATACGGGTTTGGTACAGATTTAGATATCTTACCAGATGAATTATTCAGACAATTAACAGACCCCGATTATGAAGATTATAGTGGGTTGAGAGATTATTCAAAAGGACTTACTAAACAGAGAGAAAAACAATATCGAGAGGGTAGATTGGGAATGATTATTGATGGAACAGGCCATCAATTCCAAAAGATACAAACTCATAAAAAAGAATTAGAAGATTTAGGATACGATACTTATATGGTTTTTGTAAACACTTCATTAGAAGTGGCACAACATAGAAATACAATAAGAGATAGAGTATTACCACCTAAATTATTAGAAAAGAGTTGGCAAAATGTTCAAAGGAATATTGGTAGTTTTCAGGCATTATTTAAAAATAATTTCGTGGTAGTGGATAATTCAAAACACTTAAACGATGAAGAAGCGGAGAAAAAATTTGTTCCATTGGTTACTAAAGTTGTTAGAAAGTTTGTTAACCTACCAATCAAAAACAAACTTGGAAAAAAGTGGGTTGAAAAACAAAAACTACTTAATAGGAGAAAATAAAATGTTAATATCATTTGACGAAATTATAGAAGTAACTTTACACCACGAAGGTGGATATGTTCACGACCCAAATGACTTGGGTGGAGAAACCAACTTCGGTATTGCAAAAAGATTTTATCCAGATGTAGATATCAAAAATCTTACTAAAGAGGGTGCAAAAGATATTTATAAGAAAGATTATTGGGATAAAAACAGAGTGGATGATTTAGCTGATGAACTAAAACATATCTTTTTTGATATGTGTGTGAATCAAGGTAGAGGAACCGCAGTAAAGATTTTACAACGAGCGTGTAATGCAAAAGGTGCAGACTTGGCAGTAGATGGTGGATTTGGACCAGGTACAAAAAGTGCTATTGAAACATACAAACCATCATTAGAAAGAGTTCGTTGTTATAGATTAAAACATTATTATGATTTAGTGAATAAGAAACCTGAACAAGAAAGATTTTTGTTTGGGTGGTTTAAACGAGCATTATCAGTATAAGGAGATAAAAATGAGTAATCCCGTTCAAGGTTCATTCGTGGGAAGAACCAAATCAATAGATACTTCTAATTCTTTTAAAAGAACTTATGAAGTAGCAGCATCAACAACATACGAACCAACAGGTTCTAATCTTAATTCTGCATTCTTAATTGAAGCAGGAGCTAACTACACATTAACTGCGGTTGATGGTGGTGATTTAACTGCAGGATTAGTAACAGGTCAAGTTTATCAAGTGGCTTTGAAAAAAGTTGTAACAGGTGCAGGAACAGTAGTTAAACTATTAAGTTAATAAATTATGGCATACATAATAGCAGAACCTTGTGTAAGTACTTGTGATACGGCATGTGTATCGGTTTGTCCTGTGGATTGTATTCATGGGCCAATAGAGAAAACAGGTGCAGGTGCAGAAGTTGAGGGTATGGAATCAGTAGATGGATTACAATTATACATTGACCCGGATGAATGTATTGATTGTGGTGCATGTGAACCTGAATGTCCTGTAGAGGCTATTTATGATGAAGATGAATTACCAGAAGAGTGGGAAAAATATATTGAAATCAATAGGGAGTTTTTTCAATGAAAAGTTTAAAACAATTATTATCTAAAGTGAAGAGTAATAAGATGGATAAGAAAACTGCCAAAGATTTAAATAACTTGGTAATGAAAGGTAATGGTTTTGTAGTGATTACAAAATCAAAGAAAAACGGATACAATCGTTTTCACGCTAATCAAGTAGATGATAGAGGACTTGATGGTCTTCCACATATGAGAGATTTCAAACCAAAGAAAGGTGTATATAAACCAGAACATGCAATGGCAGATATTAATTGGAGAGATGTTAAAGATATGTATATGGAGAATAAAGTCAATGAACGAACACAACAAGTAATTGAAACTATCAAAGGTAATCTCTGTATTGAATGTGGTAATCCAGTTAATGAAGATTTAAAGAATTGGTTTAAAAAGAAATGGGTAAACATTGGTAAAAAGGTTGGTGGTAAACATCCACCTTGTGGAACAAGTGGTGAGAAAAAGGGATATGCAAAATGCGTTCCAGCTTCCAAAGCCGCATCAATGAGTAAAAAAGAAAAAGAAAGTGCAACTCGTAGAAAGAGAGCAGCACAAAACAAAGCAGGTAGAGGTGGACGAGGAAAAGCAGGTGCAGGTTCACAAGGTAAGAAACCAATTAATGTTTCTACACACACAGGTGATAGAAAAAGTGGAACAGGTAAAGGAAGTTAATGGATATTTCACCAACACATATTGAATTACTGAGAACTACTTTTGATACCGTTAAAGGTATTAATGCAAGTGGTGGTGCATACAAAAACTTAGTTAGGTTTCTTGATAGTTTAAATACAAAATCATTAAAAAAATTAGTAACTGCAAGAATTAAATTTGTATCAGCATTAGCAAAAAATAGATTAAAGAAAAATGAAATGTTAAATAAACCAAATTATATTAGAAATAAAGCACCAGTTCCACAAAATAATCCTGATGGTGAACATGAGTTTAATAATCCTGATGTTGTTAAAGAAGATGATAAAGAACCAAAGTTTCAATCGGTTCATACAAAATCAACATTTAATTCTACATTTGGTGGTTGGTATACTAAATGGGTTCCATTATCTACTAAAAAAATACAAAGTATTATCGGTAAAGAAAAAGTAAGTGTATTTCACGTTGGTAATGCAGAGTATGAAAGAGATGTAACACAAGTAGCAAGAATCGTTGGAAAAAAAGGAACACTATC
>Ga0222715_10001245_pt1 | contig 24637 bp, 22 predicted proteins | sample C33_9DmetaG_FD_165056 | JGI IMG/M metagenome (GOLD analysis project Ga0222715, IMG submission 165056) | Estuarine water microbial communities from San Francisco Bay, California, United States - C33_9D | ecosystem: Environmental > Aquatic > Marine > Unclassified | place: USA: California...
AATGAGATTTATCAATGAATACCAATTAGATAAAAATGACGCAGCCCGTATTGCACATGATTTTGATTTAGCGACTTTCTTTGAGAGCTCAATTAATCATTCAAAACATGCAAGTCCAAAACAATTAGCAAACTGGCTATTAGGAAAATTATCTAACATGGTAAATGAAAAAAATATCAACTTTTCGAAATTAGAATTAGACCCATTTGATGTCTCTTCGATTGTTGATTTATATATCTTAGGCAATCTCTCGCAAAAACAAGCGGGAGAACTTCTAGAATATAAACACGGCTCAGAAGCATCGATTGAGGATCTAATTGCAGAGCACAAGATGTCACAAATTTCAGATACCCATGAATTAAGTAATCTAGTTGATAAAATCTTAATAGAAAATAAAGTCCAATTTGATGAATATAAATCTGGGAATGATAAAGTTATTGGCTACCTAATAGGAAAAGTCCTGCAAGCCTCTAAAGGTCAAGCTAATCCAAAAGTAGTTAAAGAAATTATTGAGAGAAAATAAATGATAGATTTCTCTATAGAATTTTTCCCGCCTTCCAGTCCAGTGATGGAGAAAAATCTTTGGCTTACATACGAAACGCTAAAAAAATATAATCCCTCATTTATCTCTGTAACGTATGGTGCTGATGGCTCAACACGTGACAGAACTCATGATATTGTAAAAAAACTAACCAAAGAAAAAAAAATACTTGTTGCTCCGCACTTAACTTGCATTGGATCCAGTAAACTAGAAATATCAATCATACTAAGCGATTACGCAAAGTTAGGCATTGAATCTGTGGTTGCCCTTAGGGGCGACAAACCTAAAGAAAATAATTCTCCGATGGATTTGAAATTTGCTACGGATCTCATTGAAGAAATAAAAAAATTACAAAACTATAAAAATATTTTTGTGGCCGCATATCCTGAGACTCACCCAGAATCTAAAAGCATAAAAGAAGACATAGCAGTGCTTAAATTAAAAGAAGATCTAGGTGCCACTCATGCCATCACACAATTCTTTTTTGATAATAATTTTTATTATGAATACCTTAATCTATGCGCGCAACAAAATATCAGTATTCCTATAATTCCAGGCATTCTTCCAATAAATAATTTTGAAAAGGTATGTTCCTTTGCTCAGAAATGCAATACTGTGATTCCAAAATCAATGATAGAAGCATTTAATAATTTATCGAGTAATGAGGATACTTTAAAGCTCAGTCTCAATTTACTGGTCGGTCAGGTTGAGGAGCTTAAACAATACGGAGTAACAAATTTCCATTTTTATTCCCTGAATCAGTCAACCCTACTAGAATCATTGTTTAAATCATTTGAGTAATTCTAAAATGATGCGCGAAGCACTAGTAAATCTAGCTAAAAATAAAATAATAATTATTGATGGTGCCATGGGTACTTCTATCCAAGAGCTAAAACTCACAGATGAAGACTTCCATGGAGAAGAGTTTAAAAAAAATAAAATTTCACTAAAAGGCAATAATGACATTCTTGTTTTGACAAGACCAAATATTATCCAAAAAATTCATAAAGACTTTCTGGATGCCGGTGCAGAGATAATTTGTACTAATACCTTTAATGCTAATCGAATTTCACAGTCAGATTATGGCCTAGAGAGTATTTCAAAAAGAATTAATATAGAGGCAGCCAAAATTGCAAGACAAAGCGTAGATAGTTTCAGGGAAAAAACAAAAAAAATTGCCTTTGTTGCAGGCTCAATCGGACCAACAAACAGGACTTGTTCAATTTCACCTAATGTCAATGATCCGGCAGAAAGAAATATCACTTTCGATGAATTGGTAACATCCTATACTGAGGCTGCAGAGGGTCTTATCGAAGGTGGTATTGATATTTTCTTGGTTGAAACTATTTTTGATACATTAAACGCAAAGGCTGCAATATATGCATTAAAAAATTTGGCTGCTGACATTCCGATTATGATCTCGGGCACAATTACCGATGCGAGTGGAAGAACTTTAAGCGGTCAAACTTTAGAAGCTTTTTACAACTCAGTACGACATGCAGATCCAATTGCGATTGGTCTTAATTGCGCTCTTGGAGCTAAGGAGCTGCGACCGTATATCGAGGAGCTATCAAAAATATCTGAATTTCCAGTAAGCGTGCATCCTAATGCAGGCCTCCCTAATGAGTTTGGTGAATACGATGATACACCTGAAATGATGGCGGAAATTATTAATGAATTTGCCTCAAATAATTGGCTCAATTTTGCAGGAGGATGTTGCGGCACAACTCCATCACATATTCGCGCAATAGCAAATATCCTGAGTAAACAAATACCTAGAGCGCTTCATAAGAACAAACATAATGAGATGAGAATTGCTGGCATAGAGCCATTAAAAATTGGCCCTGAAAGCCTTTTTACCAATATTGGTGAAAGAACAAATGTTACAGGCTCTGCGAAATTTAGGAAACTTATTGAATCAGATGACTTCGTTTCAGCTTTAGACATAGCCTTGGATCAAGTTGAGAATGGTGCACAAGTTTTAGATATCAATATGGATGAGGGGATGCTGGATTCTAAAGCGGTAATGGTTCAATTTTTGAATCTTATTTCATCTGAGCCTGCAATTTCAAAAGTACCTATCATGATTGATTCTTCAAAATGGGAAGTAATTCTAGCTGGGCTGAAATGTATTCAGGGTAAACCCATAGTTAATTCAATTAGCTTAAAAGAAGGTGAAGAGGAATTTCTCAAACAAGCAACTGAAATTAAACTATTTGGTGCTGCCGTAGTTGTTATGGCGTTTGATGAAAATGGCCAAGCAGAAACCGAAGAAGAAAAATTCAGGATATGTAAAAGAGCCTTTGATTTGCTTGTAAATAAAGTTAAATTTCCTCCGGAGGATATAATTTTTGATCCTAATATATTTGCTGTGGCTACTGGAATTGAAGCTCATAATAATTATGCAGTTGCATTTATTAATGCCGCTAAGAAACTAAAAGAAACTTTTCCAACATCTCATGTCAGCGGTGGCTTAAGTAATATTTCATTTTCCTTCAGAGGTAACGATATCGTTAGAGAGGCGATGCACTCTGTTTTCCTTTATCATGCAATAAAGTCTGGAATGAACTTAGGGATTGTGAATGCGGGTCAACTCGCTATTTATGATGAGATTCCAATTGATCTAAGAAAAGCAGTAGAAAGTGTTATTCTTAATGATCACAGCAATGCCACTGATCAACTCTTGGATATTGCACAAAAATTTTCTAGCAAAAAGACCAATAAAAAACAAAATGAGGATCTAGAGTGGCGAAAACTCAACGTTGAGAAGCGCATTGAACATGCACTTATTAAGGGAATAGATAAATATATCGTTGAAGATACAGAGGAGGCTAGGTTAAAGCTTAAAGTGCCTCTCATGGTTATAGAAGGTCCCTTAATGGATGGTATGAATGTGGTAGGTGACCTATTCGGGGAAGGAAAAATGTTTCTTCCTCAGGTTGTAAAATCTGCAAGAGTTATGAAAACTGCTGTTGCACATCTAGTCCCATTCATAGAGGAAAGTAAGACGGAGGCAATGAAAAAAAATAAGATCTTACTTGCAACGGTTAAGGGGGATGTTCATGATATCGGAAAAAATATTGTGGGTATTGTTCTGCAATGTAATAACTTTGAAGTTATTGATCTCGGTGTGATGGTGCCTTGTGAAAAAATACTTGATGAGGCAATAAAAAATAATGTCGATGTGATTGGTCTTTCGGGTCTAATTACACCATCTTTAGATGAGATGGTTCATGTGGCAAAAGAGATGAAAAGGTTGAGCTTTAACTTGCCGCTATTGATTGGAGGTGCAACTACCAGCCCTGCTCATACAAGCGTAAAAATTGCTCCAAATTATGACCATGGGGTGATCTATGTTAAAGATGCATCCAAATCTGTTAATGTAGTACAAAATCTAATTGGCGAAAAAAAGGAAGATTTTCTAAACCAAGTCGCCTCAGATCATATTGATAGAAAAAGAAGACATGATGAAAAAAATAGCAAAAGCATTTTTCTCTCACTGAAAGATTCCCGAGATAAGAGACCTAAAATTAATTGGGAACAATTTAAACCAATCAGTCCTATAAATAAAACCAATTCAGAATTTGTTGCATTGCCCATTAAAGAGCTTATTCCCTTTATAGATTGGATGCCTTTTTTTAATGCTTGGGAATTCTACGGAAAATATCCACAAATTCTTGAAGATGAAAAATTCGGCATTGAAGCAACTAAGCTTTTTGCAGATGCAAAAAGAATGTTAAAAATTATTCAGGAGAATAATATCACTCATTGCAAGGCGGTTTATGGTATTTATCCTGCAAATTCGAAAGACGAAGACGTTTATATTTATAGTACTGAGCAAGACCAAATAATTGAAACCTTTAACTTTATTAGGCAACAAAAATTAAAAAATAATGACACCCCTTACCAATGTCTAGCTGACTACATTATCCCTAAGGAAATCGGTATGGACTATCTTGGACTTTTTGCAGTTACAGCAGGCAGTGATATTTATGATTTAGCAGCCACATACGAAGCAAAACTTGACGACTATAATTCAATATTGATTAAAGCATTGGCAGATAGATTGGTGGAGGCTTCGGCGGAATTGCTTCACAAAAAGGTAAGGTGTGATTACTGGGGGTATGCACACAATGAGAATTTAAAAAATGAGGAATTAATCCTTGAAAAATATCAAGGTATAAGGCCTGCTCCTGGGTACCCCGCCTGTCCCGATCACTCAGAGAAATTAAAAATATGGAATCTGCTAGAAGTTGAAAAGAAAATTGGTGCAAGCCTTACGGATTCATTTGCTATGATGCCTGCCTCAACTATCAGTGGTTACTACTTTGCTCATCCCGAAGCAAAGTATTTTTCAATCAATCAAATAAATATTGAGCAAATTAAAGAGCTTTCTGAAAAGAAAAAAATAGAAATTGATGAAATAAAAAAATATCTCGGTGGAGTAGCTGGTCTCTAATTACGACAAATCTTGCATTCTTTTAATTTATTAATCTTAAGTGTCTTCCATTCGTTATTTTTTAAATCAAATATTTGTATCTTCCCATCTAATTTTGTTTCATTGAATAACATAGCCTTTATTCCTTCTGATGCCATATAGGTCCCTACTTGACCCGCAAGCGGGGGAAAAACTCCTCCTCCCTCACAGTTAATCATAGGATCATTATTTATCTCATAAAGACAGCCATAGCAGCAATCAGCATCCTTAGAATTGCTAAATACAGCAAGTTGTGCTTCAAATCTAATAACGGATCCTGTAATTAACCATTTATTATGTTTTCTTGCATAGCCAGCAATAGTTAATCTCGAGTCAAAATTATCAGTACAATCAAAAACAATATCAGATTGAAGTATTAGCTGATTAATTTCATTTAAATCTAATCTATCCTCATAAGTATTAATTTTAATTTTTGGAAATCTCTGTAAAAGCTTATGTTTACTTATAGCTACTTTCTTTTGACCTAAATCATGAATATCAAAAAGTACCTGTCTTGACAAATTTGTTTGGTCAACCGTATCAAAGTCAACAAAATTGAGATTTTGACAACCAAAAGCGGAGAGGTATAAAGCAACTGGACAGCCCAGACCTCCCAAACCAAAAATAATTATGTTTTTCTTTTGCGCCGCATCAAGAAGTTCTGGACTGATCCCATCTAAGCCCAATACTCGATCTTGATCTTGATAATCTAATTCCATTTGAGAATGCTCACTCTCGGATGATCATTTATATCTTTAGTATTACCTAGATAATCAAAATTATATTTTTTAGCAATGGATTTGACACCTTCAATTTGGTCGAAACCATGCTCCATAATAACTAAACCATCCTTATCAATTTTTTCTTTAGCCTCTTTAAGAATTTTCTCAATCACTTCTAATCCGCTCTCTCCCCCATCAAGCGCCTGCCTTGGCTCGTAAGCTAAGGATAGATCATCCTCGATAAATGAGGATTTTACATAGGGAGGATTCGTGACAATCATTTGAAAATTATTTTGTATATTTTGTAGGGCATCCGAGATAACAAAATCTAATTTAACTTTATGTATCTGAGCATTTCTTTTCGCAATTTTCAATGCATCCTCGCTAATGTCGGAAGCTGTAATATTGATATTTGGAAAAATTAATTTAAGTGTAATTGCTATGACACCTGATCCAGTTCCTATATCGATAATATTTTTTACATCCTTATTAATATATTTTTTTGCTAAATCAATAATTAATTCAGTCTCTGGCCTAGGGATAAGTACATCATGATTCACCAAAAAATCATTAGAGTAGAACTCTCTTTTTCCAATAATATAATTTAAAGGCTCTAGCAGTCTCCTTCTCTCAAGCAAAGCATCATATTTGGCCTTCATTAGATCATCTATTTCTTTTTCATAGCTTAGAAATAAAGAAACTCTATCAATGTTTAAGACATTGCATAACAGTAACTGGGCATCTAACTTTGGTGAATCTGAGATTTCTTTTAAAAAGAGACTCCCCCTATCAATTACTTCTTTAATATTCAATAATTGCTCAAACTTTAGTTATTTCCTTGAGCTGTTCTGCTATCTCATACTCATGTAAAGAATCTATAATTGAATCCAAGTCACCCAATAAAATTTCACTTAACCGATAAATTTTTAAATCGATTCTATGGTCAGTTATCCTGCCTTCAGGAAAGTTATAGCTTCGAATTCTTTCAGAACGATCTCCACTACCAACAAGGCTTTTCCTTAAGGCTGCACTTTTTAAATTTATCTCTTGTTGCTTTGCATCACTGATTCTTGATAAAAGCAAAGACATCGCTTTTGCTCTATTTTTATGTTGTGACCTCTCGTCTTGACACTCCACTACCGTACCCGTTGGAATATGTGTAATCCTTACTGCAGAGTCAGTTTTGTTTACGTGTTGACCACCTGCGCCTGAGGCTCTGTATGTATCGACTCTTAAATCTTTATTATTAATTTCTACTTCACTGGATTCATTAATTTCAGGAATTATTGCAACGGTACAAGCTGAAGTATGTATTCTTCCCTGAGACTCAGTTTCAGGAACTCTTTGAACTCTATGCGCACCAGACTCAAATTTTAGCCTTCCATAAACATCGCTACCTTCAATTCTTATAACGATTTCTTTAAAGCCGCCATGATCGCCCTCATTTTGACTCAGAAGCTCTACCTTCCAAGACTTTGACTCTGCATACTTCACATACATACGATAAAGATTTCCAGCAAATATAGCAGCCTCATCTCCCCCGGTCCCTGCCCTTATTTCTAAAAAAACATTAAGTTGGTCTTGAGGATCTCGAGGAGCTAAATGTAAAAGTAATTTTTGCTCTAATTTTTTTTGCTTTTCTTTAAGATCTTTGAATTCTGCCTCAGCGAGCTCAAACATTTCATCATCCCTTTCCTCTTCTAGAAGATTTTTTGCCTCAATCAATTGTTGTTCTATTAATTTCCAGGAATTAAAGTCTTCAGAAACCTCGCTGAGATAAGCATACTCCTTTGAGTAGCTCAAAAATTTTTTTTGATCAGAAATGATAGAAGGCTCGGATAAAAGCTGCCCAACCTCCTCAGCCTTTAATGAAATTTCCTCAATTTTTGTAAGAATAGACCTTTTCATAGTATTAATTCTATAAAATATGTTTAATTTTAACTTATACCTCTATTAGTGCTAAGTTTTATAAAGCAGATGATGAATAATTTTTTTAATAAGTTTCTTTTAGTCTTGTTAGTACTCCATGGCTGCAGCATCTTGCCCAATAATCAGGCCACAAATGTTAATGACATTATAGTCAATGCGACGATTGCAGAAGAAAATAATCACTACGAGGAAGCAATTAACCTCTATCTTAATATCTTAGATATTGATAGCAATGCTTATTGGGCAGAAAGGGCAACTTCCATAGCTATAGAGCAAAACATGAACATGCTTGCCCTTCAAGCGAGCGAGCAATGGTTAATGCTAGATACAGAAAATCATTTTGCAAAATTAGCGAGAATGAAATCACTGCTAAGAGCGGGCCAGCTTAATGAGTTTGAACAAATTACAAATGACCTGATTAATCAAAGTATAGCCCCTGGTGAGACAATTTTAAGAATTGCACAGGAAATTAGAGGAGAGGAAAATTTAGTCCTTACAATTAACTTATTTCATAACCTAAACCAAAAATTTCCTAACGTACCCGAATCTAATTATGTACTTGCAACACTTTTCTTTCTTCTAGAAAATTATCAACAATCGTTTCACTATGCTGAAAGAGCATATAACTTACAGCATGCCTGGACAGAGGCAGGTCTTTTGGTTGCAAGATCCCTTATCCGTCTAGGCGACGATGAAAGGGGCTACCAAGTTGCATTAGAGTCCCTCGAACAAACACAAAATATTGAACTCTTTCTAAGCTTTGGGGAGGTTCTTTTAAATAATCAAATTTTTAACAGGGCAATTCAATATTATCAAGGACTTGATGATACTTTCGGTTATGACAGTCGTATCCAATATGGACTGGCTCTAAGCATGTACTACCTAGAAAACCTTCAAGATTCAAAAGCTATATTTTTAACACTCATACAGCTTCCTAATTTTAGCGATGAAGCAAACTTTTTTCTTGGAAATATCAGTATTCGCGAGGAAAACTTCTTGGAAGCATTTAGATATTTTTCTCGTGTAGACAGAGGGCCATTTTTTATCGAAGCTCAAGAGATAGCTTCTAGAATAAATGCCATCGAGTTATCAAGCTTTAGAGACAGTCTCGACTATATTGATTCACTCGTTCAAGCTTATCCTGAATATCAAGAGCAGTTTATGCTCTTGAAGATTAGACTGAGTTATGAATTTAATGAATTACAAGAGGCACAAAAAATTGCTGTATCGGCAATACCATTTCAGCAAGAAATAAACTTTAGTACTCTTTATGCACAAATTTCAATTGAGATGATTAGGGAGCTCATCAATCAAGGGTTGCTTGAAGAAGCGCTGTTACAAAACTCAAACTCCTTGGTGTTAGCTGAGGATAGTACTCAACTTCTTTTAATTAAGTCATCGATCGAGGAGGAGCTTAATCAGCTAGATGCGGCAGAGCAAACGCTACTTATGGCATATGATATTGAGCCAGAGAACCCTTTAATAAATAATGCGATTGGTTATCTCTATACCAATAAACTTTCTCGCCATCACGAAGCACTGATTTATTTAGAGAAAGCGATAAATCTAGATCCAGAAAATGCAGCTATTCAAGATAGCTTCGGTTGGGTTTTATTTAATCTAAATCGCTATCAAGAAGCTGCTTTATATCTTGAATCTGCCTATCTAAGCTTTCCGGATCCAGAAGTTATTTTTCATCTTATCAAGCTCTATGATGCTACTAACGAAAATACGAAAAGAGATATACTCATTGACCAACTTATTTCGGAGCATCCAAACTCAATATTTATCGAACAATTTTAATTCGTGAAAAAATTATTACTACTATTAGCTTTTCTAGGTGCCTGTACAAGTGAAAATCAGCTATTACAGCCAAACAATTTCTCATGTTTTACCTTAAATGGCCCTATGGGCATTAACAGTGCCTTGCTCAATTTAAATGGAAGATTTACCTATATTGAGAACGAAAAAGGAGATAAATTACTTAATATTCGCAGCCTATTGGGTTCAAATTTCATTTTAATTGCACTTAATGCATCTGATGATCAAATAATCATTCAAATTCAAAATGACTTTTTTAGCCCTCAAGAGCTTGTAGAATTAGGAAAAATCAATAATATTCATTTGCCTGACCTAAATGCTTTATTTAGTTGGATGCTAGGTAAGCCTTATTCAAATGATACGGCTATTGAAACAATCATGAGCCAAGAAGTTTTCTATGAGGCAGAATGGAAAATCGAGTCTTTTAGGCCTAATGAAAATTACTTACGAATGAGGAATGTTATTAAATATGAGGGTACAATACTGACCTTGGAAGTACTTAATCTTAATTTAACTTGTGATGGGGTGTAGCCAAGTGGTAAGGCAACGGGTTTTGATCCCGTCATGCGTAGGTTCGAATCCTACCACCCCAGCCACTTTGATGAGGTAAAAATATGTCACTTCAGCATGCAGTAATAATATCAGGCTCCTCACATCCTGAGCTTGCACAACAGATCGGAAAATCACTTTCCATTAAACCTGGAAAAGTCAGTGTTGGTTCATTTAGTGATGGTGAGGTCAATATTGAAATCCTTGAAAATATCAGAGGTAAAGATGCTTTTTTAATCCAGCCTACTTGCCCTCCTGGACATAAGCATTTGATGGAGCTTCTTGCGCTAGCTGATGCCTGTAAAAGAGCTTCTTGCTCAAGAATAACGGCGGTAGTGCCTTATTTTGGATTTGCAAGACAAGACAGAAGGCCGCGCGCAACACGAGGTCCTATCACAGCAAAACTGGTTGCAAAATTAATAGAAACCTCTGGTATCGATAGGGTTTTAACAGTGGATCTTCATGCTGAGCAAATACAGGGTTTTTTCGAGATACCCGTTGATAATGTCTATGCCTCCCCTATCCTCTTAGGAGACGTTTGGAAACAAAATTATCCAAATATGGTAGTGGTATCTCCAGATGTAGGAGGAGTAGTCAGGGCTCGAGCACTGGCAAAACGTCTAGATGACACAGAGCTTGCAATTATTGATAAAAGACGTCCACAAGCTAATGTTGCTGAAGTCATGAATATTATTGGAGATGTGAAAGATAAGACATGCATTATCATAGATGATTTGATTGATACCGCAGGAACCTTATGTGCTGCAGCTTTGGTTTTAAAGGAAAATGGCGCATCCAAGGTAGTAGCTTATATAACTCATCCGGTCTTATCGGGTCCGGCAATTAGTAGAATCCAATCGTCCAATCTCGACGAGCTCGTAGTAACTAATACCATTCCGCTCAATGAAGAAGCCGCCTCATGCACTAAGATCAGACAACTTTCTATTGCTGATTTGCTGGCAGAAACTCTTCGAAGAATTTCCGATGAAGAATCTGTAAGTTCTCTGTACGTAGACTAGTATTTGCTGATAGAATAGCGCCCTTGGAGAAATGTTATGAGTAATGATTTTGAACTAAAAATTGTTGATCGCGAAAATCATGGAACTGCTGATAGTCGTCGATCAAGGTCTAAAGGTTTTATTCCGGCCGTTCTTTATGGGGCCAAAAGAGATCCTCGACATTTGTTGATTGATTCAAATAAGTTTCGTCAATTTATGGAGAAAGACTCCTTTTATACGTCGATTATTACATTGACAGAGGAAAAGGGTCCTCAGTCGGTTATCATCAAAAGCATACAAAGACACCCTTCAAAACAATTTCCAACTCATGTTGACTTCTTAAGGGTTCGTGATGATGTCGCCATCACTTTACATGTGCCTCTTAACTACGTCGGGGATGATATTGCTGTAGGCGTGAAAGCTCAAGGCGGTGAATTTTCAAAGCTAGTATCTGAAATTGAAATTAGTTGCCTCCCGAAAGACTTACCAGAGGCTATTGAAGTAGATATAAGTGCTATGGAGTTAAACCAGGTATTACGTTTATCTGAAATTACCCTGCCTAAGGGTGTTACCTCGTTAGCACTCGCTGCAGAACAAGACCCAGGAATAGCAACAATTCAACTACCTAAACGTCAGGAAATTGAAAAAGAAGTGGTCGAGGAAACAGATGCCAAAGGTGAAGATACAACTGAGGCAAGAACTGAAGAAGCTTCAGCTGCTGCTGAAAATTCTGAAGAATAGATAGTTCTTTGTCCCTTATGGGATTCACATAGAATTTATTTATGGATACTGTTCCTAAAATTATCATTGGACTTGGAAATAACGGTGATAAATATTTACCTACCAGACATAATATCGGATTCTGGGTCATTGATTTTTTGGCAAATACTCAATCTGTTGCTTTAAAAGAAAATATAAAGCTTGGAGGCTTTATAGCTGAGCTGGAACTTTTTTCTCACAATATTAGAATTATGAAGCCCTCAGGCTTTATTAATGGATCAGGCCTAAAGATCAAACAAATTTCAGACTTCTATAAATTGGAGAGCACAGATATGCTAGTAATCCACGATGATATCGATCTAGAGGTAGGTAAATGCAAATTAACTTTTGGTGGCAGTAGCGGAGGACATAATGGTCTTAAAGATATTATTGCTCATCATGGCAAAGATTTTTTCAGGCTCAAGATTGGTATTGGTCGTCCAGGCTTTGGTGACTATGCTGCTATTACAAATTATGTGCTTAATAAACCCAGCCCAGAAGATCAGGAAAAATTATTAAAAAGCGTAGAACTATCGGTACGGATGATTGAACTACTATTTAATAAAAAAAATATTGAGCTTGCTAGAACCTTTTTACACACAGAATCAAAATTATGAATCTAAAGTGTGGCATTGTCGGTCTCCCAAATGTTGGAAAGTCGTCACTTTTTAACACTCTAACAGCTCAAGCAATACCTGCAGAAAACTACCCTTTCTGTACCATTGAACCCAATGTCGGTATTGTACCGATACCTGATAAAAAACTTGATGAAATTGCCTCAATTGCCCTTTCAAAACAGAAAATACCAGCCGTCATTGAATTTGTAGATATTGCAGGTCTTGTATCTGGTGCATCCAAGGGAGAGGGTTTAGGTAATAAATTTTTATCACATATCAGGGAAACTCATGCAATTATTCAGGTAGTACGTTGCTACGAAGATAAAAATATTACCCATGTGGATGGGAACATTGACCCTATAAGAGATATCGAGACCATTAATACTGAATTATTGCTAGCAGATCTTGAGGTGCTTGTTAAAGCAAAAGAAAAAAACGCTAGAATTGTAAAAAGCGGAAACAAGGAAGCATTAAAAAAGGAATCTGTTTTTGCTTCCTTAATTCATTCTTTGGATCAAGGTATTGCTCTAAGAAAATTAAATTTAGAGAATAGCGAAATATCTTTGGTTAAAGACTTAAATCTTATCACCCTTAAAAAAATTCTATATGTCCTTAATATCTCTGAAGATGATCTTCTTGAGCCTAATCATCTAATTTTAGATGCCAAAAACTATATTAATAGCATTGGCGAAGAATCAGTCATGCTTCCTATTAAACTTGAATTTGAGTTAGCACTTTTAAATGAAGAAGAAAAAAATGACTATATGAAAAGTTACGGTATTAATGAAACGGGGCTTGCAAAGTTAATTCGATGCGCTTATGAATTGCTGGATCTTCATTCATTTTATACTGCAGGTCCAAAAGAAGCCCGAGCATGGACTATTTATCAAGGTGCAACCGCCCCACAAGCAGCTGGTGAGATTCATACAGATTTTCAAAAGGGATTTATTCGTGCTGAAGTGATTTCTTATGAAAATTATGTAAAACATCATGGTGAAGTCGGATCAAAAAATGCAGGAAAAATGAAGCTTGAGGGAAAAGAATATATAGTTAACTCAGGAGATGTCATTCATTTTTTATTTAATGTTTAATGAGAAAATTTTTATTTTTATTTTGCTTTATTAATATCTCACTTTTTGGTCAGGATTCTTTTCCCGATCATCCAATAGATATAATTACGCATGCCAGTCCAGGTGGAGGTACTGACACAACTGCGCGAACTATGGCTCTAGCTATTCAAAGTATCAATGATGTAGATATTGGGGTCTTTCCAAGAACGGGGGGAGGTGGTGTTGTTGCCATGAATTATTTTGATCGTCAAATTCATGACGGTCATAACATTCTTGCTATCACGCCCACGCACTTATTTGCGATGGCTAGAGGTCAAAGCACTGTAAATATTGATGACTTAATCGGCATAGCAAGAGCCACTGATGATCCTTTAGTTGTTATGGTGCATCAGTCGAGTCCCTTTCTCGACTTAAATTTCTTAATTAATTATGGTAAGTCGACTCCTATTAAGTGGGGTACCACTCAAGTTGGAGGAGTAGACCATGTTGCCGGTGCAATTCTTGCTTTAAGAGCAAACACTCAACTTGATGTTGTTCCCTTTTCTGGTGGTGGCCAAATTGTCACAAACCTAACAGGACAAACTATTGACGCCGCTGCCTTAAATCTTACAGAAGCATTGGATCAAATTGAGAGAGGAATCTTTAGGCCGTTGGCAGTCCTTTCCCCAAATAGAATATCATTGCTACCAAATGTGCCTACAGCAAGAGAGCTTGGCTATGATGTTGTGTTTTCAACTGTTAGAGGATACCTCGTCCATAAAGATACACCCTTGGAACATATAGAAACCTTACAAACGATTTTTTCATCTGGACTTAATAACCAAATATTCAAAGATTATCTGATTGGATCGGGATTAACGCAAGAGAGTATAGCGATTGGAGAGGAATGGGATTTACAAGTTAGAGAACTTTATGAAGATGCTAGGATCGCAATGCTAGAACTTGGAATCATACAAAACCCTGAAATATTAGAACAATACATGTCACCCTATTTCTTTCCAAGAGTATTAATCATAAGCATTCTCATTCTAAGCCTTTGGGCTATGTATAAAAACAGACACTCAAAACCATTCTTTGACCTGGGGTTCAATAGAACTATCAGTATCACAACTCTAATATTGATCGCCTCTGGCTTTCTCTTCTCTGTGCTCGGAGTCATTTTAGGCCTCTCTGTTTTGCTGATTTTATTGCAGTTTGCATGGGGACAAGAAAATAAGAAAATCTTATTTCTCGTGTCTGCGATTACACCAATCATGATCTATTTGATTTTTTCAATTTTATTAAATGTAAGATTTCCAGGAATACTATGGGCATAGAAACTTTAAATTACTTGCTCAATATTTTTCTTAATCCAGACTTAATATTTCTAATATTTATAGGTACTTTAGTAGGAGTACTTGTGGGTGCACTGCCTGGTCTTTCCTCATCCATGGCGATCGCACTACTGCTCCCTTTCACGTTATATCTTGAACCGATTGAATCAATTGCACTCATGTCTGCACTTTATTGTGCAGGTACTTTTGGTGGCTCAATTACTGCCATACTTATCAATGCTCCAGGCGCACCTCCAGCTGCCGCTACCGCCTTTGATGGATATCCTCTTGCACAGAGAGGTGAGGCTGGCAAAGCACTTGGAATATCCGCTATCTCGTCGGCTATAGGTGGAATCATCAGTGTATTCGCACTCTTATTTTTTGCTCCACTATTGGCAAGAATTGCCTATTCTTTTGGCCCACCAGAGTACTTTGCCCTAGCTCTCTTTGGGATTTCAATGCTTGCATCAATTGGTAGCGAATCACCTGTGAAAAATATTATTGGTGGCCTGATTGGATTACTGTTAGCGACAGTAGGCATTGACTTAATGACTGGGGTAGAAAGATTTACCTTCGGGAATCCTGAGCTTTATGATGGCATAGATTTTATTCCTGTATTGATTGGCCTCTTTGCGATATCAGAACTCATCAATCAATCACTAAAAATCAATCATGATCGTCTAGCCTTAGCTATTAATGCAGTCAAACTTCCAACTCTTAAAAATCTAAAAAAAATTAAAAATACGATCCTAAGATCGAGCCTTATTGGCACTTTTATTGGAGTTTTGCCTGCAGAGGGAAGCACGATGGCAGCGATGATCGGGTACAATGAGGCAAAAAGATGGTCAGCAAATCCAGAAAAATTCGGTACGGGTGAGATTGAAGGAATCGCCGGGCCCGAAGCAGCAAATAATGCTGCAACGGGTGGCGCAATGGTCCCTACCCTCGCACTTGGAATTCCTGGGAGTGCAACTGCAGCAATAATATTAGGTGGACTGCAGGTTCAAGGCTTGCGCCCAGGGCCTTATCTTTTTGAACAACAACCTGATCTTCTCTATGGTATTTTTGCATCGATGTTAATTGCCAATATACTTTTTATTGGGATAGGCCTCTATGGAGCAAAATATTTAAGTCGTGTTAGTTTAATTCCTATAAAAATATTATGGCCAATTGTCCTTTGTCTTTGTATCGTTGGCGCTTATGGTTTGGAGCAATCTATGGTCGATGTATGGATCATGTTGATTGCTGGGATTATTGGTTATGTATTAAAGAATTTTGGGGTAACACCTGCACCCATCATCATGGGATTAGTCCTTGGCACACTCATTGAAACTTCTCTTGCTCAATCACTGATATTGTTTGAAGGAAGTTGGTTAGGATTTTTCTCTAGGCCTATTTCCCTACTCTTTATTTTTCTTTCTTTAGTTAGCTTTTTTGGCAAATCACTTTATGCGACATTGAAAAAGATACTATGAAAAAAATTGAATCATTTACTCCGACTAATAACTTAAACTCAAGCTTTAAGGTCACTGATGAAATATCAAAATTTATTTTTGAAACAAAAATAAATGATATTCCGATGGAGGTGATTACGGCATCAAAAAAATCTATATTAGATGGGATTGGTCTTGCTATTTCTGGTTTGCATTCAGAGGCAGGCTCTATCGCATTTAAATATTTAACTAACTTGGGCTTACCATCAGGTCCTGCCTCGGCAATTGGGGCTAATAAAAAATGGCCCATGCGATTTGCTGCATTTTTGAATGGCTTAACCATGCACGCAGATGACTTCGATGATACCCAACTTGCGGTTGCTAAAAATAGAGTTTATGGACTGTTAACGCATCCGACGGCCCCATGTCTGCCTGCAGTCATTGCTGCTTGTGAAACAAAAAGGGCAACCGGGAATGATTTTCTCTTAGCCTATAACCTTGGCATTGAAGTTGAAACTAAAATATCTGAAGCTATATCTCCAAGACATTATCAACATGGATTTCATAGCACAGGAACATGCGGTGGCTTTGCTTCTGCAACTGCTATGAGTAAGCTTTTTGATTTCAACAAAGAGCAGATCAATAATTGCCTTAGCATTACAGCGTCACAATCCTCTGGGTTAAGAGAAAATTTTGGCACCATGACAAAACCGTTTCATGCTGGCAAAGCTGCTGAATCAGGGATTATTGCTTATGAATTAACTCAACTTGGTTTTAGCGCCTCTAATAATATACTCGAAGCACCTAGGGGATTTTTTCAGGCTCATGGAGGAGCATTTGATGAGTCGGCAATTATAGGGAAGCTTGGGGCCCCATGGACATTTAATTCTCCAGGAATTAGCATCAAGCCTCATCCTTCAGGCTCATTGACACATCCAGCAATGACTGCAATGCTTGAACTTATAGAAGAATATAAATTTTCTTCAGATGATATAAAAAAAATTTCAGTGGGCACCAATCATAATATGCCTAATGCATTGATACATCATCGACCCTTAAATGAGTACCAAGCAAAATTCTCAATGGAGTACTCGATGGCAATTCTTGCAATCGAACGGAAAGCAGGTCTTGAGCAATATCAAAATAAGTTTGTACAGAGAAAAGATATTCAAAACATGCTAGCTAAAGTAGATTTTTATATTGATCCGGTCGCAGAGGATTGCGGTTACAATAAAATGACATCCATCGTTTCGATTGATCTGGTGAATGGAAAAAAAATTACTAAAACGCTCGACTTTAGTAAAGGCAGTCCAGAAAATCCTATGACCTATGATGAGGTTTCTGAGAAGTTTATGGAGTGCGTAAACTTTGTTAACTGGCCAATAAAAAAGGCTAGGGAAATTATTAGTATAATAAGCTCAATAGAGGAATGTAATTCTCTAGATAGGCTATTCTCTAACTTTAGAGCAAATTGAATATGAATAATTTTAAAGATATTGGTGTCATAGTAGTTGGAGGGACAAGAAATATTGGGTTGGCAATAGCTGAAACCTATATTAATCTTGGCGCAAAAGTTTTTATTGTGGGTGGCTATTCTGAGGACAATCTAAATAAGGCATTAAGCAAACTAAAGGTTCTTTCAAACAATATTGAAGGATGTATTGCAGATATGTCAGATGAGAAAAATGTTCAAATGGTTTTTAAAAGTTTTGAACAAAAATATAAAAGCAATCCTCAAATATTGATTAATGGACAAGGATTTAGGCCACACAAAAAGTTTTTAGAAATTAATTCTGAAGAATTCAATGAAGTCATGAAGCGTAATGTTTTAGGAATGTTTCTGGCATCTCAAGAATTTTTTAGGAGATGTGATAGCACAGGATCAATCGTTAATTTAGGGGGACTGAGTGCTCATAAACCTGCAAAGGATAGAGCGCATGTCATTACCTCAAAAGCTGCAATTATTGGACTAACCAAGGCTCTTGCTGAAGAAGGTAGAAATAAAATAAAAGTTAATTGCATTGTTCCGGGAGTAATAGAGACAGAAAGGTCAATAGATCAGCCACAAGCAAGCTTTACGGATGAGCATAATTTTATCAAAGGAGATACTTCAGCTATTTCCCAGGCAGTTATCTCGATATCTGACTTATCGAATATTTATCTTACCGGCCAAACACTGCACGTGAATGGCGGTAGATGGATGCCCTAATATACCTTGTCTTCGCAAGATCGTGATAAATGGAATAAGCGATACCAAGATGGCTGGTATCAAAGTCGAAGTCACGCTTCCGAATATCTTATAAAAAGATTAACAGAGAATAGGTATCACCATGCTCTTGATCTTGGCTGTGGACTGGGAAGGAATATTAATTTTTTGAAAGACATTTGTGATCAAGTTACGGGGATTGATATTTCTAATGTCGCGATTCAGAAAAATATTGAAGCCACTTCAGATTTAGATAAGATTCACTGGCATTGCCTGGATCTTTGCAACCTATCGGAAATTGATTTCAAAGAATATGATTTGATTGTCATCGTTAGATTTATGAACAATAAGTTAATTCAAAAACTACCTGCCTTATGTCAACCTGGAACAGAATTTATTATTGAGCAACATTTAGAGACTGATCTCAAGGTAGCCGGCCCGACCTCAAGATCGCATAGGATGAAAAAAAATGAAATAAGAGAGTTATTAGATTCTTGTTTATTTTTAGATTTTTTTGAAGGAATAGACAATGATCCTGACGGGAAAACAGTAAGTTTGGTAAAATGTCACGTTAAAAATATTAGGGAATAAGTATGTCAGGAAAACTTATGGTCATTGCTTTCTTTTTAACTACACTTTCGGTGGTTGTACTGATGATTATTATCGCTAATTATCCTCAGCCCGAGCAGGCTGCTCAGACTGAGGAATTACAAACCATTCAAGAATAATTAACTTAAACCTCTTGGCTGAGCTTTAATATACGTATTAAATTACCCCCTAAGATTGCTTCTTTATCAGCATTCGTTAAATGGACAGAATTTAATATGATATCCATAGTATCGGGCCAGCCCAATGGCATATCAGTACCATAAACTACTTGAGAAATTCCCATTTCAGCTACCAAGTGCCTTAGCGCTTCATCAGAAAAAACCATAGTATCGGCAAAAATATTATTTCTAAGATAAGTTCTTGGCGGTTTCTTGTTTTGACAATTATCTGCCTGAATCGGGTCCACTCCAATGAAATCACCTGCCTCATTGAGAGAGGGGCCTCCAAACGCACTGCACGCTACCTCTGCCCTTCCAAAGTAAGAGGGCAAATAGCCACCTCCATGCGCACCAACAATCTTTAGATTTGGAAATCTATCAAAGGTTCCATCAAACATAAGTCTTGTAAAAAAGAATGCCGTTTCTAGAGGATTTCCAATGATATTACCTAAATCACCGTTAAAATCTAAACCCCCCTCAGCAATGATATTGCTGGATCCATTTGGGTGAATAAAAATTGGGACATCCAATTCCTCAGCCTTAGCCCAAAATGGATCAAATTCGGGTCCGGAGGGAACGACACCGTTAACATGACCACCAATTGATGCCCCCCTAAAACCTAATTGATTCACAGCATAATCTAATTGTTGTGCAGCAAGCTCAGGAAATTGAAGAGCCACAGAGGTCAGAGCCACGAATCGATCTGGATATCTCTCGACCCAAGCTGCAAAACCCTCATCTTGCACTTGAATAATATCAGCTGCCAACTGTTCATTATCAGCACGGTACCACCAGTACTGATTAGCGCTGATTACAGAAACATCGATCCCCCATTCATTCATCATATCCACTCTGCCTGGATTGAGGAGCCTAGATCCACCTATCCTTCTCTCGAGAGGAGTACCATTAATCACTTCCTCAACAGCCTGAATGGAAGCATGGGCATGAATATCAACTGTTTTAATTCTTTTTCCGTTAATTCGGACTTCTTTTCTTGTTTGCGTAAAAGCTCTTGGGACAAATGCCGTTCCAAGAACGCCACCTAGCAAGCCCCTTCTTGTTAGATTGATCATTAAATTTCCTTGTCTTAATTAAATATCTTATTAAGTGTACCACTTGGGCGCATGACTTTGTCAGTAAGCTCAGGGCTGGGATGATAATATCCACCAATTTCTGCTGACATTCCCTGAACTTGATTAAGTTCATTCATTATTAAATTTTCATTTTCATTAAGATTTTTTGAGATTTTAACAAACTCTTTGGCAAGATCGTTATCCTGTGTTTGCAATGCTAAGGCATCAGAAAAATATTTAATTAAATAGAAATGACTTCCTCGATTATCAATTTCGCCGCATTTTCGTGAAGGAGACTTATTTTTTAATAAAAATTCCTCATTCGCCTTGTGCATGCATTCAGCCATGATGGCTAATTTAGTATTACTGGTTTTTGTCGCCATATCCTCCATTGATACCGCTAGGGCTAGAAATTCCCCAAGTGAATCCCATCTTAGATGATTCTCTTTTAAAAGCTGCTGAACATGTTTTGGTGCTGACCCACCCGCACCTGTTTCATAAAGACAGCCACCTGACAGTAAAGGGACAATGCTAAGCATTTTTGCTGAGGTCCCAAGTTCTAAAATCGGAAATAGGTCTGTTAAGTAATCTCTTAGGACATTTCCAGTAACTGAGACTGCATCTTTACCATTTCTAACCTGCTCTAAAGTTTTTGTCATAGCTGATCTTGGGGGCAAGACCTCTATATCAAGTCCAGAGAGATCAAAATCTTTGATATATTTCTCAACTTTTTTAATAATTTCGTTATCGTGTGCTCTGTCTTTATCTAGCCAAAAAATCGTCTTGCTTTTTGTGGCAGTCGCCCTTGATACTGCGAGCTTTACCCAATCTTTAATTGCAATATCTTTGGTTTGACACATTCTCCATATATCACCCTTATCAACCTCATGATCTAGTATTACCTTCTTATTTTGAGTGGTGACAATCACCCTTCCATCCTCTGGGATTTCAAACGTCTTGTCATGCGATCCATATTCTTCTGCCTTTTGTGCCATAAGACCTACATTACTGACATTCCCAACTTTGGTAACATCCAATGCACCATTTTCTTTGAGGTTACGGATCATCTCATCATAAATGACTGCATAGGAACGATCTGGGATAATCGCTTTCATGTCTTGCGTCTCTCCCTGAGAATTCCACATTTTCCCCCCCGCTCTAATTGCTGCTGGCATTGAGGCATCAATTATTACATCGCTAGGGACGTGGAGATTCGTGATTCCCTTATCGGAATCTACCATGGCAAGTGAGGGTCCAGCATCGATAAGTTTTTGCATAAATTCTCTAATTTCAATCGCTTTTGTTGAATCCAGTTTATCTAGAAGTTGCTCAAGGCTTCCTAGTCCATCTTTAGACTTATACCCTGCTTGATCAAGCTCATTGCCGTACTTTGAGAATAATTCTTCAAAGAAAGTTTCTACTGCATGCCCAAACATAATTGGATCTGATATTTTCATCATGGTTGCTTTTAGATGAATTGAGTAAAGTATTCCTTCTTCTTTCGCTTTCTTCTTTTGATCATTGAGGAATCTTCTTAACGCTTTCACTGACATTCGAGCAGCATCAATGACTTCGCCTTCAAGAACTCTAAGGTTTTCTTTGAGTAGTGTTCTAAATCCTTCTTTGTTAACAAGTTCAATCTTAAGGACATCATCATGATCCATGGTTAAAGATTTTTCGCTCGCGTAGAAATCTCCATCATCCATATGTGAAACATGCGTCTTAGAGTCAGCATGCCAATTCCCCATAGAATGTGGATTAGCTTGGGCAAATTGTTTGACTGCTTTGGCAACTCTTCGGTCGCTGTTACCCTCTCTTAAAACAGGATTTACCGCACTCCCAAGAATTTTTTTGTATCGATCTGCATTAACTTTCTCTGACTTATCAGTCGAGTCGGGAAGAAATTCTGGCACTTTGAAGCCTTGTGATTGTAACTCTTTAATTGCAGCTTGAAGTTGTGGGATTGAGGCGCTTATATTGGGTAATTTAATGACATTGGCTTCAGGTTCTTTTACTAATAGACCCAAATAGGCCAAATCATCATCTTGCTTTTGTTCGTCTGTAAGATATTCTGGAAAACTAGCGAGAATTCTCCCGGCCAGAGAAATATCCCTCATTTCTATTTGCACATTCGCTTTTTCTAAAAAGAATTTAATTATAGGAAAAAGAGAATGTGTTGCCAGCGCAGGTGCTTCATCAGTATAGGTATAAATGATCTTATGTTGGGCCATAATAAAACCTTTGTAAATTAGATTAATTGAGAGCACTTCCCCAGAAATGCATGAGTATTATATACCCAAGAGAAGTCAGTCTCTAGTTTAGCTAACCAGAATACTTTTCAGGAAAGAAGCTTTAGTTAAGCACTCTTGGTACTCTGTTTCAGAATTCGAATCAGCAGTGATTCCTGATCCAATATTCATTTGAAATTTTTCTTTTACCTTATCAACGACCAGAGTTCTTATAGCCACATTAAACTGAGCATCATTCTCTGGGGAAATATAACCTATACAGCCCGTGTAGATCCCCCTTGAGGACTTCTCAATATGATTAATAATTTTCATAGTTGATAATTTTGGTGCACCGGTTATAGAGGCTGAGGGGAAGAGCGCCTCAAAAATATGCTTCATACTTACATCCGCCTCTGCAGATACACTAGAGGTCATTTGCCAGACACCAGGAAATGCCTCAAGTTTATAAGGCATATCAAGGAGTACCGATCCAGGAGATGCAATTTTACCCAAATCATTTCTAACCATGTCTGCAATCATGATGTTCTCGGAGTGATTTTTTTTTGATTTCTGAAGCTTATACGCATTCAAACGATCAAAGAAAAAACTCTTCCCCCTTGGCATGGTTCCCTTCATAGGCTTACATAGAATTTTCTTGCCAGTCTTTCTAAAAAATAATTCTGGAGATGCAGAAAAAAATTCCATTTCATCCATTTCTATATAGGCAGCATAAGGCCAAGTATTCAAATTAATGCTTTCTGATTTTTGTTTTATGCTCCTGATAAATTCAAAATACAAAGGAAATGTATAATTTACTTGGTAAGTATTTCCATGTCTGATTTCTTTTATGATAAATTCGATATTTTTATGGTACTCATCAAATGAAATTGATTTTTCACACGCTTTTAAATCTATTGAGGGTATAAGCTTAGGAGGAATACTATTTATTTTGTTAGGTTTTGAAAATACCCCAAGACAAATAAGTGGATAGGGGCAGTCATAGTTAATTAGATCTCTTCCTAAAATCGGCCATCCTGCCTCATAAGCTATATATCCAGCAATGTATTTACCTAACGACTGATATCGTTCAATTTCTGACAATGCAAAGAGCACCTCATCTGAACTTTGCGCAATGATAAAGCTTTCCGGATTTTCAAAAGATAAAAATCCATGATCTATTGCCTTAATTTGAATCGTTTTTATCATTATTAAGTAATATTTAAAATGGCAGAGTATTTTTTATACAGATACACATTATTAGTATAATATTGCTTTTGCTGGTGATGTAGCTCAGTTGGTAAGAGCGGCGGATTCATAACCCGCAGGTCGGTGGTTCAAGTCCACCCATCACCACCACTATATCTATGAGTAGTTTTTCGTTCTTAAATCTAGAATTACTAAAGTTTATTTCCATTCTTTCTGCCTTGCTATTCATCTTATCGATTGTTTTTATTCCTTATCTAATTCTTAGATTACCGAGCAGCTATTTTGTGAGGGAACTATTTGAGCGACCCAGTCAAAACCTTATCGTAAATCTCTTAAGATACATTGTTGGATTTGTGCTTATAATTTTTGGATTAATAATGCTTGTAACGCCTGGGCAAGGTCTAATAAGCATACTGCTAGGCATTACGCTTATACCTTCAGCAAGAAGAAATAAGTTCATCATTTATTTGATAAGTTTAAAAGGCGTACAATCTTCATTAAATTTTATAAGATTAAAATTTAAGAAAGAAAAATTTCACTTTGATTAAATATCTGATCAAGTTTTTCTATAAATAACTGATCCCTTAAAGTGATTCCTCCAGACTCGTGAGTAGTGATATCAATCCGAAGCTTTCCCCACGAGAATATGATATCCGGATGATGATTCATTTTTTCAGCAATCTCACTTATCTTTAGCACCAAATCCACAAGATTTTGATAATTACGATCTTTGATTATACAGGTAAGGAAAGTTTCATTACTTAGCTCCCATAAAGGATGCGACTGCAGTAATTTTTTAACGTCTTCTTGAGAAAGTAACTGGGGGGGCATCAATTCTCTTTAAAATTTAATTGCATGCTTATACTATAACAATAATTTATAATTTAATTATGTCTCAAGAAATTAAAAATCCTATTCAAAAAATTAA
>Ga0222715_10001246_pt1 | contig 24631 bp, 36 predicted proteins | sample C33_9DmetaG_FD_165056 | JGI IMG/M metagenome (GOLD analysis project Ga0222715, IMG submission 165056) | Estuarine water microbial communities from San Francisco Bay, California, United States - C33_9D | ecosystem: Environmental > Aquatic > Marine > Unclassified | place: USA: California...
AAAAGAAAAGGAACAGAAACAAAAACTTTTGAGTAAAATCTTAAACAACTCTAAAAACCTGACAAATACAAATAAAATGTCATTTCTTAAACGATTCGAAAAGGGTGAGAATTTTGATACCATAAAGAAAAATGCTATTAGTAAAGCAAAGGAACTTTCAAAACAAAGAAAGGAAAAGGAAGAGGCAAACCGTAAAGCGAAGGAAGAAGAGGCGATCAGAAAAGAAAAGGAACAGAAACAAAAACTTTTGAGTAAAATCTTAAACAACTCTAAAAACCTGACAAATACAAATAAAATGTCATTTCTTAAACGATTCGAAAAGGGTGAGAATTTTGATACCATAAAGTCCAATGCTATTGGTAAAGCAAAAGAACTTGCAAAACAAAGAAAGGAAAAGGAAGAAGCAGACCGTAAAGCGAAGGAAGAAGAGGCGGACAGAAAAGAAAAGGAACAAAAACAAAAACTTTTGAGTAAAATCCTAAACAACTCTAAAAACTTGACAAATACAAATAAAATGGAGTTTCTTAAACGATTTGAAAAAGGTGATAAATTTAATACGGTAAAGAAAAATGCTATTTCAAAAGCAAAGGAACTTGCAAGTCAAAGAAAGAAAAAGGAAGAAGAAGAGAGAAAAGCGAGGGAAAAAGAGGAAGCGAATCGAAAGGCGAAGGAAGAAATGATCGCAAAAAAGAAGGAAGAAGCACTCGCAAAAAAGAAAAAGGAAGACGAAGAAAAGAAGAAAAAGGAAGCTGAAAATAAAAAGAAGGCGGCGCAAAATACACAAATGCGCGCATCTCTTACAAAGAAAGTTAAGGAAACACAAATGAACCAAAAAGTTAAAAATAAATTATTGAACCAACTCAAAAATTACAGTGTTCAAATCCGAAATGTTGCACCAGGTATCGAGCAAACAATCAAATCTGAAAAATTGAATGGTAATTATGACGAAGCGGCGAATAAAAAGAAACGTCAAGAAGTTAAGAAACAACTCGCAACGTATATTTCTACAACGTACCCAAATATGTCGAAAGCCGATCGTAAGAAATACATAAATAGTGCAAATCTTACACAGTGGAGAAAAGGAATTTTAACTGGTTCATCGGGTATGGGTGCAAATCAAGCATTTGAAAGAATCAAGGGTAACATGGAAAGAAACATGAAAGCAAAAAAGCCACCTCCTCCGCCAATAAATAAAAAGGCGAATCTCAAGAAATTGGTGAATAATACCATGAAAGGTCGCGCGGCTAAAAATGTAGACAGACTTAAGAAAAATATTAATGAGGGAATATCCGAAATGGCAGTCAAAACCCGAATTGCACAATTAAATAAACAAACAAAGTACCAAACAAAATAAAAATATCAGGTTAGTATAAATGTCATCTTGGAGCCCATTCGATGATGAAAGATATACAATGTCTCAGCAATTAACTTTAATGGTTTGTTCAATTATAAACTGTATACTTTTTGGTATTATACCAGTTGTTATGGGTCCGTGTTTAGGTTTAGCTTGTTTATCAAGCTGTGCTCTCGCCATAGATAAGCGTAACGCAAATAAAAAGTAATATAAAAGAAATAATATAATCAATAATAAAACATGCACAGAGTTTTGATGAACTACGCGCGTTCTATTAGTGATGAAAAGAAAGCAAAAACTATCGTTAAGGGAAACAAGACGGGAAAAGTTACTGGAAGTAGAGAAGATATGGAGAACCGTGTAAAGTATAAGTGTGGATTAAAAAGACGTCAAGTATGGGATGCAAATTCAATGTCATGGTATACGAAAGTGTACTACGTCGACGGAACACCTTATAATCCTGTTTTGTTCCACGATGGGAAGTTAGATAAAAATCCTAAGTTTAAATAAATGAAAATTCCAATAAGTGATACAGGGTACCTTTCAAAACAAGGGTACGTCGATGTGAGAGAAAAATCCGAACTCGCGAGACACAGGGCACTCGCCAAAGTCGTACGCGCGGGTGAACCACCGCTCGGTCTTTTCAGAAGACTGAATGTACTTATGATTTTGTTCAAACGTAAAGACCCAAAACTTTCTAAAATTTTCAAAAAAGATAGAGATTGGGTCAAGGAAAAATATATGCGTAAATCCATACTTTGAAGCAACGTACTCTTAAATTATAAGGGTCCACTAAAATTAAATAATTAAAGAAAACCCGCGTTATATAATAAGTATGAGTACGTGCACAGTATGTTGTGATAAGTACAATAAAACACAACGTAAAAAAGTTACGTGTCCTCATTGTGATTACGAGGCGTGTAAAACGTGTATCCAGACCTATTTATTATCGACTACAGAAGAACCACATTGTATGAAATGTAAACATGAACACGATCGTGAATTCATAGATTCATTTTGTACAAAACGTTTTAGGAATGTTGAATATAGAAAACATCGGGAACAGATTTTATACGAACGTGAAATGGCGCGAATGCCAGAAACACAACCATACGCAGAATATAGAATAAAAATGAAAAGTCTCAGATTACGGTATTTTGAACTTTTAGATCAAATGTTTCTTTTGAGAGATATGCGTAGAGAAGCGATAAATATGCGTAATTCGACAATTGAATATGATGATGCTATAGCTAAAATGCGTAGAGATATAGAGGAAATTGTAGAAAAGGTAAATTCACTCGAATTAAATGTTACTACAAACAGTAGTGGAAAGTTTACACGTAAGTGTCCATACGAAGAGTGTAGAGGTTTTTTAGATACAGATATGAAATGTGGGTTATGTGTACAACAGTTTTGTGAGCATTGTAATGAAGTTATTATCGATTCCGATCACGTTTGCAATCCCGAAACGGTTGAAACTATGAAACTCATAAACAAAGATACTAAACCGTGTCCTAAATGTGGTACAATGATACACAAAATAGATGGGTGTGCACAAATGTGGTGTACCGAGTGTCATACCGCATTTGATTGGCGTTCGGGGCGTATAGAAACCGGTCGTGTACATAACCCTCATTACTTTGAATTCAAGAAACGTTCAAGGGAACATGGTGATATTCCATGTGGTGGACGTCCCACGTTCGCAGAACTTGAAGCAAACGAAGCGGATGTACATATATTAGACCTGAGTTATAAACTTACTCTATTGGATAGAGATATCATATATAGGTACGACGGTATTGGTGACGATGATAATCTACGTTTGCGTGTAGACTATTTAATAAAAATTATATCCGACGACGAATTTAAGAAGGAACTCCAAAGACGTGATAAACATAAATGTAAATTAGAGGATATACGGAATATATACGGAATGTTTTCCGATACGTGTGGTGATTTACTTCGTCAATGGATGATCGATCCAACTAAAACGAAGGAGATATTGCGTACCGTTCACGCGTTAGCTGATTATTCGAATAGAGTCATAACAAAAATAAGAAATAGGTATAATTGTTCGGTACCTTATTATATATTGTTACGGGCACTTTAAGAAGAGAGTCGTTTACATCATAAATGAAAATAATAGAATTAGCTTCGGCAATTACATCACTTTTTCCATTTATGATTCTAGAGAATTTTGGTAGCGTAGCGAGTGTATTTTACCATTTACATAGAAACGAAACCATGTATAAACTTGTTTATATATCCAGACACGTAGATCTTCTACGATTAGGGTACGTACTAAAAGGTGGTTTCGATTATATGGAACTCGTATTTAATTTTTTATCCATAGTTATCATTTATAAATCGAATATTCACGATAAAAAGTATTTAGATGTAAACTTAATAATAAGTGTAATTAAAAGTACATTTGGTATGCCTAAATTACACTACCTCGTCTCACTTTACTTTTGGTTTGTAGCATTTATTATTCATTACGATACTATATTTGGAAGATACACAGATATAATAGTAAACTTACTTTTGTGCCCACCTCAATATTTATTGAAGAATAATATTATTGCAGTATAATAGAAAATGAACAAAGTTATCTTATTTGTATCGTTTTTACTTATTATATGGTTTTTCATACCCATATATGAAAAACCCAGAGTATTAAAAAATGTATTAAGTGAAGATGAATGTAAACATATACAAGATATTGCATCTAAAAAATTACATACATCGACGGTATCTAAAAGTCGTGATATAGACGAATCTATCCGAAAGAGTGAAACAGCGTGGCTAAAAGCATCCGAAGATCCAGTTGTTGATAAACTTATACGTAAATGCGTTTCTATGACGGATCGACCTTTACATAATTGTGAAGATTTACAAATTCTGCGGTATAAACCAGGTGGTTTTTATAAACCACATCAAGATACGTTTCCCGACGATAAAAATAAACGCATGTACACATTCATAATTGCCTTGAATGACGAGTATGAAGGTGGTGAAACTGTGTTTCCAAACATAAACAAATCGTACCGATTAGAAAAGGGTGACGCTTTGTTCTTTAATACGTTAAACAACTATGAATGTATAACTAAAAAAGCGTTACACGGTGGCACACAGGTGAATTCGGGTGAAAAGTGGATATGTAATTTATGGGTTAGAAAATATCATTACTAATTTTTTTGTTAGTTTAAGTTAATATGGCAGGTGGTTCACAAAAAATATTAATGCTTGTCTTCATGTTCGCATGTTGCGTATCTATATTAGTAGGATCACTCACCGGTCTTTTTGTTTACGGTGATGGTGATACTACCACAACTACAGACGAGTCTGGAAATAGTGTAACTAAAATAGACGTCGACGTTTCGGTATCGGGTACAATTTTACCTAATGGTATTAAGTGTTGGTATACAGGTCAATCTTTAGATGAAAATGGTATAAAATGGCGTGATGCTTCTGGTAATGGTAATGACATAAAAGATGATAATTTAAAGGGTTTGTTAAAAATGGCAGTGGACCCGGTATCAGGAAAGTACGTTTACGGGGGTACGGAAGATGGTATAATAATACCATTCGATTTTAGTGGTTCAAATTGGACACTTTTTACGGTCGCCCGGTATAATGGTGAAAATAAGAGACGTATATTTGATGCTAAAGGTAAAAACTGGTTAGCTGGTTGGCACGCGGGTAAAACGGGACTCGCGTATTATGGTGATAAAGGTTGGGTAACGCCCCAAGAAAATGTACACGGTTCCGGTAGAACATGGATTCAAACTACGGCGTATAAAACCCAATTTTTTACGAATGGCGATGTACGTACTACCGGTTATATTGGAGACGAACCCGGTAAAATAACTATAAATATGGGCGATTACGCTACAACTCAATCGAGTGATTGGGCCGTTCACGAAATTATCGTGTACGGACGAGCTTTATCACAAAAAGACCGGAAAAAAGTTGAAAAGTATCTTTTAGATACCTACATTTCACCAGAAATACAAAGTGGTATAGATTATACAAAAGGGTGGGATTCTAGTGTAGAACATATTAATAGAAATGAATTAGGTGGAACCCTCGAAAAGTGTAGATTATACGCAATTAAAATAGGGTATAAAATGTGGGGACACCGAACGGAAAAGCACGATGATAATCTAAAAAATATATGTTTCTTTTACCCTAATACGGACGGTGTATCATACGAAGGTGATACTTCGGATGATAAAAATGTCGTTGGGTGTACGGAAAAAGGTGCAAAACTTAAAGATGGGTGTGAGACACCAAGTGAGACAGTCTGATACTTTTATTGACATTTATTGGTAAACTTTTTAGTTGGATCGACACACCCAGCAATATGTTTATCTTGCCAATTTTCAGTTTTATCACCGTTATAACTATTTGATACTTCACCTGTATGTCCATGTGTGGTAAAATCTTTTATACTCCAACACCCATATTTACCCTTAAAATCACCTATTTTATCTGGATACCATTCGTGATGTCGCGTTTGCATTCCAAACGCAGTGTGTCCTTTATTCTTAGCGTATTCTCTACACTCATCGTAACTAGACACGCCTACATCTTTCCAATTATGACCCAAGTTTGGCTGAGGCAAACCGTATGTTATATCATCACACATATATGTACGTGATTCGGATTTACCCGTATCTAAATAATGTTGTTCTACTTCCGATTTATTTTTATCAATTAAATCTACGTACCTATCTTGGTAACAACGCCAATCAAAATCATCTGGTAATACGTCGTCGTCTTCGTCGTCACCGTCTTCGTCGTCACCGTCCTCTTCTTTTTTAGTAAGTAGTAGACCACCTGTAACTAAAAAAGAACTCGATGAGCAGCAACAACACACAACTAATACAAGTAATGCTAAAAGAACAGTGGTATCATCTCCTGTGGGTGCAGACATTTAATAGTAGTATATATTTTAATTAATGTATCTTATAAAAGATGGCGATTGACAAAACGATGAAAGATAAACTCACTGATTCCGAAAAGAAAAAGATTAAACAGGCGAATAAGGCAAAAGCCAACCCAGGTAAAGCGGAGGCTAAGAAAGAAAAGAATGATGCGTGTAGAGAGAAACGAAAGGAAGAGGGAACTACCAAATCTTTTGCTTAAAAATATTTTTTTTAAAATAATCGAACTAATTTAATTATATAGAACATGTACTGTTATGTGAAATATAATCAACTCATTATGATACCATAGAATCCGGAACGAATTGGTTCACCCGTTTTTATATCGTACACTATAGCAATTTCATGACATATATCCTTGTACATATGCATATTCGTCAATACATGCTGTATCAAATGTGTGTCATATCTAAACTTTATGAGAAACCATAAAAAATCTTCAACTTTTAATCCGAAATACATAATGAATATTTGATCTTTGAACTTATTGAAAATACAAAGATCTTTTGCAGAGTAATCATCTAAATAAGAATGAAACTTGTCAACGTTTTTACCAAAACCTATTTTTTTCATGTAGTCTCCAAATTTTTCTTTGAACCGTTGTTTGTTATCTAAAACAAAAATACTTTCCGGTTCATCTTTATTTTTGTATCCGTGACCAAAAAATGGCAAACCCATATTTCCATTGTCGCAAGTGTAGATGTGATCTTCATCTCCTATGACATTTGACGTGTCGTATACATCCGTAGATGTGATGACGATACCTTTATCTTTGAGTAATGGGGACATCTTTGAAGAATCTTTGATGTCATATTGATACTGGTACACTTCCCATCTCATATGATCACCTTGCTTCTTACAACCCCATACACTTCTATCTGGAAATGTACTTAATTTCTGTACTATATCACTCCTATACTTTGCACCATACAATGATTCATATAAAAGCCTTGAGGAAGGTAAAGCATTTTTTAATTCTCTATCAAAGTGGAATACATTATATTCAACTTTATAGGGTTTTGTTTTTGCCCAATCTGGAACTACTTCATATGGGTGAAGATACGACGAATTATGGGGAGGGTAGAGGGTTATATACTTTTTACCCTTTAGGACTGATAATATTCCAGCTTTGTCGTCGTAGTGTAGACCCGTATCATGTTTACCATTTGCGATCCATAGATTAATATCAACATCCTTATCTTTGAAGTATTTTGGTTTCACGATATTTTTTTTTACATGGTCAAGTAGAGAAATATTCAATTTCTCTTTAGTATTCCCATACCCTGCATACCCTGGTAACGTTATGACATAGTTATTATCCCTATTTATATTCATTTTACCCGGAATCATTTTATCATTAGAACAATTCCAAACCATCACATAATTATTGTAATTGGAAATTTTGTCTACAATCAAATCCTTGTTAACGAATTTATCACGCAATATATGTGGTTCATTTAAAATAGTACATTCATCTAAGCACCAAAAATTGATGGCTATAGACTTTTCACTTCTGATCCAATGCCACCACTTGGGTGGTATGTAAAGAGATTCACCTTCATTCAGAATGAAGTGTTTCGGTGATGTCAATAATAATTCTGGATACACAAAAAAGTTTTTGTTATTAATCTTACTGAAATGTGCAAAAAAGAAATTGTCATCCAAATGTCTTTTACTATTAGTATCTTGTATAACTCTATAAACATATAATAATAATATCACAAATAGTATCATCTAAAAATATAACATATTTATTTAATTACATAAAAACACACCTGGGTTTATAATGACGTTATAATATTCATTCGTCGACGTCATATCCTCTTCTTTTATTGAATACTGTTTTTAACTAATTGTCCTTGATAACAAGTTCACCCCTATCCGCTAACAAGCGTCTATTCACCATGTGTTGTTCCTTAACATCATCCTTATTTTGTCCGACGTAAGGAACCGCATACCCATTATCACACATCCATTTATTCACGTTCGTCCAGATACCATCTTCAAATACCCACAATTCACCGAGTGCGCGTCCATACTTACCGACAGAGTCGCGTTCTTGGCACCGCAATTCAATTTCACAATCGTCCTTATCGGATTCAACCGCTTTCGTCACCCAGTTCAAGATCTTCTTCTTCGCATGTTTCCCATAGATCTTTTCGACCGTATCACGCGTTCGCGATTCTTCGGTATCGATACCAAGCAATCTCACGCGTTGGCGAATGAGTACATCGAACCCCAAATCGATAAGAACGTCGACGGTATCACCATCAACGACTTTCGAACACGAGTCGATTTTGTATTTAAATTCACACGGTTTTTGGTTATATGTAGTCATATGTATATTCTATAAATCACGTATCCTTTTAAGTTCATCACACATCTTCAAATAATCACCTTCGGGTAAATTTTCCGAGTTTTTATCTATAAGTTCCATAACAATTCTTGAAACATTTCGTAATGTTACATCTCTATCATACGTAGGTTCTGGTAATAACGGTGGTCGACATAACCAATCCGTTCCCGTAATCGCCCCGTCGTAATTGTATATTTCGCGAATGTGTGTTAAGAAATCCCGTAATCGCGTATAATACGTCGTAGGTGACCAAACGGAGTCGTGTCTAAAAATATAATCTTTAATGACGAGTACGTTTTGTGTATCACTCCACAATCCCTTATTATAATTAAACATTGATATTGGTCGGATACTACCATCCTCGGGTGTCGGTAACGTATCGTTACGGTTAAGGTACGATGCGTTATAATTGAAAGAAAATATAGGGGACGCGTATGCTTCTATACTTTGAACGGGACCCCGCCCACGATCGTTTTCGTATATTACCTTAATGAGTATCTGTTGAATACCCTCACACGGGTTAGGTATAGTTGACCGTATACTACTATTGACGAAAGGTGTTGACGGCATTTATATATACTTACATTTATTCCTTATCTGGTTTTATAAGAATTTCGGGTGCATCATCAACTATATCAATAACGTACCTACTTTGATTATCGGTAGGGGATACTGTTACGATTCGACACTTATCAGTACTGATCATAGTTTGGTCAGAAACTTTAGTTACTGGTATTGTAATGGGTCGACACAAGAGCATCCACATTTTATATAGGTAAATATTTTAAAATGTTTGTCACTTTTTGTGATTACCAAGAAAAACTTTTTTTTATTTTATACAAAGTATCTCCTTGAGAAGGATGTTCGATTTCAAATATAATTTTTCTTTTTACTAATCACTAAAAGTGACAAACTTTTTATTTTTATACTCTATATTTCCTATTTAAAAATAATGGTATAATAATATATATATAAAAATGGGTGAAGATGTAAAAAAGTATATACAGGAAGGTATACACTTTTCAAACGAATTCATGGATATGATTGAAGATATTTCTAGAAAATATCAAGAACATATTTCCATATCAATGGAAATTGGACATTTCGATAAAATGGGTAAAATTATGATGAAATTATCTGAAGCTCTTATAAGATATAATAAACAGTATACAGAACTTATAAGAGATTTTAAAGGTAAAAAAGAAACCGAGGATGAAAAAAGGGGTTTAGAAACAATCGCTGAAGAATAAATCTATCTTTTGAATCATGTTACGTTTATCATCTTGTTTATACTGAGCATGTTTCGATAAATTATCCTCGGCTAAGAGAAATTGCGAATTTAGGTAGTGCCAACAGTATTTATTTTCGTCGGGTAGTTCCCACGCCGAACACGGGATTATTTCGTCTATATGAACGTCGTCATCGTCTTGAATACTACGTCCGTATCGATTTTCAAACGTCGTATTCAAATATTGTACCCATTCACCAAAGGTCATACCGAGATCATCGAGTGTATGTGAATTCTTTTTTGATTTTAGTACCTTTTTTCGTCGTTTTCTACGTAAAGACGATATGTATCCCTGTGGATCGCATATTTTACAATGGTTTCGTTGTTTATTATGTTTGCAAATTTGTGAACCGTTGCATTCTTTGCATCGTTCTCGTATTCTACCGTGAATACAAATTTGAGATCCTTTACACTCTTTACATGTATCTCGTCGTCTACCATGAATACAAATTTGAGAGCCCTCACATAGTTTACAATACCACTTTCGTTTCCCATGTTGACATATACCTTTCCCCCCGCATTCTCTGCATGTAGTTCGTAATCGACCGTGATGACAATACGAAGAGCCCCCGCATTCCTTACATTGAGATCGTATTCTATCGTGTTCACAAACCGAAGAGCCTCTGCATTCCTTACATCGAGATCGTCTTCGTCCGTGTTCGCAAATGCAAGAGCCTCCGCATTCCTTACATTGAGATCGTCGTCTACCATGTATACACAAACATGTCCCGACCTTTATATCATTTTCTATACCTATACTTTTACAGACGGAATTGTTACAATTATCTGCACGTTTATCACATGGGCAATACCAGTGATATTTTATTTTATAAAACCCAGCGTCCATATATTATTACACAAGATTTTAATTATCGCGAAAAAAGACTGGCCTGAGTTTTTTATTTAAAAAAATAAAAATATTTATAATTAAATAATGGATACGGTAACTCTTCCCAAACCTCCCGAGGGGTATTATTACCGATTGACGAAAGTATTAACAATTCCCCGTGTAGAAAATAAAGATCCGGCTGAATTAACACCACGTCAATTAACAAATTTAAAGTATAGAGAAAAGAACAGGGAAAAATTAAAAGAAGAAGCAAAGCAAAGGTATTACGATAAAGTAAAAAGAGGTTAGAAACAATAACTGAAGAATGAGTAGATGATACACCAATACGCAGAACACGTATATAAAGTACTTGGTCCAGGCTTTTCGGAAAGGATCTATCACAACGCCCTTGAAGTCGTTTTAAGAAAAAACGGAGTGAGGTACGAAACGGAAAGAATAGTTCCAATCGTATTTGAAGAACATACAATAGGGAATCTTCGCGCCGATTTAATTTTAAATAATAAAACTGTACTCGAACTCAAATCGGTTAAAACCGTGAATGATGTCATGGTTACACAAGCGCAAAATTACCTCAAACTTACCGGTCTACCGGAAGCCTACCTGATCAATTTTCCACCTACACTAAATACCGAATTAGAAGTTAGGTATGTGACTCTGGATGTTCCATCTGATTCATCATGTACATAACTGGAATCATTTGGTAGATCTTTTTCCATTCGCTTTTGGATTCTTCGTAATACTTTTTAGGGTCTTTAAGCCCCTCTTTTATAATTTCACTTATCTTTTCTGTGTAGAACCTGATTTCTTCTAAACAGAAATTGTAATATGGATCGTTGTTCATTAGCTATACTAAAGCTTTATCTTTTAAGCTTGTCGTTAATGTTTTGGAAAACTTCGGGTGTGTTTCGCTTTTTGTTCGCAAAGTTTTTGAGCATGTTACTCAAACTATTGTATACAACACCTCTTCTCAAAGGGTTCATTCTCGCCTTAGATTTCGATTTAGATTTTGGTTTTGGGGAGTTTGGGAACTTATTATCCGTTTCCTTTTGCAATTTTTTAGATTTATTGTTACGTACTGGGAATGCCATTTTAGTATATATTTAGATTTTAAATCGTTGGTATATATTCCCAATGAAGGACCTCACATATCTTTTTCCATATAACGTCCTGTTGGTATAACTTTTCCTTTGATTTCAAAAGTGGAAAATATTTAAGATATTTATCTTCACTTAAAAGTTCACAAAATTTATAGAGTACATACGAATAACTCAAAAAGTTTTTTCTTTCTGGTGGACAGTTATCATCGAACGGTTTTTGGATATCCTTGAACATTATACGCAGACGTTCTTCGAGTTCCTGTGGCATGGACGGTGGTTTTACCCCGCTTATGATATTGGTTATATACGGTACGTGTTCATAGAACTTATTGAGTTTCAGTTTTTTCAAGAGTGTACGAACGCGTGCGTGTGTAATTTCATCTAAATCTTTTACTTTTATTTTTTTGAGTTCGTTACGTAGTTGTTCTATTACCTCGGGTGGTATAGTTGTCGTCTCTTGCGCTTGAAACTGAGATAACCATTCATTAAAATGATTTTCACGTTTATACGAATAATTGACTATCTTTTCCGACGTTTCCTGTTCTTCTCTATATGTTAATTCTTCACTGATAAGTGTTGCTAAAATCGCACCACAATTATCACAAACGAGGTCACTTGTATCCGCAAAATGAAACACGTTACTTTCTGGACATGTGGGACACACTTCACGTTTCTTTTCTATAGGTCTATCTATATTATTTAACTTTTCTACGTCTATTAGGTAATCATTAAATATATCTTTCCTCTGTAGTCCTGATGTTTCTTTACAGTTGAAAACGTTATCGGTACTTACTTCTTTTTTAAGTTCATCTGTATATAATTCCAGATACGGCATACACTGGATTATATATTGTGACATTTCATATTCATATTTCGATTTATTAATGGGGTCGTCTCGAATAGACTTTTCCCATGTTTCTACTTTATTGGTATATCTACTTAAAAAATTACCTTCCATAATAATTAAATATAATGCTCGGTAATCTTTTAACTAACGTTATTTTATGGGTGTATTCAACATTACAATCGGTATTTTCCACCACAGACTATAGAATTGCGGATACATCTATGGAATATTTTTTAGATACTACAAAAACACCGTTACCGGAAGAACTTGATGAATTTTGGTACGAAGAGCGTAACGAATGGGATGACGAGACCGAAAGTGTTTTCAAAACATTAAACTATTCAGATTATAAAGAGACTACAATTCCCGAGAATGTTACGAAAACTGTGGTTCGTGTTAAATATTGGTACAATAACACGATGTATAAATATTTGACGTACGATATGGATCACCCATGGCCACCACCACGTAAAAGTGGGGTTGTATTTAACATACCAATCGTTTCAGCTGTTTTGCTCGATTCGGATGATAAACCAGTTAAGGATATTTTAAACAAGATTAAACGGTACGCGGGACCACGTAAAGATTTTCATAACGAGAAAGTTAAAATAAGGGATATGTTATATTATGACATAGACGCGCTTGAAAATGATTTTCCAAAAATAAAATTAAAAAGTGCAATTGGTACGACTAAAATTGTAAGTACCGTCGATGGGTATATCACTGATCTTCGGGTACCCTAGTTGCCAAGTAAAATTTCAACTCACCCAGATTAGCAACGTTATATTTTAATATCAAAAACCTATTTTGTTCTTCTTGCATAATTTGTACTGTAGAACACATACTCGTCGCTTTTGTAAATATATTCATGTATCGAAGTGAATATTCACCCGAAATTTTGGGACTCTCTTCCGTACATTCAATATTCGTTTCCTGGTTCGCAAAATCTCCCATACACTGTAGTTTAAGATTTGTACCTTCCCTAGTTATCTCTATAATATTACCAATATTATGCATATCTCTACATATTCTTTGAAAATCCATGGAGGCCATTGGTGTAATCGTGGTCATGGTCATATCTGGTACTTCAATTTGGTTTTCATTTATATCGAGTAATTTCAAAGCAAACTTAGTACACGTTTTCTTTGATTCATTATGAATTTCAATATTCATAAACTCTTTACAATTTATACTCATTACGAGAACATCATTATTTGTTATCGATTTAAGAAGTTTAAATGTATTCGCGACATTTATACCCGCAATTATATCGGTTTCACATGTATATTCTTCGAAATTATCTGATGAGAGATACATATCTACTAACGATGTACGTGCTGTGTCGAGAGTTACGATGTATATACCATCGGGTTTAAAGTATATATTTACATCGTTTAGTATATCTTTGAGTACTTCAAATGTTGATTTTATGGCACTCGCCTGAATTGTTGCCAATTTCATATCTGAAAAAATATAGATTTAATTCTTTATATTCTTGTTATATGCATCTGATACACTTTGATTAATCTTATCTTCAAGTTCGGGTGTCATAGCCGGCTGTAAAGTTCTACCATAGTCATCTAAACCAAATAAGTCTCCTGAACCCTCCCCTTCTAAAGATGTTGTTGAACAACCACCAAAGTTACACGACTCTAATTCCTGTACCGGTAAAAGTGATTCTAACCAATTTCGTATTTCATTCCCGACTAAAAGTTTACCGTTTTTTGTAAGCATGGTTGGAACACGTGTAATTTTATTTCTATATTGTGGTGGTATACCCAATTTGTTAATGTTATGATAATTAACAATTTGTTTGAGTTGTGGATGTTTATTAATATAGTCAATTATATCCAAACTATGATTACACTGTGGACTATAAATTAGAAGGGACATATCTTAAAATAGAGTTTACTTTTTTTTATCGAAAAAAACACATTTTTACATATTTTTTTATACACGTAAGATACAGGAAAAAAACAAAAAGTTTGTCACTTTTTGCGATTACCCAAAAAAACTTTTTTTTATTTTATACAAAGTATCTCCTTGAGAAGGATGTTGAAATTCAAAAATAAATTTTTCTTTTACTAATCACAAAAAGTGACAAACTTTTTAAAGATAAATAAAAATAATTATTAATATTAAATAATGAATACTATACTATTAATATTATTAATACTCATTGTACTCATGACCATGTCCAGGACGGAAATGTTTACGGAACAATTCGGACTTTCTGGATACACTAAACCAATGAATTCCGTTTTATTGAAAGATACTGAAATGGATTTATCTGATTACGAAGAATCAGGTGAAGAAATTGAAGTATCCAATGATCTCATGCAAGAAATGGTTCTCGCAACAAATAAAGAAGTTTCTAAAAAAACTGGTCTTTGTACGTATATTATCGAAACATTATCGGTAAAAAAGTATATAAATAAGAAAAGTAATCAGGAAATATACAGATGTATGTTCATGTCGGTGAAACATAAGGGGTTTGCCGTAGGATTTTCGGTGACATCCGATTTACGAATTATTGATGGTCGTGCAACTGTACTAAATGTGAGAACACAACCTATAGACATTAATCCACCATCGGATCCAAGTATTTACCAGAAATCGATAAAGGGTAAAGAATTTGAAGATTATTCAGAAGTTAGACGGAGTGAACTCGATATGGTTAAAAATACAAAAATAATAGATAAGGCTATATCGGATCCACAAACCATGTACGGTAAAATTAACATTTAAAACTCTAAAATAATTATAATGATCAGTATTGATGAAATATCACGTATAACTGAAAAGAGGAATCATTTGAAAAAGGAAACGTATACTAAAATTTACGAACAGATTTCAAAGAAGATACGTCAGTCGGTAGATTTAGGCCATAAATATTTGTTTTGTCAAATACCTTCTTTTGTCATGGGGTATCCCCATTTTAACAGGGCAAAAGCGCTACAGTATATAAAACGACAATTTGAAATAGGTGGATTTACGGTCCAGATTATAGGCGAATACGAATTATGTATTTCATGGAAACCAAATAAAAAATCACGAAAAAATGAACACCATGAACATCCAGAAGATACAGAGGATTTTCCTACACTCGTAAACCTTAAAAAAGCAGCAAATAAATACAGGGGAAAATAATTGATGCGTGAGACTTGAAGTTTAAATATGTAAATATACTACAAATATGAGTGACCCTTTAAATATACTCGTCGAGGCAAAACGTGAATACATAGGTCAATTATGTTTACTTATGTGTCCAGTTATGATCGAAACGTTTGAAACCATGTATGAGGAAGCATACAAACTTACAAAAGGTCGAAAAGTTCTTGTCATGTACCAAAAACTTCTGAAAGAGGTTCCAAATTGGAGTGATGCCATGTCAAAACAACACACGGATAATATATCTAATAGGTGTGCGTGGTTTAACGATCTGTTAGCTGCTGTTTTTGTAAGTTGTGTTAAAATTTTATCCGCGGTTCGATTGAATAAAGATAATAAGAAAATTTCATTGAAACTTCCAACGAATGAAGTTTTCATTCAAACGTGTTATAACAACGCCGCCAAGGATTTGTATAGAGACCCATACATTTATCATGAAACGCAAAACGAACATACAAGAAACGATAAATTATACGAGCGTTTTTGTATATGTATCGAAACATCCGTAAAAGAACTCATACCCGTACAACAGATTTTACAAACGTATATGTCTCAAACACAGGAAGGTCAGGATTTGGATGTTGGTGAAGCTGAAGTTGGTGACTCTGAAGACCCCGACCTGATCGATGGGTATGAAGAGGAAACGTCAGAAGAGCCATTCGATGCCGAACCTCCAATGGAACCTCCAATGGAACCTCCAATGGAACAGGTAATGGAACCGGAACAAACTTCACCATTTGAAAACGAATTTCGAACTATTGATACGAAGCAGCCACAGCAGCCACAGCAGCCACAGCAGCCACAGCCACAGCAACCAGAAGAAGAAGATGAAGGAGTTTTGTTTCCAGACGCATCCGAAACCCGTGCAAAAAAAGTTGGCTACTATTAAATGGAGTTCGAAGACTATTTAAGAGACCCCGCGTGGGCCGGAATTATCGCCGGTTTTATAACCGCAGGATACATACACTTTAAAGCAAAGATTAACAACGAAGGTAAGCTTCCCGTAAGTGCGTACACGAAACCAGCTGCACTTATAGCAATTTTAGTATTTTTTATTGTTACTAACGGACTAGGTAAGAAAGAGACCATATCAACGGAACCATTTTAATTTTCTGACTTAAAGATAATATACATATTTACAGTATAATATGACTTCCGTGACCGCATTCAATGATATGATGGGTCAATTTCTTGTGGAATTACACAAGACATTTCCAGAAGAAAAAGGCTTGAAAAAGTGTTTATCGGCTTTCGATTTAATGAAAGCTTCAAACCCACGTTTAGTTGTAGACGGGTTTATGCAGGGTGTTACCCCGTATGCCGATAAGATTTCGTCCAAAGACGAATCATTTTTTATTGAAGAATCTAAGAATTTAGATTTTATGAAAGGTGTAAACCTCGAAAAACATTGGGGAACTGCTTCCGAGAATACAAAAGGTGCAATTTGGCAATATGTTCAGACGCTCTACATGCTCGGTACAACCATTAGTTCGATCCCAGAAGACACACTTTCCATGATTGAGACAGTTGCAAAACAGTGTGCAGATAAAATGGGTGAAGATGGAAGTGAACTCGATGAAGCCGCGTTGATGAAAACCATGCAGAGTATGTTGGGTGGTATGATGAAAAAATAAACTCACTATATATAAATGACATCTTGGTTTGAAGATCCAAAACAATTGGTTCGAGTAGACAAAGTTCACGAATTTTGGCCGTCAAAGACACAATCTTCAGCAGACCGTGTTAACGCGACTGCTCGTTTTATCATTTATGCAACGTGTTTAATATACCTCATACGCCGTGATGCACGTATATTCGTTTTAGGTGCAACCGCACTCGGTGTTCTTTATATAATGGAAAAATCTAATATGGTGAAAGAAGGTGTTATACGACCAACAAATGTATACAATAATGTAGGTAAAGAATGTTCCATGCCAACAAAAGACAATCCTATGGGAAATGTTCTCATGTCGGATTATGTAGATAGACCAGACAGACCCCAGTCGTGTCATTACCCAACCGTAAAAACCCCAGTAAACAATTTTCTTACAGGTGACATCAAATATGGACCATCTCGTTCGCGTTCATCTATGCCCGAATATCAAAGAAACGCACTATCGAGACAATTTGTAAGTATGCCAGATACATCTATAGGTGGTACACCATATTACGAATTTATCCATGGAAAAAGAGATAATACGTGTCGTCAAGACCCGAGATTGTGTAACCCAGACGCGAGAGGGGTTCAACTCGAGGCGTTCGCGGGACTTGATCCAAATGGTGATAAGAGAAGTGGTATGCATAGAGGTTCGGGGTTAGGACCTTAATTTTAAACAATTTATTAATAAAGTAGTAGATACTCGATTTCCATAAACAAAATCTTTTGTAATAATAAATGGCGTATCAACTCCAACCAGGAATGAAAGTGGTTCAAGATCATGCGGTTCCCGCTGTTTGCGCGACCGAAGAAGTTTTTGTATATCCTCAGCCCAGTACCCTTAACTATACATCACATAGACCAAACACTATGTTATATGGTACTGCACCATACATGGCGGGTAAAGGTTCGCCAGCACAATATATCGATACATCGGATCAACTCAGACCACAAAGCACATCTCGTTTCAATAAAGTTTTGGCAAAAACGTATGAAAGAAACTTTCATCCACTCCAAAATGTCGAGTGTAAGTTACCACTTAGAACACAAACCTACGAACCATTGAGTACCAGAGCCGAAATGCAAAATGGATTATTTCAGCAAAGATACCTCAATAAAAATCTCGCTAAGAAATAAGAATGGCTGATCCTATATCTATAATGGCTATAGCCGGTTTAGTTTATGCCGGTAGAAAATTGAGTCAACCAGACGAAAAATACACAGTAGAAGGTAATACTATAGAAGAAGCGGAAGTTGTATCGGACTTTTCCAACATGGAAGTCGCTTCACAAACGGAATATTCGGGTCCAATATCACCACTTATAGAACCAAATTATATATCTAAACAAGAAATGAGTTCATTTGCTGAAATTGCACCACAACAACGTTCTTCGGGTGGCGAAGTCTTGTCTATGAGAAATCGTATGTATGACGCGGGGCGAATGAACAACTTATCACCAGTTGAAAAACAACTTGTTGGTCCAGGTTTGGGTGTTGGACCAGAAGTTCCCGCATTTGGGGGTCATCAACAATTGTTCCGTGTTAATCCAGAGAATGTTGGTGCGTATCGCTTAACGACTTTACCTGGTAGGTCAGGTCCAGCATTTGATGCTAAGGGTGGTAGACGTGGTATTGTCGGTGAAGTTGCACATAATAGACCAGAAAAGACGGCGTTTTTACATGGTCGTCTCCCCCCAGTTGCAGGCAGAGCACAGGGTATGACTGGTAGAACACCAAGAGCGGAACACGAACGTACAAAGAGAACAACAAATAGATCCGAAACGGGTTCGAGGACTGATACATTAAACTTTGCATCTGCAAAGAGAACTGTTTCTGCACTTACACGTGCCCAGGAACCAACACGAAACAAAGCCGATGGTGCTATAGAACAATATCAGTACAATAATCAACCAGCTCCAGGTATATCAAGTTTTATAGGTGGATACTTAAATACTCCAGCAACTAAGATCGGTGAAAAGAGGACATATGGCTCGACACACACTGCCGAAGAACTTATGAAATATGGTTTCAGGCCAGACGATAGACGTGGTAAACCAAATAGAACTGCGGGTCCAGGTCGAATGAACGTTCGTGCCGATGCACTTAACCAAGGGGGTATGGTCACGAGTGTTCGTTCCGATACAACGAGAATTGATGGTCGAGTAAATGCCGCGAATGGTGCTTGGACACAACAATATAGAAATAACGATTATCATAAATTCAATGCTTATAAGGGACACGAAAATCCAAACGCTACAAATATGAGTTTGGATACGGCGAGACAACAACTTGCAAGTAACCCATTAGTTCATAGTCTTTCTTAAATAATTAAAAATTATGAGATTTACACTCATTAAAATAATGCTCCTATATTTTAATGAAGGTACACACCTTAGATATAGACAGTGGTGAACGAGACCCAGTTTTATATTCAAATCCAAGTGATTATGTTGTCCACTTAAAAAACCCTATTTACGACGTGACTAAAATATCACTTATATCAGCGCGTATTCATAATAGTCAATACCTCATACACTCCAGGAACAATCAATTTGATGTTTTGACAAACGGTAATAGTACTCAAACGGTAACTATACCAATTGGAAACTATAGTGGAGAAGAATTAGCCGCGGCGATTAATGCCAACTGTAACATAATTACAGGTGCAACTTTTGACAAAGATACAAATGCTATAACGTTTACAGGGTCGAATGATTTTACATTTTTGTTTTATACTGGTACGAATGGTTATACATCTGGTACAATTGGGTACACCACGCCACACGATGTTTTAGGTTTACCTGCTTCAAATGTATCATCAACTTCGAGTTCATTAGAAACTGGGAGTATTAATTTACAGGGTGCCGATGCAATTATAGTTAAATTGAGTAGTGGTTTAGACGAATTTAACAAAACCGTATTTTCTGAAACCCCCTTTTATACAGGACGTATACTTCTATGTGGTGACGTGATTAACTTTTCGGGTGTTGACGATACTGTTGAACACAATTTTGATTCTGGATCACAAAAAACGATATCAAGTTTACGTGTTCAGTTTTATTACAGTAGTAATAATCGATTAATACCATATGATTTTAGAAATGCGAATCATATACTTAAACTCGCAGTGACGTGTTCTACTGATAAACTTGAGAATATTGCTAAAGTGGAACGAGACTTTTCTCTTCCACCACCTATGAGTATCCCCGAGCTAGAGGATCCGCGTAGATGGGATGCGTTTATATCTATATTTATGGTAGTCGCAACCGGTTTATTTTTATTATTGGTTATGCGTAAGCCTAAACTTATCGAGTAACCGCGAAGATTGGTTGGGTTGGCTTTTGCACACGTGTAGAGACACGGGAGATACCGACGTAGACCAAGATGGACAAGAGCGTCGTAAACAATGCAGTAAGCGTGTAATTCATACCACCGTTTTTGTTAACCTTAACAACTTGGTTAACCAACCATCTCACCAAGTCCATCCACGAGAGGGCGGCGGCGAAGGAGAAGCCGGCGACAACGGCGTTGAGGGATTGGGACTCGAGTTCACGAGCGACGAGCGTAACAGTTTCAGCAGCAGTAGACATTTTTTATATATAGTATCCTGAGATTTTAATCGGGGAGTAAATCTTCTTCGACTAAAATTTCTTTATAATATTTTGGGTTTAAATACCCTTTTAACATACCTATATTTATAGGTACTGTACCCGAATCGGATTCCGAATCTGTTTCTGTATCGGAATCAGAATCTGTATCATCATCACGTAATCTAAAATATTCAGAAGTCGTCACGTACCCCGTTGGTTCCGATGTGTTCATTACTATCTATAGCATTTTTTAACATTAATTCTGACGGATTTTTTGGTTCCCATGCACCCCAATTATCGTATGCCATATTCATTTTAACAAACTTATATTCACGTCCTGTGTATCGCGTAAAAGGAATTTCTTCATCTTCAATTTCGATATCGTCTTCATCTGAAGATTCTTCATATATTTCCGGGAAATGTGTTCCCATTTTCTTACCAACTTCGTTCATGGCACAATATTTCATGGCATATTCCAAATCTTCACCGAGTACCATATCTCGACCACATGCTTTTGCGTATTCAGCTGCGAGAACCATAGTTCTTTCGAGTACGGGTTGAATAATGTTAATAGCAGAGTCCTGGACTTGCTCAATTAAGTTAGTGGTTGCGTCTTTTTCTTGTTGATTCATTATAAATTAAACAGTGTTTTAGCAAATCCGTTTTCTATACGGAGTATATTATAACTTAGGCCTAAAACTCTAAGTTCTCTTTTACGATCTTCCTGGCTATTCAGGGTTAATGTTAATATTTGTTCTTTAATTAAACTAAAATTTCTTTGACCTGTTGGATACCACCTTTCCGGTTCAAGTGCAAAACTATATGAATAGAATCGCTTGAATAATTGTGTTCTTGAATGATGTATACCACTTTGAACTGCTCGTAAATTTATAACGTTGCCGGTTTGTTTGTTTAAAATAGTAGAATCGTCCAATTCAATTTCAAGGTTTCGTAAATGTTCATGGCTTATATATTCACTATCCAATATCTGAGCCGCGTGATCATAATTAAGAGGAGTTACGAAGTGTGAACTAATTGCACTATTTCTAATTTCCTGTATTATAAAGTAAAGTTCCTTAATTGGGTTTTTAAAATTAAGTTTATGTTTTACAACAACTGGATCGATATTAGGACTTTGTGGAATTTGTTTTGTACTTTCCTGAACTTGTGTAATGATATAATCTATTTTTTTACCCAATAACATCTGTTTTTCTTCTTCGTCTAAGGAAACCATTTCAACGTTTATTTTTAAACTTTTTATCAAGTTTTTAGGTTTTAAACCGGTATAATGTATGTAATTTTCATGAGCAACTCCGGTTCTTGTTGCATGAATACATTGATCAACGTCACGAAGTTTTATAACAATTTCAATTTCCTGATCTGTTATAGCACAGAGTGGTATAGCAAGTTCAGGGTTATTATAAAAATAAAAGGGTATATCGATGAAATACTTTGTATCGGATGTAGCATTACCGAGATAATGACCCAAAGTAGATGACATGGCCTCAGATCCAGAAAGTTCTAAAGGTGGTTTACCAATAAGTTTATCTAGGTTGTGTTGCTTTGTTTGTGTTATGTATTGTTCAGAATAAATGTGTATAAAATCACTCGTAAGTCTTTGAATAATTTTACCACCTATTAATAATTCCACATGTTCAATCATGTGGTGACCTATTGATTCATTATACCCTATACCTGTTCCATTTGTTATATAACTCTTAAGACTTTGATCTATAGCACCCAATTCAACTTTCAAACTTACGGTTTTGAGAAGATCACCTTGGTTTTGTGGTATTGTACACCGAATAGTGTTTCCAAATTCTACTTCACCTTCAACATCTAAATCGACAAAGAATGGTGCAAAGTTCGTATGTTTTTGAAAATTCTTTATGAAATATGTATATTCGGGGTCGTCTGTAAAAAAAGCGTCCTGTGGACCAGATGTTTCTAATTGAACACGACCAGCCATTACTAGTATAACTAACTAAAATTTTAAACCCCCGAGACCGCTACTTATACGTAAAACGTTATAGTTTACAGCGTATACGTAAACTTTGTGTGCGAAACTCGCGTCTGGTGAATCAAGTTCAATATCTATCAAATTGTGGGCTATTCTACTCATATTGACTTGACCGGTAGGGTAATACGTTTCCGGTTTCAACGAGAAACTATAGACACCAAAGTTATTACTCGTTACACCCGTATAATACTTTAATGGTTGTTCGTAACTGAGCATTAAATTATCGGCATCTATGATTATGTTATTATTAAATTTCATGGTAACTTGTTTTATTGGTTCGTATTTGTATACGTCATCACTAACAGCCATAAAAAACATTTCCTTGACCGGGTTTTTAAAATTAAGCATACCAGATTTTTTAGATTCACCCGCTTTAAACTTGAATTGAGACAATTGGAGTTGAGTTATAACGTATTCTATTGGGCGTGTAAGTAAGAAATTCTTTTCATCTTCAGTAATAAAAAAGAAATCTGTTACAAGTGAAACCTTTTTAATAGAAGACAAAACACTCGACGGTGGATCAGATACACTACCACCTGTTCTCATGTATGATAATGTGACGTCTGCGAGTTTTTTAAACTTTATACGTACTTCGACGAGTTGTTTTGTTAAAGCACACACAGGTATAGCTAAACTCGGGTTTCTAAAGAAATAAAAGGGTAAGAATACACTATAATCCCAATCGTACGTCACGTCTATGTAATTACCGTGTCCCGTTAGGAAATAGAGGGTTTGATCAATATCATCTTTATTACTGTGTATCTGATCATACATGTAAATATAATCACCCGTTATTCTCTCTATGGTTTGACCACCAATAATGAGATCAGCGTATTCTATTAATTGTGCACCTATAGATTCGCGGTATCGAAGCGTTTTCACGTTTATCTGACCACCCATACCGGTGTGTGAAGCACAGTAATAGTATAAAGTTGATGGTGCACCCACTGGTACGACAAATGTAACAGTAGATGTACTCGGATCGGTAACACCAGTTGTGTAATCGGAATAACTGGGTGAAGCCGTTGTGGAAAACCTAAACGGATGACCATCTACGTGACTTAAATTGTTGAAGGTATACGTCGTACCTTCGTATAAAGTCAATGTTGCCTGTTGAACACCATCTATAAAGTATACACCATCAGAAGCAGTCACCGTAAATGATTTATCAGGTGTTGTTGGTTTAGGTAAAGTAAATTTAAGCATCATACTTCGGATAAGATCCCCTTTGTTTTTGGGTATACGACACTCTACAGTTGCATCGTAATCAACATCACCATCAAAAGGTGTTTCGATAGATTCAATTGAAAACTTAGTATGACGTTTAAAATTCATCAGGAAATACGAAAACTCGGGTTCCCCAGTAAGCCATTGGTCCTGGATACCCGTGATAGCAAGGTTTAATCGACCAGCCATTCTTACTTTACGTGAGTAAAATTTTATGAAATAAAA
>Ga0222715_10001247_pt1 | contig 24622 bp, 23 predicted proteins | sample C33_9DmetaG_FD_165056 | JGI IMG/M metagenome (GOLD analysis project Ga0222715, IMG submission 165056) | Estuarine water microbial communities from San Francisco Bay, California, United States - C33_9D | ecosystem: Environmental > Aquatic > Marine > Unclassified | place: USA: California...
ATCACGTACGGTTTGTTCTGCACTTCTTTTATTTGTCATCATCGTTTCCTCTTCGGTTAACGATGAACGAAAACTATCTCTTAGGCAATTAGGCTAATTGGTCCACATGGGGCTGACGGGGTACAAAAAAGGCATTAACTCAATTGAATTCCCATTACTAAGAAGAAAATTTATGGCATTGGTGAATTAACACGAGTTAATTCCATTAACTCTGTTTCAATACAAGCTCCAACACTGTTTTCAATCTGCCAGTGATTACTTTCACTTCCAAAAATATCCTTACCATGTAATTTTGTCACCAACAAAAAATTTCTTGCCATTAAGCATAGCACCTTCCTTGTTTTAATTAATTTATCTTTCTCATCAATTTGATCATCAGAAAAAAAACCTGATTCAAAATTAATTTGAACTTCAGATAAAGACTTAATTAACTCAAAATTTTCTGCATATTCACTCAGAGTAATGTTAGCCTCATCCACTCCAATAGCTTCTGGAATTACAAAGCCATCCATTGTTGTGACTATGTTATTTTGAGAGTCAGGAATATCATCAAAAAGATATCCATTATTTTCAAAATATTCTCTAAGGACAATTAATACATCATCGTTCAATAGTCTTTTGCCTGATTCAAATTGTGAGAGATAGCTTCTATTAATTCCCAAATCTGATGCCAACTTACCCTGAGAGATACTCAAGGATAGTCTCGCCTTACTGGCTTGTGATGAACTTAATATCGTAGTTTCCATAATTAGTCTCTAATTTGTTAAAAATGTTTAACAAGTATGACAAAAGTATGATCGTACGCAATTCACCAATTTATACGATAAAGATATATTTTTTAAGTTATTGTAATTTAAGTGAATTTATGGTGCCGGAAAGAGGATTCGAACCTCCGACCTACTATTTACGAAACAGTTGCTCTACCGACTGAGCTATTCCGGCATTTTTATAACAAGGGTTAATTACGTTGCGTTCTTGACACGTACAATCACATCAACACCAGATTGTACTGTATTTTCAGGTAACGAAGGGTTTCGATTGAAACTCATATCATTAGATTTAAAATCAGATAGTTCGCCGGTATCTTCATTGTAATAGTGACAATGGTACGAAGTATTTGAGTCATAGAATATCTTGGTCGGGTCAATAATGACTTGTTTTATCAAACCTTTCCTGACAAAGAGGTTCAGTGTGTTGTATACCGTAGCTTTAGAGACATGTGCACCATTCGAATTAACCAACAATAATATCTGCTCTGCAGACAAGTGTTGTGGTTTGCTTAACATGGCACACGCAATTTCATAACGCTGATGCGTGGGATTAATAGCAAACTGTTCCAGGATTTTCTTAATAGAAGCCTGAGAGCTATTTATGTTCGTTGACGTATCATTCATATTATCTATTATATTAGAAGCGAAGCTCAATGTGGAGCATCAATAAGACGGGGGCTTATTTATTAGGCGAATTAAGCCACATTTTGTTTTCTGTTAATAGAAAATTTCTCAAAATTCATAAAAGAACTCTCTCCACACAGCAGATCAGCTAATAATTTTGCCGATGCTGGCGCTTGTAATATCCCTTTTCTAAAATGGCCGGTATTAAGATAAATATTCTTGAAATCCAGTATAGGGCCAATATAAGGCTTTTCAATATCTGACGAAGGCCGTAAGCCAGACCAGTGTTTGATGATTTGCGCTGTTTTTATGTCCGGCCAGACAGACATTGCCCATTTAAATAATTCTTCCCGAGCGCTCGAAGTCGTTGTTTTATCAAAGCCAATATCTTCCATTGTACTGCCTATCAATACATGTCCATCCAATCTGGGAATCAAATAATGGCCACCATCCAGGATGATTGATTCCAGAATCTGCTCAGGCGGTTTAACACACAGCATCTGACCATGTATTGGTTTTATGTTGATATCGTCAACAATATTAACTAATAGTGTTTTACTCCAGGCACCCGCTGTAATGATGACTGCACCTGCGGCCAGCTTCCCCCCTTCAAACTCTATATTTTGAAAGCGACCTTTTTCTGTGACTAGTTTTGTAATTTCAGTATTTTCAAAAACAGAAACAGATAGGGCTTTTAAACTCGCATACAAAGACTTTAATAATCGCGGCGGTCTCAATTGTGCTATATCAGGTAATAGAATAGCTTGCTGAGGAATCCTTAACTTATGATCTATATTTAATGTATAGTCTTTCACATTGATGCGCTTTCTAGCCGCCCAATATTTGATTTCAGCGATATGGCCGGGTTCGATAATGGCTAAGCCTGACTTAATGTATTCAGGGTCAATGCCCGTTTCATCCTTTAAAGTACTCGTATATGTCGGATAGAGTAACTTGCCCTGCTCCGACAGTTCAGCGGAAACCGGGTTTTCTGTCCAAGGTCGCATGGAAGAAAGTATGCCGCCTGCAGCCCAACTCGCTTCTTGCCCTAATTCACCCTTATCTAGTAAGGCCACGCTGGCACCGCGTAATGCCAATTCTCGAGCAGTGGTCATGCCAATAATGCCGCCACCCACAATAATAAAATCGAATTTTTTCATATTAGAGAATGTTAGTTAGTTCACACTTTTAATAGGGATGTGATAATTTAAATACCGTTTATCGGATAAATTTACCTTTCAATCCTTTAATATAAATACAAATTCAATTATTTGCTATAAAGGTACACATGATGAAAAAACAAATCGGTTTTACATTAATAGAATTAATGATAGTTGTTGCAATAGTTTCAATACTTGCAGCTGTTGCCTTACCTTCATACAACAACTATATCAAACGAGGCAGAGCTTCTGCAGCAGAACAGGTTCTGTTGGATATTGCGAACAGACAAGAACAATATCTGCTTGATGCAAGAAGCTACACCACTGATCCAACTATCTTACGTATTACACCTCCGGATGGCTGGACTTGCACTACCGCAAATTGCAGCAATAGTTTCTACACTGTAACAATAACAGTCCCGGTATCTACACCACCATCGTTTTCGGCAACAGCTACTGCCATAGGTGCACAAGCCGGTTTTGGGAACTTAGGTCTTACGAGTACGGGTGTAAAAACAGGGACATGGCATTAAACGGTCTAAGGCAAAATTTATGATTATTCTTTCTGAAAAAACTATCGCTCGTAGATACAAAAATCAAACAGGGTTCTCCATTCTGGAATTAATGATTGTTGTGGTTATCGGCGGTATTTTGGCAGCAATAGCGGTGCCAAATATGCGAGACTTTTTGTTAACACAACAAGTCAGAACGGCTGCGTCAGATGCACACTTGAGCCTGTTATTAGCGAGAAGTGAAGCGATAAAACGTAACGGTTCGGTTAATGTTACTGCGATATCTTCTGACTGGACTAACGGCTGGCAAATATTAAGTGGTGCTACGGTTGTACGCCAACAGGATGCCTTGGCTGACGCTGTTGTTGTTTCATGTAATGGAGCCTGTCCAAACACAATCTCTTTTTCTAAAACAGGGCGTGCAACTTCATCGACTGAACTACGTTTTTATATCAACGGAAACACTAAGGTTAAAATGCGCTGTCTCGTCCTCAGTCTAAGTGGTAAACCACTTATTGAACTGGATAATGATACTAATGCAGCGAATGGGTGCAGCTAATGAATTCAATCAATAAAATTTCATCATCTCGAGGCTTTTCGTTAATGGAAGCCCTGGTGACTATGATCATTATTTTAGTAGGGTTACTTGGAATAGCCGCACTACAAGTGAAAGCGCAAACAGCAGAACTGGAATCGTATCAACGAGCACAGGCATTGATCCTTATTTCTGATATTGCCGATAAACTTAATATCAATCGCGAAACGGCAACCTGTTTTCGCATTACAACAAACACAACAACAGGCTCACCGTATATAGGTGTATCTGGCACAGCATCATTAAGTTGCACCGCGAGTACCGCCGCCTATAACACTCAAGCTGTCAACACCTTAACTGAAATAGACAACTTACTTAAAGGTACGACAGCGCAACTGTCAGGCAATAATGTTGGGGCAATGATAGGGGCGCGTGCTTGCATTAGTTACGATGCCAGCACCGAGATTGGTGGAAATCCCGATACGGGTCTTTATACCATTGCAATTTCCTGGCAAGGCATGAGCATACTTTCAACGCCTGCAGTTAATTGCGCGAACAACACTTACGGTGATGAAGGCCAACGTAGAACGGTGTCGATAACTACGCGTATAGCAAACCTAAATTGAGTATATCCAATATGAAACTTATACCCCATTATCAAGCAGGCGTGTCACTTATTGAAGTCATGATCTCCGTTGTCATCGGTTCAATGTTGATGTTAGGTTTAGTAACAACATTTACGACCTCCAGTGACAATTATCGCGAATTACAAAAAGCCAGTGACCTCATCGAAAATGGACGTTATGCCATGGATGTGATCTACAACGATGTACGCCATGCCGGTTTTTTTGGATTTTATTACGATAAAGGTACATTTCCTGCGAGCTTGCCCGATCCCTGTGAAACAGCTAGCGAAGCAAATTTGCTCAGCGCACTTATCGTCCCCATTCAAGGGTACACGAATGTCACGGCATCAACATTTACAGCAAGTACCACTTGTGATGATAAAGGTTTTTTTACGGCAGCTGACTTACAACCCAACACAGATGTACTGGTAATCCGTCGCGCAGATACCGATTTGTTTGCGGGCACCGATGCTGATGGAACAAGCAATCCTGTAACAGGCGTCGTCAGTGCTGCTAACAACAATATCGGGGAAGTTTATATCCAATCGAATTCACGTACGGCAGAAGTTCAAATTGGTGTTGCTGCCACTGTCGACCCACTTGATGAAACAACCGGTAAAAATGCAAAAAATGTTGCTGTAACTTCAACCCTGACAAAAATGCCCGGTAAGGCACTCGATACATGGGCTGATACTCGAAAGCTCAGAGTGCATATTTACTACGTTGCACAATGTAATGCCGCCGCAGTCTGTACCGCAGCTGACACGCCCACGTTAAAACGACTTGAACTTGGCGATGATGACGCAGGCAACACCGTAATGAATATTGTGCCGTTGGTAGAGGGCATTGAATATTTTAAAGTGCAATACGGAATTGACACCTCGCCCGCATCTGTAGATGTGACGACAGGTTCAGTCGGTGATGGCATTCCTGATTCTTATGTCACTACGCCGACAACAGCGCAGTTTGAAAATGTCGTTGCAATCAAGACTAGCGTACTGGCGCGTTCACTAAAAACGACGAATGGCTATGTCGATAGCAAAGCCTATACCGTTGGTCCGTTAGCAGTAGCAGCAAGCGGAGATCAATATAAACGGAATGTTTATAGCACTGAAGTTAGACCGAATAATATCGCTGGAAGAAGAGAGATACCGTAATGATCAATATCCAAAAACAAAAAGGCGCTACGTTGTTTGTGGCACTGATTTTATTACTGATGATGACCTTGTTTGCCATTTCATCAGTAAATCTAAGTACTATTAACTTAAAAATCGTCGGCAATATGCAGGCAACTAAATCACTGGATGCCGAAGCGCAAGTCGGATTAGAACAAGTCATTAGTGACAGCAGCAATTTTTTAACACCCACAGCAACAACGATTACCGGCGGTAAATACGGAACGATAAATGTGTCCATGCCAATTTGCATAGACAGTAAAACCGCTACGGGTTATAGCGCTGTCAATACTGCCATCATTCCTGATGACAATATCTGGGAAGTGTCTTCGACCATCACAGATACTGTGACCGGTGCCACATCGACCATACATACCGGTGTACAAATGCGCATGCTTGCGAATAATTGCATCTAAATTTTCTGGAGTATCATCATGAATTCGATAATACCATTTTCAATCTCAGTTCCATTTCAAAAATTCTTTTCTGTGCTATTGCTAGCGATTGCCATAATCATGGTCGCTCCCAAAGCACAGGCAGAATTCGATCCGGTTAATGATGATACCGATATCTTTCTTGCCAACCCTAACCTGCCAGCCAACCGCCCTAATGTATTAATCATCCTTGATAACACGGCGAACTGGAATCGCAGTGTAGGCGGCCAGGCGATTAATGTTAATGAGCTTGCGGCTTTATCTAGCGTAGTACAAAACCTCGGTGATGAATTCAATATTGGCCTGATGCTGTTCCCACAATCAACAGACGCAGAGGATGGCGCTTACCTGCGTTTTGGCATACGCCAAATGACATCAACCAACCGCACAGCACTTGCCAATCTAGTCGGCGGTTTAACATCAGGTGGCGGGTCAGATCAGGGAAATAACAATACTGTTTCCGGTGCTATGTTAGAGGCTTATCGTTATTACGCAGGCAAGGCAGAAAAAGCCAGTTCGGGTGCAGATAAAACCGATTTTAATGGCAATACCACAACTAATGCCTTAACCCCATTCGAAGCAGGCCTAAGTGATTTTCCGCTACCCAATAATTCGAATGGCTCACTTTATGATTCGCCTATAGAGGATATCTGTCAGGACAGTTTCATTATCTACATCAGTAATGGTCCCTCTAACGAAAATTCCTCACAACTATCCGTTTCTGAAACAGAACTAGCTTCACTCGGTTTTGACACAAGCTCAACCATCAGCCTCAGCCCCAGCGGTCAACAGGGTAACTGGATGGATGAATGGGCCTATTATATGGCCAACGCGGATATGAACGGCGCAGCAGACGGCTCACCCCATGTCTATACCTATGTTGTTGAAGTGGACCCGCAAACGACTGGGCAAAATGATGACATGACAGCCTTGCTGCAAAGTGTCGCATTGAAAGGTGAAGGTGGTTACTTTGCCGTATCCAGTGCTAATGCGGGCGCTGGTATTACCAACGCATTGAATTCAATCTTCAATGAAATTCAAGCCGTCAATAGCGTATTCGCAGCAACCACCTTGCCGGTGAGTGTAAACGTGCGCGGTACTAACCTTAATCAGGTTTATATTGGTGTTTTTCGCCCGGATGATACCAAGGCACCGCGCTGGTTTGGTAATCTGAAGATGTATCAACTCGGTTTCAATGATGCAACATCGACACTGTTTCTCGCTGACTCAACCGGGGCCGTTGCAGAAAATACGACGACCGGATTTATCGATCCGGGCGCGGTTAGTTTCCATACCACCAGTTCCGGTTTTTGGGGTTTTCGTGATACCGATGAAAATGGAACTGGCGGTGCCTCAGATTCACCCGATGGTGACCTCGTAGAAAAAGGCGGTATTGCACAAGGCATACGCACTGATTTCGCGACGGTAGCCTTACAAGACTCAGATCGAAATCTTTATACCTGTACTACAGGAACCGTTTCTTGTACGACCAACAGTTCATTATCAGCTACCAAGTTTGCCGACCCAGCCATCAATGATGGCATGACCTCGGCGGGGTTTGGTCTGGGAACGACTGCCGTATCCTCATTGACAGGTTTTTTGAATGTGCCGATTACCGAGTTAACCGATAATAAAACCTTAACGGATTTGGTTGCTCCCGGCGCAGGCGCAGTCGCGATAAACTCTTTATCAAGTGTTCCTATTGAAGAACGAACCGTCACCGGTGTTTCCACTAGCGCAGCAAAACCGATAATTTCGATCACCAACACGATTAGCCAGGAGGGTATCGATGATCTAAATCGGGGTACTGGTGGTAGCAAAAATATAGCCACACTAGTGGATAACAATGGTAACTTTACTGGTATTACACAAATTCACGTGGCGGGAGTCGGCGCTGCAGAATATAACGGCACATTTTCTATTACGGTTGTTAATGCAACGACCGTAACCTACAACACGGGCGTCAGCAACCCGACGCCGAATCCTAACATCACGGGTGCCACCTATTCGATTACCGGCTCAACTGTAACCGTGAATGTAGCCAATCATGGGTTTCTCGATACCGATGACGTCACCATTAACGGGGTCACACCGGCTCATTTTAATGGCTTACGCGACATCACCTCAGTGACTCCACCCGATATATTTCGATACTCAACCGGCGCTAATTCGCAATTAGCCCCGGTCACCAGCTTCGCAGGCGCCACCGTCTCAGGTCCGAGCACCATTGCAACCGCGACCATCGATAATGCAGGTGGCGCTTATACGGCAGGCAATACGATAATTATCTCTGGCGCCAGTGTGGCCGGTTATAATGGCATACACTCATTAGCCACAGTCAGTGGTGCAACCAACCCGGCCACGATTACCTTTAATGTCGGTAGTGCTTTAGCGGTTCCGACTGGCACAATTAAGATATCAAAAGGCTATACTGTCACCGGCACATTAACGGCGGGACATGGTCTCGTCGACGGAAATCCTCATACCATCAGTGGTGTGACACCGTCAGCCTATAATGGCACTTTTTCACCTACCATTGGCGCGACTTCGTTTACTTATACTACTACCAATACAATTACGGCTACTCCTGCAACCGTTACCGGCACGATAACACCTGCTACTAACTTTGGTAGTACCGCTATAGCCACATTGGTAGGGCACGGACTTGCAACTGGCGATAAGATTGTTGTTAGTGGCGGTAGTAATCCTGAATATACTAATGGCGGTGCAATTGGCGCAACGGCCTGTCCGGGCCCTGATGCTGGCACAAGCACCAACCGTGCGGAATTTACAGTCACTAAAATCGATGATAATACCTTTTCATATGTACTTGGTAATAGTTTTGCTGGTCTTGTCATTCCTAAAGCACCCTGTGCCGTCGTGGGAGCAAACAAGCCTAGTTTCCGTTTAAATAATACTAATGGAACAGCTATTGCCACTTCAGTGGCACACGGCCTAGCAACAGGCAATTCAATCGTCATCTCCGATGCTGTTGATGGCGAAACAGCGATTACTGATAGTGCCACATATAACGGCACGCATACCATTACTGTCACCAGCCCTGATACCTTTACCTACGATCTTGGTATAACCAAGACCAATCTACAGGGAGCCGCGACGGGTATGACAGGTAATATAAAAACGACAACAGCAAAAGCACGCGTGGTCAACCATGGTTTTGTTACCGGTGACAGTGTTGCCATTTCGGGCGCAACACCGGCGGCGTTTAATAAAGCGGCTGCTAGTATTACGGTTACCGATACTGATAACTTTACCTATACCATTGCAACTGCTGAAGGTGATGCCACGGGCAGTATCGTGGCGAGCTCCGGTGCCGGATCTGCGGGTGAATTATCACAACTTATTGCCTGGGTTCGGGGCGCAGATAATAATGAAGATGAAAATAACGATGGCAGTAACACCGATGTACGTGCCTCAGTACACGGTGACGTATTGCATTCTCGACCGGCGGTAGTGAATTACAACCGCTTTGGTAATGATGATGATGTCTATATCTTCTATGGCGCCAACGATGGCATCTTCCGCGCTGTTAAGGGTGGTTTTAATCAAGCCGATACCGTAAGCATGACTGAACCTGAACCTTTTGAAGAGGCTTGGGGTTTTATTCCGGAAGAGTTCTTTAGTTCATTTGCTCGTTTGCGCAATAACGAACCGATTATTACCAGCAACAACAAAAAACCCTACTTCGCGGATGGTTCAATTGGTGTGTACACCAAGGATGTCAATGATGACGGTAAGCTGGATCATGCTGATGGCGACAAAGTCTGGTTGTATATCTCTATGCATCGTGGAGGTCGTCTGCTTTATGCACTGGATGTCAGTAATCCGCTCGACCCCAAACTACTTTGGCGCAAATCGAATGGTAGTGCTGGTTGGGGTGAGTTAGGGCAGACCTGGTCATTACCAAATGTGCAGGAGATTGCCATTGATACGGACGGTGCTGGTGCGGCTGATGATAACGATAAAGAAGTTGTTCTGGTCTTTGGTGCCGGTTATGACGCATTAGTCGAAGATCTCGACCCGCTTGGTATTACGGCGTTTAACGAAGATGATGATGGCGATGGCTCGCTTGAAGTTGAAGTTGGCGCTGCGTCTTATGAACGCGGACAAGGTCGAGGTATTTTTGTGGTCGACGCATTAACCGGCGATATTCTGTGGCAAGCTGGTCCTGCTGTCGCTAACCCAGGCGCTTCCCATACTTTCCTTACGGTGAGTGGCATGGACTATGCCATACCATCTGATGTCGTTGTCATTTCAGATCAAAATAGCACGAATGCAAATCGTGCTTATGTTGGCGATACAGGCGGCAATTTCTGGCGGGTAGATATGTCTGACCCCAGCGTTACCAACTGGACAGTCACCAAGATTGCGGATATCGCTGATCATGTGACGGTTAAACCGGGTGTAGATGATGACGGTGTTCCTTTTACCAATTTTCCGGGATTACGCAAATTCCTGTTTCCGCCAGATGTCGTTTACAGCGAGGATGGTTACGATGCGATTCTGGTAGGTAGTGGTGATCGTGAACACCCATTCGATGACAGTATTGTTAACCGATTCTACATGTTTAAAGATACGAATATCGGCACAAGTGTCGCGGGTGGTTTTACCTCATATACTGAGTCGGATCTGTTCGATGCAACATCGAACTGTATTCAGGCCGCAAGTGGCTGTAGTGGTAGTGGTGATGAAATAGACTCATCTACCGCAGCAACCGCACTGACAACTAAGAAAGGCTGGTATATTACTTTGGCAACCGGTGAAAAGGTCGTCGGTAATGCGGTCACATTAAATAATACAACCTTCTTTAATACGAACGTACCGAGTAGTGTTGTTGGCGCAACAGGCTCCTGTGAAAGTGATCTTGGTGAGGCACGCCAGTATCAGGTTAGGTTTGATGATGCCTCTGCCATAGCCGATCAAAATATCGATGGCTACACCAATGCAAGTGACCGTTATAATGTCCATGCGGGTGGCGGCTATCTACCTTCACCGGTTCCTGTGGTTGTAGAGATTAATGGCGAAATTCATGAAGGTGTAATATCAGGTGTGAACGTCAGTCAACCACCTGGATCAGTATTGAACACCCGTCTCAGGAAGTTCTGGTATAAAGAGATGGAATAAAAAAAAGCCGGTGCAACACTTTTGTACCGGCTTTTTTTATCTCATCAATTTGCGGATAATTTAATCGATATCAGCCAAAACCATATTTAATGATTCAAAGAGCTAGATTCAGGATAGTCTAAAATTTATTGATAAGAAGCTATTTTAATTTAGCCACGTTTTCTTTTTCTGCTAGCTTCTTAATGACATCAATCATGTTTTTATAGCTTCCTGCCATAGTTGCACTTGTTGCATATTTTCCATTAATAATCACTGCGGGCACGCCCTTCACCCCGTAACGTTGTCCCATTGAATAGGCATATCGAACACTGTCTTGAACATCTTTTGAATCATAGGTTGTATCGAATTCATCACCAGAAACACCTTGCTCTTCAAAATACTTTTTCAGACTTTTTTTATCAGTAAAGCTTCTTTTTTCTTTATGTATTGCATCAAACAAAGGACGGTGAATTTTATCAAACACGCCAAGATGCTTTGCTACATAATAACCCCGTGCATAAAGCATCCAACTCGCGCCTAATACAGCAGGCATACGCACAAACTCAATATATTCAGCTTTATCTTCAAGCCATTCTTCTATAGCAGATTCAAATTCATAACAATGAGAGCACCCATACCAGAAGAACTCCAATACCTCAATTTTTTCACCTGTATTTGTATAGGCTCGAAAAGGTAACTCAATGTACTTTTCAGACGCATTAACATTATTTAACAAAAACAATGCGCATAAAAACAAACCAACTCTAAGTTTATTCTCATTTACGATAAACATTTTTTGCACCATGATATTAACCAGAGTAATCCCGCTAACTCATAATAATTGTGTATGTAGCCTTGGGATCTAATAATGATGTTGCCTATGAAAGACGTACCCACAATTAAAGAGATAATAACCTGGAAGTCACTTGCAATACTCTTCAACCATCGACTGTGATTTCACTAATTCCGACTGTCGTGTTTCTTCATCGACTCTAGTTCGACTTCCATCTTCCTGCTGGATCAAACCTCTAGGTCTTGAATAAGTGTTTAGACGTTGTCGTGCACGCTTACAGTTTTCTTCTCTAATAGCCTCATTTTTCTTTTCTATTTCTTGAAATTCATTTTCCTTAAGGCGAGATTCTCTAAGTTTTTCAGCTTCTTTCAATCGCTGCTCAATTTGGGCCTGGGCACTTTCAGTATCAATCTTTGATGGTGGTTTCAGTACTTCTGCCTGTATGTCACCCGGTGGAGGTGATTGGGTATAGTGAGTATTCCCCTCATTGTCGACCCACTTATACATTTTAGCATTAGCTTCACTCACTGAAATGAGAAGAGCTAAATTTAAAATGACCACTGTCAATAATGTTGATTTTTTCAATTTTAATTTACCCATAGCCAATACCCAGTTTCTAAATTACCATAAATTCAGGTGTACGACATAACAAATCTGTTGTAACCTATTGATAATATTTGTATATGTATACATTATATATACTGCATTTGACAAGCAAAACCATAAAAGGTTTATAGAATTATGACCAATTCATCAGCCGATAAGGCTGGAGGTTGATAAACATGACTACATCATTTAAAGCTTATATTATATTACTATTATTAATGGTTCATTTTAATTCCATGTCAGCAGTTAATATTGTTGAGTGTGAAGACGAGGAAGGTAATAAGTCATTTCAGAAAGTATGTCCGCCTGGCTCAACTTTAGTTAACCAAAAACGTATTACGACAGGTAGTAAAGCTGCTGCTGAAAATAAGCCTGTGACATTTAGCACGAGCAACTCTTCCGTGAGTGCCACCATGTATTCAATTCCAGAATGCAGTCCTTGTGATGCTGTACGTGAATTATTACAGGTAAAGAAGATCTCGCTTAATGAAATAAATATTGAAGGCGATATTATCAAACAGGCGGAACTAACAAAATTAAATGGCTCACTAAACGTGCCGATCACCCTGATTGGAGATAAAAAACTCGCAGGCTATAATCGTACGGAGATATTGTCAGCACTAAAAGCTGCTGGTTGGGAGGACCCTAAATCTAAATAGCACGCACAAAGGAGGGAGGATAAATTAAGTATTAACCGACCATCTCTTTTGTGTTTTCTTTCAAGAGTTCTTTTGGTAAAGAGAAAACCACTCTTTCAGTTATACCTGGGTTTTCATTTACCATTGTGGCGCCCCATTCTTTAAGCTGAGCGATAACTTCTTCTACCAAAATTTCAGGAGCAGACGCACCTGCGGTTAATCCAATATTTTCTTTTCCTTCAACCCATTCTTTTTTAATTTCCGAGGCATCATCGATAAGATAGGCTGGCACACCTGCTTTTTGAGACAGCTCCATTAAACGAGTTGAATTTGAACTATTAGGAGACCCTACCACGAGTATCAAATCACATTTTGATACCAGTTTTTTTACAGCATCCTGTCTATTTTGCGTTGCATAACAGATATCTTCTTTTTTAGGTCCATCAATCTTTGGAAACCGTTTTCTTAATGCATCAATCACTTCTGCCGTATCGTCCATTGATAGCGTTGTTTGTGTAACAAACGCCAAAAAATCGGGATTCTTAACTTTCAATTTCTGCACATCTTCGACTGACTCAACCAGGTACATCCCCCCATTTCCATTCTTAGGTCGATATTGACCAATTGTGCCTTCGACCTCAGGATGACCTTCATGTCCAATCAAGATACATTCTCTTTCCTCATCCTGATATTTGCCGACTTCCATATGCACCTTTGTCACAAGCGGACAGATCGCATCAAATACGCGTAGTCTTCTGTGCGCTGCAACTTCACGAACAGCCTTTGATACGCCATGCGCACTAAAAATAACGGTAGAATCATCTGGTACTTCATCCAGTTCTTCGACGAATACTGCACCTTTATCACGTAAGGAGTGAACGACATACTTGTTGTGTACTACCTCATGGCGTACGTATACCGGAGCACCAAACAATGTCAGGGCGCGTTCAACAATTTCTATTGCACGGTCAACACCTGCACAAAAACCACGTGGATTAGCGAGTAATATTTGCATCTATATTTATCCTGTAAACGAATTTCAAAAATATTGCTTAAAAAAACTGATGATGAAGTATAACAATAAGCTAGCCATCATTCTCTGCTTGATTAAAAAAGAAAGCATCAATAATCAGCATAATTGCGCCAATGGTAATGGCGGAGTCGGCTATATTAAATGCCGGCCAGAACATATCATCATAATAAACTTCAATAAAATCTACGACATAGCCTAAATTTATTCGATCCCACAAATTACCCAATGCCCCACCCAGAACAAAGGCCAGAGCAATTAACAACCAGCGTTTTGTAGCCGGCAATCCATGCATCCAGATAACAATGGCAATGCTGATGATTGATGTGAGACCAATAAAAAACCAACGTTGCCAACCTCCAGCCTGACTTAAAAAACTGAATGCGGCGCCAGAGTTATGCATTAATGTCAGATTAAAACCTGAAAATACATGCATCGGTTGATAAAGAATTAGCTCTTGGGAAGCATAATACTTTGTCACCTGATCAAGAATGACAATCAAAAAAGAAAGCATCAACCATTTAAACATGACACGACTCGTTATCAGGCATACACCCTCTTCTCACCTTCACTTTCTACATTCTCTATGCAGCGATGACACAACTCCGGATGTGTTTCATCAACACCTACATCTTCACGGTGATGCCAACAACGAACACATTTTTCATGTGCCGAGGCTTTTACCAGTATGGATAAGCCTGGAATTTCAGAATCAATGGCTGCGGTATCACGATCAGATTCACTATGTAATCTTGCATAAGAGGTAATCAATACAAAACGCAACTCATCTTCGATCTTGCTGAGTTGTTGCTTAACTTCATCATTACAATAAAGGTCGACTTCTGCATCGAGAGAGCCGCCTATGACTTTATCTACGCGTAATTTCTCAAGTTGCTTATTAATTTCATCGCGAATTGTAATAATCATATCCCATTTCAATTTTCTTTCGTTGGCTTGAGTCTCGTTAATCTCCACCTCATACCATTCTTCAAGAAAAACTGAATCTGTTTTTTCACCCGGGATATATTTCCAGATTTCATCCGCTGTAAAACTCAGGATTGGTGCTAACCATCTAGCCAGCATCTGTAGCAAATGATACATCGCAGTTTGTGTAGAACGTCTGGCCAAACTATCTTTAGCCGTGGTGTATTGCCTATCTTTTACAATATCAAGATAAAAGCCACCCATTTCAACTACGCAAAATTGATGCAATAGTTGATAGATCAAATGAAACTCATAATTATTATAGGCTTTTATAATCTGTTTCTGTAAGCGTAAGGAATATTCTATAGCCCACTTATCCAGTTCGATTAAATCATCATAAGCGACAATGTTTTCATCCGGGTCAAAACCGTTCAGATTAGATAACAAATAGCGTGCGGTATTACGAATACGACGATAGGCATCAGCCATACGCTTGAGTATTTCATCGGAAACATTCATCTCTGTTCGATAATCCGCTGACGCTACCCACAAACGTAAAATATCAGCGCCCAACACATTCATCACTTTTTGTGGTGCCACCACATTGCCCTTGGACTTGGACATCTTCATGCCTTTGGCATCAACAGTGAAGCCATGTGTAACAACATTACGATAGGGTTTATCACCATTATTCATCGCCACTGAAGTCAGGAGTGATGATTGAAACCAGCCACGATGTTGATCAGAGCCTTCGAGATAAAGATCGGCAGGAAAATTCAAATTTTCGTTTTGCTTTAGTACTGTGTAGTGCGTCACACCTGAATCAAACCAGACATCCAAAGTATCAGACACTTTTGTATATTGATCTGATTCCGATCCCAATAAACTTGCCGCATCCAAATCAAACCAGGCATCTATACCCCGCGCTTCAATCAATGCCGCAACTTTTTCAATCAATGCGGGGGTGTCAGGATGTAACTCTTGCGTTTCTCGATGAATAAAGACGGCTATAGGAACGCCCCAGGTCCGTTGACGAGAGATACACCAATCGGGTCGATTTTGAATCATGCCATGGATACGTTCTTCACCCCATGCCGGTAACCACTTTACATCCTTAACAGCTTCCAGCGCTTGCTGGCGTAAACCATTTGCATTCATGCTAATAAACCACTGTGGCGTCGCACGAAAAATAATAGGTGTCTTGTGTCGCCAGCAATGCGGGTAACTATGCAACAATGTTTCCTGATGCAATAAGGTTCCTTTTTCTTCCAGAACATTTAATACCGATGCATTGGCTTTAAACACATGTTCGCCGGCAAACAATTCTGTGCCGGGCAAAAAACAACCATTATCACCAACCGGATTATCCACTTCCAGGCCATAACGCAGACCCACAACATAGTCATCCTGTCCATGACCGGGCGCAGTGTGCACAGCACCCGTACCTGCTTCGAGAGTCACATGGTCGCCTAAAATGACCGGCACGATACGATCATAAAACGGATGCTGAAGTTTTATACCTTCCAGTTTTGAACCTGCGCAAGATCCGAGCAGTTTAAAATCTTCAACAGCACAACGTGACATTACGTCTTTATACAAACCTTCAGCCAAAACCAGTGCTTCATTACCAGACTGCACTAATACATATTCAAACTCTGCGTTTAAAGCAACAGCCTGATTAGCTGGCAAGGTCCAGGGCGTTGTTGTCCAAATGACGATGGATACGTTGTCTATAACATCATCGACGTTAAAACATTTGAGTAGTTCAGCTTTATCAATCGCATTAAACCGCACATCAATTGCGGGTGATTGTTTATCTTCGTATTCAACTTCTGCTTCAGCTAACGCAGATCCACATTCAGTACACCAATGAACCGGTTTAACACCTTTATGCAGATGACCCGCCTCTATAATCTTGCCAAGCGACCGTACAATATCCGCTTCGGTTTTAAAATCCATGGTCAGATAAGGATTTTCCCAATCACCTAATACACCGAGGCGAATAAAATCAGTACGTTGATTATTAACCTGCTTTAATGCGTATTCACGACAAGCATCACGAAATTTATCAGGCTCAACTTTGATACCCGCCTTACCAATCTTTTTTTCAACCTGTAACTCAATAGGTAAACCATGACAATCCCAACCAGGAACGTAAGGTGCATCCAGGCCATTAAGTCCTTGTGATTTTACAATGATGTCCTTGAGGATTTTATTAACTGCATGGCCAATATGAATATCACCATTCGCATAGGGAGGGCCATCATGCAAAATAAACTTTTTAGCGCCCGCTTTTTTTTGGCGTATCTGTTGATACAAATTGTTGTCTTGCCAATGTTTCAGCATTTCAGGTTCACGCTGGGCAAGGTTCGCCTTCATTGGAAAATCAGTGCTCGGTAAATTCAGTGTGTCTTTATAATTCGTCATTGCTATTAGTTTTTATTATATAACCGTATTAATTCATTAAATTGTGTCGTTTAAAACTATTTCTTGCGTTTTCAATATCTTTTTCTATTTGTCGAAGCAAGGCTTCTTCAGAATCAAGATGGCCTTCCCCACGTAACTTCTCCAGTAATTCAACCTGAATATGCTGGCCATATATGTCACCTTCAAAATCCAGAATATGTACTTCCAGAATGACACGTTCGCCTTTATAGACAGGTCTGGAACCAACATAAACAACTGCATCCAATGGCTTATTGTTTACGCCAAATACACGGGCAGAAAATATACCAACAACGGGGGATAAATACCGATGTAATTCTATATTTGCTGTTGCAAATCCGAGCTTGCGCCCACGTTTCTCTCCATGCACAACACGCCCACTTATCCGGTAAGGACGGCCGAGTAATTCACTGGCTCTTGTCATCTCACCATTGGCTAATGCCTGACGAATCAGTGTGCTGCTCACGCGTTCATTACCTAAACTAAAAGTATCCGTCTTATCAATGTTGAAGCCTTTGTCTTCAGCTACATTGACCAGATAAGAATAATCACCCTGCCTATTTTTACCAAAGCGAAAATCATCGCCAATTATCAATTCTTTCACCGACAATGCGTTAACCAAAATGTCATCAACAAATTCAGTCGCGGATAAATTCGCGATTTGTTCATCGAATCTAAGACAGACAATCCGATCAATGTCATGCTGTGAAAACTGTTGTAACTTTTCGCGTAACCGCGTTAAACGTGACGGTGCTTTTTCTGGAGAAAAATATTCTATTGGCTGTGGCTCAAATATCACCACTGTCGATATTAAGCCCGACTGTTTTGCAACATCCCTTAATTGCGCCAACACTTTTTGATGGCCCAAATGCACACCATCAAAATTACCTATAGTAGCAGCGCAATTATTTCGATAGCGCTGCAAATTGGTTAATCCGCGAATAAATTCCATCAGTCGTTAAAATCTGTGAATTATACCGATCAGCTCTTCGCTGTCATATTGTGCCATCGAATACCCGTGATCCAAAGCATGGAAAAATAACTAATGGCACCTATCATTATCCACATCGATAACTGAGCCACGCGTTGGAACATCCCCCAGGCAAACCATTGCTCTGGAGCTGCCACAAAATAAACAATCAGTAATGCCATTACTGTAACCGCTGCCGTGATTTGTAACATAAACGTCAACCAACCCGATGTTGGACGATAAACCCCATCTTTTCTTAATAACCAGAATAATAAAAAGGCCTGCAAAATTGCCGAAAGTGATGTTGCCAACGCCAAACCTGCATGTGCAAACAAGCCAACTAATACAAAATTGAATCCTATATTAGCGAACATGGCGAAGGCGCCAATCTTAACGGGTGTGCTTGTATCTTGTCTTGAAAAAAATCCGGTAGCAAAGACCTTGATCAGAATAAATGCCGGTAAACCGAGCGAATAAGCTAACAGGCTTTTTCCTGACATGATGGTCGCATAGGTTGTAAATTCATCATATTGAAATAAGGTCGTCAGAACTGGAACGGCCAGTACGGCTAATCCTATTGCAGCAGGAACAGCTATCATAAAAACCCAGCGCAATGCCCAATCCATCATATTGGAGAATTGTTCTGTTGCCTTTTTAGCATGTTCACTTGATAAACTTGGCAATAACACTGTTGCCAGTGCAATTCCGAATACACCTAGCGGAAACTCAACCATCCGGTCAGAAAAATACAACCAGGAAATACTGCCATCCACCAGAAAAGAAGCAAAGATAGTATCGACCAACAAATTTATTTGCACTATAGAAACAGCAAATAAAGTAGGTACCATCAGTTTCAAGATACGTTTAACACCCTCTTTATCTTTCTTTAATCCGGGCTTTGGAAACATCCTGATACGTAATAAAAAAGGAAACTGAAATAACAACTGCGCAATACCTGCTATCAAAACACCCCAGGCCAATGCGATGACCGGGATATCCATCTGTGGCGCCAGCCAGACTGCACAAGCTATTAAAGATAAATTCAATAACACCGGCGTAAAGGCCGGCACGGCAAATTGTTTATAGGTATTAAGAATGCCACCGGCAAATGCCGTTAATGAAATAAAGAAAATATACGGGAAGGTAATTTTCAGCATGTCACTGGCCATGACGTGTTTAACATCGTCAAAACCTGGAGCGAAGATCAGTATCAAGACAGGTGCCGCTAATATACCCAACAATGTAACAACAAATAGAACCAAACCTAATGTCGCTGAAGTTTGATCCACTAGTGCTTTTACAGAGGCTTCATCACGTTGCTCTTTATATTCAGCCAAAATGGGCACGAAAGCCTGTGAAAACCCACCTTCAGCAAATAAACGTCGCAAGAAATTAGGGATACGAAAGGCGACTATAAACACATCTACTCCAGCTCCGGCACCAAACAGGCGTGCGATAACAACATCACGTATCAAACCAAAAATACGCGATATTGTGGTCATGCCTCCAACCGTGAAGGTGGATTTCAATAACTTGTGGCTCATTTATATGTTTCCATAATCCATATTAATCGTGAACTATATAGTCTATCTAATTGTTTTTACTTCCAATTACGCAAATACTGGAAAGCATATCATATCCTGGCTGAAGCATTGACAAATTGACCTAATATCCGCATGATGTCGCGCCTTTAGAGAATGAATCAGGAGTTACAGAGTGGCAAATATTGCATCGGCGAAAAAACGTGCGCGTCAGACTGAAAAACTACGTCTGCATAATGCGAGTCAACGTTCCATGCTTCGCACCCAAATAAAGAAAGTTGTACATGCTATTGAAGCAAAAGATAAAGAAGCTGCACAAAATGCTTATCAGGCAGCCGTTCCTGTCATCGACTCCATGGTATCAAAAGGTATCATTCATAAGAACAAGGCTGCCAGACATAAATCACGTTTGAATAGCCACGTTAAATCACTTTAAGATTTAACACCTGTTTATTTAAAAAGCCGGCTCAATGCCGGCTTTTTTATGTCCGCGTTTAGACTGTATGCCGCGATAAGACAGGAACAGATCCAGAAGCGAGCTACATTAAATAAGTATCATATTATCGCGATGAATTAATTCATCTTCATCTATCTGACCCAGACATTGTTTAATCTCTACGGTTGATTTACCAATAATTAACTTCACTTGTACAGAATCATAATTACTCAGGCCACGCGCAATCTCGTTTCCCGATTTATCTGTACATGAAATGATTTCACCACGTTTAAAATCACCATCGACAGATCTAATCCCCACCGGCAATAAACTTTTTCCATTTTTCGTCAATGCAGTTACAGCACCGTCATCCAGAGTTACCGAACCTTGCAAGTGCGCCTGATTTGCCAACCACCGCTTTCTAGCCTGAACAGGTTCTTCTGACGTAGTTAATAAAGTACCAATCTCTTTGCCATCAGCAATATTTAATAAAATAGAATCATCATTACCAAATGCAATCACCGTTTGAGTGCCGGATTTTGCTGCAATAGCTGCTGCTTTCAGTTTAGTACGCATACCGCCCCTACCCAGACTTCCGCCTTCGCCCGCATAAGCTCGCAAAGATTGATCATTTGCTTCAGCCTGCTGGATTAATTTTGCACTAGTATCTGTTCTGGGGTCTGCGGTATAGAGACCATCTTGATCGGTCAACAAAACGAGTAATTCCGCATCGACCAGATTAGCCACCAGGGCTGCCAGAGTATCGTTATCGCCCAGACGAATTTCATCTGTCGCTACCGAGTCATTCTCATTCACGATTGGAGCGACACCTAACTTAAGCAATGTATTCAAACTGGTACGAGCGTTCAGATAACGGGCACGGTCAGCAATATCATCGTGTGTTAATAAAATTTGCGCTGTGTGTTTATCATATTTTTGAAAACAAACTTCATAGGCCTGAATCAGGCCCATTTGACCCACGGCTGCTGCAGCTTGTAATTCGTGAATAGCAATTGGCCTTGATTTCCAGCCTAAACGCGCAACACCTTCGGCAACGGCACCTGATGAAACTATGACTATTTCTATCCCGCGTTTGTTTAATTCGACAATTTGTTTTACCCAATTATCGAGTAATTCATGTTTGAGACCACAACCATTATTCGTAAGCAAGGCACTGCCAATCTTGACTACCCAACGTCGTGATCCTTTTATTTTGTTTCGTTGTTCACTCACTCTTTTTTTCCTGACTAGAAATCCAATCATGTATCGCGTAGGTCAATGTTTTACAACCTTCTTTAGTTACCGCCGAAATCACAAAAATTTTAATATCATCATCCCGTTTATTCTTTAACTCCAGCTTCAATTCATCAATCAACTCAGCAGGCAATACATCCGCTTTATTCAATACCAGCCATCTTTCCTTTTGTGATAGCGATTCATCAAAACGCTGCAATTCATTTTCAATCGTCTTTATATCTTTTATTACTTGTTCAGGATCGTTGCTGGCATCAACTATATGTAATAGAAGATGCGTACGACTCAAATGTTTTAAAAACTCGATACCAAGACCCAAACCATCAGCAGCACCTTCAATCAAACCGGGGATATCAGCAATCACAAAGCTTTTTTCTGTATCTACTCGAACTACACCCAGGTTTGGATACATAGTCGTAAATGGATAATCCGCAACCTTTGGTGTCGCTGCGGAAACCGCACGTATAAAACTCGATTTGCCCGCATTCGGTATACCGAGCAATCCCACATCAGCCAGGACTTGTAATTCCAGCCTAAGATTTCGAGACTCGCCTTCTGATCCATTAGTCGTTTGCCGTGGCGATCGATTGACACTACTTTTAAATCGCGCATTGCCCAAGCCGTGAAAGCCACCTTGAGCGACAAGCAAGGTTTCTTCGTTGCTGACCAAATCTCCAATCAATTCATCAGTATCATCATCGTAAACCAGCGTGCCTGAAGGGACTTTAATATATAAATCATCTGATTTTTTACCAATTCTTTCGCGCCCGGCACCTGGTTGACCATGTTTGGCACGAAATAGGCGACTATGGCGAAAATCGACCAGCGTGTTTAAACCCTCATCAACAAACAGATAAACACTACCTCCGTCGCCACCATCACCGCCATCGGGTCCGCCCTTGGGAATATATTTTTCACGACGAAAGCTAAGACAGCCATCACCACCCTTGCCGGCTTCGACCCTAATCGTTGCTTCATCTACAAACTTCATTTTATACCTTCGCCTTCATTCCAGAACATCGTTATATATCATCACTGATGTACTAATAATAATCCGTTTTAATAATTTCTTTACACAAATAAAAAACCCCGCCAGTAGCGGGGTTTTATAATAAATTTTACTTAACGCCTAGGCCGCTACAACCACGTCGACAAATGTGCGGTTCTTCGGGCCACGTCGATTGAACTCAACCTTACCATCTGCAACAGCAAATATCGTATGGTCATGTCCCAGACCGACATTTAAACCTGCATGATATTTTGTTCCGCGTTGGCGAATGATGATATTACCAGCACTCACTGATTCACCACCGAATTTTTTAACGCCCAAACGTTTGGATTGGGAGTCACGTCCGTTTCTAGTACTACCACCTGCTTTCTTATGAGCCATTGTTCTACTCCAGTTCTTAGCTTGCTGCGATATCGGTTATAGAGATTTCGGTATAGGCCTGACGATGTCCCATCTGTTTACGATGGTGCTTACGGCGACGAAATTTAACAATCTTCACCTTTGGCCCACGACCGTGGCTTTCAACGGTAGCACTCACCTTGGCACCAGCCACTAAGGGCGTGCCTACTTTTACGTTGTCACCATCGACAACCATCAATACATCAGATATATCAATATTATTACCTGCTTCTGTATCGAGCTTTTCAACTTTGAGCTTATCGCCCTTTTCTACCTTATACTGCTTGCCACCGGATTTGATTACCGCGTACATCTTGATTCTCCATACCTGCACGATTGTGCACATTCAACAAAGGGGGCAGATTCTAAGAAATTCAACAGGTGGTGACAAGGTAAGAATGGTAAAATTTGCGAATATCCTTGAAATAACCGTCTTTGGACAGTATTTTTCACCCGGTTTTATTAAATTTCAATAAATATAACAACTGTGAAGCAAAACGACGCAACGGCTGAAAAGCACGAAATCATGACTATTGAACATATTCGAGCTCTGATTGAGACCGATATGGCTCAAGTAAATACCTTAATTGAAAAAAGTCTCTACTCAGAAGTCGGGTTAATCGACCAATTGGGACATTATATTATTAATAGTGGCGGAAAACGTCTGCGCCCTGCCGTCGTATTACTCAGTTCCCGCGTGTTTTCCTACAAAGGCGACCAGAATATCAACTTGGCCGCGATCATCGAGTTTATCCATACCGCGACCCTGTTACATGATGATGTGGTCGATGCTTCTCTCCTTAGACGCGGTCATGCGACTGCCAACCAACGTTGGGGCAATGAAGCAAGTGTGCTGGTCGGCGATTTTGTCTATTCACGTGCTTTTCAAATGATGGTCAATATTGATTCCATGCGGGTAATGAAGATCCTGTCCGAAACAACTAACACGATTGCTGAGGGCGAAGTACAACAGCTTATCAATCGACATGATCCAGAGACCACTAAGGAGAGCTATCTGGATGTGATTCGAAATAAAACAGCCAAGTTATTTGAAGCCGCAGCGCAACTCGGTGCAGTTATTTCAGATAGGTCAGATCAGGAAGAACAAGCGATGGCGGCCTACGGAAGACATCTCGGCACCGCATTTCAGTTAATTGATGATGTATTTGATTACAACTCTTCACCCGATGAAATGGGAAAAAACATTGGTGACGACCTTGCCGAAGGCAAACCAACACTACCCTTATTGTATGCAATGTGGCATGGGGATAAGAAAGATGCCGATATAATTCGTGATGCCATTGAAAATGGCGGATTGGAACAAATTGATCAAATCAAGGAAACCATAAATTCTACCGGCGCTATTCCATACACTGCCAAGATCGCCACTGAAGAAGCTGAATTGGCAATGAATGCCCTCAAAGGCCTGCCACAATCAGAATATCTGGATGCGCTTTATGCCTTGGCCCGGTTTTCTGTCGAAAGACAGTACTAACTCCAGAATATAAATCGGACTTATGTACCCCGTCAGCCCCATGTGGACCAATTAGCCTAATTGCCTAAGAGATAGTTTTCGTTCATCGTTAACCGAAGAGGAAACGATGATGACAAATAAAA
>Ga0222715_10001248_pt1 | contig 24613 bp, 19 predicted proteins | sample C33_9DmetaG_FD_165056 | JGI IMG/M metagenome (GOLD analysis project Ga0222715, IMG submission 165056) | Estuarine water microbial communities from San Francisco Bay, California, United States - C33_9D | ecosystem: Environmental > Aquatic > Marine > Unclassified | place: USA: California...
GCGCCGCAATTGATACGCATCAAGCGTTCATCACTCAGGGCGCAAATAATATAAGAGCATTCTATATACTCTGGTTTAATTCTATTGGACCTGATCAAGGTTTGAGAGAGGTTGTAGCCAATATCCACCAGAGGCGTCAAAAGGACGTAGAAAGCTGGATACAAACGGGTGTTGCTAATAAAGAGCTTTGCGCAACCATCGATTACCGGGGGGCAGCTCAAAATTTCTGCGCCGCTATTATCGGTATAGTGTATCAATGGCTTGCAGATCCTGAAGATGTCGAGCGAACAAGAGAACTTCATACAATATTAAAAGCACAGACAACGTTAGCGTTGGGAAAGACGTACTAAGGGAGACTTAAACATGAGTACTAAAATCGAAGATATATCCGGAAACGAGGAAATCCCTATATCAGATTCTCCGATGCGTTTCGTGACAGCGGCATCTTTGTTTGACGGCCATGACGCTGCCATTAATGTAATGCGACGGATGATTCAGGCGGAAGGTGTTGAAGTAATTCACTTGGGCCACAATCGCTCTGTGGCGGATGTGGTAAATGCAGCGATACAAGAGGACGCGGACGGGATTGCCATGAGTTCTTATCAAGGCGGTCATAATGAATATTTTCGGTATATGGTTGATATGCTAAGGGATGCTGGGGCAGGCCATGTCAGAGTTTTTGGTGGAGGGGGCGGAACGATCACGCCTGAGGAAATTTCTGACCTGGAATCTTATGGTGTGGAGCGGATCTACCATCCTAATGATGGAATGAAGATGGGCCTGAACGGAATGATTAGTGATCTAGTGCAACGGTCTGAGGACGCAAGGCTTAAATCAAAGGTTCCCGAAAACATCACAATTGAAGATTTTTATAGTGTTGCTCAAATGCTCTCTGCTCTTGAAGACTCAGTCATCTCTGCTAATAAACTTGAGAGGCTCCGTAAAGAGTGGCAAATGGCCTCCGGAAAGACTCCTGTGATAGGGATTACTGGAACAGGTGGTGCTGGAAAGAGTAGCGTCACAGATGAGATCATGTCGCGTTTCTGCCAATACTTTCCGGAGAAAAAGATAGCGGTTTTAGCAGTAGATCCCACGCGCAGGCGAACCGGCGGCGCGCTACTTGGTGACAGAATAAGAATGAACAGTCTCCGGCATGAAAATTTATTCATGCGCTCTATGGCAACTCGGCGCCAACATGTCTCAACTAGCGCTATGCTGGCAGACGCTATTACTTTTTTAAAGTCCGTAGGTTTCGATATGGTTATCGTTGAGACTGCAGGTATTGGTCAAAGCGACAGTGAAATTGTCGATCTAGTGGACACTTCAATCTACGTGATGACAAGCGAATATGGAGCTGCAAGTCAACTTGAAAAAATTGACATGCTTGATTTCGCAGACGTCATTATCTTGAATAAGTTCGATAAGCGAGGAGCTGAAGATGCACTGCGGGATGTCCGTAAGCAATGGAAACGGAATCATCTGGAATTTGAGATGGAAGACGAAAATATCCCAGTTTACCCCACAATCGCGAGTCAGTTTAACGACCCCGGTGTGTCTTGGATGTTCTCCCAATTATGTGAGAAGGTTGCTCAGTTGCTTGGTGACACAACATGGTCTTTTGAAAATGATATAAAAATTAAAGAACCCAAGGCTACGGTTTTAATTCCTGGCAATAGAGTTCGTTATCTATCAGAAATTGCTGAGCAAGGCCGTGGTATAAATAAACGGATTGAAGATTTATGCGAATCGGCTAATCGCGCTCAATATTGTTATGGTGCACTTGGTGAATTAGACGATCCAGAACTTCCTAAAGCATTTGAATCTTATACTCAGACAGCTCTTTTAGAAAATGAAGACAAATCATTAGTGACGTTACGGCAACGCTATAACTCGGCTCTCGATGATATTGGCGCGGAAGCACGTCAATTACTTTTAGGGTGGCCCCAACGCCTGAAAGGGATCACGACGGAGAAATACAGCTACGAAGTGCGAGGAAAAGAAATTACCGGAGACAACTATAAGCTCAGTTTGAGTCAGCAAAGCATACCTAAAATAGCACCGCCTAAATTTGATGGTTGGGCGGATCAATTACGTTTTCTGATGAAAGAGAATCTTCCTGGGGGATATCCTTATACTGGCGGGGTTTTCCCTTACCGAAGGGAGGGTGAGGATCCAATCCGGATGTTTGCTGGTGAAGGCACACCTGAGCGAACTAATAGAAGATTTCATTACTTGTCTGAAGGGCAGCCAGCGTCACGATTATCTACGGCGTTTGATTCGGTTACATTGTATGGTGAAGATCCTCATGAAAGGCCTGACATTTATGGCAAGGTCGGTAATTCAGGAGTTTCTATTGCTTCAGTAGATGACGCTAAGAAGCTCTATTCGGGGTTTGATTTATGCGCACCCACCACGTCGGTATCGATGACCATAAATGGTCCTGCGCCAATTATTTTGGCGTTTTTTATGAATGCTGCGATCGATCAGCAGATTGAAAAATATTTAGAAGAAACAGGCGGCTGGGACGAGGCCAATAAAAAGATTTCCAAGATGTTCGAAGGTAAAATTCGGCCCACTTATCAAGGAGATCTTCCTCGTCAGAATAATGGTTTGGGACTAGGTCTATTGGGGCTATCGGGTGCGGATGTTGTTGATGCTAAGACTTATGAAGAGATTAAAGAGCGAACATTAAAGTCGGTTAGAGGCACGGTGCAAGCCGACATCTTAAAAGAGGACCAAGCGCAAAATACATGCATTTTTTCAACTGAGTTTGCAATGAAGGCGATGGGCGACGTGCAAGCCTATTTTGTAGAGCACCAAGTTCGCAATTTCTACAGTGTTTCTATAAGCGGTTATCATATCGCAGAGGCAGGGGCTAATCCGATATCACAACTAGCGTTTACGCTATCAAATGGTTTTACTATCGTCGAGTATTATCTCGCCCGTGGTATGTCGATTGATGATTTTGCGCCTAATTTGAGTTTCTTCTTCTCTAACGGCATGGATCCCGAGTATACCGTTATTGGTCGTGTTGCTCGTAGAATTTGGGCAAGGGCCATGAGAGAGCGCTATGGCGCAAACTCTAAGAGCCAGAAGCTTAAGTATCATATACAAACCTCGGGGCGGAGCTTGCACGCGCAAGAAATCAGTTTTAACGATATTCGAACTACTCTCCAGGCGTTGTATGCGCTTCTCGATAATTGTAATAGCCTTCATACAAATGCTTATGACGAGGCAATCACTACTCCCACAGAGGAGTCCGTTCGAAGAGCCGTAGCTATCCAGCTAGTTATTAATCGCGAACTTGGTCTAAATATTTGTGAGAATACTTGGCAGGGATCGTTTGTGGTAAATGAACTAACCGACCTTGTAGAGGAGGCGGTGTATAAGGAATTTGATAGCATTTCTGAGCGGGGAGGCGTGTTGGGAGCAATGGACACTATGTACCAACGTTCAAAGATACAAGACGAAAGTATGTACTACGAGCACAAAAAGCATGACGGTAGTTTACCCCTCATAGGAGTAAATACGTTTTTACCAAAAGAAGGGCAAGAGGACGAGATAAAAGAACTGGAGCTAATGCGCTCTAGTGAAAGTGAAAAGAAAGATCAGATAGATGCCGTCAGGAATTTTCAAAATATTCATGGTGAACATCGAGAGAAAGCGCTTTCTGTGCTGCAAGAAGTTGCTAGGGCTCGCGGTAATTGTTTTGAACAACTTATGGAAGCGGTTAAATACGCATCATTAGGACAAGTATCGGCTGCTTTGTATGATGTCGGGGGTGAATACCGCCGTAACATGTGAGATCTGACGAATTATTTCGGTAAGTTGATATGATTTTAGATGATTATGGTAACGAACACTGTCGGGTTGTCGCTGAACCCAGGATCATTTCACTTGTTCCCAGCGTTACTGAGCTTCTTTTTGATTTAGGCCTCAGTAATAACGTAATAGGACGAACTGGTTTCTGTATACATCCTCGTAAAGCGGTGAAGTTAATCCCTAAGATTGGTGGGACTAAAGATGTTGATTTAGACAAACTAATCGCGTTACAGCCGACACATGTCATTGTTAATATGGACGAAAACACTTTAGAGACTTATAAAGAGTTATCTGCTGCAGTAGACAATGTGATTGTAACTCACCCCAACGTGGTAGAGGACAATATGCGCCTTTACTTGATGTTAGGCGAGATTTTTGGCGTAGAATCGAGAGCTAGACAGCTTTTAATCGAGTTCGAACAAAGGTTAGAAAAGATCTCGAGTTATGCAAAGCATTTAGACCGACTAAATGTGTTGTATCTTATCTGGCGTGATCCTTGGATGACGGTCTCTAGAGACACGTATATTTCGCATATGCTGAAAATTATCAACTGCCAAACCGTTCCGGGACCTTCAGCGACTAGGTATCCCGCACTGTCTGATGAAGAGATCTACGAGTTACCAATAGATGCCTGTTTGTTGAGTACTGAGCCTTATACGTTCCGTGAGAAGGATGTTGCAGAATTGGAATTAAAATTTAACTGGTTTGGTAAGGTGCATTTGGTTGATGGTGAAATGATGTCATGGTATGGGAGTAGAGCTATACTAGGTCTAGAATATTTGGGTCAATTGAGTCAGATACTAAATGATAAGAAAAGTGCGTCGCTATGGGCATAGAATCTCCTTGTATAAATTTATGTGTTTTAGAGGACGGATTGTGTCAAGGGTGTTACCGAAGTGAGAATGAAATAGCCTATTGGATGCTAATGACGGACGAGGAACGTAAAAATGTTATGGAAAGGCTTCGTCAGCGTGCTCAAGAAGCGCATAATCACTAATCTGGCAGCAGCGATAGGGTATTTGGTTTGTTGGTATAGGATTTTGACCGTAACGACACAGAGAGTGTAAAAGATTAAATGTTTTTATGAACAAAGTGAGGTAGACGCTATGAAGTTTGGTTCTGGGTTTGAAGCGATAAATTTTGAAATGGATGGAGCTGTTGCGGTTATTACGCTTAACCGCCCCGATAATGCGAATAGTTTAAATGCCCAGATGTCTGAAGAACTGTTGAAAGCAGCGACGCATTGTGACTCAGACCCATCCATTCGTGCAGTGGTATTCACTGGTGCCGGAAAGATGTTTTCTGCGGGAGGCGATTTGCCTGCATTTCATGCAGAAGGTGAAGGCATGTCCGAGTACATGCGGTATGCAACTGCAGGTTTGCACGCGGCGGTATCTCGGTTTGCGCGTATGAACGCTCCATTTTTAGTTGCGGTGAATGGAGTGGCTGCAGGAGCGGGGTTTTCAATGGCGATTAGTGGTGACTTGGTGTTCGCTTCGGAAAATGCTGTTTTTACTGAGGCGTACACTAAAGCGGGTGTGTCTCCTGACGGAAGCAGTACTTGGTTTCTGCCGCGTTTAGTCGGTAAAGTCAAAGCCATGCAGTTAATACTACTCAATGATGTATTAACCGCTTCCCAGGCGCTCGAGTGGGGGTTAGTGAACGAGGTGCTGCCGGCAGATGATCTTATGCCGCGGGTTATGGAGGTGGCGCAACAATTAGCTAGCGGTCCTACGCTGGCTTATGGAGAAGCAAAACGATTAGTAGCAGACAGTCTCTCAAATGGGTTGGAGACGCAAATGGAAATGGAAACGCGAGCAATTGCTGGATTAGCGCGTGCGTCTAAGGATACTAAAGAAGGTGTTAGCGCCTTTGTTGAGAAACGGAAACCTGATTTTAAAGGTTGGTAAGGACGATGAAAGCACTGACTCTTAACGGAAGCGATGGTCCTAGTAGTTTGGCTCTGGTTGATGTTGACGTCCCTGATCCTGGTCCCAATGAAGTGAGAGTTAAATTAAAGTGTGCCGCTCTCAATCGACGAGATGTATGGATGACTGTAGGACAATATCCAGGTATCCAGATGCCAGCTATCGCAGGATCTGATGGTTCAGGGACCATAGATGCTGTAGGTGCCGGAATATCAAAGGATTGCCTCGGATGCGAGGTAGTGATCTATCCCGCGCTAGAATGGGGAGATGATCCGCTTTGTGGTGGTAAAGACTTCCGGGTATTAGGTATGCCGGATCAAGGTACCTTCGCCGAGTATATTTGCGTGCCGAGGAGCTCCATTTATCCTAAGCCTAGGCATTTGAGTTGGGCGCAAGCTGCCGCGTTCCCCCTGGCGGGGCTGACCGCTTGGCGAGCAGTAGTTACGCACGGTGAGGTAAAGAAAGGCGACAGAGTTCTGGTCACTGGGATCGGAGGTGGCGCCGCTGGATTTGCTTTATTATGGGCCAAAGAGAAAGGTGCCGACGTTATTGTTACGTCAAGTAGCCAAAACAAAATTGATATGGCCATTAAAGAAGGAGCAGTTGCGGGCTACAATTATTCGAATGATTCATGGGGTAAAGAATTGCGTTCTGAAATAGGTTCGATAGATTTGGTGATCGATAGTGGCGGTGGGGATGGCATGAATAGTGTCTTGGACACACTTAAAAATGGTGGAAGATACGTCTTCTTTGGGGCGACGCAGGGTAATCCATCCCGCGGACTTAATATGGCCAAATTGTTTTTTAAGCAAATTCGCATTCAGGGCACGACCATGGGCAGGCTTGAGGAGTTTCAGGGGATGATAGACTTTGTGAGCTCCAATAAACTGGAACCCATTATCGATCAGATATTTGATTTTACGGACGCTGTTGCAGCTCATGAGCGAATGCTAAACTCGGAGCAAATGGGTAAAATCGTTCTTCGGTTTGGTTAATATCTAATTAAATACTTTTCCTAAGGGGTGTTTGTCAAATGAGCGAGTATCAGACAATTCTTCTAGAAGAGAAATCTCCTTACGTTTCTCTGTTAACCTTTAACAGACCTGAACGCGCGAATGCAATGAACACTCAGATGGGTATAGAGCTGAGAGAAGTCTTTACCGATTACTATGTTGACTCAAAAGATACTCGGTGTCTTGTGGTCACTGGTGCAGGAGATAAGATTTTTTGTGCGGGAGGCGACCTCAAGGATCGGAACGGGATGACCGATCGTCAATGGCAAGAGCAGCACGCTATCTATGAGCAAATGGTCCGTCTGATGCGTGATTGTCCAATACCAATAATTGGGTGTATCAATGGGGCAGCTTATGGTGGGGGCTGCGAATTCGCGCTTGGTTGCGATTTTTTATACGCAGCAGAAACCGCTAAGTTTGCCTTGACCGAGATTACCCTTGGGATAATGCCCGGAGCTGGGGGCACTCTTAACTTGCCACATGCGGTAGGAGAGCGTAGGGCAAGAGAAATTATTTACACAGGCACACCATTTTCAGCTGCTGAGGCGGAGTCATGGGGGCTGGTGAATAAAGTGCTTCCAGCAGATGGTTTAATGGCCGAAACGATGTTGGTAGCAGAGAAGATTGCGAGCAATGCGCCAATATCAGTCAAGCAGGCAAAAAAGTCTATCAGTGTATCGATGCAAACCGATCGGAATGTTGGATATATGTATGAGCTAGAGGCTTATAATAAAATGATACCGACGAATGATCGGCAGGAAGGTGTTGCCGCATTTAACGAAAAGAGAAAGCCTAAATTTACAGGTACCTAATAGCGAGGGTATTGCGATGAGGACGAATGACGATATTTGGATTCGCGAAGTCGGGTTGCGAGATGGGTTACAGAGTATTGAAACAATCTTCTCGACGGACGCGAAATTGGAGTGGATTCGTTTGGAGGCCGCAGCAGGTGTTCCTGAGATAGAGCTTGGCTCGTTTGTGCCCCCAAAGCTTTTACCCCAATTAGCGGATACCAAGACTGTGATAGCCGCGGCGTGTGCTGAGTCTACTTTGTGTACATCTGCACTCGTGCCAAATTTCAGAGGAGCCATTGACGGATTTGCGAGTGGTGTACAGCAGCTGAATTATGTCCTCTCTGTCTCAGAAGCACATAGTCAAGCTAACGTTAGAAAGTCGGTAGCTGAAGCTGTAACTGATTTTAGTCGAATATGCGACTATCGAAAAGAGAATAAAGAACATGCTGATGTGAAATTGGCGGCCGGCCTGGCGACTGTTTTTGGATGCACAATATCTGGGGAGATTAGTGTTAATAGTGTACTAAAAACACTTGAGGCGCTTCTTTTGTTTGAGCCAGATGAAATTGTTCTTGCCGATACGGTGGGCTTCGCGAACCCAGCTCAATGCCGAGAAGTATTTGAACTAGTTTTGTCGATTGTTGGGGATATTCCAGTAAGTGCGCATTTCCACGATACTAGAGGCCTTGGGCTAGCCAATGTGGCTGCGGCACTAGATGCTGGAGTTAGAAGATTCGATTCGTCCTTGGCTGGGTTAGGAGGCTGTCCCTATGCTCCGGGTGCGAGTGGGAACATCGTAACCGAAGACTTAGTATTCATGCTGGAATCGATGGGCCTAAAGACGGGGATCTCCTTAGAAGGTTTGTTAGCGGCGAGAACTTGTATGGCAAGTTATTTACACGATGAACCTACAAGAGGTGCCTTTGTTAATGCTGGTGTACCTAAAGGGGCAGTGTTGGCTAGCCCAGTTAATAGGTTAGGTGCCTGAGACGATATGTTACGAGGGGGAAGTATGAATAACTCGATTGATCAAGAGGTGTTGATAATTGGTGCTGGTTCCTCAGGGATCTGCATGGGTATACAACTGAAAAATGCCGGCATTGAAGATTTTATGATACTAGATAAAGCGGAAGGTGTCGGTGGTACTTGGTATCACAATACCTACCCTGGCGCCGAATGTGATGTTCAATCTCATTTGTACTCGTTCTCCTTTGAACCGAAATTAGACTGGAGTCGCCCGTTTGGTGGGCAGGCTGAAATTCTAGAATATCTCAATTTTTGTACCGACAAATATGGGTTACGCGAGCATATAAAATTCAATACAGAAGTCGATAGTATTACTTGGAACGATAGCAACGAGGCCTGGACAACGGTTACCAAGTCTGGTGAGTCCATCTGCTCGCGGTTCGTCGTTAGTGCGTTAGGAATGTTTAATAATATAGTATGGCCCAAAATTAAGGGGCGAGAACTATTTTCTGGCGAGCACTTTCACTCAGCACGATGGAATCATGAGATAGATCTACATGGTAAGAAAGTCGGAGTTATCGGTATCGCGGCAAGCGCGATCCAGTTTGTGCCTGAGATAGTCGATCGAGTGTCTGAACTGCATTTGTTTCAGCGGACTGCTAACTGGGTGGTGCCAAAGAATAACACTCCCTATACTGAACAGGAATTACTGGCCTTTCGCGAAGAGCCATCCCTTGTTGAGACCAGTCGGGATGAAACGTATCGTTTATGGAATACGTTGGCGACTTTTACTGAGAAAGAAATACTTTCTAAGATAGAAAAATCTGGCTTAGCTAGGATTGCTGAGGTTGTAGATCCCAAGACGCGCGAGGCGCTTACACCTCACCATCCGTTCGGTTGTAAAAGACCTTTATTCTCAGACGTATACTACCCAGTGTTTAATAAGGAGCATGTACACCTTAATACAAATGAAATCGATGCTATCGCGCCAAATGGTGTAATCACATCCGATGGGCTATTAACTGAAGTGGATGTTCTGATTTACTCGACAGGATTCGAAACGACAACTTACCTGAGTGCTATTGATGTAAAAGGTAAGAATGGGCTGGATATTCACGATGCTTGGAGCGATGGACCGCAAGCTTATCTCGGGATCAGTATTCATGGCTTTCCAAATTTGTTCATGTTGTATGGTCCCAACACAAATCAAGGCTGTATTCTGGTGATGATTGAGGAACAGGTTAAATATATTATTCGACGGCTGAAGACGATGAAATCGGAAGGCATCTTGGCGAGCGACATAAAAAAGGATGTTATGCGTAAGTTTAACGATAAACTGCAGGACGACATTAAAGGCATAGATGTTTGGCAACACGCTTGTGGGAATGATTTTTATTACCGAGCTGGGCCGTCAGGCCGTTTTGTCACTCAGTGGCCCAAGAGCATGGATGATTTTGCTAAAGAGACAGATAGATTAGAGGACAATTTTTACGAATAAATACTCAACTGACCTCGCAAAAATTGACTATGACGGCGGCAGAGCTATTTAATGCGATTAAGGCCCGCGACGAGTTTTTCTAAGCTCTCGGTATTGTACGCAGGCAGGAATTCATCAATAAAAGGCATAGCAGCCTTCATGGTCTTTGAGCGAACTTCGAAGCTAGACGCCCCGTACATTGGGTTGATCCAGACTAGGGAGCGGATATGACGCTTCGTTATTGTCAATTCCTTTACGATTCGTTCGATATCACCGTTATCATATCCGTCGCTTACAATCACAAGCACGGTACTTTTAGCTGAACCCTCTAACAACAAACCTCTGTTCAATTGAGCGATAGCTTCCGCAATATTTGTGCCGCCGCTCCAGTGACGGACTGCCTTTGCCACTTCGTTAAGGACATCAAGAACACTTTGTCCTTTCAACAGGCCTGTGATCTCACTAATTTTGGTACTGAATACCATCGTACGCGAATTTTTTAGCAGTTTTTGTACGCCGAGCATCAACTGAAGCAAAAAAGGATTAAACACATCCATTGAGCCGCTTACGTCACAGAGCATTATGATGCGAGTCTTCCTCACTTTTGGTTCAGTTGTCGAGAGTTTTAATAACTCCATTCCAAAAGGGATGGACTTGCGAACCGAATGACGTACATCAATTCGATCTCCTCTACCTGAAATCTTTCGACGGCGGGATGGCCTGGTGGCTAGTTTCCGAGTGATAGTCCTAATAAGTCGTTGCAGCGCTGCTGATTGATCGTCCCATCTAAAGCCTAAATTAGATTTTCTCGATACTTCATTGTCAGCGAACGAGTCGCTTTCACTGAGCATATCTCGATGACCTTCATTGGATAAACCGACATCTAAGTCACCTCGGATCATTTCAGAGTTGGCCAAGATATAGTCACCGTCGCTTTCGGGTATGTTGCTCCAATAGTTATAAAATACACGGTCAAATAAGACTTCATGCTCTTTGCTGGAGACTAGGTTCACACGCAGTGCAATTTGAAACTGAGTTCTATCTGAGATATCGATGGACGATAATGATTTAAAGACATCGATAGTTCGTGAGGGACTGATTTGTATACCAGCATCTCGAGCTTTGTCAAAGATGGCGAAAGTGTGGTTAGCCAACGAATGGCTATTCTTATTTAGCAGAGCAACACTCATTTATCTATTTAATAACTTGTTCTAAATCTGCAGATTTAAGTCGATCTATGTCATCTTTGTATTTGAGCAGAACACCAGAAGTTTCGACTAAAATCTCCGGTGTTATCTCTTCTTGTTCTAAACCGAGTAGAGCTTTGGACCAATCAATTGCCTCAGCAACACCTGGTTTTTTAAGAAAATCCATCTTTCTAAGATTCTCCATGACTAACGTCACGCTGGTAGCAAGTTGACTTTCAATTAGTGGTACATGGCGCAAAATTATCTCTTTTTCCTTCTCTGGTGATGGGTAATCAACCCACAAATATAAGCACCTTCTTTTTAGAGCGTCATTTAGCTCTCTAGTTCGATTACTTGTAAGCACAACTATGGGAGGTACCCTCGCTGTAAATGTGCCAATTTCAGGGATAGTAATTTGGAAATCAGACAGTAACTCTAAAAGAAAAGCCTCGAACTCCTCGTCAGCCCGATCAATCTCATCGATAAGGAGTACTGGAGGTTTTTCTCCACTATGGCGGATAGCTTGGAGCAGTGGACGGGCGAAGAGGAAATCTTCTCCGAAAATCGATTTCTCAAGATTTTTCCTTTTGTCCTCAGACGACTCTGCCAGTCGAATTTCTAATATTTGTCGCGCATAATTCCATTCGTAAAGTGTCGAAGACGCATCTAGACCTTCATAGCATTGCAGTCGAATTAAAGGTGAATCAATAATTGTTGCCAAAGTTTTGGCTAACTGTGTTTTCCCAACTCCAGCTTCCCCTTCAAGCAGTATCGGCTTTTGTAAGTCCAATGCCAGTTTTGTTGTTAGGGAGATAGCTTTGTCCGCAATATAATTATTCTGGTCAAAGATCCGAGTAGTGTCTGAGATCTGTGCAAACGGATGCTTCCACGCCGAAATATTTTCCATCAAGTTAAGTACGTCCTTTATTAATGAGTATCAATTAATAATAGTATTATGCGTTCCGCGGTCGGCTCGATTATAATCATACGATAGACGACTTGCCTATATGGGGACGACAAATTCTGAATCAAATTATACGCAATGGTTCAAAGAATTCTTAAGTGTCTATCTTAGAATCCTTGAATCGCTAAATTTATTTTAAAAAATCGTTATTAAACATATATTTAAATAACTTTTCGGAGAATTTACATGAGTCATGAATTTAAAGCGTTGGTTGCCAACAAGGACGAAGAGGGCAATTTTTCGGTGGGAGTGGAGGCCTTAAGCCTTAATGACTTACCCGATGAAAACGTATTAATAGATGTAGATTACTCGACTTTGAATTACAAAGATGGGTTGGTAGTTACCGACCAAGGCAAAGTTTGTCAAAAATTCCCTATGGTTTGCGGGATCGATCTTGCCGGTACGGTTGTTGAGTCTGATGACCCGAGATGGAAAAGTGGTGATAGAGTACTAGCAAATGGTTACGGCTTGTCGGAGCGATACTGGGGGGCCTATAGCCAAAAACAAAGAATAAATGGTGACTTTTTAGTTAGAGTGCCGGAATGCTTTTCTAATAAAGACGCGATGGCGATAGGTACTGCTGGATACACCGCCATGTTATGCGTTAATGCTATCCGCGATCACGGAACAATAGTGTCCGATGGGGACATCTTAGTGACGGGTAGCGCGGGCGGAGTAGGGTCAGTCGCAATATTACTCTTGAGTAAATTAGGATACAAAGTATGCGCTAGCACCGGCAGGCCTGAGACAGCTGGTTATTTGAAATCAATCGGAGCATCAGAAGTTATTTCTCGTGATGAGTTGGCTAAGAAGAGTCGGCCGTTAGAGAAAGAGTTGTGGGCCGCGTGTGTCGACAGTGTCGGATCAACAACCATTGCGACGTCGCTCGCACAAACTAAATATAATGGGATAGTTGCCGCGTGTGGCTTAGCCGGCGGGGTCGATTTGCCGTCTACGGTGCTTCCCTTTATTCTGAGAAATGTTTGTCTACAGGGGGTCGATTCGGTTATGGCACCGATGGATGTGAGGGAGCGCGCGTGGAATGACTTAGGCGTCTTATTAGATCCGACAGCACTCTCGGACGTCTACACGGTTGAGCCTTTAGCTAGAGTCCCTGAGCTTGGTGCGGCGATTCTTCGAGGAGAAATCCGTGGCAGAATCGTCGTTGATGTGAATGCATAATGATTGTTTTATACTAACGAGAATATTATTTAAGAAGCATGGTTTGCTTAAAGTAAAAAGGAAATATTGTGATGTCAGAAGTAGTTACATATAAGCGTGAGGATCAGATTGCGTATATCTCAGTAAATAATCCTCCAGTAAATGCCTTATCGCTCCCAGTTAGACAAGGTCTGGAGGCTGCTTTTACCAAGTTTTCGAGTGACAATGAAGCAAAAGCCGCTATTTTAATCTGCGAAGGACGTACTTGGATTGCAGGCGCCGATATCACTGAGTTTGGCAAACCACCAGAAGATCCGTGGTTACCTAAAGTTATTCATCAGATGGAAGCCAACGAGAAAATAATTGTGGCTGCGATCCATGGTACTGCACTGGGTGGCGGTTTTGAGACCGCGATGGGCTGCCATTACCGATGTGCTGTTCCGTCAGCCAAACTGGGGCTTCCCGAAGTGACTCTTGGTCTTTTAGCCGGTGCCACAGGCACACAACGATTGCCGCGACTGATAGGAGTAAAAAGAGCATTAGATGCAATGATTAGTGGAGCGCCATTCTCGGCGAGCAACGGTCTTAAATGGGGTGCTGTGGATGAAATTGTTGACGGTGATCTGCGTGATGGCGCAACTCAATTCACTAAGAAACTGCTTGCAGCAAATGCTAAGCCTAGGCGAATAAGCGATGAAGAAGTTGATGGCCTGGAACTAAATGAACATTTCTTTAATGAATATCGGAATGGCATGGCTAAAAAGACTCGCGGTTTTTTCGCTCCCGAGCAGATTGTGAAGTGCGTAGAGGCTGCAGTATCACTTCCTTATAAAGAAGCTGTAGAACGGGAAGGCGAACTGTTCATGGAATGCATGATGTCGTCGCACTCGGTTGCGCAACGACACCTTTTTTTCGCTGATAGGGCATGTGCAAAAGTTGATGACGTACCAAAGGATACTCCGCTTCGGGAAATCAAAAAAGTGGCCGTCATTGGTGGTGGTACGATGGGTGGTGGTATTGCTATGAATTTCGCTAATGCCGGTATTCCTGTGGTTTTGAAAGAAATAAATCAGGAAGCCCTTGATAGGGGGCTTGATATTATCCGAAGTAATTATAATGCCACAGTGACCAAAGGTCGGATGAGTGCCGAGCAGATGGATCAGCGGGTAGGTATCATTAGTGGCGTGCTTGACTATGATGATCTGAGTGACTGTGATCTTATTGTTGAGGCAGTATTCGAAAATATGGCTTTGAAGAAGGAGATTTTTGGAGAGTTAGATCGCATTGCTAAGCCGGGAGCTATTTTAGCGAGTAATACTTCAACGCTCGACATCGACGAGATCGCTTCGTCTACCAATCGGCCTGAAGATGTAATTGGTTGGCACTTTTTTGCTCCTGCGAATGTGATGACTCTTTTAGAGCTAGTGCGTGGGGCCAAGACGTCACATGAAGTTATTGCTACCTCTATGGCCATGGCAAAAACAATTAAGAAGATAGCGGTACTTGTTGGTGTTTGTTTCGGTTTTGTAGGCAATCGAATATTTTTCCCGTATGTTCGTGAAGCTCAACAAATGATCTTAGAGGGGGTCCCTCCGGAGAGGATCGATCAAGTGGCATTTCAGTGGGGAATGGCGATGGGTCCTAACGGTGTTTCTGACTTGTCGGGGTTAGATGTGTTGGATAAAGTGAAAAGTGAATGGTTAGATCGTCCGGATGATCCCGCTCTTTGGGCTGTAGGTACTAAGTTAGTAGAGTTAGGTCGCTTAGGTCAAAAAACTAAGGCAGGTATTTTTAATTATGCAGGACGAACAGCTGTTCCTGACCAAGTTGTTACCGATTTAGCGAAAAGTGAGGCTACCAGACTTGGGATACAGCAGTTATCAGAAGTGTCTGATGAAGAAATCATCGAGCGTCTAATGTTTTCCATGATCAATGAAGGCGCTCTGATCTTAGAGGAAGGCATTGCAATGCGGTCGAGTGACATTGACGTGGTATTCGTCCACGGTTACGGCATGCCTAGATATAGAGGCGGGCCTATGCGGTACGCGGATACCGTCGGGTTAAGTAATGTTGTTGCGGCGATGGAAAAATACCGAGAGCGTTACGGTGACATGTACTGGACTCCTGCGCCGTTATTGAAACGACTGGCTGAAGAAGGTGGTAGTTTCAGCGACTAGTTTCCGGTGGTTTTTGGAAAGGATAACTCTCAGGAGGTGTATTATGTCTAGGATCTCATTGGTGGAGCCAGATTTAGCGAACGATGATATTCGCGAAATGTTCCGACGGATGGAAAAATTGGGCTTCACACTGCTTAATGTGTTTAAACTGTGGGCAAACAACCCAAAGGCTGCGTCAGGGTTTTTACTAATCGCAGAGGCGCTTTACGCTGAGCCTAAGCTATTGCCACGGCATAGAGAGTTAGCTTATCTAAGAGCAAGTCAGGTAAATGATTGTCACTACTGAATACCTACGCACATGATGCTCGGTCGGAGCGTCGGACTTACAGAAAATGAATTGCGTAGTATGGGTGACACAAAGGTATGCGACACATTCAGTGATGCAGATCTTTGCGTCCTAGAGTATTCAGAGCAATTAACCATGAATAATATCGTGAGCGACGAAATGTACGCGCGCTTAGACAAACATTTTAGTCAGGAACAGATTGTTGAACTTTCTATGACCGTTGGGCTCTCTGCGATGGTGAATCGAGTACACGCTACTTTTAAGACTGATGTAGATATGGATACTAAGTCTTACTTGGCGTCAGAGGGTCTTGTTTGAAAATTTGTAATTCAATAGCAAACTATCACGCAGTCTCAGCGATCGTTAAATTGTGCTTGTCGATCATGTCATCGCGCATAACAAACTTTTGTATTTTTCCGGTGACTGTCATTGGAAACTCCGAAACAAACTCAATATATGCGGGTACTTTGTAGTGGGCGATCTGGTTATCACAAAACTCTAGGATTTCCTGCTGCGAACAGGTCTCACCACTCTTTACCTGTATCCAAGTCGCCACAGCTTCGCCGTATTTGGTGTCAGGCACGCCAAATACTGCAACATCTTGGATTTTAGGATGCCGGTATAAATATTCTTCAATTTCTCGAGGATAAATGTTTTCTCCGCCCCGGATTATCATATCTTTAACTCGTCCAACTATATTGCAATATCCGTCTGAATCTATTACTGCAAGGTCTCCGGTATGCATCCAACCATTAGAATCGACGGCCTCAGCAGACTTTTCATGATCGTTCCAATACCCACTCATTACGCTATAGCCACGAGTGCATAACTCACCTTGTTCATCACGATTAACTATTATCCCATCCTCGTTAATAATTTTGACTTGCACGTGTGGCATTATACGTCCAACCGTAGACACTCTTTTTTCTAGGGGATCATCCGTGCTTGACTGGAAACTTACAGGACTAGTTTCGGTCATACCATAAGCAATTGTAACCTCGTCCATCTTCATGAGACTTTGTACTTGCTTCATTACTTCAACAGGACAAGGTGCTCCAGCCATTACTCCTGTTCGTAAACTTGAAAAATTGGTCTTCTCAAAATCAGTATGGGAGAGTTCGGCAGTGAACATAGTGGGGACTCCATGCAAAGCGGTGCATTTTTCACTCTCTACCGCGAGAAGCACGTCATGTGGTTCAAATCCCTCTCCTGGGAAAACCATAGTCGCACCATGCGTCAGACAGCAAAGAACTCCCATTACCATACCGAAGCAATGGTACAACGGCACAGGTATACAAAGCCGATCCTCAGTTGTGAACTTCATAGCGTCGCCCACAGAATACGCATTATTGAGGATATTGAAGTGAGATAAGGTGGCTCCTTTAGGAAGCCCTGTAGTACCACTTGTGAACTGTATGTTGATTGGATCATCTGGGTTCAGCGAATGTGCTTTTTCTGAAAGTAATGCCGTATTTTCTGCAGACAGCTCGCGGCTAATTTGATCGAACCGATAAAAACCATCAATGTTCTGATCGGTAATTGCAATTAGATGTTCGAGATGGGGCAACCTCGCACTACTGAGACGTTTATCGGAGCCTTTGGCGATCTCTGGGGCGAGTTCTTTTATCATAGAAACATAGTCACTACTTTTAAATGAACATGCCGTCACCAAAGCTTTGCATTCGACTTGATTTAGCGCGTGCTCAAGTTCTGAGATCCTATAAGCTGGATTGATGTTAACAAGGATGAGGCCTATTTTGGCACTTGCAAACAAAGTTAGGACCCATTCAAGCTTATTGGGAGACCAAATCCCAATCCTGTCTCCGGTATCAAGTCCAAGCTCTAACAAGCCTGCAGCAAGTTTATCGGCAGCGTGATTTAAATCAGAATAAGTCATTCTGTCGCCGGTAGCACAAAATACTAAGGCTTCGTGATTAGAATAGACATCAGCTGCAGTTTGCAGCCTCTCGCCTATTGTCTCAAAAAGTAACGGTTTGGTTGACGTGCCGCATACATAACTTTTTTTTGTCCCCATTGTGAGCCAGTCCTTTTAATTTCGAGTTCTCTTTTTTAATTTTTTTTCTACACTATCAATTTTATCCTGCATTGATTGTTCGCGATCAGTTCTTGTACCTACTTTGAGTGATGTAAATACTCGAGGCGCTCCCATTTGATGCATTCTTTCATGGCATAACTTTACTACAGAAAATACTTTATCCCATTCTCCTTCTATCACCGTGCCATATGGGTGAAGCTGCGATTCAAGATTATTTTGATTAATTATCACTTCGCATTCAGCGACGTAAGCAGAGACAGATACACCGACACCTATCGGAACTACGCATAAATCGACCATAACCTGCATTTTAAAACTCCAAGTTTTTAGGTGTACGAGGGAAGGGGATGACATCACGTATATTGGTAACGCCGGTTATCAGCATTAATAGCCGCTCAAATCCTAATCCAAATCCAGCATGGGGTACTGAACCAAATTTACGGGTGTCTAGATACCACCAGTAGTCATCGAGTGAATCGCCGTTCGATTTTATCGCCTCTATTAGGACCTCTAAACGCTCTTCGCGAGCACTTCCCCCAATCAGTTCTCCTATTTGAGGCACCAATAGGTCCATTGCTGCTACAGTTTTTTTATCATCATTTCGACGCATGTAAAACGCTTTTATCTCAAGAGGCCAGTCGTATACAAACACTGCTTTTTTAAAATAAGTTTCGGTCAAATAGTGTTCATGTTCCGACTGCAGATCGTGGCCCCAGCTTATCGGAAATTCAAATTGTTGTTCAGCGCTCGAAAGTATTTGAATTGCTTTATCGTAAGATACCCGTTCAAAAGGATTCTCGATGAGGTTGGCTAATCTTGTCTGCAGATCTTTATCGACATGATTGAAAAATAGTTGCATATCTTCATCACAATTTTTAAGCACATCTGTCACGACGCTTTTAATGAATTTTTCAGACACATCCATATTATCGTGCACATCAGCATAGGCCATCTCTGGCTCGATCATCCAAAATTCGGCCATGTGACGACTTGTATTCGAATTTTCAGATCTAAATGTTGGACCAAAGGTATATACTTTGCTCAGTGCCAAGCAATACGTTTCTACAGCTAGTTGACCGGACACGGTTAAGTGGGCTTCTTTGCCAAAAAAATCTTCGGAAAGAGTTTCATGTTTAATCGCCGGAGATAGTGTAGTGACCCTAAACATCTCTCCGGCGCCTTCACAGTCAGAGCCCGTTATGATTGGCGTATGGACTAGTTTGAATCCCTCTTCCAAAAAGAATCGGTTAACAGATCCACTTAAAAATGACCGTAACCTTGCCATCGCGCCATACTTATTAGTCCGTGCCCGTAAATGAGCATTCTGCCTCAAGAACTCATCACTATGCCTTTTCTTTTGCAGTGGGTACTCGGTATGATTCGTACCTAACACTTCAATAGATTGAGAGTGTAGTTCCCACCGCTGACCGTGGCCTTTAGATGCCACTAAATGACCCTTAATCGCAACAGAAGTTCCAGTTGTGACTGTGTCCAGGAGTGCCCCACCGGGTATATCGTTATCAACGATAATCTGTAAATTAGTTAAAGTACTTCCGTCGTTCAACTCTAAAAAAACAAAGTTCTTTGAGTCTCTTTTTGTTCGCACCCATCCGGCCACCCAAACATCACTCAACGGCTCAGCAGCACTCAGCAAACTGAGTATCTCTGTGCGATTATGAAAAAGAGATACTCTTGTCATTCTTCAGGTTCGTAACTTAGGCTTGAAGCTAGCCACTTTTCAGCTTCGCGTAGAGACATTGATTTTCGTTTGGCATAATCATCTACTTGATCGCGGTTAATTTTCCCGAGCCCAAAATATCTAGCATTTGGGTGGCTAAAATACCAACCCGAAACTGATGCGGCCGGACTCATCGCGTAATTTTCAGTCAGCGATAACCCAATATTTTCGCGCACATTTAAAAGTCTCCATAGTACGTCTTTCTCGGTGTGGTCTGGACATGCTGGATATCCTGGCGCGGGACGAATACCGACATACTTTTCGTCTATTAGTTCTTCTATCGATAAATTTTCTTTGGAGGCATAACCCCAGTTATGGCGTCTCACATGATCGTGTAAACATTCAGCAAACGCTTCCGCCAACCGATCTGCGATTGCTTTCACCATTATCGCGTTATAATCATCGTTTTCCTTTTCATACTTGGCAACTAGCGCATCTGTTCCTATGCCTGCAGTTAATGCAAACGCACCGATATAATCATCCATATTTGAGTTTTTAGGAGCAACAAAATCAGACAGCGCATAATTTGGCTGACCTGCTGGTTTGAGGCTTTGCTGTCGTAGTGTATGAATGACTTCCTTTGGATTTTTCTTTTCGTCGTTAGTAACGACCTCAATATCGTCATTTATCGCGTTCGCGCGGAATAGGCCAATCACAGCTCTGGCTGTCAATAATCTGTCACGGACAATATTATTTAACATATTTTGCGCATCTCTAAATAAACTTTTCGCCTGCTCGCCGACGATTTTATCAGACAGTATTCGAGGATACTTTCCAGCTAATTCCCATGACATAAAAAAAGGCGTCCAATCGATAAAATCGACAAGTTTCTCAAGCGGATAAGCGTCAAACACCTCTATCCCAAGCTTTTTCGGGATCGGTGGCATATCTTGGCCCCAATTAGTTTGCAGTTTGTTCTCTCTAGCGGCAGACACAGAGATTAATTTGTGCGCTTTTTGCCTTTGATCATGCCGTTGTCGTATAGTGGCATATTCGTCTTTTAATGATGCCACATAGCCCTTTTTTTGATCTTTACTCATGAGCTTAGTTACCACGCCTACCGCTCGTGACGCATCACGCACGTGAACAGTAGGGCCACTATATACATTCTCAATTTTCACTGCAGTGTGGGCTCTTGAAGTTGTAGCGCCACCAATCAAAAGTGGGATATCCAGACTCCTAGCTTCCATTTCCTGAGCTACGTAAACCATTTCCTGCAGTGATGGAGTAATTAGGCCGCTAAGACCAATAATATCGGCGGACTCTCTTTCTGCTGCGTTGAGAATATCTTGCAGAGAAACCATCACACCTAGGTCGATCACCTTAAAATTGTTGCACTGAAGAACCACGCTTACGATATTTTTTCCTATATCATGCACATCGCCTTTAACAGTAGCCATAATGATACATGCTTGTCCTTCACCATGAGTTGTTTTGTCGTCTTCTATATATGGAATCAAATGAGCGACAGATTTTTTCATGACGCGGGCACTTTTCACTACTTGAGGAAGAAACATTTTTCCTTCACCAAACAAGTCGCCCACCACACCCATTCCATCCATAAGAGGACCTTCGATGACTTGTATCGGTTTGTCGTATTTTTGTCTAGCTTCCTCTGTGTCGTCGATTATAAAATCAGGTATACCTTTGATAAGCGAGTGACTCAGCCTCTCTTCGACCTTCAAACTCCTCCAGGCAAGTACTTTCTCTTCTCTTTTACCTTCTTCACTTTTAACGTCCTTTGCAAAATCAATCAATTTATCCGTGGCTGATTCAGATTTGTTGAAGACGACATCCTCAACAAGCGAAAGAAGGGCAGGTTCTATTTGCTCGTAGATCCCCAGCTGACCAGCATTGACTATAGCCATATCCAAGCCACATTTAATGCCGTGATAAAGGAATACCGAATGCATAGCCTCTCTCACGGGATTATTTCCGCGAAAAGAAAACGAAACGTTACTTAGTCCACCACTGACGAGAGCATATGGCAATTCTTGTTTTATGAGCGCTGTCGCGTCAAAAAACGATTTAGCGTAATCAGCATGCTCTGCCATCCCGGTAGCGATAGTTAATACGTTGGGATCAAATATAATATCTTCTTCGGGGAAGCCGATTCTTTTAGTTAAAATATCATATGAGCGCTTGCAAATAGAAAACTTTGTTTGTGTCGTATCCGCTTGTCCCTTCTCATCAAAAGCCATAACAACGACTGCAGCACCGTAGTCCTTGATTAGCTGTGCTTGTTGTCTGAATTTATCTTCACCCTCTTTCAGACTGATAGAATTTACGATTCCTTTTCCTTGAATACACTTAAGTCCAGCTTCTAGGACTTCCCAGTCTGAAGAGTCGAGCATGATTGGTACTCGACTTATATCCGGGTCAGACCCGATTAGATTGAGATAGCGTGTCATTAAATCAACCGAATCAAGCATGCCTTCGTCCATGTTAATATCGATTATTTGAGCCCCATTCTCAACCTGTTGTTTGGCAATGAGCGCCGCAGCTTCCAAATCATTATCTTTGATCAGTCGTGAGAATTTGGGCGAGCCGGTAACGTTGGTACGCTCACCCACGTTAACGAAGCCTAAGTTTTCCGTCAAATTCAAAGGCTCGAGGCCACTTAATCGGCATGTTTTTTCTAAAACCGGTATTTCTCGCGGAGCGTATCTGTCTGCGACTTTTTTAATTTCACGAATATGTTCTGGGGTTGTCCCGCAGCAGCCACCCACAATATTGAGCCATTTTTTTTGTAGGAAGGTATCAAGGACTGTAGCCATCTCTAAAGGCGTATCGTCGTACCCACCAAATGCATTTGGGAGGCCTGCATTGGGGTGAACACTTATATGACAATCGGAAATTCTCGATAGCTCTTCCACGTATTCAGCGAGCTCCACGGCTCCTAAAGCGCAGTTGAGACCAATAACCAATGGCTTGGCGTGCCGTACTGAATTCCAAAACGCTTCCGTAGTTTGTCCTGTTAGGGTGCGCCCACTTTTATCAGTGATGGTACCTGAGATCATAATTGGGAGTTCGGTGTTGAGATCTTTTTCAGCTTTTTTTACCGCAAAGATCGCTGCTTTCGCATTTAAAGTATCAAAGACCGTTTCAATAAGTATGATATCAACGCCACCAGAAACCAGACTATTACATGCTTCATAGTAAGCTATCGCCAGCTCGTCAAATGTGACATTTCGAACGCTAGGATCGTTAACATCCGGTGACACAGATGCCGTTCTATTTGTGGGGCCAAGAACTCCAGCAACAAACTTTGGCCCCACCGATGGCTCTTCTGCCTGATATTGCTCTATAGCTGCCTTGGCAAGATTTACGGACTCCCGATTCAGATCAGCCACACGATTTTCTAAACCATAATCCGCTTGCGCAATAGAAGTTGAGTTAAATGTGTTCGTCTCAATAATATCAGCGCCAGAGCGCAGGAATTGTAGATGGATGTTTTGAATAATATCGGGTTGAGTTAAGCTTAAAAGGTCATTATTTCCCTTTAAATCACAATCATGCTGGACAAAGTCGGTCCCTCTGAAATCCTGTTCGGACAAATCGTGTGCTTGAATCATAGTACCCATAGCTCCATCAAGCATGAGTACTTTCTTTTGCAAAAGCGATTGTAGAACGGTGCTATGAGCCATGGTTACTTACTGGTATTAAACATATTCATTTTAGCATAAATGTTGAAGTGTGAGCTATCAGGTCGCTCTGCTTTTATACACTTAGTTTGCCTAACTTGAGGAGGTATCCTCTTTGTAAATGCTTATATAAACCTAAGAGGCACAGCAAAAATATTAGATGTACAGGCCACAATCCAAAGATTATGTGTACATCATTGCTTTTTAATAAAGATCTCGCTATACCGAGACAGTTTTGATACATAAAGAATACGCTCAGACCGATGATTAAGCTTAAATACCATTTGTCGCCTTGCAGTCGCATGGCGATCATTAAAGCTAGCATCGGGGTGAGCAAAGTACTTATAACTGGTGCAAGTCGCCAATGAAGTTCAGTAGTGTAAAAGTGATTGCCTTTTAAAAGATCAAGTGTGGGAACAAAACTAGCGTAAGACGCATAAGTTTTTTTCTCTTTATCTTTTATCCGACTTTTATGACTGGAAAAATCTGTCATCACATAATTGAGGGTACCTGGTTTCCCAGAATAACTTGTCCCGTTCTCGAACACGACAGTTTTTCGCCCTTCTGCATCTGTAGAGATGTATGCTCGATTCGCAGACATTATGGCATCGTCGGAGCTTTTATCGTTATGCACATAAGTATTTTTTAAATACGTCGCATCCTCTGATTCTGACTGAGCATAGAAAATTTTTGCACCTCCAGATAATCGCGTAAAATTCTTTGCTTTTATACCTGCTATGCTAGCGTTGTTTTTGCCATCTTCTTTTAACTGAATGAGGTTAAGTTCAGCTTGTGGTGATAAGGTGAACGTGATTAAAGCTACTACAATTGATGCCCCGGTTGACGCTACCATTAGTCTTCTTATCATACTCGCCGAGCTTATACCTGCTGCCCTCATGCAGACCCACTCGGAATTTTGTTGAAGTCGAGTCATGGCGGTGAAGGTGCCCAAGAAAAGTGAGATGGGAATTAGATCTTTAAGCGAGACAAGCATTTTGATCATTACTATCTTTGTTACGTACTCCGGCGCCACCTTTCCGCTGGCCGCATCTCCTAGATAGTTTGCGAAACGCATAGTTAATAATAGTACTATCAGTCCAATTAATGTTAGAAGGCTAACCTTTAATGCTTCTTTTAAGAAATGGTTGTAAAGTATCATAGGTTGAGGTTTTCCCTCAGCTAGTGTGCGTTCTTCAGGCTTGCTTAGGGCTTGGAATTCGTGTCCCAAATTTTGAAAGACTGTTTACTACTGTTCTACTCGATGTGACTGGTTGATTCAAAGCGTTTACAATTAGAAAATTAATGTACTACTATTTTTGTTAATTAGAAAGCGCTGATTAGCGCAAACAGAGAATCTCTAATATGGGCAATAGGCTGTCGAAACTTTACACAAAGACCGG
>Ga0222715_10001250_pt1 | contig 24604 bp, 18 predicted proteins | sample C33_9DmetaG_FD_165056 | JGI IMG/M metagenome (GOLD analysis project Ga0222715, IMG submission 165056) | Estuarine water microbial communities from San Francisco Bay, California, United States - C33_9D | ecosystem: Environmental > Aquatic > Marine > Unclassified | place: USA: California...
AATGGAATTGCTACATCAATCGGACACAGTCCTATCAGCGGTCTTATTGACCCCGTAGCAGGAAGTAAAAACAGTATTGCAGAGGCGCTTACGAACATCGTTTTCGCTCCTCTTGAGAATGGACTTAAATCGGTTTCCCTGTCTGCAAACTGGATGTGGCCCTGTAATAACCAAGGTGAAAACGCAAGACTCTACAAAGCTGTAGAGGCGGCATCTGACTTTGCGGTTGCTCTAGGGATTAATATCCCTACGGGTAAAGATTCGCTATCCATGAAGCAGAAGTATGCCGGACAGGAAGTCTTATCACCAGGTACCGTAATTATTTCGGCTGCAGGTCATTGCAATGACTTTTCAAAAGCCGTAGAACCAGTTTTTAAACCAGGAAAAGGAAAGTTATTCTACATTAACCTCTCTGCAGACTCATTTAAACTCGGTGGATCCTCATTTGCACAAACACAAAATAAAATTGGAAACACCGCACCTAACATATTAAATGATCAGGCTTTTAAAGAAACTTTTGATTGGATACAAAATCAAATTAAAGCCGGAAATATCGCAGCAGGTCACGACGTTTCATCAGGTGGTTTAATCACTACCCTAATTGAAGGATGTTTTGCTGAAACAACATTAGGAGCTGAGGTTGATTTAACAACTTTAAGTGATCAGTCTCTAATTGAAGTGTTATTTTCTGAAAATTCAGGGGTTATTTTACAAGGAACCAATGAAGGATTTGACATAATTGCTAATGACTGCCCACTACCCTGTGTAGAAATAGGATCAGTAACCACTGAGCCTCGTGTGAAGATTAACTACCACCACGTAGAAATAGGTTTAGAAATTGAACGACTGCGATCGGTTTGGTTCGAGACCTCTTATTTATTTGATAAACATCAAACGGCTAACAGTCTAGCCGAGGTTCGTTACCACAACTTAGGAAAACAGCCTTTGCAATACGTATTCCCTGAAAACTACCAGCGGGATGCCTTCATTATAGAAGGTAAGCGCCCTATCGCAGCTATTTTAAGAGAGAAAGGAAGTAATTCGGAGCGCGAAATGGCAAATGCCCTTTACCTAGCTGGTTTCGAAGTCCGCGATGTTCATATGACCGATCTGATGAGTGGACGAGAAACACTCGAGGATGTTCAATTCTTAGGCGCCGTCGGAGGATTTTCAAATTCAGATGTACTTGGTTCGGCAAAAGGTTGGGCAGGTGCTATCAAATACAATGAAAAGGCGAAAAAGGCGATCGACAACTTCTTTGCCAGAAAAGACACCCTCTCTGTAGGAATTTGTAATGGGTGCCAATTATTCATGGAGCTTGAACTCCTATATCCAGAGCACAAAACACACGGCAAAATGGTGCATAACGACTCTCACAAGCACGAGAGTAATTTTACCTCAGTTACTGTAGAACCCAATCACTCGGTAATGCTTTCTTCACTCGCAGGAAGCACTCTTGGAGTATGGATTTCTCATGGCGAAGGAAAGTTCTCTCTTCCTGAAGCGAAAGAAAATTATCATATCGTCGGTACTTATGGGTACGATAGTTATCCGGCCAATCCGAATGGAAGCGATTATAACGTTGCTATGCTATGTGACCCATCAGGACGTCATTTAGCAACGATGCCACACATCGAGCGTTCTCTATTCTCATGGAATTGGGCGCGGTATCCAGAAAGCGATGATCACTTCAGCCCATGGATCGAGGCATTTATCAATGCTCATAAATGGATTTTAAATTGTTAGGAATATCCCGTATTTTGGAGGTCTTAACAATTTACTAACATGAAGAAGGTAACACGACTCTTTGATTTCGCGTATTATCAATTAGAAAACCATCCACTAGAAAAACTATTCTCTACCAAAAAGAATGGTGAATGGAAGAGTATCAGCTCTCAAGAATTCATAGATACTGCTAATGCTATCAGTCGCGCACTCATCGAGATGGGTGTGAAAGCCAATGATAAAATTGGACTGATCTCGATGACTAATCGTACCGAATGGTGTTTAATGGATCTTGCAGTACTTCAAATTGGAGCCCAAACGGTACCTATCTACCCTACTATTTCTGAAACAGACTACGCATACATCTTAAACCATAGTGAAGCCAGCTACTGCTTCGTTTCTTGTGAAGAAGTGTATCACAAGTTAGCATCTGTAAAGGATCAGGTAAAAGGGCTTAAGGAGATTTTTAGCTTCGACCAAATTAAAGGTTGTAAAAACTTCGAAGAGCTTCCAAAACTAGGTGCTTCACTCAATAATCAAGAAGAAGTTGAAAAACGAAAAGAAGCGGTACAGCCCGAGCAATTAGCCACGCTTATTTATACCTCTGGTACTACCGGAAAACCAAAAGGAGTAATGCTTTCTCATCACAACATTGTGAGTAATGTATTATCGGCTCGATCTCGAGTACCCTTCGATAAGGGAGCTATAGCGCTTAGCTTTTTGCCTTTATGTCACATTTTTGAGAGGGTAATTATTTATATCTACCAATACTGCGGGGTTACCGTTTACTTCGGTGAAGGACTAGACAAAATCAGTGATAACATTAAAGAAGTTAAACCTTCGGTGATGACCGTGGTACCTAGACTACTCGAAAAGGTTTACGATAAAATCGTCGGAAAAGGAAAGGAATTAACCGGAATTAAAAAATCACTATTCTTTTGGGCATTAGAGTTAGGGTTAAAATTTGAACCCTACCATCGTTCTGCCCTTTACAATTTCAAATTAAAAATTGCCCGAAAATTGATCTTTTCTAAGTGGCAAGAAGCCCTTGGGGGCAACTTAGAACTTATGGTCTCAGGTAGTGCCGCCTTACAGTCTCGATTGACCAGAGTTTTTGGTGCTGCAGGTATTCCTGTTATGGAGGGTTATGGTCTTACTGAAACCTCACCTGTAATTACCGTAAACGATCAGCGCAATGGGAATTGGCGCATAGGCACTGTAGGTAGACAAATCGATGGTATTGAAGTGAAAATTGCAGAAGATGGTGAAATCCTTTGTAAAGGACCCAATGTAATGATGGGTTATTACAAAGACGAGGAAAAGACGAATGAAGTCATTAAAGACGACTTCTTCCACACAGGGGATATTGGAGAATTTGATAGCGATGGGTTTTTACGCATCACTGATCGTAAAAAGGAAATGTTCAAGACCTCTGGCGGTAAATACGTTGCTCCACAACTTTTAGAAAACAGATGTAAGCAATCACTATTTATCGAACAGATCATGGTGGTAGGTGAAGGCGAAAAAATGCCAGCAGCACTTATTCAAATGAATTTTGATTTTATCAAAGATTGGGCCGATAAAAAAGGAGTTAAATTGGAGGCAGATCGTTCAGCATGGGGAACCAATCCTAAAGTGATCGAACGTATTAGCAAAGAAATTGATGAAGCCAATGAAGGTTTTGCAAAGTGGGAAAAGATCAAGCAATTCAGACTGACTCCAGACGAGTGGAGTATCGAAGGAGGACACCTCACACCTACAATGAAACTTCGAAGAAAAGAGGTCAAAGCCAAATACCTAGACCTTTACGAATCGATTTACAGGGAATCGTAAAGTACTGAATACAATAGATTTATAAGACCTGCTAGTGTTAGCAGGTCTTTTTTATTTCTTATCAATTTATTATGCATGCATAATAAATTGACGTATCTTAGAGCTAATGAGCACAAAAAAACCTCTTATCGATCATTCGCTTCGAGCCACTTGGCAGGCCGTATCAAAAATGTATAGCGAAGTTGCTAGGCAATACGGTATCACTATGGCTCTTGGACTGACCTTACTGAATATCGATCCTAAAAATGGAACGGCCTCTACGGCACTCGGTCCTATCATGGGAATGGAACCCACTTCTTTATCTCGTTTGATTAACTCCTTAGAAGACCTGCACCTGGTTGAGCGTAAGCCTAATCCACACGATGGTCGTGGTGTTATCGTACACCTAACTTCAGATGGATTAATCAAAAGGGATTTTATTAAAAAACACGTTTATACCTTCAATGAAGCCGTAGCTAATAAAGTCTCTCAAAAAGATCTAATAGGATTTTACAACACTATTGAAGCTATAAATTCGACCAGTTCAGAACAACTTTTTGACTTTCAACAAACCTCTAATACAATCCTATGAAAAGGAATATAGAAAAAGTAGCCGTCCTAGGCTCAGGAATAATGGGTAGTGGAATCGCTGCTCATCTTGCGGGTATTGGCCTTCAAGTTCTCTTATTAGACATTAGCCCTAAAGAACTTAATGAAGACGAGAGGTCTAAAGGGTTGAGCCTTGACCATCCGAGTGTGCAAAAGAGAATTGTTAATGACTCTTTAAGTAAATCATTAAAGTCTAAGCCCTCTCCGATTTACAACGCTTCATTCGCTAACCGAATTAAAACGGGAACCTTCGAAAATGATTTGCATCAAATTGCAGAAGTCGATTGGATCATTGAAGTAGTGGTAGAAAGACTTGATATCAAGAAACAGGTTTTTGAATCCGTTGAAAAACACTGGAAGCCAGGAACGCTTATTAGTTCAAATACATCGGGAATTCCAATACACCTTATGGCTGAAGGAAGGAGTGAAGATTTTCAGCAACACTTTTTAGGCACTCACTTCTTTAATCCTGCTAGATATCTTCGCTTATTAGAGCTTATTCCAGGACCAAAGACCAACCAGGAAACGATTCGTTTTTTCGAACATTTCGGAAGAAAGTTTCTAGGAAAGTCTGTTGTGGTTGCTAAAGATACTCCCGCATTTATAGGAAACCGGATCGGAATCTTTAGTATTCAAAGTCTTTTTCACCGTGTAAAAGACCTTGAAATGACCATAGAAGAGGTAGATAAACTTACAGGTCCTGTTATTGGAAGGCCAAAATCTGCCACATTTAGAACCGTTGATGTGGTTGGTTTAGACACCTTAGTTCATGTAGCTAATGGAATTAAAGAGCATTGTACCTCTGACGAGAGACACGAATTATTCAGCTTACCCGATTTTATCGAATCGATGATGGAAGCTAACCGTCTCGGATCAAAAACAGGAGAAGGTTTCTACAAAAAAATCAAGAAAGACGGTAAATCTGAAATCTTAAGTTTAGAACTAACCACCGGTGAATACCGCGAAGCTAAAAAAGCAAAATTCGCCACACTTGAGAAAACCAAAAGCGTAAGTAATGTTGCTGACAGGTTCCCTATACTCGTTGGTGGTTCGGATAAAGCTGGAGAATTCTATCGTTTGGTATTTGCCGATCTCTTCGCTTATGTATCTCATCGTATGGGAGAAATTACCGATGCAATCTACAAGATTGACGACGCCATGAAGGCAGGATTCGGATGGGAACATGGCCCATTCGAAATATGGGACGCTGTAGGATTACAAAAGGGTATTGAGCTAGTTAAGAAACAAAATCTTCAACTTCCTAATTGGATTGAAGAACTAGCAGCCAGTCAGTCCTCGTTTTATAAGGTAGTAGAAGGAAAAACCCATTACTACGATACTGAATCAAAAAGTTATCAAAACATTCCGGGTCGAGAAGGTTTTATCTTACTAGACAATCTTAGAGAAAAGCAAACCGTATACACAAACAAAGACTTTAGCCTGATCGATCTTGGAGAGGGCATTGTATGTGCTGAGTTTCACTCTAAAATGAATACGATTGGGGCCGATGTATTAACCGGGCTCAATAAAGCTATCGATATTGCCGAGGAGCGTTTTGATGGTCTAGTGGTAGGTAATCAAGGAGCTAATTTTTCAGTAGGTGCAAACCTTGGGATGATCTTCTTGCTGGCCGTCGAACAGGAGTACGAAGAACTTAATGCCGCAATTGCTTACTTCCAAAACACCATGATGCGCATGCGATATAGCAGTATACCCGTTATTTCTGCACCACACGGTATGTGCCTAGGTGGAGGATGCGAACTCAGCCTGCACGCCGACAAAGTGGTTGCTTCAGCAGAAACCTATATCGGTCTTGTCGAATTCGGCGTAGGAGTTATCCCCGGCGGTGGAGGAACCAAAGAAATGACCTTAAGAGCCTCTGATGATTTCAAGAAAAATGATGTCGAATTAAATATTCTTCGCGAACACTTCTTGACCATCGCAATGGCTAAAGTTTCTACATCGGGGCACGAGGCGTATGATCTTGGGCTTTTTGAAAAGTCAAAGGACGTGATTGTCACCAATAGAGATGAACAATTATCGATTGCAAAATCCTATGCAAGAGTCTTAGCCGATGCCGGATATGTTAAACCAATTGAAAGAACAGATATCAAGGTACTAGGTAAACAAGCTTTAGGAATGTTTATGGTAGGTACAGATTCAATGAAAGCTGGTAACTACATCTCAGAATACGATCTTCTCATGGCCGATAAATTAGCTTACGTCATGTCTGGAGGAGACCTTTCAGCGGCGACAACTGTGAGTGAACGCTATTTATTAGATATCGAAAGAGAGGCGTTTTTATCACTCTGCGGTCAGAGAAAAACGCTAGAGAGAATTCAACATATGCTAACTACGGGTAAACCCTTAAGAAATTAAACATCATGCAAACAGCTTATATCGTTAAGGCCTACCGCACTGCCGTAGGTAAAGCACCAAAAGGAGTTTTTAGATTTAAACGACCCGATGAATTAGCCGGCGAAACCATTGATTATTTATTAAATCAAGTACCTCAATTAGATCGAACAAGAATCGACGATGTAATCGTCGGTAATGCCATGCCCGAGGCTGAGCAAGGATTAAATGTAGCAAGACTCATCTCACTTATGGGGATTAAAAATGAGGACGTGCCCGGGGTAACGGTCAATCGTTATTGTGCCTCTGGTCTCGAAACCATCGCAATGGCTTCAGCAAAGATTCAAACCGGTGCTGCAGATTGTATCATCGCTGGTGGAACCGAAAGCATGAGCTTTATTCCGATGGGTGGATATAAGCCTGTACCCGACTACCAGCTAGCTAAAGAAGGTAAGGCCGATTATTATTGGAATATGGGGCTAACTGCAGAGGAGGTTGCTAAAGAATTCAACGTAAGCCGAGAAGATCAAGACGCCTTTGCCTATGAATCTCATCAAAAAGCCCTTAAAGCACTCGAGGAAAACCGGTTTAAAGATCAAATCGTACCTGTAACGGTTGAGGAAATCTATCTAGATAAAAACGAAAAACGCGCCAGTCGATCTTTTGTGGTAGCTACTGATGAAGGTCCACGCGCCGACACTAGTAAAGAAAAACTGGCAAAACTTCGACCAGTTTTTGCCGATGGAGGTTCTGTAACTGCAGGTAACGCCTCTCAAATGAGTGATGGTGCCGCTTTCGTTTTGATTATGAGCGAAACAATGGTAAAAGAATTAGGCTTAGAACCGATCGCTAGATTGGCAGGTTATGCGGCAACAGGAGTTCCGCCAAGAATCATGGGTATTGGTCCCGTTAAAGCCGTTCCAAAAGCTCTAAAAATTGCAGGAATCGATCAAAATCAATTAGAACTTATCGAATTAAATGAGGCATTTGCTTCTCAATCTCTTGCAGTAATCAGAGAATTAGATTTAGATCCAAACCGAGTTAACGTTAACGGAGGAGCGATTGCACTGGGGCACCCACTAGGCTGTACTGGTGCTAAACTATCAGTTCAACTGTTTGATGAAATGAGAAAAAGAAACTTAAATAATAAATACGGTGTAGTCACCATGTGTGTAGGAACAGGACAAGGTGCCGCCGGAATATTTGAATTTATCGCTTAAATCGATTAGCTATGGAAACAACTACAGACACGATTCTTAGAGGAGGACAATTCATAGTCAAAACTCCGACTCCCTCTTCAATCTTCTCTATCGAAGATTTATCTGAAGAACAACGTATGATGCGTGAAAGCACCATGGAATTTGCTGAGCGTGAACTTTGGGCGAACTGGGAACGCTTTGAAAAGAAAGACTATGAATTCACCAAAGTTTGTATGCAAAAGGCAGGCGAGTTGGGTCTTTTAAGTATTGCGGTACCTGAATCGTATGGTGGTATGGGAATGGGTTTTGTATCTACTATGCTCGTGTGTGATTACATCTCTGGAGTCTCGGGATCTTTTAGTACGGCCTTTGGAGCACATACCGGTATTGGTACGATGCCAATAACCCTATATGGTAATGAAGAACAAAAACAGAAATACGTTCCCAAACTAGCCTCTGGTGAATGGTTTGGAGCTTACTGCCTTACAGAGCCTGGTGCCGGGTCTGATGCTAATTCAGGAAAGACCAAGGCTGTTCTCTCCGAAGATTGTTCTCACTATCTCATAACAGGTCAAAAAATGTGGATTTCAAACGCAGGTTTTGCTAATCTATTCATTGTGTTCGCCCGAATAGAAGACGACAAGAATATCACAGGTTTTATTGTCGAAAATGACCCTTCAAATGGCATTAGTTATGGCGAAGAAGAACACAAACTAGGTATTCATTCTTCCTCTACCCGACAAGTGTTTTTTAATGAGACCAAAGTTCCTGTAGAAAATATGCTTTCAGAACGTGGTAATGGATTTAAAATTGCCATGAATGCGCTGAATGTAGGACGCATCAAATTAGCAGCCGCTTGCCTAGATGCTCAGCGAAGAGTAATTAGAGAGGCAGTTAAATACGCTAAGGAACGTGTTCAATTTGGTACTCCTATCGCCGACTTCGGAGCCATTAAAGAGAAACTAGCAGTGATGGCTACTAATTGTTACGCCGATGAATCTGCTGCCTACCGAGCAGCAAAAGACATCGAAAACAGCATTGCCAATCGTTTAGCAAAAGGCTCGTCGCATCAGGAAGCAGAGCTTAAAGGGGTTGAAGAATTCGCGATTGAATGTTCTATTTTAAAAGTTATCGTTTCTGAGCATATCCAAAGCTGCTCTGACGAAGGTATACAGATTTTTGGTGGTATGGGTTTTAGTGCAGACGCTCCAATGGAATCGGCTTGGAGAGACGCTCGAATCTCGAGAATTTATGAAGGGACCAATGAGATCAACCGTATGCTCTCTGTTGGAATGCTGATTAAAAAAGCCATGAAAGGACATGTAGACTTACTAGGGCCCGCATATGCGGTTAAAGAAGAACTGATGGGGATACCCAGCTTTGAAGTTCCCGATTTCAGCAAACCTCTAAGCCAAGAAGTTGACCTCATTCAACGCCTTAAAAAAGTGTTCTTAATGGTGGCAGGAGCCGCGGTTGAGAAATATGGAACCGAATTAGAGTCTAATCAAATGCTTCTGCTATGTGCCGCAGACATCCTTATTGAAATTTATCAAAGTGAATCAGTTGTATATCGTACGCTCAAGAATATCGAACGTTATGGAGTAGAAAGTCAAAAGGTTCAGATTGCTATGTCACAGCTATATGTATTTAATGCCACAGAACACATCGAACGCAGAGCAAAAGAGGGGATTGCGTCGATTTCTGAAGGAGACGAACAACGTGGTATGCTGATGGGATTAAAACGTTTTACCAAGTATCAAAACTTACCTAATATTGTAGGAATAAAGGAACTTATCGCAGAGTCGGTTAAAAACACCGACGGATACGTATTTGATACACAAAACCATGAGCACTGATTCTTTCGATTTCGAAAAATTATATTCAGCAGAAGGGTTTCATGAAAATGGAGCCCTTTTACTTTCTGAACTAACATCATACTTGCAACAAGCAAAAGAATCGACAACACCAGCCTTATCTTATGTGGAGCCTGATGAAATGCTCCGTTACTGGCAATCTTGGGGTGTTGAATCTGGGCATCTAAGTGAATCAGAAAAAATCAGGAAATTCTGCCTAGACCTGCTCACCTACACCAACCATCTTCAAAACCCTAAGTATGTTGGTCATCAAGTAAGTGCACCACTCCCTATCACTAGTTTAATGATGCTAATCGGTGGAACCTCAAATAACGGAAGCGCAGTTTATGAAATGGGGATGGCTCCTACTGCTATGGAACGAATCGTAACCGACCTACTTTGCTCAAAATTCGGATGGGACGATCATTCTCGCGGATTTTTAACCTCAGGGGGTACCCTTGCCAACCTAACTGCCCTACTTGCTGCAAGAAAGTTTAAAGCCTCTGAAGATGTTTGGAATCAGGGAATGCAGAAACCACTGGCTATTCTGGTTTCATCACAGGCCCACTACTGCGTAGATCGAGCAGCGAGAATTATGGGATTAGGTACTGATGGGATTATTTCAATTGAAGTAGATGAAAACTTCTGCACGAAAGAGGGAGCTATCGAAGCAGCCTACCAATCTGCCTTAGCAAAGGGCCGAGAGGTTATTGCAATAGTGGGAAGTGCACCCTCAACCTCTACCGGTAATTATGACGACCTCGAAGCGCTTGGAAAATTTGCCAACAATAAAGGTCTATGGTTTCATATCGACGCAGCACATGGAGGACCTGCGATTTTCTCTAAGAAATACAAACACCTTCTGAAAGGGTCTGAAAGGGCAGATAGTATCATTGTAGACGGCCATAAAATGATGCTCATGCCCGCGCTCTCGACGGCTGTTTTGTTTAAAAACAAAAATCACGCCTATGAGAATTTCAACCAAAGGGCAGCTTATTTGCTTGAAGACTCTGTAGAAGAAGATTGGTATAATGGGGCAAAGAAGACTTTTGAGTGCACTAAAACCATGATGGTCTTACCCTGGTTTCTATTACTAAACCTATACGGTGAGTCGCTGTTTGAAACCTATATCGATAGACAGTACGATCTCGCTAGAGCCTTTGCTGAAGCCATTAATCATTCAGAAGACTTTGAAACAGCCGCACGGGTCGACTCCAATATCGTTTGTTTTAGATACCGATTTAATGAAGAGATAGATAAGCAAAACCAACAACTGAGAAATTACCTATTAAAAAATAGCGATTACTATTTAGTACAAACACGATTAAATGGTTCTCATTATCTTAGGGTGAGTTTAATGAATCCGTTAACTGAATTAGATCATCTCCACCAATTGCTAAATGAAATAAGACAGGTGGTCAAAACCCAAAGACATTTATCAAATTAATCCTTATGAAAAAGTTCCTCTTTACTCTTTTAAGCTTAGCGACTCTTACCCTTAGCGCTCAAACCGATAAACGATTATACGATATAAGTGAAGCAATTTCTGCAGAACGGATACAATCAGATATTAAAACCTTAACTGAATTTGGAACGAGACATACACTCAGTGATACGGTTTCAAAAAAACGAGGTATTGGAGCAGCCCGTAGATGGATCAAAGCAGAATTTGAACAAATCTCTAAAGACTGTGGAGACTGCTTAGAGGTCTTTTATCAAAAAACTCTGGTCGAGAAAGGAACCAACGAGCGAATTATACATGACGTAGAAGTGGTTAATGTGGTCGCTATCAAACGAGGAACAAAATATCCCAATAGATACATTTTAATGAGCGGTGATATTGATTCTAGGGTAAGCGATCCGACAGATTTTACCTCAGATAGTCCCGGAGCCAATGACAATGCAAGTGGAATGGCTGGTACGATTGAAGCCGCTCGAGTATTATCGAAATACGATTTTGAACAGAGTGTCGTTTTTGTAGGGCTTTCGGGTGAGGAACAAGGTCTTTTCGGAGGTAAGGGATTAGCCGAATATGCAAAGGCCGAGGGATGGGATATCATAGGCATACTCAATAATGACATGATTGGAAACATTAAAGGGGTTGACGGCTACATCAGTAATAAAGATTTTAGAATCTTTTCAGAGCCGGTGCCTGTAACCGAAAGTGAGCGTAACCGACGAGCAAGAAGATTCTATGGTGGTGAAGTCGATGGCCACTCAAGACAGCTTGCGCGATACGTACACCGACTTACTAGTACTTATATCACCGATTTAAATCCTATGATGATCTATCGCTTAGATCGATTTGGTCGAGGAGGTCACCACCGACCTTTCAACGATGCCGGATTTGCGGGAATTCGCATCATGGAGGCTCATGAAAATTACACTCAACAACACCAAGATCTTCGAACTGAAAATGGAATCAAATACGGTGACACTTTCGAGCATGTTGATTTCGATTATGCAGCAAAACTGACAGCTGTGAATGCAATATCATTAGCTAGCCTAGGCTGGGCAGTGCCGGAGCCAGAAAGAGTGGCTATCGGAGGTATTGTAGAAGCCAGTGCCAAGTTACAATGGTCTGAAGTGGAAGGTGCAGACCATTACAAAATATACTGGAGAGATACCACCTCACCTCAATGGCAACATAGTCGTGTCGTAAAAGATGCCACTGAGCTTACGCTATCTGGGGTGGTTATCGATAACTTCTTTTTTGGAGTATCAGCCGTGAGTAAATCAGGACATGAAAGCCTTGTCGTATTTCCAAATGCGATCGCTCGATGAAAAGGTGGCTTCTTCTAAGCCTGCTTATCAGTTATGCAGCTAACGCTCAAGTGTCGCAAAGAGACCTTTTGTTAGGAAAGCGTTCTGACGAAAGGCTGTGGTGGAATCTACAGCGATATGAACTAGAAGTAAGTATTCATCCCGAGTCAAAGGCAATTGAAGGATCGAATAAAATATTCTTTGAAGTACGAAAGCCTAATCAAACCATACTTCAAATCGATCTTCAATCTCCGATGGTCCTCGATTCAGTAATTGATGCTAATGGGATTAAACGAGGTTTCACAAAAAACGACTTGGCCCACTACGTTACTCTTGATTCAGGATTAAAAGTGGATGAGCAAACGTCTATCACTGCTTACTTCAGTGGTATTCCTAAAGAAGCCGAAAATGCACCCTGGGATGGAGGTGTCGTTTGGACCGAAGATTCGAACGGAGATCCTTTCATAGCAACCGCTAATCAAGGAATTGGTTCGAGTATATGGTGGCCAAACAAGGATCATTCCTATGACGAACCCGAAAATGGAGCACAAATTACCCTAATCGTACCTGAGGGCCTAACCGCAGTAAGTAATGGTAGATTAACCGCTCAAAAGGTTGATAATGCCAAAAGTTACTGGACCTGGGAAGTTAAAAGCCCTATTAACAACTATGCAATCAGTTTTAATGTAGCGAATTATGTTTCATTTGGTGAAACCTACCAGGGCGAGAATGGTGCTTTAGATCTTACTTACTACGTCTTACCCGAAAATCTAAAAGCGGCTAAAAAACAATTTCAACAGGCACCGAAAATGCTCGAGGCCTTCGAGTATTGGATGGGCCCCTACCCTTTTTACCAAGATAGCTTTAAACTCGTCGAGGCCCCATACCTTGGAATGGAGCATCAATCGGCAGTAACCTATGGTAATGGCTATGAAAATGGCTACAGAGGAACCGATCTATCTGGCACGGGTCACGGCTTAACCTTTGACTTTATAATTATTCATGAGGCAGGCCACGAATGGTTTGCTAATAGTATTACTGCAGACGATAAGGCAGATTTATGGATACAAGAAGGGTTTACCGCATACAGCGAATCTCTTTATTTAGATTACCATGAATCCAAAAAGTCCGGTCTGGAATACGTCATCGGCACCCGAAAGCGTATTCAAAATAAACAACCCATGGTAGGCCCTAAAGGAGTTAATTATGATGCTCCCGGAGACATTTACTACAAGGGCGCAAACATTCTAAATATGCTTCGAACCATGGTAGATGACGACACCCAATGGAGAAGCCTTTTAAGATCAATATCTAAATATTTCTATCATCAGGTTATTAGCAGCAGTACGCTCGAACAATATATTGCTGGGGAGCTCGATCTTACTTTGGAACCTTTCTTTGATCAATACTTGAGAACGGCGCACCTACCTAAGTTAGTATTTCAACGAGCGGGTAACCGACTTCGATTCAGATTTGAAGAGTGCATCGAGAATTTCCAAATGCCTGTGAAAATTTATTTGAATGGTGGTACAAAATGGATTACCCCTACCACAGAGTGGCAGTCGATTCGATATACTGCGGCAGAAAATCCGATTGTAGATGAAAACTTCCTGCTTCGATTGTAACAGAAATCTTTAAATTAGAAACTAAATTCAACTTCTATGAAAACCTTTTTAAGCTTCGTTTTCTCTTTGTTTGTGAGTGTATTAGCCGCTCAAGAGTTCACCATGGAACTCGCAAAGGATCTTAAACCAAGAAATATTGGTCCCGGGGGTATGAGCGGTAGAGTTACTGCCATCGATGCCATCCATGACAACCCAGACGTAATCTATGCAGGTACCGCTTCAGGAGGATTGTGGAAATCAACTTCAGGGGGTATCAAATGGGAACCTATTTTTGATAATGAAAAAACCGCTTCTGTCGGTGCTGTTGCGATTGTTCAAAGCAATCCTGATGTGATATGGGTAGGTACTGGAGAAGGAAACCCTCGAAATAGTTTAAATGGCGGATACGGAGTTTACAAATCTATTGACGGAGGTAAAAGTTGGAAGTCTATGGGGCTTGAAGCTACTAGACACATTCATCGAATCCTTATAGACCCTACCAACCCTGAAGTCGTTTATGTTGGTGCCATCGGATCTCCTTGGGGAGAACACAAAGAAAGAGGGGTTTATAAGACCACTGATGGAGGAAAAACCTGGAGTCACATCTTAAACGGAAATCTTAAAACAGGAATCGGTGATTTAGTGATGGATCCAAAAAATCCTAACAAACTTATCGCTGCAATGTGGGAGCACAAGAGAGACCCATGGTTCTTTAAATCTGGGGGGGCTGGAAGTGGACTCTTCATTACTTATGATGGCGGTGAGAACTGGAAAAAACTAGGTGTTGAAAATGGTTTACCCGACTCAGAATTAGGAAGAATGGGATTAGCAATAGCACCATCAAATACCAATCGTGTATACGCACTGATAGAAGCGAAAAAGAATGCCTTGTATGTTTCTGATGATGGCGGAGAACATTTTAAGATGATCAATGACAAAGAAGAGATTGGTAACCGTCCTTTCTATTACTCAGACATCAGAGTAGATTCAGCCAATGAGAATCGACTATACTCTGTTTTTACTTACGTAAACGTTTCTGACGATGGCGGTAAAAGTTTTAAAGAGTTGATGCCGGCTTATGGCGTTTCTAATGGGGTCCATCCTGACCATCATGCGCTTTATGTTCATCCGACCAATCCAAACTTTTTAATTAACGGAAATGACGGAGGTTTAAACATCAGTCGTGATCGCGGAAAAACCTGGCAGTTTGCAGAAAACATTCCAGTAGCTCAATTCTATCACATTGCAGTCGATAATGAATTCCCTTACAATGTTTACGGAGGTATGCAAGATAACGGCTCATGGAGAGGTCCGGCTTACGTTTGGAAGGCCCAAGGTATTCGCAATAGCTATTGGCAAGAAATTTCGTTTGGAGATGGATTTGACGTAGTTCCTGATCCCGATGATTCGCGTTATGGTTATTCTATGAGTCAACAAGGTAACGTAGTACGTTACGACTACCTCACTGGAGATAATTATGGGGTACGCCCTACTCCTCCCGATGAGGATACCGAACTCAGGTTCAACTGGAATGCGGCTATCGGGCAAGATCCATTCGACAACAGTACGGTTTATTTCGGAAGTCAATTTGTTCACAAAAGCAGTGACAAGGGACTCACTTGGGAAGTGATATCACCAGATTTAACGACGAATGATCCTGAAAAGCAAAAGCAAAGTGAGAGTGGCGGATTAACTATGGATGCGACCGGAGCAGAAAACCATTGTACCATACTAGTAATCGAACCTTCTAAGGTTCAAAAGGACCTTTTATGGGTTGGTACCGATGACGGTAGAGTTCATTACACCATTGATGGTGGACAAAACTGGGCTGAGGTTACTAAAAATCTAAAGAATCTACCTAAAGGCAGTTGGGTAGCGCAAATAAAGGCTTCTGAAACGAATCCTGGAGAGGCGCTTCTAGTTGCTAACGACTATAGAAGATTCAATTATACTCCATACGCTTATCGAACTACCAATTTCGGTAAAAGCTGGGAGCGTATCGTAGATGAGAATGACGTAGAGAGCTACGCCTTATCCATCATCCAGGATCCTGAATCTCCGAACCTATATTTTTTAGGAACCGATGACGGTCTTTACATTTCATTGGATCACGCAGAAAGCTGGGAAAAATTCACCAATGGATTCCCAACAGTTTCAACAAAGGATTTAGTGATTCATCCGAGAGAAAAAGATCTAGTTATCGGTACTTTCGGTAGAGCAGCTTGGGTGCTTGACGATATTCGTCCCTTACAAGCGCTGGCAAAAGATTCAGGAATCTTAGCTAAAGAAATTCAAGTTTTCGATGCCCCAACAGCTTACCACGCTGCTTACCAACAACCTACTGGTTCTCGTTTTGGGGCAGATGCCATGTATCATGGCGAAAACCGCGAATCAGGGGCACTTATCACTGTCTATGTGAAAGAAGGATCGAAAGAAATGGAGAAAAAAGACAGCATTACCCTTAACATTAAACGCGACAGTGAGGTAGTAAGAACACTTAAATACCCTCGACCAGAGAAGTCAGGATTCACAAAATTACGTTGGGGAATTGACGAAAAAGGTGTTGACAGACCATCTAGAATCGTTAGAAAATCTCGTAGGGAGTCTTCTGGAAGGCCTGCTTTACCAGGCACTTACGAAATCGAGGTTAGCCTTGGAGAAACCACCTCTAATGCTGCCGTTGAGGTGGAACTCGACCCAAGACTTTCGCATACTTTAGAAGACTTTATGTCAAGCTACACGGCTCAAGGAACCTTAGAACAAATGACTTCAAATCTTGCTGAGTCAACCGAGAAGTTAGCCAAGGCTAAAAAAGAACTTGACGCAATGAAAGCTGCTCTAAAAGATTTAGAATTGGAGAATAAGAAGGAACTAAGTGATAAGGTTAAAAATAATCTTAAGACGATCGAAAGCTTTCAAAACTCTATTTTCGGCACCATAGATAAGCGTCAAGGAATTACTCGTAATCCCGAGATGACGGTGATGAATCGAATTAGCAACGCCTCACGTTATGTTAGAACTAGAGTAAGTGGTGTTACAGATACTGAAAGGCAATTGATACAATTCGCTGAGAAGTCAGTTAACGAAGCTACTGACTCGATTGATAATTATCTAGCTACTGAATATGCAGAGCTACTTCGATTGACAAGCGATATAAGTAGTCCTCTACTCAAAGCTGTTGAATAATTAAAATGCCCCTTTACGGGGCATTAACTTTATAAGTATATGTACGTTCCAAAACATTTTGAACCGAGCCAATCAGCAGATATGCTGATCGAAGAAGTCTGCTTTGGTACACTAGTCGAGTTTATAGATGGAGCGTTATATGCAGCCCACATTCCTTTGCATTTTGATAAAAATCGAAATTCTGCCTATGGTCATTTGGCTAAAGCCAATGAGCTCGCCGCCAAATGGGTCTCGGGGAATTCTGAGAATGATACCCTCTTTATTATCGGTGGTCCATCAGCTTATATCTCATCGTCTTGGTATGCTACCGAGGAGGTGCCGACTTATAATTATACCGCCATTCAAGTAAAAGGAACTCGTAGACTAAGAGATAGTACTGAAACCGATGACGACCTAAAAAAATTGGTTGACTATTACGAACAAAAAGAAACGAAGGGGCTTACCTATGATACGTACAGCCCTAAGACCTTATTACAATCAAAAGGGGTAGTAGGTTTCTCATTAGAAATAAAGAGTATTAAAGCCATTGAAAAGCTATCACAGAATCGAAAAGAAGACCAGGAATCGATCATTAAACAACTCGAAAATAGATGTCCAGAGGCACGAAGAGTTGCCGAGCTAATGAATAAAAATTTATAATGACCATTACACAACTTCAATACTTAATTGCAGTAGCTGAACATCAAAACTTCACAATAGCAGCTGAGAAGTCCTTTGTTACTCAACCTACCTTAAGTATGCAGATTTCAAAGCTAGAAGAGGAGTTAAATGTCAAGATATTTGATCGAGGAACCAAACCCATTAAACTAACCGAGGTCGGAACCAAAATCGTTGAGCAAGCACGTAAAGTGGTTATTGAGGCTGAAAGAATGCAAGACATTGTATCTATTGAAAAGGGCTTTATTGGAGGACCTTATCGATTAGGGATTATCTCTACGGTGATGCCTACTCTACTACCGATGTTCTTATCGACATTTGTAAAACGTTACCCTAAGGTCAACCTTATTATTAGGGAGCTCACTACAGATGAAATTCTGACTGGGTTGCGAGAAGGAAAACTTGATGCGGCAATTGCGGCTACTCCGCTTGAAACTTCAGACCTCATCGAACGACCATTGTACTACGAACCTTTTGTGGGATATTTACCAGAAGACCATCGATTAAACGATAAGACAGAATTAAAGGCTGAAGATTTAAACCTTGAGGAGGTTTTATTACTGCAGGACGGACACTGCTTTAGAGATAATATCCTAAATCTATGTGATATGAATCTCAATAATAGAGATAAGAAGTTTACCATCGAAAGTGGAAGCTTTGAAACCTTAGTACAACTATCTGATGAAAGAATGGGAATGACCCTCCTACCTTACCTACACACTCTTGGTTTAAAAGAAAGTCAAAAGAAAGGACTGAAACATTTTGAAAAGCCCGAACCCGCACGAGAAATCAGTTTAATCTACTCGAAGAGCGAACTAAAAATTCAAATCACTGAGGCACTTCGTGAAGTAATCAGTGGAATCATAAGAGGGGCCATCAGCTTTCACGATGTTCAAATAATATCTCCTAAGCAAAAAGAGCGCTTCCGTTAATATAGGATATAGCAGGCTGTAACTCAGGCTTGTCACTGGTGTAAATCTGTAACCAATTTTGAAGTTTCACCAGATCTTTAGGAAGTAAATAGTGTATTGCTTTACGGACCTCCTTAAAAAATAACTCTTTATTAAAACTCACCTTTTGAAGAACGGATTGCGCATATTTAAAACCAAGTTTTGCCATTGTTTTGTTTTAGTTAGGTGGTCCAATATATAAAACCCTGACAGAACAAAATCTCAAAAAATCGTTAAAACTTAAGTCTTATTTTTTCGCTTAATTGACCATTCAAATCGAAAACGAGAAACTACGTCCCCCTGCTCATCGATTCCATCGCTTTGCATCCAAAAAAGTGCACCAGATTCACTTTGTATATGTGTCGAGAACTGATTTTTCACAAGTTCTACATCTGTGCAAGTAAAGGTGATTTTACCCTTCGCCTTTTTCAGAAATTCAGCTTCATTACGAGTAACCAACATACTGATTGGAACCGTGCTATTTCTTACTTCAGACAAAATAATGGCACCAGTGGCTAATTCCGCAGCCATCCCCTGAACCGCCCAAAACATGCTTTTGAAGGGATTTTTATTTAGAAAATTAAGAGTAACCGTAACTACAGCACGTTCCTTATTTAAAGACCTCAAACGAACTCCGCATAAAAATGCGCTGGGTAACTTTAAGAATAAAAAACGGTTGAAGTTACGGATAGACATTATTCTAATTCTGCTAAATAGCGCTCAGCATCTAAAGCTGCCATACAACCTGTTCCAGCTGCTGTAATTGCCTGGCGATATTCCTTATCTTGTGCATCACCACAAGCAAAAACTCCAGGAATATTTGTTTTCGTTGATTTACCAACGGTTTTAATATAACCTACCTCGTCCATTTCTAGTTGACCTTTGAAGATGTCCGTATTAGGCTTGTGTCCGATTGCGATAAATAAACCTGTAATCGCTATCTCAGAGGTTGCTCCCGTCTGATTGTTTTTCATTCGTAATCCTTCAACAACAGAATCTCCTAAAACCACATCCACTTCTGTGTTGTAGAGTACTTCGATATTAGGGATACTCTCAACGCGGTGCTGCATCGCTTTCGAGGCGCGCATCTCTTCTTTTCTAACCAGCATAGTCACCTTAGAGCAGATTTTAGAGAGATAAGAAGCCTCTTCAGCTGCTGTATCTCCACCTCCTACGATGGCTACTTCTTGACCCTTGTAAAAGAACCCATCACAAACGGCGCATGCTGAAACCCCTCCTCCTCGCAGTTTCTGCTCGCTAGGTATCCCTAAATATTTTGCAGACGCGCCGGTGGCTATAATTACGGCCTGTGTTTCAACTACTTTTGATCCGTCAATAGTGGCTTTATGCCAACCACCAACTTCTTTACTTAGCACTATTTCAGTGACCATACCGATTCGAACAACAGTACCGAATCGTTCAGCCTGCTGTTGAAGCTGTACCATCATGGTTGGACCATCAATACCCTCAGGGTATCCAGGAAAATTATCCACCTCAGTTGTGGTGGTTAATTGGCCACCTGGCTCCATTCCAGTGTAAATAACCGGTTTCATATCTGCCCTTGCGGCATAAATGGCAGCCGTATAACCCGCTGGTCCTGATCCTACTATAAGGGTATGTATGCGTTCTATTTCTGTACTCATAAACTCGATATTTTGAGCTAAAATAGCCATTAACATCGCCTGACTCACCTCAACTTATCAAAAGTTACTCACCATTGTTTTAAGTAACCCAAATCACATAGATTTATCTTAAATTGAGATTACTTTGTCAAAAATCAACGACTAATGAAATTATTATTCTCCATTACTTGTACGCTGCTTGGTATCTTTTGCGCAAAAGCACAAACTAATGATTCCATTATCAAACGTTTGTCTCCTGAAAAATTTATTGAGGCTATCAAAGATTCAACCGTTCAGGTAATCGATGTTCGAACCATTACCGAATACAATCAAGGTCATTTAAAAGGGGCTAAAAAGGTAGATTTTCTTCGACCAACAGAGTTTCAGTCTTACTTCGAAAATAAAGACACTTTACAACCCGTTTATCTTTATTGCCGATCTGGCAATCGTAGCATGAATGCCGCCAAGTACCTAAAAAAGAGAGGATTTAAAGAACTTTACGATTTAAGAGGAGGTTATTCGGGGCTACCTGATTCACTTCGAGTCGTTACAAAAGTTGAAATAGACGAGAATAGTTACTAGTTAGATTGTATATTCATGATCTAAAACTATGATTATGAGATACCTTCTTCTTGCCTTAGTCCTCAGTTTATCCATGGCGAATGCCCAAAGAAGTGGCTTTGCAAACCTTGATAAAAGCCCACTAGACATGAGTTATGCGCGCCCAGACCGAATGTCTGATCCCGATTTACGCGTACTTTACTCTCGTCCACAACTTAAAGGGCGAACTCTTGAAAGCCTTGCTCCTAAAGGAAGCGTTTGGCGCACAGGTGCCAATGAGACCACAGAGATCATTTTTTACAAAGACATGAAAATTCAGGGAACAAAGATTCCTGCAGGAACCTATAGTTTATACACTATTCCTGGTGAAAGTGATTGGAAAGTAATTTTAAACAAGAAACTTCACACTTGGGGAGCTTACAGCTATGATCAATCAAAAGATTTCGGTCGTTTCACCGCTGAGGTCACGAAATCAGAAGCAGAGATCGAGGTTTTATCCATTCGATTCGACAATGTAAGTGGCGGATACCATTTAGTTATTGGTTGGGGTAGCAAAGAGGTTAGATTACCTGTAAGCACCCTTTAACGCTATGGATTCTTTTACCTAGCGGTAAAAGATCCGTGGGGAGTTTGACAACAAACACAAATAACTTCTTGTAACCATGTTACTGCCAATAAAAGAAAACCGCTAAAGGGCAAGCTCGCTGGATTCTTTTACCTAGCGGTAAAAGATCCTTGGGGAGTTTGACAACAAACATTACTCTTTCTGAACCATTGGTGCTTATCTATTAAAAAGACCGCTTTAGAGATAACTCTAGCGGTCTTTTTTTAATGCGCTAAAATCTTCGATTTTAGAAAGAATAATGTTTGTTGTCGGGATGACTGGATTCGAACCAGCGACCACACGCACCCCATGCGTGTACGCTACCAGACTGCGCCACATCCCGAATGAGAGGGGCAAAAATAAGATAATTTAGATGTATTTTTAAGCCATTAAATAGAATTACTATGAAAATCACATCGATTCTTTCATTAGGGCTTTTAGGTGCCTTATCACTTGGTTTTGTTGCATGTAATGATTCAGTATCTGATGAGAATGATACAGGAAAACAAACCATTAGTGAAGTAAGGGCAGGTGGAGAAAATTATGAGTTACAGCTAATTGTCGATGGGCTAGATATCCCCTGGGGGTTAGAATTTATTGATGACAAGTATCTGATCTCTGAGAAAAGCGGAAAGCTGTTGTTGGTTGATAAGGAGAACAATCGCCTAGAGATTAAGGGTATACCAGAAATTTGGCAGCAAGGCCAAGGAGGGTTTTTGGATTTGACCTTAGATCCAAATTATGAAGAAGAACCTTGGATTTATATGACCTATTCTAGTGAGGGGCCTGAGGCTGGAAACGGAACTACGACGGTAGCTAGAGCTCAATTGAAAGGTGATCAGCTAGAAAATTTAAGTGTCCTATATCGAGGACAGGAAGACTCTGACAAAGGGTTTCATTTTGGTTCAAGGGTAGTTTTCGATGATGAGGGATATCTCTATTTCTCTATTGGAGATCGAGGAAATCGCGATGAAAATCCACAAAGCATTTACCGAGATGGTGGTAAAATTTATCGCATTCATAAGGATGGAAGGATTCCTGAAGATAATCCGTTCGTTGGAGTAGATGGGGCTCGTTCGGCGATCTGGAGCTACGGCCACAGAAATCCGCAAGGAATGATTTATCACCCCGAATTAGATGCTATTTGGGTTCATGAACACGGACCTCAAGGAGGAGATGAAATTAACCAATCTGAAAAGGGGAAAAATTTCGGATGGCCGTTCATCAGCTACGGAATCAACTATGATGGCTCTAGTTTTACTGATATCACTGAGAAGGAAGGCATGGAACAGCCTCTCTACTATTGGCTACCCTCTATTGCGCCCTCAGGAATGGCTTATGTTTATGAATCGAATTACCCCGAATTAGAGGGTTCCCTGTTCGCAGGCTCTTTGAAGTTTCAATACCTAGAGCGATTAGTGCTTGATGGCAATAAGGTTATGGGACGCGAGCGCTGGTTCTCTGATATCGGAAGAGTACGTGAGGTGATCCAAGCACCCGACGGCAATATTTATTTAAGCGTTGAGAGTAAAGGAATATTTAAAATGGTTCCGAAGGCTTAATTATTCAGCGTAAGAGTTTAAAACCGACTGAACAGACCCATATTTTTTTAAGGCTTCTAAAGCCTCTTCGTTTGAAATTGACAAAGCTTCGACGATGTAACGCACTCCTCGATCCCAAAGTTTATTGTTACTCAACTGCATGTTCACCATCTTGTTATCTAAAACAAGGCCGGCACGAATCATTAGAGTCGTAGATATAAGATTGAGTATCATTTTTTGAGCGGTTCCACTTTTCATCCGTGTACTTCCTGTAACTACCTCTGGGCCTACTACTGCCTCTATGGCAATTTCTGCCAGATCTGAGAGAGGACTGTTTGGGTTACAAGAAATTCCGGCAGTTAAAAGATTGTTTTCTCTACATTTCCTAATTCCCCCCAACACATACGGGGTAGTACCCGAAGCTGTAATCCCAACAACTGTATCCTTTTCATTCAGCTGAAACTTTGAAAGATCTGCCCATGCTCCATCTTCATTATCTTCTGCATATTCAACAGCCTTTCTAATCGCAGAATCACCTCCCGCAATTAAACCTATCACTCGGTCGTGATCTAGCCCATAAGTAGGAGGTATTTCAGAAGCATCTAAGATTCCTAGACGACCTGAGGTCCCAGCTCCGATATAGAAAAGTCTCCCCCCTGAAAGAAAACGGGGCAAAATCCTTTCAACGAACTCAGCGATTTCTGGCAAGGTCTGCGCTACCGCATTCGCAACTTTGGCGTCCTCAGCATTAATAATTTGAACAAGCTCTAAGGCAGATTTTTTTTCTAAATCACCGTAATGTGAATCGCTTTCAGTTACTTTTTGTGGTTTCATAACACAAACATAGTATCTTTTCGTTTTTAAGCATGCTTAGTGGTGACAAGTAAAACAGTAGTTGGGTTAATGTCTGGAAGCTCCTTAGACGGTATAGATCTTTGCTGTGTTTACTTATACGAATCTGAAAACCAGCTTAATTACCGTTGGATCAAGGGGCACACCTATCCCATTTCTCCATCACTCAAAAAAGCCTTACAAGAGGCCAGTGAAGAAGATAAACGACTTGGATCTTTGTTAGATCAGTCATTCAGTCAATTCGCTCTAGAATGTCTTGAAACTTTTTTGAAGGTACTTGATGTAAAAGTGGATTTAATATCTAGCCATGGACATACAGTTAAGCACGAACCCGAAAATGGGATAACCGTGCAAATTGGAGATGGAACCTGCTGGGCGAAGCAACTCAACCTACCTGTTGTTTACGATTTTCGAACCGAGGATGTTCTTCTCGGAGGACAAGGAGCTCCACTAGTTCCTATAGGTGATACCACCCTTTTTAAAGAGTACGAGTATTGTTTGAATCTCGGAGGTATCTCCAACCTCTCCTACCAACAAAATAATAGTGTGATTGCCTATGATATTTCGATGTGTAACACCCCTCTAAACGAGCTAGCACAAAGACTTGGAAAAGAATACGATAAGGGAGGAATAATCGCTAAATCAGGACAGTTCATTCCAGATCTCTTTGACGAATTGAATGAACTAGATTATTTCAAGTTAACCGCTCCA
>Ga0222715_10001251_pt1 | contig 24603 bp, 31 predicted proteins | sample C33_9DmetaG_FD_165056 | JGI IMG/M metagenome (GOLD analysis project Ga0222715, IMG submission 165056) | Estuarine water microbial communities from San Francisco Bay, California, United States - C33_9D | ecosystem: Environmental > Aquatic > Marine > Unclassified | place: USA: California...
CTAGGTCCTACTAGACTTGTTCCGGCACAGTGTACAATAACATCATAGTTTTCTCTAACGATACCAGCCAGACTAGCAGTACTTGAAAAGTCATCTAACCACCATAAGTCACAGCTTTTAAGTGCGTGGTTACGTTGTACACGATCATTGATGTGTACTGTGTGTCCTTCATTTTTAAAGGCACGTGCTACATGACTGCCTATGTAACCACAGCCACCTGTTACTAATATTTTTTTAGTATTTTGATTCACTGGTATGCTTTCTATAATCAACACCGTTGCGTAACCATTGCTCACCATTACCTTCCATGATGTCAATACATCTATCAATGGTACCATTAGTCCAGTCACTGATCTTGCCCATGTTTTTGTGTGGCTGTTCTAATAAAGGTTTTAATTTAGCTATTGCGTCATCTAAACTCCATGGTATATATAATCTTTCTGGATCGTTACTAAATGTTTCAGGAAAACTACGATAAGCAGGATACAATACATTACTGCCTAGTGTGTCGCCTTCGCTGACTGTGTTAGAAACCCAATCCTGTAATGCACAATTAAACAACACTCTGGTATCATTTAATAGATCATAGTATTCGTTCTTTTCTAAGTCTTCGTGTATTACTAACTTACCTTCTCGTTGAAGTTTTCTAGTACGTTCCATGTAACTGTCATTGTTTGATTTAATTTTACTGCCTGAATATAAACAGAACTCTACCGATGGTAATGTAGGATCACTGTGCCAGCGTTCAATTAAATCCATAAAGAAGTCTGGTTGTTTTTCTTGATCCCATCTAGCCGCAAAGCCTACACGCATTGTACGTTTGTCAAATGGTCTTAGTGGACCTACAATACGTTCACGCACTTCTTCTTTACCAAACGCTAGTCCAGATATATTGTATATAGGTGCTGTCCACCCTGCAATCTGCATATGAGCAATCATTTCTTCATTGGTGGCTAACACTGTGGCAAACTCATTTACCATTTGTTCATACAATCCCATCCACTTGCCCATACCCCATACGTGTACAAAGTCATCTGGATCAATAGTTTGTGCTAGACAACGTACATAAATTTTAGGTCTTAGTTCTTTTGGAATTTGATCCATAATGTATGGCAAACTTTCAATGCCAGGTTGAAACATGTCTTCAAAATATACAGCATCTTCTGCTGTTACTTCACCGGCCTTCATAAGTTTAACAAGATTCATTAGTTGACTCATACCAAAGTAACTGCGTCCATGTGCGTCTAACACTTGTCCTGTTACAATAGCTTGATCATTACTTAATGTTTCACCAGGAACAATGTGATAATCAATACCACGCTTTTTAAACACACGCTCATTCCAGTCTTGTAATTGTAATGTATATCTTGCCTTATAAGGCTCTAAGCCCATATACCAAAGTTTGCGGATTGCCATTAGGATGCTACCTTTTTCTGTAGTTTTTCAATCTTATCTTTAATTGCCAGTTTTTCTTGCTTCATTTTACTTAAACTTGCGTCATCTAAATAATAAGTATACGCTTCTTTTATTTTTAAGTCAAGATCCTTATGTCTTGCTATTAATTGATCTAAATCTTTTGACATTTAAGCCTCCTCTACTTCAAGTTTGTCTAAATTAGTTTCATCTAAACCACTGTCATCAATATGATGTTCTTCTGCAGGTGTTTCCTCCTCAAATAAGTTGTTAAACATTGTACCAGCATTAACAGTTTTTTTGCCTGAAAAGCCTCTTGTTCCTATAATAGTCATCCAAAACTTATCAAACTCGTCAATTACTGCTAACGCAGTTTCTCTGTCTGGTGCGGCAAACACAGCTTCTACAATATCTCTAAATGCTACTCTATTAAATTTTTCTTGTATAAGCATAGCTGGATATTTGCCACTATCATATTGTCTGTTTGCTTCTTGTACTGCGTTGATGTGCATCCAAACATTATGCCCCATCATTAATGCGTAACTAAAACTATCCCATGATGTTTTACCTTCTTTACCGTTTTTATTTAGGTCACCTGGATTGTATATACAAATATCTTTCATTAGTAAGTTGCGACTAATAGGACTATCTGTAAAGTTTACGTGTATGCCATCTTGTACTACGCCTTGACTAAATTGTCTAGTGTCTGTTGCGTACTTCTTATCATCAGCAGTAGAATCCATTCTGTAACTCCACTTGGCACGATCTTCTGTAACAACTTCTGTGTATATCTGACCATTAGCAGTTGCTAAGAATGGACTAGCACAATCAAAACTAATTGTAAACTTAGGATTATGATACTTGCGTACTGCACGTTGTATGTCTGTTAACAGTGTAGCCCACTCTAGTTTACTTGTACCCAAGAAGTGCATCCAATCATGCACACCTTCCTGTAATAAACCATCGTATATAATATTAACTAAACGTTTAAGCACTAGGTGTATGTCACACATATTCTGTCCACCCATAGCCCACCCATCAAAGTGTGTTGTAGGATATACTTTTGGATCACAGTATACTTTCATAATTTGATACCACTGCTCGGCATTGGCATGATTATCACCTTGTAACACATTTAAGAATCTAGCACCACCGTTTTCTTTACCTTTACGATGTTGCATAAAGTATTCATTATTAAACTTGGTTGCATCAATTGCTTCTTGTAAGGTAGTAATGCCACAGGCTTTACTTGCTTTTTTATCATGTATTACCCAGGTAGGAATATCGAGAATCATACCATAGTCAGCAATTGAATCTAACCATGTTAATACCAGTTGACGTTTTTTCTGTGCCTTAGGACATCCAGAGTTGGCTTTCCAATCACCTTCCCATAGTCCTTTAGCAATCTGGAATCCACCAGAGTCACCTAACATAAAGGTACCTGGTTCTCTTTTGCGTACCATATCTTCCTTAGGTACTTCAACAGACATATCTAGATTAGCATGTCCTGCAGAATACAACGACCATTTATATGTAAACAAACCTTTTTGACTATTAAGCCAATTCATGTTTTCCATATCAGGTATATTCTTAGGCATACGAGCAGGATCAACATAATTGCCTGCTTCTCTTTGTTTACCTATAAACGTTGAATAAAATGAACTTAATGCTGGTAGGAATACAGCATAGTCATTTTGTTTTGCTGTTAAGTCGTCGTGTTCTATTCTATCCATTATTTACTGTGTGCTGGTAAGATGTAATTGTAAACTGCAATACCTGAGTCAACAGTAATTTCTGCGGCACCCTCATCTGACATTTTAATAGTTTTATCACCTGTTAGATCTAAGATACTAATAAACTGTTTAACTGGCCAAGCCCATGCTCTTGCTAATCCTGTACCACCTACGCTAGGTTGAAATACAAAGTTACCTGCGTGTGTAGAATGATCACCAAAGAATAACATCAAGTCACCGTTTTCTGTACGAGCAGTAAACGTTGCTTCTTCACCGTTTGCCTGTGCTTGGAACTTTAATCTTTGTACACCTGCCAGTGTTGGCTCAAAGTCTACATTCCAATTAGCGCCTTTAAACTTAACTGTTTTAAGTTTTTCAGCAATAATTTCTGATGTCATAAATCTGTAATCGTTTTTAAAGTCACCTGCTTGATTTTCAAAGTGTAAGCCTACTGGCACAGATTCACCGTTACGGTCTTGACGTTGTACTCCAATTTGTGCATTGTCCTTATACTCTGGAATGCCTAATAGAATTTTAAGTTTTGATAAGTTAGGCATACCAAATGTGCCTTTAAACTCTGCTACTGGTTGTTTGAACTTAGCTGTAACAACCACTGAACGGTCTTCTGCTAGTCCATCTATCGTTGTTTCAGTATCTGTACCTGTAATCTTAACTAGCTCAATAAAGCCAAGATCAAAGGTATGTTCAACCAAATCTAATAAGTGATCTCTCATACGTTTTCCTTTACATTAATGTTATAATAATTATACATGATATTTAGACAGCATACAACCTTATCTAAAATTATTTTACCAAACCTACTTTTGATGTATTGAAGCAAGAGTTTGTCCTCCTTTAATACTTTCTAGTTTGCCAGGCTTCTCAACTTCAAACCAGGCCATACCATATGTTTCTCTAAAGTGTTTTAACACTGTAAATCCTGTATTTTCTAAATAGTGTTTGACTAATCTACCAGGTGTATAATATTTCCATCCACTTTCTACCAAACTAATGTTGTGAGGTAAGTCACAGTCGTTGAATGTAAATATCATTGAACCTCCAGGTTTGAGCAATTCAAAACATTCTTTAAGAGTTTGCTGTATTTTACTAATTGGCATGTTGTCAAAAAAGTTATAGGCTAAAATAAAACCAAACTGTTGTTGTGGTAATCGACTAAACATTAGTTGATCCTGTGTGTCCTTAGGAAATACATAACTTCTTAGTCTACCACGATACTGCGGATTAAACTGTTCTCTTACAGGTCTAATTAAAACATCACTATAGTCTATTAGGTATAACGGATCTAAACTAACCATAGTATGTGTTAAGTTACCGTAACTAGGACATATTTGTAATCCAGCGTGATCCCAACTAGCATAACGATCAATTCTGGTTTCTAAATACTCTTTAGTATCCTGTTGTATTTCTAATTGTCTTTGTTGTTTTTCTTTAAGACTTTCATTTAAAAAATATAATTTATAGCGTTCTTCGCTGTCTGACAAATAACTCTTTTCTTCGTCGTGTATCCGTTGTGTAAGTTTATGATCATAGTCCAAATGATCTGCTTTAAACTTATCTAGGTTACGCATTATTTCATTACGATGATCAGTAAACAGTGTAAGGTATTCTGGATCCTCAATTTCGGCCTGTAGGAGATCAAATATCTGTGTGTTCATTGAATTGAACGTGTTGATATCGTGCTTTCTAAGTTTATCTCTATAGGCTACTAGTTCACTAAGTTTCATTAGAATTCAAATAAGTTGTTAAATGTATTAGCCGTTTGTGTTGCGGCCGCCAAGTTCCAATCTAGCACACCAAGTAAGTTTTCTACTTTTTGATCAACTACTGTGGCTTCCATTTCACTATCATCAAACGGCAGATCTTTAAACCAGTCTGGCAAATGTGTTTCGTCTGTAGGGTAAGCAATACTTGTCCAACCCATTGGATTTGCTTTTAGTTTACACACAATAACTTTCATACCATCAATGACTGCTATTGAATATTTGTCACTATTCATTCTACGCATTGTATTCCAGTTCATACCTGCTCTAACGTGTCCGGGCATGTTTGCTTTACCTAAGCGTTGTTCTTCTTTGGAGTATTTTGTTAAGTTGTTGACACGTTTAGGTGAACCTTTTTCCCAACCAGGACGTTCTTTAAATGCGTGTTTAAATTGTAGTACCTTCTCAGTAATTTCTGCTTTACCTGCACCCGTTAGTACATCGTGCAATACATCACTTAAGAAGTCCTGTATAACTTTTGGGGTATCACTGCGTTTAAGATCTAAGCCCATGGCTTTAATTTTACCTGCTTTACCTTCAACGTCTAGTCTGTGTCCTTCTAGGTCGTAGATCATAACAGCATAACGTTTCTTAGTAATAAACAATCCTTTAAACGCAACCACTTCACGACCACCTCGAATAATTGATCCTCGTTCAGTTGGACAATGGAAAGCACGATACATAAAGTCAGGGAATGATGCGTTTACACTTTCAGCAATACGGTCATACAACTGTACAGCAATATCTTTGTTCCATTCCATACGACCTGCTTCTACATCATCTTTGATAATAGGCCAAGCACTAAAGTAACAGGAATCAGTATCACCATATATAATTGCTTTACCTACGTGATCATATTCGCCAGCAATCAATTCATTGATGTGTGCATCCATGTGTTTAGCAATAGCACGACCCGTAAGTGTAGTTGACTGTCCTATACGTTTATCAAAGAATCTACAACCAGGATTAAGAATAGCACCGTATAATGAGTTCAAGTTAATCTTTTTAACTAACTGTCGCTTGTCCCAGAATGCTCGTTCTTTTGGGTCTTTACACTCACGCATTTTAGCCTGTAGCTCTTTACGTTCTGCATACCAACGTTTAAGTAACCCAGGAACAACTGCTTCTACTTCGTTAGTAAAAATAGTACCGTTAGCAGTTAGCATCCAGGGCCTATTGCTGTCAAATATCATAGTCCATACATCAGCCGCGGAATGTATACTTTCTTCACCAGTGTTCCAATCAATAGTAATTTCAGTACCAATTTCTTTGGCCATTACTGCTTCATACTCTAGACTACCAAACAAGTTTTCCCAACTCATTGCAAATGAATTACCTTTTGCCTGCTTTTCTTTGATATAACGATCAGTCATTACAGGACGTAGTTGTCCTACAATAGTTTCGTTACCCATATTCAAAGCACGAATTGCTGATGGATACAGTGAGTTAATATCAACTGATCCAATATAGTCATGTAGGCCTTTACGTGGGTATGCCACATAAGCACCTGCGGCTTGTGTATCTTCGTCTGTTAGTCGTTCACGTCTATTAGGAACAACAAGTCCACGCTCGTGTGCTTCGTTAATAATTGCTTGTTCAGTAACAGCTACAGCACCCATTGTTGTTTGTAGTAGCACTGTGTTTGCGTGTGCTAGTTCATTGGCCAGATCTAAAAACTTGAGTTTATCATCTAGTTTCTTAAGCAACATTGTATCCTGTCTGTTGTACTCAATAAACGTTTCAAAGTCATTGTTGTATAGTTGGTCTAGTGTACCTTCATAAGGTGTTTTACGCTCTTGTAGTTCATGTTCACCAATGGCATCCAAACTATATGAATGTCTTTCTTCATAGGTATACTTACGATACAGTTGCATATAGTCCATGTGTACACGACCAATAATATCAAATGTAATATTCTCTGCACCAAAGCGTTCAAATGTACGCTTCTTAGGCAGTTGATCCCACAAACAGAACCTACGTGTGTCGTCTTTACTAAGCACTCTAGTAACACGATTAACAGTGTAGGGTATATCATAGCCCTCTGAGTTCCAACCACTCAGTATATCAGCATCTTCTATTAACCCTAAGAATGTTTCTAATAGATCTTCTTCACGATCAAACATAAATGTATCTTCAAACTTATCTATTGTAGCTTGTGCTTGTTCACGTGGCATCCTAGGTGGAGGAAGAACTAAAGTGATCATTTTTTCTAGCCATGTACAATACACAGATATTGCTGTGATAGGATTAAATGGATCAGCAGGACTTGAATATCCTCGATCAGGATCAAAGTCAACCTCAATATCAAAAAACGCTACATTAAGTTCTGGTGCATCTACATTCATGTAGTTTGAACTTAGACAACGAAACACAGGATTAATGTCGCTTTCATACAGTGTTTTATCGCTGTTAATACGTTGTTCTTTATGAAACTCTTTTGAGTTGTGTGTTTTAAATCTAGTTACAGGTTCGTTGTAAATAGATCTGTGTTTACCTTTAGGATCAGCATAATAAAACACATATTCTGCAGGATAAGTCTGGAACTCTCGTTGACCATTCTTACGTTCTACAACGTGAATCTTATCTGCTTGTCTATCAAAATATGCGTCTATATAACTCATTTAATCCTTTGCTTAGTTTGTAGTGTAATACACTGTTTTTCTTTAACACCTAATTTTTGAAAATCGTTACTAGAATGAAACAATTTTAAATCAAATGCAACCAAATCTCCTTCGTTCCAAATAAATTCATCGTGTACTGATATATATGGTCTTTCTTGTGGCCAACAATGACTAAAATCTTTTTTAAAGTCATCCTCGGACATTTGTTCTGATTCAGGCAACGGTGCATTATCTTTTTTATAATCAACAAAATGTAAATACTTTCCTTGTTGGTTTAATATCATAGTTTTGCTATTACTAGAATATAATGGTATTATTATAATATAGTATGGTTCCTCATCTTCAAGGCAAGGAACTTTATCATTGTTTAAAACATGATTGTAATCACAATGTATTTCATAAGGTAAAAAACTTTTTAATCTAAAACTTATGCCTGGTATTAATTTGTCTGCTATATCCTTGGGCAATTTTGATTTGATTAGTTCTTCCAGGTTGCCTAATTGATCTAAATAAAAATATTTTCTTGTTGAGAGAACTTTGCCTGCTGTTGGGCCTTCAAAATTGTGTACGTACGATACTTCATGTTCGTCAGGAATAGAGTTAACCAGATTCCTTAACTGCTCTAGTTCTTCAGTACTAAACGCTTTTTCAATTTTTATTGTAGGTAATATCATTTATTGTCTTTAATATAGTATTGTACACTATTATATAGGTCAATGTCAACTTTATAATAGTCTTTTAATCGTTGCTCTGCAGACTGTTGTCCTTTACGAAAATCTTGGTAAACACTAGATGATGTTGCTTCTTTTAATTGCGTTTTAAAATCTTCTTTAAATCCACCCTTTGCTTCATATTGTTTATTCGTTGGTACTTTTTCCGGGTTAAGTCCTAGTTCATGTTCAACGTAGTGAGTAAAGTTGTTAATTAGCTGGTCGTCAACACGAAAAAATACGCAATTATCAGTATCGATATTTTCTAAGAACATTACTTGTTCTTCTGTGTGTGAATCAAATGCTACTCGTTCTAATATTACACTTATTAGCTGATCTGTAAATTCAATGTTATTAGGCTGAAATACACGATATCTGTCTATCCATTCAGCCATACCAGCATACCATCTATCTATAGGCTCTCTAAGAAATACTATAGGCTGATATCCTTGTTCTAGTAGTTGCTTTTGGTGATAGTTTGACTCTTTAAACCCTGACCCAAGTGCCCATAACTTGCCCCAATTGGTAGCATTTTTAGGAATGTTTATATAGAATTTTTTGATGTCATGATTAGCAAAGCATGTGCCATACTCATGTCCTCTTGGGTAATGCCTGTCCCAATATTTTTGCCATGTGTTTTCTATTCTAGTCATTAATTTTTCTTAATATAATATTGTACACTATCGTATACCAACTGATCAATTTTTATTTGATCCTTAATTCTTTCAGCTAATACAGGTGTTGTGTTAATAAGATTTTCTAGATTATCTAATCTATCTTTCCAGTGTCTAACTGTTTGATGTTTGTTTGCTTTAGCGAACTTACTAAGTAGTGTAGGACAATTTTTTTCTGCCCAATCCTTAAAGTTTTCCTCCAAGGTTTCGTCACATTTAAAGAACGTTGTGCGTTGTATAGGAATACCTTCTATAAAACGACATTGTAGTTCAGTGTGTTCATCATGGGTACCGCCAGTGCCTAATAGCAGTGTTATTACATCTGGGTTATCAAGAATAGGATTATTTGGTTTTATAGGAGTGTATCGTTGTAACCATTCGCATATACCACTGACTACTCGTTTATGAGGATCTCTTAGTATTACTAGGTATTGATAATCATCAGGCAGTGGTTCGTTGATAAAGTTGTGTTCTTGTCCACAAAATATTTGTTTTGTCCATGCAGTGGCATTTTTAGGAATATTTACATAGACTAGTTTGTCTTCATGCCTTACTCGGCAAGTGCCAAATGTATGTGCCGGCCATCTTATTTGATGTATTGAATCTTTTTTCATTTATCTTTGATCACTTTGGGCTGATCAACCTCTACATGCTCTTAGGGAGCGACTCCGTTACCACCAATGGATGGCAACACCAAATCCAAATATATTTACCACAGCAAAGTAACTTGTTAATACCAATGGCCACGCAAGTCCTCTGCGTAAGTATGCGTAGGCTCCTGCTATACTGCCTACAAAAAATCCTGGATACACTATGGCCATATTAGGTGCATCCGCTGTCATGGCCAAATACAAACTGGCCGCAACCGTAAAAACAAAACTGGCTAGTTCAAACCCAAATGCTGTTGGATCAGATCTGTAACTCTTTTTCCAGAATTGCTTAACATTTTCCAATTAAAGTGTATGTCCAACTGTAGATAAAATCTCTTCTAATAGTTGATGATCTTGTTGTTCTCTAGTAAAATCTGCTTTGTGAGCAACTTTAATTGCTTTGTTAAGAATACTAGGTTTGATCTGTAATTCTTCTGCTACTGCTTTAACAGTGTCACGTAGACCTTCGTTAAGCGTTTCAACTTCACGCATGACCTGCATACCTTCGTTGACTAGTTGTGTTAATTTAATCTTCTGATCACCGCTAAATGTAATTGTTTCTGACATATGATTCTCCTTTATGCTGTTATAATATATGAGTATTTAATGTTTGTCAATACATTGTTGATAATAATTGGCCAAATTATCATGTATTGTTTGATCAGTTATATGGTAGTAAGGACGGTGTGTGCGTGTGTCTGCATAGTCCCAAAGACATAGTTTGCTACGATATTGGTCATATTTGGTAAAATAAGTTCCTACTCCACCGTAACTAGGATGTTCAAATCCACCTTGATCAAATTGAAATGGTATATTTGAATCCACTAATCTTTGTAGAGTTGCTTCAATAATAAGACTGTCTCTGTGTATAGCAACATCAATATCAAAAAAGTTTTTATTGTAACTGTCCAATTGATCTCTTTGTTCTTGTGTGAGTGCTAGTGCAGTCTTAGTTGACCATATTGTATAACTAGTTAGATCTTTATCTGTATTATCTTGTTCTGTTAAACTATAAAATCTATCAAACAAACTGTCTTGCTTTTGTTCTGTGTACTGCACAATATCACGTGTAACAGATGTAAACTCAACTATAATAAACTTAGCCTGTTGTTTAATAGCATGTTCTACCTGTAAGGCTATCAATTGATTGTTTGCACAGACACTGCCTAAACTAACTGCGTCTAGTTGTTTAGTCCAAGGTGTATGAGCATAGTCTTGATCGTCTACTGTAAAACTATCACCGCATATATAAACGGATTGCATCAAATATTTCATCCTTTGTATATTTGTATGGCATTAAATTATATTTTGTGCCAATCATTAACTCGTCGTTGGGTTTATAAAATTCTGCTACTATTTCTCTATTAGGTATAGGTTCACTGACTAGATTATCTATGGTCATTGATGTTCTAGACATAATGTCAGTTAAGTCTTTTTCTAAATCATCTAAGATATACCATTGCTGTACTGTGCCTAAGTTAATTTTATCTACCCAAGGTGTTTTATGTTTAATATCATAGATAATGTTTTTAGTAATGTCATTGCCTATTAGACTGGGCAGTCTAACAATGTGATAATAATGATACCAACTCTTAACTAAATTTTCTATCTTTAATCTATTACTACCGTATACTGTGTCTGGATTAATCTGTGTATCACATGTGGATATTAATACCACACGTTTAGTTTTAGTCATTAACAGACAGCGTATTAATATTTCAGTTGATGCTGTGTCTGCATCTGGATTTTCACTGACCCATATTCTATTTGAACTAGGTGCGGCCACATACACAGTGTCGTAGTCATTCATTGGTAAATCTAACAGTGTTTTACTGTTAAATGTGTGTGTTGGGTTAACAAACTTAGCTAAACGTTTGCCTATTAATCCCTCACCAACTATTGCTATATTGTTTGATTTGATCAAAGTATTTTTCAAATTGTCCTAAGGCCCATTTAGTATTATAAAATCTATTATGGTTATTGTCAAGTCTGAACTGAGTATCTGATCCTTCAAAGTATTCGTCAGGTTGTTGATTAAGTCTTTCTATTTCACTGATAATCATTTTGAGTCGTAGATCGTCATCCTCTTCTAGATCATAACTCTCATCAATGATATTATCAAATGTATCAAATCCCCAAGTCTTAAGCCATTCAAGTATTCTAGGTGGTCCCCATACAATAAAAGGATGCTTAAATGCCATTGGCTTTAATACTTTTTCACTGTGACTCATTGGATCAGCAATTAGTTGACTTTCTACTACAACACTATAGTTTGTACGATCATACCATTCAGGATTAACATAACGTTGCCAGTTGCCGTGTTTGCTGTTTATATCGTTTGGAAGTTGAATACCTATACCATTGTAACTATAAACAGCACGGCCTAGATGTGGTTGTATAGCTCTCCATATTTGATCTCTGTGAGGTTTTTTAAGATTCATTGGCATAAGAAATGTTTTAGCAGGATGCAATACTTCTCTTTGCCATTGATTATATCCTAACTCATTATACCATAAGCATTCGTTAGCAATAGCAAACCATCCATTGCTACGTATAACTTTGAGATATTCTGTGTCTTGTATTTCTGGGTTTTCCCAAGGATCCCATAAGTGATCTATAATAGCAGGCCTATTCAGACTCTTAGCCCATTCCCAATCTTGCCAATGTACATAGACCATACCGTCGTCGTTTAGATCGTAACTTATATCAAAGTATTGTTTGTATAGTTCTTCTAAATAAAATGCTGTAGCATTTGACCAACTATTTTCTTTTAGTATTAGTTTCATCTTTAAGCCAATTTATATATAAACATTTTCTATAGTCTACACCACTAACTTCACCTACTAGACCGTGCTTAATTTCACTGCTATTAAATAATAACATACCTGTATTCTTAGTGTATGGAATAACAAAACGTTCTGGATCATAAAAACAAGTACCCATAGATTCTTCCCCTTGACCATCTAGATATATAATCATAACATCTCTTAAAATATCAACGTCACGGTGTATAAGATTTCTGTATCCAGGATAATCTCTCCATAGTTCAATACTAATTTTTCCTACAATGTCTAATTGTTTAATTACTTCTTTGTATAACTCTTCTGAGTTCTTAAAAAGATAAACTTCTCTATGTGCAGTGGGCAAAGGTGCAGGTAAGTCTGGACTGTCACCGGCAGGCCATTCGTGTGTAGGAGTAAATTGATCACAGAAATCAATAATTTTATCTAAAAATTTTGAATCAAATACGTCAGTGACTATAAATCCGTTAGGAGAGAGCTGTTGTGTTTCCATACTACTATTTAATAGTATAGATTAACGTGCTAGGATTTTTTCTAAGGCTTTTTTGAGCTGGTCAATCTCTTGATCTTGATAACGATCTTTTAAAGAGTTATTGCCAATTGCTTGATCATGTTTCTTATCAACCTGTGCTTGACCAGCAATATCTGCTTCTTCTTTATCGTTTTCTTGATCTAAGCGATCAATGTCTTGAGTTTTTTCTGAATCTTTATCAGCAACAAAAGTAACTAAACTTGCTAACGGATCACCTTTGGTCATGGCGCCATACTTTAAGCCTGCTTTTTTAAGGGCTATTTTAGTTTTAGCATCTAGTTTTTTTGTATCAATTGCATCTTCTTCTTTGTCTTCTTGTTGTAGTAAGCCTGCTGTACCACGTTTTGTTTTTGCCAAAGTCATTAAGTCATCATTGTCTAATGGACCAATTGAGTTAACATCTTTACGTGTAGGCATACCTAGGTCAACCCAAAGTTTAAATTCTTTTTCTGTTGGGGTTGAGTATGGTGACCAATCCATAGATACTTCTTTACCATCTTTAGTTGCTGAGTGGAAGATTTTTCTATTGTCTTCGTATTCTTCTACGTCTTTAGTATAAGTCCAACCTTTATAGTCTTCAGTAACTGTCTCAACACTTTCAGTTGTTTGCTCAATCCAGCCATTGCCATCACAAGCATCACATTCTTCAAAATCTTCTTCACCGTCATCGTTTGTGTATTCTATTTCGCCTGTGCCACCACAGTTGTTACAACCTACTTGTTCCCAATCTTTTTCGTATTCACCTGGACCGTAGTCTGCTACTGTTAACCAATCAAAGTTATTTGGTGTATAATCACCTTTTTTGTTTAATACATACAGTACAACTTTGTCTGCCATGTCGTCTAAGTGATCAAACTTACCTACATGTTTTTCAATCCACTCATATGAACTATTACTAAAGTTATCACCGTCATTACCGTGTCTGTAAATAATTTTACCTACAGCTCTTAATAGTTCACCTTCAACAGTGTCTGCTTTGCCTTGTTTAGGAACTAGCTGATCATATAAATCACCATAAGCATCTTGATACTCGCCTGTACCACTCCAGTAGCGAGAATGATTATCAAAGTCCATTATTCTACGTTTAGGGGTTGGATCTTCTTTTAGTTTATATTCTTTAACAGCTTCTTTTTTCTTAACATCTAAAACTTTGTATGGATTACCAAAACTTAAAAACTTTTCTTGTGCCTTTTTAGCATTTACTGATTTAATTGTATGTGTTCTAGTACCAGTGAACTGTGGATCTTTATATGTTATTTCAAATTCAGCTTCATTCATTTCTTTATCATCACAATGACATTCATCCTCGCCTGTTACAGGACATTTGCCACAGTTCTCATTTACTTTTTGAAGTTCGTGTTTAACTGCTCTATGATCACTTAGTCCTGGTTTGATTGCTTCAATTTTTTCAACAGCACCTGTCATATTATCTTCGTTGTCCTGTGCTATTTTAATAGCCTGCATAACTTCAAAGTCTGAGTATTGACCTGTACCTACGTTGTTTGAATCATATTCTAAATTTAATACTCGATCTTTTTGCATATCTTTCATACGTTCTTGATCAATGTCTTTTAGTTTACCTGGACCCATTCTATAGTCACGATCTTCTAGATTATCTTGAATCCAATTAACATCACCAAACAAGTCAGCAGTTTTGTCGCCACCGTCTCTGTTAGCTTTCCATAATGATAACAAGTATCTTGCTTCATCATATCTAACAGGAAACTGTTCAGGACCTACTTTAAGGTCAATGTCTTTACTATCTTTGACTGCGTGTATTAGCTGTCTAATAGTTTCAACACCTGCGGCCGCACCGTATGCTGATTCTTTGATAGTGTCGTTTGGAAATAATTGCGTGATTAACATAAAAGTATTTATCCTATGGTCTTTTTATAGGTCCACCAAAGATACTAGTACCTTTCATGTCCAATGCGTTGTCTGATGGCTTTTGTTTTTTAGGTTTAGGACCTTTATAACCAGTTACATGTGGGTTTGCCACTGAAGCAATACTACCTGCTGACGTAGCACCTGCTGATGCTGTTTCACTGATAGCACCATCAATGGCATCGTGTGTAAGAGTTTTATGTACAGAATTAATGTAGTCTTGAGCTTTTGTAATTTTACTTGCTACCCAGCCAGGAATACCTCGTTCTTCAGAAGCATATTGATTTAACAGTTTAAGTAACTGCATCGAGTCTTGTGCTAATTGCATTAGATCTGCTTTAGCCATTCTAACTTCATGATCTAAATGTTCTTCTCTTACTAATTCGTTTGCTTTCATTCTACTATAATCCTATGGTTGTCTACACGAGCATTTTCAACTTTAATGTTGCTAATTGTAAACACTCCTGATCCAGGTTCTACTCTCTCTATTCTAAGATCATATTCACCCTTGTCAAGTCTTAAAGGAGCATGTTCTAATAGATAAGTTTTTGATGGTACCCAGCGCCATTGACGTTCACTTAATAAGTGTTTACCAAGCCAGGTCCTATAAACATCACCTTGGCTACCTTCACAATGTACTTCAAAATCTAATTTTATTTCATGCTTTTCCATTGTTAGTATTTATCTTCATTAGTTTTAAATACATTTCACTATCTGAACGATTATGGTTATACGCAATTTTAATTAGTTTAAGCAATCGTTCCTTGTCAAGATCAACATGATCAACAAATGTCTGATCGTTTGTTAGACGAGTAACTTCCTCCTCAATGACAGCATCAATACTAGGTGTTGTGTATGTTGAATATACTAAATGTAGTCTTGGAATACCACCATAGTTCATAGCAGTATGTATTTCATCTGTAATAATATGATAAACACCACCATAAGGCATTTGACTTAGTTCTTTTCCATTTAAAAAATAACAATACTTGTTAGTAATAATAGGTATATGGAAACGTATTGATTCAAAGTCAATGTGCATAGGATAAGCATACTCACTGGGCAACCAAGCTAATCTAACACGACCTATACCAAAGCCTGTATAATGTTCTAATTCTTGGGCTATCTGTTGTGTATATTCTGTGTTTGGGTGCCAGTCTGTGTATAAAGTATTATCTGCACGATTAGTATCTTTTGGGCGTCCAAATCTTAATACTCCGTCTGCTGTAGATATTAAATCTTCTTTAGGGTCAGTCCAACGTGTTTCACCAGGTGGCAAACGTAGACTAACAGGATTATATCCATAGTCATTATCTGCAATTACAGACAATATTTCATTGGAAATACGATTGTAGTCAACTTGAAAATTAAGTTGTTGTACATTTTTAGTGATAGGGTACTGACAAATATCCTGGTGTGCTTCAAATAATATGCTCATACGGATATTTATAAGGTAAGAGTGACCCCTTTAAAATTAGTTCCGAGGTAATTTAAGGCGGGGTCTAACCTACAAGTCCTAAGGTAGGATTGTTCTTACTTGTTTTTACTCATGTATGCAGTTGCACCAAAGAACATACCAATCACTGAAGCCTGTGATAAAAACAACATATCACTTAGACTTGCTAGTGTAGCCAACCTTGCTTCTGGTACAAAAGGCATAAGAGGAAGTATCGCGTAAACACACATAGATATCATTGCTACCCATGCCATTTTACGTTGTGCGTCTGATTTTTCTTCTCTGAGCTCTAACTCAAGCATCTCCTTACCACGAGCAATTTCCTCGTCAGTAATTGTGCCATCTCCGTCGGTGTCAAAGCGATCCCAAATTGAACCTGGTGCCAATCTTTTTCCCTCGTTATTCTTTGCCATAGTATTTAATTCCTGATCATGTTTAAATTATGTACTAGTATTTATTTTATTGTTGTGGTCTAGGTTCCACCTGCTTGACAGTGATCTCGTCTTTTTCAGCATCGTATTTGACCTCAACGTTCTTGTAGACCCAAACCTCAAGTCCAGCAGTTTCTCTCTTATCATGTGCTACCTCAATAGCCCAAGAGTAGATTTCATCTAGTTCACGTAGATAGTAAACCGCGGAGTCAGTTTCTCCAAGTTCTTTGGTCAACTCTCTGATCTCATCTGCCGTCATTTCGCCAATTTGTAACTGACGATGTAGCCAAGCACCAGCCTCTTCATTGTATTCGTCATATGGTGGTGCATCGTCTTTGAGGTCACCTTCCTCATCTACGTAGCCGTTATCTTTCAACCATGACATGTAGTAGTCATCATTTGTTTCCCACTCAAACATAACATCATAGGCCTTGTCCTGCATGATCCCAGCGATGTTTTGCCAGGCATTTCTAAGTTCATTATCATTGGGGTAGTAGAGGATCATTTTTTTCAGATCTGGATCTGCTTTAAGCAACCACGCCATAAAGTCTTCACCAAAGCGATCTATTAGATCTTGTGTTTCTATCGGACGATCTTGTTCGTCCATGTATTGTCCAGACTCAGGATGTATCTGATACTTCTCGCCTTCGTGTGTGGCTTTGGTAGGAAGTAAGATATACATTGGGCCTTCATTATTGTATCTATCAAACATATTGTTACTGTCTGCGGCTGTACACCAACGTGTGCCTTGTCCATAGTAACAAGCGGCATTTACGTCTTCAGGCTGTATGATACGCACATTGGCATCCTTGTAAACTTCTTTGGCATCACCTTTTGACTTTTTTTCTCTTTCTTCAGGATCTGGATATTCGTCAACTACACTATAGAAGTCACCTAGATCACTATAACGATTAAAATCGTTACGTGGTGATGGAATCATCTTTTTAAGATTTAATGTATGAAACTTAGTCAAGTAGTCACGCATGGTGCTACCAATGTCTTCCCATTTGATTAAACCATTGGCATACATACGAGCAAGAGTTTGCGTATACTTTTTCTGTTTGGTAGGATCACCCACTTCAATTTGATTTTGTAAAATCATTTCAGCGGCCTTTATGGGATCTTCCATACTATTGATGTTGTTTCTAACAGCACCAGGCGTTGTTGGATCAGCCAATGCAGTATTAACTAACTTGGCCGCAAAGGCCTGTGCTGTCTTGGTTCTATCATATTCCGTTATAAAATGTCTTGCTCTCATTTTTTATACTCATTCCCTTTGGTATCTACCACATGCACACTTAGGTCACCCTGGTAGTCAAATTTAACGTATGGATCCTGACTTATTGATATGTATGTTGTCGCTGTCAACACTGTCTTATCACCATCCTTCCATGTTATAGTTCTTATGGTCCACTCTGGAATGTATCCACCCGAATCTAGATCTTTCTGTAGGCCAGTGAACATAGGATGTTTAATCCTTGTCACTTGACTTGAGCCCTGTTTCTTGTATAATATCTTACCTAGGTCCTTGGTCAGTTCAGGATCAAATACATCCATGTAGCCTGAGCAACCACCGCTGGCTCTTATTGCCACCTTGCTCATGAACAACGCACCTTCACTGGTCTCGCCTACCACACGCACATGGCTATCTATTTCCATTCTTATACGTGTACTTATTTCTGTTGTTTGAGTACTGTCTGTTAACTCAAACGTGGCCGCATGTTGGAACGGATTATTATCAATTACAAGATACAGTCTAACAAATCTATCAGTATCAACAGTAATAGTTACTGGCACTTGGGCACCACTTGATGCCCTTGCTGGTCCTGTTATTGTTAGTTCGTTGGGATCTGCTTCTACCACTGACCTGCTGTCAAACATGTGTTGTTGTACATATGGCCACACCTTGTCATCCACTTGTGCAAACACACTGGTAGTAAACAACAATAGTGCTATTAGTAGTTTCACATCAGTTCCTCTATGGCCTGTTCTAACTTATATACTTGGGCAGTATGATGACCTTGCTGTTTTAATGCGTCATATCTATGATGCCCATTTACAATGCGATTGTTCCTGTCTACAACAAGAGGTTTATAGTCGCCTTGTTTAACTAGTTTATTTGCTTTAATTGTTTTATGTGCATGTCTTACTGTCTGCACTGGCACTAGCTCTTTTAAAGGTAGTTCAATTAACTCACCTGGATATTCCCCTGGTTGTATCTGAGGAGGTTCGTTTCCACCTGTTGGTTCAAAGTCTACTGCTCTCATATTGTTTCTACTTCGCCTAGTTCAATTAATAATTCTAATATTGGATCTTCCTTAGGATATGGATATGTTTCAGCTTCTTCATTTTTTTCTGCTGAACTACATCCTATTAACCAGAATACTATACATACCAATACTATTACGATCCATGCTTTATCTGTGTAATCTTTCATATTTCCATCCACCATATGATTAGTCCGTAACCGGCCAAAGCTAACACCAACAATATCATGCCATACCATTCCCAACGGTTGCCCGTTTCGTCAGCATCTAACCATTTATAAAATTTACTGTTATATAACCAGTTCATATTTAGACTCGTTTATATACTACTATTGTTCCATATTGCCCTTCAGGCGCAGTAATTGCTCTCTCAGAAAATTCAAACTTTGTCCAATCTTCTATATAAGTGCGAGTGTACCCTAATTTTTTCATTGCTAAATCAAAATAAGCAACATTAGGAATACCAACTAACACATCACCTTCACCGTCTTTCCATCCTGCAAGATCATTTGTTAATGCCATTTCAGTTTTCCACATAATTACAGGATCACTTTGTTTATTAATCAATGATTGGATAACAACCTGTTTTACATTAGGTAAACAAGTTGATTCTAATATTGGATAATGGTCATGTACGTGATACATTATTCCTGATAAAAAAACTACATCTTTGTCTTGGCAAAGTCTTTTATTATTTTCATAGTCATGTATATCAGCTTCTATAAAATTAATTTTATCTTTTTCTTTTACTAACGATTTAAGTGAGTTAGCAACTTCTATATTTTCTGGTCTAACATCAGTACCTAACACTGATTGACAGTTATTTTCTACTGCGTAAAAACTCCACTTTCCTCTATTACAAGCAAAGTCAATCACATTCTGATCACGTATAATATCTGGGTCTAGTTTTAGACACTTAACAAACGGATCGTCTTCTTCGTAACGAAATTCTGTCTGTACGTGATTATATTCATTGTTAGCATATTCAGTGATTGCATCTTTCCAAATGTCTGGACTAAATTTATGAATGTTAATACATTCTTCTTGCATCCAGTCTGGTAGCAGATAAAAATCCTTAAAAGTTGAACAATCAGGCCATGACTGATCTTTAATTTTATTATATTGATCAACCCAATTTGATTCTTCTTTAACTAGTGAATAAGTAACGTGATTTTGTTTATACACATCGTTATATGAACGTATTAAGTTCTGTGAAGAGTCAGGAAATTTAATTTCTTTTATCATTTTATCTGTCTTGTTCTGCACCTACAATACATGTAGTACCATACGTGTCGCATTTTAATATTACATCTAAATCCATTAAGTAGCCATTCCAGACATGGCTAACCGCTAATATAATTGCCGCTAATATAATTACTTTATTTGTTGTCATTTTTTAAATGCTCTACCCAGTTAAAACAGGTCGACTCACTGTAATAGTAAGGATAGCCCATGGTTTTGTTTTCCGCCTCACGCAACTCGTCATTGAATATGGCTGTTACCATACAACTATGCTCATCTCTGAATGTGCCTATCTGAGCATCTTCCTGCCATATGCACAGACCAAAGTAACAATTGAAAACTAAAAATGTCCATGGTCCAATTGGCATTACCGTTTGCCGCCCTTCATGTTAGCACACCAGTGAGCCATGCGTTGTTTCTCACCTGTGCTACGTTTAGCAATGGCACGTAGTTCTGTTTCTGATTTTGAGCAATCAACACCCATACGTTTTGCTAAGCCTTTGCGTCCTGGCTTTTTGCCATCTGCAAAGTTCTCATGTGTTATTTCTTTTTTAAGTGCGTGTTCAACACCTTTTGCTATGTCTTTACCGTGATGTTTGTGTGGTAACGCAAAAGTGTGACCTTCTTCGTCTTTGTAAACTTCATGACCGCCGTGTGTTCTTTCTAAATGATAGTGATGCTTCTTAAGTAATTTCTCTGCTTCACGATGACTCATTTCTTTAACTTTCTTTTTACGTCCATCACAGTGAGCTCGTTGACTAAAGCCTTTTGGATTAGAACAGTTGATACTTTTCTTATACTTTTCTGACCAGGCTTCCATAGCTGGTGGTAATTCTTCATCGTCCCAATCGCATGTATCTTTAACTTCACAGTAGATAGAGTCAAGTGCTCGTTTAACTTTGTCTAGGCTATCTTCATCTGCTTGATACTTAACGCCAATACCACCTGCGGCTATCCACGCTTTAATGTTAGATCCTTTGTCATCAATTAAGATATTAGGAACACCGTTGTTGGTAGCAAATTGTGCTTTGTTTGATGTTATTTCAGTTGTCTGTGGTTGTGTATTAAGTTTTGCTTTGATCCAAATACGTTTCCAATATTCAGAGTTTTCAAAGTCATCACGCAGTGGGCTTGAACAAATACTGTAACTACCTGCATAACTAACTGCTAGTTTAACAAGTGCATCAGTTGTTGGAAACTTAGGTAAGGTGCCAAAGAAGTCTGTGCCTGCTATGCTGTTAAGTATAGGATCTACCTTAGCAGGTGGAATATCTCTATATGTTTTTACGTTAGCAAGTTTAGCATACTCAGCAAAGAAGTCAGCAAGAACACCATCCATGTCTAGATAGATCGTGCTAGTGCGTTTTGCTTTCCTTGTAAACTCGTCTGCTCTCATTAGGCTGTTTGTACACCTTGCTTGACATTTTTTGCTAGATCTTTTTTAGCCTGTATTGCTTGTTGTTCTTTACGTTTAGCAAGAAGTCCTGCAACCATTTGTTTATAATCTTCTGGTGCACCAGGTGATTTTGCAATTTTAATCATTTTTTGTAATTCATTATCGTCAACTTTGCCAAGTGTACGAGGCAAGTCACCTGCGTGTTTAAATTGTTGTTCAGCGTCACTCCAACCTTGTTGAATATTGTTTAACCCATCTTGATATTGACTGCTAAACCCTAAGCTATCAAATGCTGATTTAATATGTTCATCTTTAACGCCTAGTTGTTTTAAAACTTGAATAACTTGGCCACTGTCGTCTGGTTGTCCTGCTTTAACCCAGGCTTTGTATAATTTGTCTGCTGTAACTTTAGTTGTTATGTTTTTACCTACAGTTGCTACCTTGTTGGCAACCGCACCTTTAGCGGCATCCCATTTACCTTTTACCCAATCACCTATGCCCTCGTTCTGTATGTGTTCAAACAGTTGCTTGACCTGTGCTTCTGACAGTGGACGTTGCTGTAAGATCACGCTTTCAAATCCTGCCGATCCAACAAATGCCTCAGCACCGCCTGGATTTGCCGCGTTAAATTTAGAAACATCTTTCATTAATGTCTTAACAGCATTAGCATACCCCGGATCACCTGGATCAAGGACTCTATTCTGGAACATGATTTGGCCTATGGCCTGTTTCGTGTCTGGATCGACGTTGACATATGATATGCCTTCTCCGGTCTTCTCAAATGAATATCTTAAAGCTTCTACTTTTTCGCCACCGATGCCTGCTACTACTTCTTTTCCGACATCAATAAGTTTGCCTAGAGCAAAACCTATTGCGGCTGTCTTAGCACCCTTACCAATAGCAGTGGATAATTTCTCACCTTTCAACAATTCTGTAGCACCGCGTAATATTTGACCCGCGATAGCACCACCGGCAGGGCCACCTGCTACAGCGGCAATAGTTGTTAATATACCAATCACTGCGGCAGTTTTACCTGGGTTTGCTTTAGCATACGCACCAAGTTTAGTAAGAGCGTTTGCAATCTTAGGATTTTTAGTAGCAATATCTGCTTTAAGTTTTATAAATTTATTATCAAAATCCTGTACAGGTTTGGTATTTTGTAGCCACTTACCTACTTTGTTAATAGCATTGTTGACTGCTGATGCAACGTCTTTACCCATACCAACTGCTGTTCTATTAGCACCAGAATCTGACATGGTTTTTTCAGTTTGTTTAAATATGTTAGCAATATTTTGAGCACTCATTTGTGCTTCTTGGATTATGCTACGTTCTACTGCTTCTGTTAAAAAGTTTGTGGCTCTCATAATAACTGTTATCCTATGTGTTTAAACATTTCTATTTGTCTAAGTCTTTTTTTTGCATCTGCTTTACTTGTGTAAGTGCCAAACTTACGTTTACCATTCTTACTGTAAACAGTGTACTTGTTACCTTCTTTACGAATGTGTTCATCTAATACTTCAATATCTTCTTCCAAGGTCTTCTTAAAGATATCAATAATTTTACTTTGATTAGGATGACCTTGAATTGTTCTTAAGATATTTTTAATTTCTTGTGTTGCTTCTTCTTTAGCACCTGCTGATGTCATATCTTTTGCTTTGTATATTTGTCTAGCAAGATCATATGCGTCTTTGGTAGCATCTTCTGCAGATGCTTGTGGAGTTGATAGTGCTAAGGCTAATGCAGTAATTAAACTAACAATAGGAAGTTTACCGTCATACAGTTCACGTCCTTCATTAACTAGTCCAATATTATATGCCTTGTTTGCTGATGTATTTTTTGCCGCTGACTTGTGTAGAAGTGGTGGACGATTTTTCTTGTCCAACTTCATTCCTAGTTTGGCCGCTTGACGCTGAGTTTCACCTGGCTTGACGTCAGGTGTAGTATTCTGTTTTGTTATGATGCCAACGCCGGCCTCAGTTGTAAAAAGTTCTGTTAAAAGCATAATTCATACTATAATTTATATAGTATGTATTTATCGTTTCTTACGTTTTGAACTCTTCTTTTTAGATGCTAAAGTTTTAGGTTTAGAATCAGCGCCTGGCAGTGGAGTATCACTTATTATGATTTCTTTATTTTCATCTGCTATGTCTTTAATAGCTTGATCGTGTGATACTCCGCGATCAGGTTCTTCATTTATCATACTTGGTACAGTTTTGTATGCTTCTCTAATTGATTGATCGTTTTCGTTACAGAAGTTAAAGTAACCTGTATGTTTCAATAATATACGACTGTCAACCCAAACTTTTCCACCAAGGTCTCTCCAGTTCTCACAGAATGTCCAGTCTTCAGAATAGTATCTGTTTTCTCTAACTGCTGAGTCAAAGTAAGTGTACATATACTGATCTAAATCTTTAGGTAGACCAATGTCATTGTTAAAAGGTTTAACTGCAGGATGTGCTTTCAATGCTTCAAATACATGCTGTTTAATACACATAAAACCTGTACCTGATTTTGATACTTCAATCAAGTAGTCATCACGCGGTTTTTGTTCAGTGCCATCTTCATTATTAATACCATTAACTACCCACTTGAGTGGTAATGATTTCATAGGATATAAACCACAAACAACATCTTTGTCATGATTAAGAATAGTAAGGATATGCCAGGCATCAAAGCCAATGTCTGCATCAATAAAGAATAAATGTGTTGTATCTTTATTGTTTAAGAATCTTGCGGTTAACGTATTACGTCCACGACTAATTAAACTTTCATTGACTAGAGTATCAACGGTCCAATCAATGCCTAAGTCTTTTGCTTGATTCGCCCATTTAATAATGCCCATGAATGTTTGTTCTGAAATTTGACCGCCGTAACAAGGAATACAAAAATGTACTTTTGTTTGTTTGAGTTTTTCTAAATTAAGTTGAATCTGCATTGAAATATCCTTAGTGTTCTATATGTATATTATAACACTATTTACTTCAATTACAACTAGAGTGGTAAATTATTTTT
>Ga0222715_10001254_pt1 | contig 24553 bp, 29 predicted proteins | sample C33_9DmetaG_FD_165056 | JGI IMG/M metagenome (GOLD analysis project Ga0222715, IMG submission 165056) | Estuarine water microbial communities from San Francisco Bay, California, United States - C33_9D | ecosystem: Environmental > Aquatic > Marine > Unclassified | place: USA: California...
GCCCTCTACACCTGCACCCTTACCACCCTCGACAAGAGTTCTCTTAAACGCTCCTGCGTCTATTGGTTTCAGCAACTTACCAACAATAAAGTAATCAGCCACGAACTCACTAGCCAAGTTTGCTGCAGTGGCACCGATTGCGTTTCTTAGATTTACTTCGCCGCCTGCTTCACGCTGTTTTTCTATGGCTTCCGCAAGGAGTTCAGGCGCAGCCATAGCTGTTGTATAGCCAGTTGCAGCCGCACGTCCAAAGGGGCCACCTACCAGTGTACCTACTGTTTGTATGGCTAAATCTTTTGCCTCAGAGCCTATCTGCTCACCCGCAAAACTTGCTGCTGTGCCAACACCTTGAATATCTCTAAACCCAACGGATGGGTCTTCAGCCTCAAGCCTAGCAAGCTCCGCTTCCGCAGCTTCTTGCTTTGCTCTTGCCTCTTCAGCATCAAATCCAAGAAGTCTTCCGATGCCTGTGTCTGCAAGTGCTTCCTGAACAACACCAAAAGAACGCTGTCTTTGAAATGGTTGAGACTCAAAGCCGCGCATAAACGCAGTCTTATCCTGCTCTTCTGCTTCAGCTAGTGGGTCTTGGCCTTGGGTGCCACCAAATCTACTCTGGATAAACTGATCAACACCTAGTTCTTTTTGAACTAAGAACTGATCTATTCTTTGCTGCTCTTCTGGAGTTGGCTGATCGCCCGAAATGTTTACAGAATACGTTCTACCGTACCTTGGCCCCTGTACTTGGATAACACCCATTTATAGCCTCCAGATTAAGACGTAACATCTGCGTCTATAACACCAGTTTTTATTCTAGAAGTATATAGATCATTCAGCTCAGAAAGTATTGCCGCAATATCAGGAGATATTTTTGATGGATCGTTTCCTATAACTTCACCTGATAGATCATCCTTAATTGCGCTCTGATTTTCTGCGATTTTTCCGTAATAATCCAAAGCAGCATTTATTTCAGACAAGGAAGCTGTCTTAGGGATAGACCTTTTGCCAAGCGATGCCTGACGATACGCCGCCAAGTCCTTAGCGGATTGTATTTTCTGCTGCGCACCAAGAAGTCCAAGTATATCTTTGTCGTATTGGCTACGTGATTTCTGCATTGCACCAAGACCTGCAAGCCCCGCCTCACCTAACGCACCACCCAATGTTGGATTCTTGGATGACATCAATGCCATACCTGTCTGGGCAAGTGCCAACCACTTATCAGCTTCTGCACTCTTCTCACGATCAGCAAGCATCTTCTCAATACGAGATTCAATAGAACCAAATCCTGCACCACCGCGTGGAGTTGTCGGCTTATTGTCTCCACCACCGTCACCATCACCGCCGCCATCGCCATCATCTTTAACTGCAGGTGTTCCAAATCCACGAAGCTTTTCTTGCTCAACAAATTCTTCAATGCCGCTTGTTGTAACTGGCAGTGACAATGCGGCAGCTACCTGTTCTGCTTGCTCTGATGGAGTCTTAGCTTCTTCTGTTACCTGATCTGGGGTAGAAACATCTATAGTTGGCCGACCTTCATTAGGCATAGGTATGCCGACATCAACGCCTTCAGATGAAGAGCCTGTACCAGTGAACTCATCAGCGACTGGAATGCTGCGCAAGAAGTTGGCAACCTCACTTAATTTTTCGTTTGGTGTCTTTCCGCTGACCACTCCAGGAAGTGAATCAAGTAAGTCGGGTGTTAAATCAATAGACTCTTGAGTAATTTCATCTACGCGGAAACTTGGATCAGGAACCATAGTAGGATCAGCAAAGTCCACATCTGGTCTAACCATGCCAGTTGTTCGAGCAGCCCTGCGCATCAGGTCTACCTCAGAGAGAGGTGCAGGTGCAGATGCATCAAAGTCTACAGCCTTATTGCCGCTCATCTCAGATACCATATCTGCCAAAGGCACAGCACCTGCCAGTCTGGCAAGCTCCAGTTGAGCATCTTCTTCAGTTCTCTGATCTTCACTTGCAAATCTAGGGTCTACGTTAGGAAGGAAGCCTTGTGATTCAATATTGGATTGCATTGGGCTTAACGGCATGTAGCTCATTACATCGGCACCCTCACCACCAGAAGGAATGCCTTTCATGACACTCATGTCTGGTCTGTACTCATCCATAAATGCACGACCAAGCGGATCAAGACTTGCTATGCCACCAACACTAGGGTCTTCTCTTGTACCTGCTGCTTGTCTCTGCTGAAGGCTTCTGCGGATAGGGTCATCTGCAGCATAGGCCATAGGATCGAGGTCTACTTGAGACAAGGATGTCAGTTGCGTCTGGGCATTAGCGCCAGAAACTTGTGAAGAATCTAAACCAGAAAGAACACGCGATCTTTGATCCACAGGAATATATCTTATTGCTCTTGCTGCTTCACTAGCAGACTTGAAGTCAGGATAAATTCCTGTTCCCGAAACTCTTTCACCATCTTGAACAAGGATATACGTGCCATCTTGACCAGTAGGCTGCGCAGATATTGCGCCACCCTGCTGCATCTTAACAACGCCACCATCAGCCATCATCTGTGGTGCCTGTGTCGGTTGGACTGGCGCTGACATTCCCATACCTGTGTTTTGTGCAATTGAACTATTTGGGTTCATTGCCTTAGACACCTGCATGATTCCCTCTTGTGGCGCACCTGCTGCAGTGACGACCTCTTCTGCTACGGTCTTCATGTCTGCGTTTTGCTGACGCTGATAATCATCACGCATACGCTTACGGCGTTTTAGTTCACTCAGGACAAGAAACTGTGGTGCAGTACCTGTCGGCATCTGCATCTCTTTCATTAGTGCGTTGTCTGGTAAGTCTTTTAAGCTGTCCTGAATCTCAATTATGTTCATTACTGTAGACCTTTATATAGACCAAGTGCTGATATCCCTGCTCCAAGAGCCTGTTGTACTGGATTGTAAGCCGCAAAGCGTTGCTGCTCCACATCTGGAGTTACTGGTACGCCGCGTAGAATACCTGCATATCGTTCGTACTGACTGATCGGATAGTCACGCTGACGCACAAAGTCTTCATATTTTAGGTCAAGAAGTGCCTGATCCTCTGCACGTATGCCGCCGCCAAGAGCTTCTAGTAGCTGCGCATTCTGGATGTCTGCTGCACGGCCCCGCTCACCAATACCCATGAGTCCAGTGCCAAGACTTGCAAGATTCCCTGCGCCAGTGCCAAGCGCATTATAAGCATCAAGACCAAAACCTGAACCGTACTGGCGAGAAGCTTCTTCGGCAGCTTGTATTCTTGCGAGTTCTGCTGCCTCAGCCGCTTGCAATCTACCTCGTTCCGCTGCAGTGGCACCCTCGTATCTGCCAAGCTCGCCCGCAGCACCCAGTTGTGTTCTAGCTAACTCACCTGCCTCGCCAGTCTGAACTCTACCAAGCTCACCCGCCCGACCTGCTTGTACCCGTGCAAGTTCAGCAGCCTTATCTTTTTCTGCCGCCATACGTGCTGCACGATCTGATTCAAACTGACCAGCCGCTTGTTCATATGCGGACTGCAATCCTCTGGCTTCTATATCCTGTAACTGCTCATTCATAGACCTGCTTGCTAAAGCTTCTGTAACTGCAGCGCGAGACCCACCAAATGCACCTTCGCTTACAGCTTGAGCAGCGCGTTGGTTTGCTTGACGCGCATAATCTTCTTGCGCACTTTGCTTTTGTCTCTCAACAACAGCTTGCATGTAGGGAGACATGTATTGCTCAACAGCTTCACCAATGAACTGTTGTGGCTCCTCAAACTCATACTCATTGTAATTAGCCATACGGAAATCAGAGTATGGGTCAAACTTAGCTTGAGAAAACTCAGTCTCTTGAAAGCCGCCATAAGGATCAAACTGACCTGTCTGATAGTCAGCTAAACCACTAATCCCTGCAAGTGCATCCCTTTGATAACCAAGAGCATCCATTCCAGCACCAACGGCCTGTCGCATTCCTGGGATTCCAGCGCCCGTAATATTCCTAATCATATCACGAGAAGCCATGATATCTTGATAGTCACCTGATCTGGCTAAACGCTCACCTTCATATGGTTGATAGGTTGATTCACCCGCTAAGTCTCCATAGCGTTCTGGATCGTCTGGGTAGAACGGCATAGTTGCCTCTTCGGCACCCTGAAGAAGCCTGCGAAAATACGGGTCAGCATATTCAGGCAGGTTTGTTGTTCTTTGAGTGGTATCTGTTGGTGTTGATCCGCCCTTGCCCATCTTATAACTCCATACGGTAAGCTATGTATTCAGGATAAAAACCATATTTCTTCAAAGCTCTACCCCAACCTTTTCTGCCGTAGCCTTCTAGATGACTACATCCTAACTCATTTGCATACTTACGCATAGTCTCAACTAATTGATCCTGCCATTCATTCATGCGCGTTCCGCCTACCCAGTCTAAGGCCAAGGCTCTTCGTTGAGGATATTCAATAAGTCTTGTCGTAAAGGCAGCGATTACATCATCCTGCTCGTCTATGACAACCCATAAAGCATAAGTGCCGTTGTAAGTTAAATCCAATATATCTATTGTAGTCGATCTATCTTTTACGGTAGCTACGCTTTTCTCTAATACCCTAGCAACGTCCTTCCATACATGACCTACTGCCTCTGTTGGCACCAAGCTTACTCTCACTATCCCACCATTTGTTGAAGTTTCTTCGGAGCTTCCTCTTCGGCACGGTTAACAATATCAAGGAACCCACCACCGTATGCCTTCTCTAAAGCATCAGTGGTCTTCTTCCTCAAAACGAACTCCCCATCAGACAAGAGTACATCTTGCTCCCCCTCAAGTGTAGCAGGAACCATATCGTCTACACCAGAACCATCTCCTGGGCCACGAACCATTCCCTTCTCACCTTCCTCAAAACGAGCGACAGTGTCATCTAGTTCTCCCGACTGCACTCGCCCGACAAGATCGCGTAGTGCATCCTCGCCGTACTTCTGAACAAACATAGCAAGTGCTATCTCTGGCTGCTCAGACATTCCTTTAATTGCTTCGATAGCCTCAACGATGACATCCTTTTCGTTCATGCCATTGGATTCCATCATTTCATCTATTTCAGCTTCGCCACCTTCTTGCATGTACCGCAATCCCATCAAGCCACCATCTGCATAGTAGTATGGATACTTTGGCTCATAGTCTTCTGGGCGTGGTGGCCTCTGATAACTGAAGTAGTTTGCTTCACCAGTGCCGTCAGCCTCAGCGTCAGGGTTATATGTGCGGATCATTGGGTTCGGCATGGGTGGGGGATTCTCATCCCGCTTCTTATTCTTCATCTGATCTTGCATTTGAGAAGCATCTGAGTAGACCTGCCCCATATATGCACCAGATAACAACCCAGGCTGCATAGCACCAGCCGCTGCGTTTTGAAGGTTAAGACCCCCAAGAGATTCAACATTTGTCGGAAGACCCTGCAAGAACTTAGACCCATCAATAGTCCCTGGGATGTTCTGTGTTATTGGAGTTGACGTTGCCATTTTGTCTACAAAAGTGGATTCTCCAGCACCGCCGCCACCCATAGAGCCAAGAACCTTAGCACCCAAGCCTGCTGCTAAACCTGTTTTAAGCCCCTCTCCCAAGTCCCCTGTCTGTATAAGAGAGCCAAGACCAGCACCTAAACCACTAAGCATTGGAGCAGACATGCCACCTAAAAAAGTACCAAGCGTACCCGTAAGCATTCCAGAACTAGCTAAAGCGGGTAGTCCCATACTGAGCAAGAAAGGTAGAACCATAACAATCTCCAAAAGTTCAATTGAACTTTAACACTTATCCTCTAAACGATCAATTCAAAGTGAGGCCCGTCAATAAACGGACGCTTACCCTGTGATCTACGTAGGTCAACATATGCATTCATCGCGTCTTCCATTGTGCCATCCCACTCACGAATATCGAACGGATACCCATGACCTTCGACAGCCCAAGCTGCGCCCCAACATACACCGACACCAACTTCTTCAGCCCCGCGTTTCATCGCGTCAGCTATCTCATCATACAGATTTAACTCCCAACGCCCTGCAGGAGTCATTGATCCATCGTAGGCCATTAGGTCAACTGCCACACCGTCTAGGTGCTTGGACTTCATAGTCTTTGACGCACCCTTTGCTACCAATGCACGTTGCTCTTCGATGGTTCTGAGTCCACAGATAACAGAGAAGTCTTGCTTCGACTGACCTATAGCCGCACGGACAACTGCTTGCATGCGCTCATCAACACCTTCTAGCTTCTGTACGCTACGATTTCCTAGTTTATACGGCATTACTTTCTCCCAAAAAACTTAGTTGCTGAACGAATACCAAAGCTGGCAGCGACGATAACGCCCAATGTATACTGATACCAGTCTGGCATGACCTCTAATGCTGAGAACCCCTCAGATGTTATTGTGCGCCCCCATTCCCCACAAAAGCTGAGTATCAATGGGATGCTAAATAAGATAGTGAGCCACTCGTCCTTCCAAGAGTTCTGAGAACCCTGTGCCATCAGACGCTCCCAGTCGGCTTCTGACGTAGCGGCACTTTTCATTATGGTCGCTTTCGCTTCCGCCTCTACGAGCTTGAGGTTTGCCGATGCAGCCTGTGCATCAGCCTTACCTTTTAGCCATCCGCCTGCTAACTCAGTTAGCGGCCCTATCAGAGCTTGCAACATTCTTGCTCTCCTTACCCATCCAGATACCAAAGCACCCTGTAAGCGCACCCATACACACGGATACAAGCCCACTCTGCTGCACTGTCGGGTCAGGTAGACCCATATACCAGTGAACCGCTTGGTAGGTTAAGATTGTGACAACCAACATCATAAGTCTGGGGAATATTTTATAGTCATCAATAATTGTAGCTGGCATTACATAGACCCTTTACCGCCGAACCTAGACCCCATCATACCCAAGCCCATCTGGGGTGTTGTAGGTTGTGGCATCTGACCACCGCCCTTACCACCAAACGGAGAAGGTCTTTGCATGGGTGAATACATTGGCTGTTGTGGCCTTGTCATGCCGCCACCCTTGCCACCTAAAGCTGGAAGCCCACCGCCATAGAAAGGAGGTCTTTGCATAGGTGGTTGAGGGAAGAAAGGTCTCTGCATAGGTGGTTGAGGCGGGAATGGCATGAACGGTTGCCGACCTGGGTCTAACTGCTGACCCATCTGTGGGGGTGGGAACATCACAGCAGGACGCGCAACATTTTGGTTCATTTGATCGAACCTACTCTGTGCCATTTGCCGATCATACATTGCTTGCCTCATAGGGTCTGGCCCAGCAGCCATGCCACCAGCACCAGTGCCTCTGGTTGGGTCTGCACCCATCTGGTCTTGAGGAGCTTCCTGTGTTGGTAAACCAACTGCACCTTTTAGTATCTGCTCTGCACCCGCTTGGTCGCCTGTCTTTGAAAGATATTCACGAGCATCATTGGATTTCAAAGATGTATCTTCAAGACCAGCACTTGCCTTCAGCATTGCCATGCCTTCTGCCGCTCTACCTTGCTGTATAAGTTCTCTTGCACGGGCAGCAGATGGCGGCTCTTGCGCAGGGGGTAAACCCATGCCGCCATAACCAGTGCCTTTAGTCGGGTCAAAACCCATTTGATTTGTAGGCGTTGGATTAAACATTTTCTGATATCTGTCGTAGCCGCTTCGCAAGATTCTTTCACTACTAGAGTTTGGCCCCATATCCCTTGGCAAAACCCCAGGATAGTTCCTGCTATATTCTTCAAATGACATCATTTCGCCAGGGTTATCGCCCCTTTGAGGTGGGGCTGACTGAGGCCTATCACCTAACCAAATTGGGTTGGAAAGACGTGGTTCTTCTGGAACGCTACCGCGTCTAGGTGGATAGCCCCCTGGCCCCCGTAAAAATTGATTGCCAAACCTTCTATTCATGATTGGAACAACTGATCTGCCGAAAGACCTACCCATTATAAAACTCCTCCGCCTAGCCCTTCAGGCATTGTGATAGAAACACTAACATGTCTCTTAGTTTCATCTGACCAAGGCTGACCGCACTCTGGGCATTCCTTGGCATCATCAGGAGCGACAGTATTGCACTCCTCGCACTCTAAAGTTTGTTCTGACTTTGATTCCATCATGGTGCCACCTTCAGTGTTCCGCTATCATTCCATACAGTTCCTGATTCCAAACCTGTAGCAGAAGTTGGGAGATTTGTCAGCACTAACGTTGTATTCCTTCCTGCCCCAGGGTTTCTCTGATCCTGAACAAAAAGCGAAAAAGCTCTTATAACTTCACTAAAATACTGCTGGCTATACTCAGCAGGTGGGACGGGGAAATATGGTGCTACTGTATCTGGTGATGCCATTATTTTCTCCCATCTGGCCTGATGTTTATACGTGGCGAACCAAGTCTCCAAGCCACGCCAGCAGCATCGGAATCAATCTTAAAGGTCATTGACCTACCCCTAAGCCTTACAAAAACTTGCTCAGTGAACTGCTCTACTGGCACAGAGGCAACCTTAGACACAGCTTCAGCATCTGTCTTTGTATAATTACCCCCAGGGGCGTTCCTAGCTTTTAGCGTCATGTTAACAAGTGGAGTTGCTGCAGTAGAATCTCTGAATGTCACATCAGGTATAATCTTATCCACAAAGCTAAAGTTGTAGCCGTCATCAATATCAAATTGGCTAGACTCTATGTAAGCAGAAATAGCGGAAGCTGGGCTTGTACTGCCATCATCGATGCCGTTTTCATGGTAATACAAATGTCCATCTAGTGCCGCACCAATTGGATAGTCAAAGACACCGCGATCAATCCACGCTGTCCTTGTCATCGATCCAACGTACCAGATGTTCTGATCGTAATTATACACAACGTAGCTATCTATATTGTTGTCTGCATTCGTTTCATCTGTTGATGGGTAAAACCACCACACTTCAGAGTACGAAGTATTAACAGAAGCAAAAACTTTTTCCTGCTGGTTTATATCAAACCTACTAAAGACATAATCTTTAACACTGCATGGAAGCTTTTGAACTGAACCTGTATATACATAGAACTCATTGCGCCCCATCCAGAAGACACTATCACCCACTGGCACAGCAGCTTTTGGAGACATGATCGTCGTGTTTTGAGATACAGTTGTTAAACCAAATTGGTTAGGTGGCCCAAGAAACTGCAAAGTACTCAAAGATGTATCTGTAAACACAAGTGTTTGCTGTCGTGTTTCAACGGCTTGTATAATCTCAGAGCCTGATCCAACGGGTAAGTCCCCCGCTGTATTTGTTGTGCTTGTGATATCCCAATCAGTTAAGCTGCCTTGAGATGAGAAGCGTATTAGTAATGGGTCTTGATCAGAAGAACCTTGAGCATTACAGCCAAAGGCAATGATGTGTCTATTTGTATCTGACACTAAAACTTGCTTTGCGACTGTAGGTGTTTGAGAAGCACCTCCAATTGACGAAAGCTCTACAGCACGATTAAAACTAGAACTCGACGCACTTCGATCCCAGTAATAGATACCACCATTTCGCACATTTATGAGAAGGTCTTCTCCAAAGTTGTCGTGAGTCCATAGACGCAGCTTATCTGTAACAAGACTGATGCTTGCAGAAGACCCCCAAGTACCACGGTTAAAGGGGCCAACACCCCAACCCGTACCAACAACAGAAGTGTCCAGACCAACATTAATTTGATACGCGCCAACAGTTGCAGTGCCGCCGCCAGGACTTCCCGATACATCTGAAGAATTTGCGTTGACAAGAGTAGGCGTAAGAACACCGTCAATTGTGATCTCATCTATCGTGGCAACTTCTCGTGCTTGTATCTTGTAGTTGTCGTCGTCAACAATCTCTACAATTTGGTATTCTTGATTTAAAATATCAGCAGTGATGTTTCCCCCTAGAGAAACGGCACCACTAAACGTAACAAAATCATATTGCACTGCGCCATGTGCGGTGTCGTTGACTGTCAGTGTTGATGAATCAAGTGTCGCAGAAAAAGTTACATCCCCTGCAGCCGTTGTCGCGCGTATGGGAGTTATGTCGTTATATGCACCCCCCTGCTCGATGTAGTACTTCAAGTGAGTGCCTACCCCCACAAACTCAGAGTCATCTGTTGCTCTCCACGCATGCAATGCACGGCAGCTCCCCAAGAAAGACTTAACATAAATGCGTATCCAGCCACCAATCTTCTCTGGGAACCCAGAACGAAACCTGACCTTATCGCAGTCGTACCAGCCGCCTTCGTTTGTATAGGAAGTCGTTTCTTTATTGATCCCAGGATTGAACTGTAGCTTTGATAAAGGCATTAGACGTTACCCTCTGTGACAAGGAATCGTGTCGCGCTCAAAGCCCTTCCGACTTTTCTACCGCTGGCACTTGATGTTGTAAGACTACCATCATCTGCAAGGTAATACACGGAGTTTGTAGTCAACCCTGTTTGATTTGTATCTACATACCCTCTTGTCTGTATAAACCCATCTGCCGTATCTGATATTGCTTTTGCTGCTATTCCCAACCAGTCATCTGCGTTTGCGGAAACCGTGGTTACTGTGGACACAGTGCCATTAGAATTAAGAGCAACAACATCTCCAGCAGATATCGCACCGCTTGCTGTATACTCCTGAACTGTCTGAGTGGCGAAAGAAAGCGTTCCAGAACCATTTGTTATGACTATCTGGTTCGCCGCGCCATCTGATGTAGGCAGGGTAAACGCAGTTACAAATGACTGCAAGTTTGCATCATAGGCTAGAATATCTGTCCCAATAACAGTGCCTAGTGCTGTCCTTGCATCAGATGCCGTAGATGAACTCGTACCGCCATCGGCAACAAGAAGATCGGTTATACCTGTAATCGTGCCACCAGTAATTGATACAGTAGACCCTAGAGAAAACGAATCTGAAACATTTACACATTGCGCACCAGACCCAGCACCGTCTGCGTATATAACACCATTTTTATCTGCAGGAACCGTAGCATCTCCACCTGTACCCTGCGTAAAGGTTAAGGTCTGCCCAATGTTATTCACAATGTAGTAGGCTTTACCAACTGTGTTTGGACTAATCGTAACCGTAACGCCTGCAGAAGGAGAGCCATTAAACTTTATAACACTAAAATTACCAGTGGATAGAGTGGCATCCGTTGTTGTAAGCGTATATGTTGTATCGCTTGAAGATATAGCAACATTGACGCTGCCATCTAACGCACGATCAATAGTGTCAAAGTTTAGGTTTAGAGAGTTGCCCCATTCGCCACTCTCCTCGCCATCAGCAACTTTCTCTATTGCAAGATTTGCTGTAAAGGTACTTGACATTATGCGTTTCCTTCAGTCACCAGAAGTTCTGTTGCAGATATAGCCTTTCCTATTTTGCCGTATGTTGTTGATGTAGAGGACAGCGCACCTGTTGACGAAACATAGTAAACTGTTCCCGCTGTTAAACCTGATTGTTGATCATTGACCCCGCCAACAACTGTGACCAATCCAGAGCCTGCATCCGATATTGCTTCAGTAGAAACGCCAACCCAATCACCTGCATCTGTTGTTACAGTTGGGGCGGTTACCACAGAGGTTCTGTATTCGCTTGCATCATTCGCGGTATCTGAAGTTGCGTAGATTATCTTATTGTTTGTACCGTCTACAACTGCAGCCATTTCAACATTTGATGTGCCAGTGCTTAGTGAAGTTAAGGCCGCTGCCGTTCCAAAGGTATAAGAATTTCCTGAATCATAGCTCGCTACAGATAGCTGCGCTGTACTATTGTAACCAGATGTAAAATGGTACAATCGATTGGAGTTAGAGTCATATAGAATTTCTCTTCTCTGGTTTGTCGTAAACGACAGTGCAGATGTATTTCTCGCGCCCGTGTCTGAACCAGACGCTTTTATATAAACAAATTCACCTTGAGCAGCGGCGTATCGATTGGCAGATGAATCATATGCAATGCTCATAGCTTCGTAACCAGAGCTAGATATTGTTGATGTATTCATATTAACTTGGCTTATAACGTTTATGTCTGCTCCGACTGTATCAACCTCTAATTCAACAAGAGTACATCCACTAAATCTGTCTTCAGTCCTGAACATAAACGCAAAATAGCCGTCATCACTATTATAAACTAAATTTGATATAGCAACTTCATCACTTATATTAACGCTATACTGGTAGTAGCTGTAATTTGAACTCCAAGTTATGCCGCCAGACCCATCAGAAACTCCATAAACTAAATATACACGAGGCACAGAGTTTCCAGTCGAAGCATCTCTAACGATAACAATATATACAAATCTATTGTTTGTAGGATCATACCCTAAAGATGCAGGAAAATTGCTGGAATAATCTCTTGTCATGTAACCTGGAGATGCACTGTAAATATAGCCTCCCCCAAAGTTTGTTGGCACAGATATAGAGCTTGAACCGAAAGTAATCGTAGTACCTGAAACGGTAGCTGTGAATATTCTTGGATCGCCCAAAGAACATAATATCTGGACTTCGTTGCGATCTGTATCAACAACTGCATCTCTTACTATATGGGCCGAAGGGCTTGCATAGCCCGTTGATACAGTTGATGCTGTCGCCCAAGAAATAGAAGTGCCGCTTACTGTGCCTACAGCTCCATACAATGTAGAACTTCCAGAAGCTGGCCTATCAATCCAGAATGCAAGAATTTTTCCACTATTCGGTTCATGTACCAACGCAACAGGTTCAGTCACATCTAAACCATAAACCGCTGAACCTATGGATGGCGCACTATCACTTTGGCTTACAGTGCTTACTGTTCCATCTGTGTTTAAGACAACAACATCTCCTGCGGAAACTGCACCTGTGGCAGTAAAGGTTGTAGTTCCTGCCACCCTTTGAGCTTCAAAAGATAACGTTCCAGACCCGTTTGTCGTGAGAACCTGATTGGCTGTGCCGTCTGATGTAGGCAACGTGAAGGCTGTAACAAACGACTGAAGGTTTGCGTCATACGCAAGTACGTCTGTACCTATCGCTACCCCTAAGTTTGTTCTGGCATCTGATGCAGATGAAGCTCCTGTCCCGCCATCAGCAACTGCAAGATCAGTAATGCCCGTAATAGAACCGCCTGTAATAGTAACATCACTAAAGGATAGGTCACCTGTAATGTCTGTAACTGCAGCACTTGCACCTGCGCCATCACAGTAAATGATTTTGCTTGTTCCGCTTGGAACAGTAACATTTGCACCAGAACCTTGCGTAAAAATAACATCCTGTGCAGTTGTGCTATTCTGCACGATATAAACCTTTTGAGAATCTGATGGAGACACCGTTATAGTGTGGTCATTGTCAGGTGTACCCGTAAGAACCAAGACACGGTACATTCCGTCCGACAATGTTCCGTCTGTCGTGGACAAAGTGGACGTTGCGCCAGAAAGTGCAATTGAACCAATTCCGCTGATTGCACGGTCAATGATATCAAAGTTCGTGTTTGTTACAGCGCCCCAACTCGTCGGCAACGCGCCAGTAGCAATCTTATAAATCCCTGTGTTCGTTGTATAGGTTGCCATCTACTTTACCTTTACGCTGCTATGTCCGTCCAAGTTGTCCCTGGGTTAGGAGATATATTATTCCAAGTTGTACTATCCGTTGGATCAATCTCACTCCAAGTTGTTCCTGGGGACGGTGTAATTCCTCCCCACACTATCACAGTTCCTACGACTCCGTCACCCTCTACTCCAACAGGAAGTACATTTGCGCTTCCGCTTACCGTAACATCACCCACCTCGCCTGTGGCTGCAACACCCGCGACATCGACAGTGATGTTAATTTGAACTGTAACTTGACCTACTTCACCTGTGGCTGCAAGGCCCGTTGGTTCGACAACCGCGCTACCCGTAGCAATGACCTCGCCTATAGCACCTGTGGCCTCAACGCCAGTAACGTCTAGATTTGCGTCCGCGATAATCGTGACATCACCCACGGCACCTGTCGCGGCAACACCTGTGACCTCTATATCGACATTAATTGCTACGGTAACGTCACCAACTGCGCCCGTTGCCTCAACACCCGTGACACCTACAACAGCATCACCTGTGACCGTAACATCACCGACTTCCCCTGTCGCGGCAACGCCTGTAACATCGGTCTGAGCAGATGCTTGTATTGTAGGAGTGCCAAGTTGCGCAGTCCCTGCAACGCCTGTTACGGTGAACAGAGCGTCACCAATAACGGTGACATCGCCCACGGCTCCCGTTGCCTCAACACCCGTAACGTCAACGATCTTCGGAATGTTGATTTCAATAGTGCCAATGGCACCTGTGGCAGCGACACCTGTAAGATTAACGACAGCATCGCCCGTAATTGTTACGGAACCAACGGCTCCTGTGGCTTCAACACCATTGACAGAAACCGCACTACTGGCGGCTCCTGCTCCTGCGTAGGTGTCTCCCGAATATGGGAAGAAGCCAAACATTTACCTATTCCTCTTCACACATTTGCTTTTTCAATTAGTATTTCCGTTGCGGATATAGCCTTACCGACCTTATACGTTCCAGATGTAGAAAGACCGCCAGAAGTGTTGGCGTAGTAAACTGTTCCAGCCGTCAAGCCTGATTGCTGATCGTTTGTACCAGTAAATATAGTTATTGTTCCTGTGGCTCCACTTGAGATAGCAGCAGTCGCAATACCCACCCAGTTTGCAATGTTGCTTGAGGAAACAACACTTACTGTTCCAGCCGTATTTAACGCCACTACATTACCAGCAGATATGGCACCAGAAGCCACAAAGTCATACGTGCCGCCGCCGCCGACCCCTGCTGCTGAAATAGATGCAGCAGTTGTAGCATCCACAGAGGCTATGTTTGTTAACCCCTGAGTATCACTAATTACTTGTGTGCCGCCTACTTGTATAGCCATTAGACATTAGCCTCAGTAATAAGTAAATCTGTTGCAGACAAAGCTTTTCCTACCTTATAGGCACCTGCTGTTGTGGACAGCGTTCCATCGGGGGAGACATAATAAACAGAACCTATCGTCAAACCTGTTTGCTGGTCATTTACACCACCTAAAACAGTTATTGAACCTGAAGCTGTGTCAGATATTGCTTGCGTAGACACTCCTATCCAATCAGCATAATTACTAGGGGCTAATGTAGCTGTGACATACGTCATCGTAGTGGAAGAAGTATCTCTTCGCCTATATACAGTATAAAATTGGTTTGCGTTTGAGTCGTATGTAACGGCTGGATACTGGCTTGGATAATAAGTATCCTCTAAACTTGCAGCCGTTCCAATTGAAAACGAAGTACCAGACATAGTTGCTGACACCCCTTGAAGGTAATAAGGAGAAGTACTGGGAACAAAGGAAACAAAAAATTTACCAGCAGAAGAACTGTACTCCGCACCAAGACTGGTGGCACCAGCTATGCTACCTACAGAAGCTGCCGTACCAAAACTAAGAGAAGTACCGCTTATTGTTACAGCATACGCAGATAGAGTTGGATAATTAGTTGAAAACAAACCTATTTTATTATTTATAGTATCGTAAACTGCTTTTTTTGCATAAACAGTACCACTGTAATATGTGGTAATTGACCCTAAACTTATAGATGTACCACTTACCGTTGCTACAAGAGCTTTTCCATAGTTACTGTTGTTGTTGTCACTGTAAAACATAGCAACTTTATCTTCGTCGGGATCATACACACAGGCATTAAATTCTGGTTCATTTGAAGTAAATTGAACAGACGTTCCAAAGCTTATAGATGTACCACTGACAGTGCCTACAATTGCCCTGCCTGTTTCATTGCCAAAATTATACATGGCAGTAAACTGTACAAAGACTTTGCCGCTGCCCATATGAGCAGCAGACATATAACCCCCTGCAAGTTCTCCAGTATCTACCTCTGACCCCCAACTTATAGTTGTACCACTGCTGCTGACGGTTCCGACTCTTGCATATAAATTACTGCTTTGACCCCAAAAGGCTACAATCTTACCACTGCCCACGTAAACAATTTCAATATCATAACTCAACTGCGAAGAAGTGTCGGGTGAGTTGTCGCCCCCCCAAGTAACTGTAGTTCCACTAATACTGCCAACACGGAGTTTAAAATAGTTACTTTCTTTATAGGCCGTTAAGACTCTACTATTTGTATCGTCATATATTAGCCTAGTGCCACTATAAAACGATTGATTAGGTGTGCTGTAAACACTCGCAACTGTCGCAGGTGAGGTGTAACTATCCGACCCTTCTGCAACAGGACTCACTGTCCCATTACTGTTTAAAGCTACAACATCACCAGCAGAAATTGCACCATCAGCAGTAAAATCTACAGTACCACCGCCACCTACACCAGCCGCACTAATAGAAGCTGCTGTAGTTGCATCAACAGAGGCTATGTTTGTTAACCCCTGCGTATTGCTAATTACCTGTGTACCGCCTACCTGTATAGCCATCTTCGTGTTACTCCACTATTAGCCTTTAAGTTCCGCAACCTCTGCCTTGAGTTCATCAATCTGGGTTTGTTGTTCTTTGATTGCCTCAACCAAGTGGCCTATCATGCCAACATAGTTGATAGACTTCATACCTGTTTCTTCATCTGTTTGCACAACATCTGGTAAGATAGGCTCTACTTGCTGGGCGATAAAGCCGTGGCCTCTTGTGCCAGTGTCCTTCCAATCAAAAGATACACCTTCAAGCTGCGTAACATCTGCTAGTGCATTCTGAATGGGCTGGACGTTATCCTTCAGTCGAGCATCTGATGTGCTGTTTAGATCACCCGTAACCAGTACGTGCGGTGAACTGTTTTTTACTTCAAGACGTTCTGAGCCACCAACAACTACACGCCACTGATCTGCTGCGTGAAATTGATTGTACGTATTTGTATCATTATAGGCTGCAACACCATTTAAAACATATAAATACCCATTGCTATCAAATCTTGCTTGGTTTTGATTATTTGGCCTAATAAATACATCGGAACCAGTGCCAGCTTGCACATAGGTATTTGTGTCTGTATCCCCTTGTACAATCATGTAATCGTTAACGCCTGCAGCACTACGTTTTATGCCATGAAATTGAGCATCAGAGGCATACGCATTTCCAACTAATAAGCCATTGGTTGAACCTGCTTTTTTATTAATAGGCCCGTAAGTGCTTTCTGTAGTTAAAACCTCCGAATCACTATAATACAATGCGACATATGCGTTGGCTCCACTAAAATCACATCTTAAAGCATTACGGTTTACACCGTCTGATCCTTCCCCTTGAAAAAAGAAATCGCCGCCAGAATGAGCAAAATTTTTAAAGATCATATTTGTACCATCAAAGTACTGACGATAATCGCTGCCAGTACCCATACGGAACGTCTTGTTGTCATTCATTAAGACATAGCCAGCACCGACCTCAATCTGCTCTGAATTAGCAGTCACAACACGCCATAAATTAGCTCCGTGGAACTGCATGTAAGTGTCAGTGTCACCATCGTGATAAATACGGTCACGTAGGTAGATGTCCTCAACATCGTTGATTACGTTTGCACCCAGTGTCAGTGTACCGTTGAGGGTCATACCCCCAAATGTTGGGCTGGATGTAGTAAGTACAGCTTGGTTAATAGAACCTGCAATGTCTACGCCATCAACTGTGCCTGAAACTGTAATGTCGCCTGTGACATCAAGGGGCTTTAACGCATCAATACTATCTTCATTAAGGGTCAAAATGTTTGTAAGAGTTGTAGCCGAACCACTAGTAACATTACCCAACAGTTCAAAATACATCTTTGCACCGCCAGCAGTTGCAACGTCCGTATTTACCTCAATCCTACCTGAAGCACCATTTTGTTCAGGTACACCAGCTTTGTGGTTAAAAGTAATATTAGCATTACCGTAGCCATCATTATTAGTCAGTGAAACGCCACCACTACCTCTGCCAGCAGTCAGATAACCACTCGTAGAATATTCACCTGTCCCAGACGTTTTAGCTGTAAGGTTATTAAACTGATGGGTGTGACTGTCATTCACAACGACAATCGCATTGTATGTGCCGCTGACATCACCGCCGAATGTGGTGCTTGTGTTTAGGTAGTAACTACCCTGCTGTCCATCTAGTGTGTCAGCATCTAGGCCAGAGCCAGCGCCATCGTTGTTTGATGTCCAATAAGTCCCAGAGTATCCACTTATATCTGTAGCGGTAGTAGCATTGCCACTCAATGTCGCCGTAATCGTACCCGCACTGAAGTTTCCTGACGCATCCCGCGCCACAACTTTAGATGCCGTATTTGCGGATGTCGCATCAACGTTAACCGTAACTGTACCAGACGTACCGCCGCCCGTAACATAATTACCCGCAGTAACACCTGTAATGTCACCCACATTTGTAGTATACCCAGCATCATTATTGAAGCCGCTGATGTTGATGTTGCCCTTGGTCAGCTTTCTTTGAACATTAGAAGTATTAACAACAGCAAAGAAATCTCCGTCTGCATCGGATGTTGATGTTGTCAGTTCGCTTAAATCCACTGCGACAGTGACGGTAGCCGTTTCACTTCCACCACCCGATACATCAATCAAGTTACCCGCAGTAATGTCTGCAACGTAGTTACCCGTGGTGTCTGTCCCAAGAGCTACAGAGTTTGCAGCAATCGTCGTTGCAATACTTACATTACCAGAGCCATCTACACCTGTCGCTGAACCAGTGACATCGCCAGTAAGGCTTACTGTTCTAGAGGTTTCCCAAGCAGTAGCGGTAGTAGCGTTGCCTACAAGATCAGCAGTAACTTGAGCGAACGTGACGTTGTCGGATGTTCCAACCGACTGCCCAATTGCAATATCGTTGGCATTGACTGTAACGCCTGTCCCCGCACCCACGGCAAAGGTAGTGCCTGTAAGTGTAAGACCATCACCTGCAGAGTAAACTGTAGTTTCAGCAACTTCAGAAAACACAATGTCAGTTGTGCCAAAAATAATTTCCCCAGATGTTGTCATAACATCTAGATGACCTGCATTTGTATCGCCTTCCTTAATAAAAAAGGCATCCCCTTCACCAAGAGCGTCTGGGTCGGATGGGCCATAGCTGTCAGCATCTGTGGCACGGGTAAGCACCCAGTTGGTTGATGCAGACCCTATATTTGTAACCGTATAAACGCCATTATGAGCTTGGTTGGTCTGATTTGATACAAGAACACGATCACTTACAACCATAGTCACGCTGTCAAGGACAAGCACAGCCTGAGTGCCTGAGTTAGTAAGCGTAGCACCTACACCTGACGTTCCGTTATCATAAGTGGCAGTCAGGTTACTTGGATGCTCTACACGAACAGGCGCATGATAATGTAGACCAGCCGCTGCAATCGTATCTACATACTGTTTTGTTGCGGCCTGTAAACTAGAAACGGGGTCTTGATTAAGTACTAGATTACCGCTTGCATCGAAGTGCGCTGATTTCCCCGCAGGTTGAGTAATGAAAACATCCGCATCGCCTGCAGTTAAATTTACTGCAGAGCCTGAGTTAGAACTCGCAAGCACCGTTGTACGAGCAAGAGTATTAGGTGTTCCCGTTGCAAAGGTTCCAAGCCCAACTTCCCATGCACCCGTGCTACCTTCAGTTAGGGCATAATAGGTCGTGTCTGCATTAGACAATGCAGTTCCAAAGGTTTGGAACCCCGCAGAGTTACCGTCTAAATCAAGCGCACCAGTGCCTGTTGTAGAGGTGGTTTGTTTTACACGATCCTTAACAACTAATGCCATCGCACCACTCTCCTAAATGTTTACTTACGCAATACGAATAATAGCAGTTGAAGCTCCAGCAGTTGGGAACGAAATCTGGAAATCACCGTTTGTCGCTGTCTTATCCGCCGTAAAGTCTAGTACTGCAACCGCATCGTTTGTCGGAGCAGAACCATCAGAGCGGTAGATCAACGCACCACGCGCAGTAAATGTAGACGCAGTAAAGATTTCATTATCAAAGCTCAGATACGCTGTTGTGCCACTTGTAGTGGGGTTAGTTGAAATCGTTAACGTACCGCCACCCGCTGCGTAATCGTTAGCCCCACCTGAAGTAGACGAACTTACTTCGTTTGTAGCATTGTAGTACTTTACGGTTTCATCCATATCAGTGCTGTCGCCGCCAAAGTTTGTGCCAGTTGCGCTGCTTGTATACAGAGCAATCTTAAAAACGTGAGTTGTGTCCGAACTAAAGTCAAAGTCTCCGTTAAGAAGACCCTGCTTAAAGGTCGTACACATGTAGCTGCTTCCATCAAAAGCCATAGTTAAAGTCTCCTTTACATTTCCATTCGGACTTGACCATCTCTATAGTCATCCCGCTTCAATCTCCCCTCACCAAGAACCATGAGCCTTTCCATAGCCTCAGAGTAGCGCTGCTGATACATCCCCAATACATCAGTTTCGCCTTTCATAAATACATAAGCTTCAAGAAGTGATCCATACAAAAGTGCTTCTTCTGCGTTATCACCAAGCCATGAAGTGCTTGTAGTGACTATTGAAGGCGGATCAAAGTAATAGTGCAATTGAACTTCATATGCAGAATCAGGAGTCGGCCCTAGTAAGAAGTGACCAGATGATGCAGGAGACTGAACATCCCCATCAAACTCTGCATAGTATTTTGGTAGTCCAGTTGTTGTTTTATTTGGGTAAGCTTCCCTAACAAAGTTAACGTCCTTCGGAAGAAGGAAGGAATAGTCACCAGAGCCATCAATAACCGCAATAGAAAACGGTGCCAGGAAGTCAGTGGGTCTTGATAAAAACCTATCGTTTGCAGCCATGTTGGCTGTTACGTTTTTCCGCAACTCTGGAATTAGCACAGTGCGGTGTATCTTCTGTTCTGTTTGCTTAACAAAGGTAGGTATCTGAGAAACAAAGGTAGTCTCTGTGTTCTCAGTATAGTCCTTGATCGCCTGTACTAACTCAGAATAGTTCATTTGAACTTATCCATCTCTCATATAGTTGCCGCCACGAGTTGCTGCGCCCATACCACGGCACTTTCCACCGCCTAAAGCGCCCAATATACCGCCACCTTTCATAGCAACAGGCTTCTTTTTCATCTTGCCACCGTACCCCTTTTTATTGAGCATCTCTTGCTCTTCCTTCTCCGCCTTCGGAGAAACATCTTTAAACTTTAGTCTTTGGCTTCCTTTGCCAAGTCTTTTCTTTGGTGCAGGCATCTTTAGTCTCCTTATGGTGTCTCAGTTACAGGGCCAGCATAAACATTAGCGCCGCCACCAGTCTCTACAGATGTGGCTGATTGGCTTAATGTTACAGTATATGTGTTCGTAGTAGAACTAATAATTGTATATCCAGAATCTCTGTTGAACAGAGAGGCACCAATGCCAGCAAAAGCTTCGGCTCCGTAGAACCTAACCGTGCCTGATCTTCCGTGATTATTCTCAGTCACAACAAGAGTTGTCCCGTTAACGGAGAACGGATTGTAATCTAGAGCTGCTGCTGTAGCAGGTTCCACACGAGGGTCTGGCCTTGGATCGCGCAAAGACTGCGGATCGAATATCTTTACTCTACCTAGAAAGTTCTGTGGCTGGTCTGGGTCAACAACGTCTTTACCCACAAGAAAACCAGTCTTAACGCCATTGTTAAACTCTGGCACAAGGTCTTTTAACTTGTATCTAAACCCTGTCTTGTCACAGAATCCGTAAGCGTATTTTGCTCTTGCGTAACTCATGCACCACCTATCATGAATGTATCATACGGAACAAACTTGATGGATGCTGTCTCCTCATCTTCTCCAGCAGCTAACTGAAACTGAAACTCGTATTCCTGTTTTAAAGCAGAAACTCTGTCAGCAACTTGTGGTTTCTTCATGGCTGTATAATAAGACAGACCCGCAACCAACGCTGGGACAAAGCGCGGCGGCACAGAAGATACAGTTGAACCTATCCCAGATGAAAGACCATCAATCCCTTTTAACCTGTAATACGAAAGTGTGTAAGTCGTCGTTGAGTCAGGCACAGGCCATAGTGTTACTTTGACTTCCGTTGGGAGCCTTTGGACGTAGATTTGGGTCGGCCTGCCTTGCGTGTTTTTGTTTGTTTGCTGGGCGTAGGTCGAGACACTGATCCTTTCGAGCGAGGTGTCGATTTGGTTGGTGCCTGTACCAGTCCTAACTTGATGCTCAATGAGGTCAATTGTGTCCGTAGGTAGCGTATAAGTTGCTGTGCCAGCCGTAATAGATAACGTGCCAGCTTCAATGGTAAAGAGATTAAGGCCACGGTTTTGCCACTCCAGTGTTAAAAGGTTTAAACTTCGACGTGCAGTTTTAAGGTCATAACCAGAACGCATCTCAAGACCCGCCCGTTCGTAGGCTTCCTCAAATATTTCTGGTAGGTCTGGTGTTACTACTGCCATGATCTTGTCCTATGTAACTACACTTCTGTGTCGTTTGGTTTTCTTTGCAATTTTTTTAGGTTGAGCCACATGCTGCTTACCTGCCTTAGTGCCTTGTCGTTTTGCTCGTGTGGTAGCTGCATACTCACTGCTGCTAAGAGACTTAATAGCCGAAGAAGGTAGATACCGCTCACCAGTCGCATTAGAACCTTGAGTGGACGGCTTGCCACTTTTAGTACGCCATTTCTGCTTTGTCCAAGACTTGAGGCTTTTCTGCGACTTCTTCAGTGCCATTAATCTTTATATCCACCCCCTGCTGCCTTGTATTGTTTTGCCAACATTTGGGCCTTACGAGCTGACCACTGCCCTGGTTTGCCACCTTTGCTGCCAGCTTTAATCTTATTAAACAGACGCTTACGCATACTGGGTTTAGTATAATTACCTGCTTCATTGACCTTACTCTTGGTCTTACCGCCTTTACCCATGCGGCATAGTTCAAGGTCTTTCGCATCGTTGCCAGTAGAAACTTTACCACCATGACCCATCTTGTGAGCAGAATCTTTCATAATGCTACCGTCAGGCATACGATGATACCCCGATGGAACCTTGCCGCCAGCAGCCATACCTCTGTATCCGTTGGCGTAAGCTGCGCGTTGCTGACGCTCCGCACCTGCACGGGTAGGGTAAACCTTACCTGAGCTTCCAAACTTGTAACCACCTTTTACTTTTTTGACTGGCATTCTGTTTCCCGTTAGCTGACTACCCATCTGTGCGCGAGAGATAGTCATGAACCTTTCTTCCATTTAGTTGAACTAGACTTTGTCTTGCTTGGCGACCACTTAACTTTATCGGCCCAGTAAGCTGCAGACATCTTGCCCTTGCTGATGTTCTTTGCGTGACGAGACTTAAAGGCTTTGCGCTGCCCTACAGTCTGGTTTGTCTTCACACCCTGCTGGCCAAAACGGATAGTCTTAACCTTATCACCTTGTTTAGCCACAACAATGTGTGACTTAGTTGGGTGATTCGGTGTGCGCTTGGGTTTGTTGTATCCACTAACCCCTGCACGTTTTAAGCGACTATCTTTCTTTTTTTCAGCCATGACTTACTCATAAAATACTGTTGCCGTTACGTTTGCTGGAAGTGAAACATAGATGCCATTCTTCGCAAGAATGCCGTCACCAGGGATGATTATATCTGTCATACCCTGAGACTTTTCATCTACCTCAAGAAGAACTGTGCCAGAAGCTGCGGAAGCGTTATCATAAAAGATGACATCTCCTGTTGCACCTGAAGCTGTGTTTACAACCACGCCACGCAACCTAGACCTTCTTGTCACCAAAGCCGCAGATGTGTGGCTATGTACAGATAATACGTCATTTCCAGCCATAACTTACCTCAGTTATAGAACACCGTCATAGCGGTGATGTTTGTAAACGCAGAAACATAGATGTCACTGACACGAATGCCATCAGACGGAATGTTTACTGAGTGAGAATCAGACGCAATAAAGTCTAAATCAAGAACTGTAGAGCCACCGTTACCATCAGTAATGGTTAGGCGGGGCGTTCCTGAAGCGGTAAGCACCTGAATCTGACGAATACGTGCAGGGCCAACACCCGCTGACCCCGTACCCGTTAAGCGTTTGGATTGTACATCAGAGCGCATCTATCAGTCTTTCTTTTTCTTAGGACGACCACGCTTCTTTTTAACAGGCTTTTCTTCCCACGCCTCATTTACATCAGGTGTAGAAGGATCATCTGCTTTCAGCGTACCGTCTGAGTTACGTGCGCGAACCTTTGTAGTCTTTAGTGGATTCCCATCTGGGTCAAGACCACGAGCCGCTAACTCTTCAACACTAGGTGGTTTCCATTTACTCATTGGTCACCCCCTTACGCTGCTGCGATTGTGCCGCCTGTGTCAGAACGCTTCCAGTTTGTTCCGTCAGAGAAAGCTATAATAGCAGAACCAGCCGCACCGTTAGAAACATAGATGATTGTTCCTGCACCCGCATCAGAAGCAGATGGTGCGCTCGCAACTGTGTAGGTTGGAACTTTAATGTCACCAATGAAACCATCAGTAGATGTCACTGGGCCTGAGAATGTAGTTGAAGCCATATTAATACCCTTTGCACAAGGTTTCGCCTAGCAGTCTGTGCAACGTCAGGTGGGGCGGAATCCTGTCTGCAAGGCTAATGTTGCCCCAAACGCAGAATAGCATACTCCAGAAAAAAAGAAAGGGCTGCGTTAACAGCCCCTTCCAAAAGTTCTATTGAACTAATTATGCACCTGGTGATCCGTAGATACCTAGTGGGTCAGATAAG
>Ga0222715_10001256_pt1 | contig 24503 bp, 35 predicted proteins | sample C33_9DmetaG_FD_165056 | JGI IMG/M metagenome (GOLD analysis project Ga0222715, IMG submission 165056) | Estuarine water microbial communities from San Francisco Bay, California, United States - C33_9D | ecosystem: Environmental > Aquatic > Marine > Unclassified | place: USA: California...
TTGTGCGTGGTATGTTGCCGTGCGTATATCTGAAAATATAGAACGATCTATGATAGATTGTCCAATAGCGACGTTGACGATAAACATAATGTATTCTTACAAATCGATTACTTTCTAGTGACTTAGGAGTCATCTTCATCTATAAATTCTTCGTCATTTTGTTCGACGATATCATCATCCTCATCTTGTTCAATATCCATGCCTTCGTCGTCGCATGGATCGTCATCTTCTTCCTCATCGTCGCGGTCTTCCTCCTCCTTTAATTCTTCCTTCTTCTTTTTTTGTTTTTTCACCAACTCTTTATTGAATATAGAATCCAAGTCAAAGTTATTTATTATTTTTAGTTTTCTATCGTGGACTCGAATCACACGTTCGAGAAATTCATTCGAATATCCGAGTGATTTATATGTTTGTATGATTGTTTTGAGTGGTGGTGTTTTTTGTTGTGCGTAGTACTTTTCGTACATGTCATAGAGAGATGTCGTGAGTTTTACTCGAATGACACCATTTTTCAATACACGTAACTGGAGATGCACGGGATTTAAAGTCCTAATATGACACTCTGTATATTTTACAGCTCGCACCGGAGCTTCATAATCCGGTATATCGACGTCGATGGGTTCCAAGCCAATTTCCATTCTGTTTTTTGTAAGAAGTCGTATGTAGTCTTCTTTTTTATATATTGGCATTTTTACGTTTTTATACCCCGACGCCGGTCGCGGGTGTGTGATTGAATGTAGAAATGTACCCGGTTGAATATCATGTGTGTGAACACATTTCGATACACTCCTCTCTCGAATTGGTGGTCGTTTGTACATCATTATACCTTTATCGCGTCTACATGTGACTTAGGAATAAAAATGTCAAGTTCACAGCGAATAATATTATGCACTTGACCGAGAAGTAACGCCTCATAGGGACCCCACACTTCGATCACTTTACGCTGGGTGTCATACCATAAATAATCGATGCGTAAGTATCTTGTGAGCCAATAGAAACGTCGACCATTTTTACCAATGAAACTGAACACGGTATCTTCGTCATAATCGGATACATCGACTTGTGTGTAATGAGACACGGGAGGATTATACGGCGCCATTTGTCAAAAAACGATCCAAAACCTTATATACATTTTCCCAGCTATATTCTCTTTTTAAGAGTTCCTTGACACGTGGAACATCGTCACGGTTGGTGTAACAGTATTCAAGTCGTTCCGCGAAATCTCTGTAATCGACATACGCCAAATCACCACCGTGTTTTTCGTGTTGTCCAACCTGTAACCACAGTGTAGGTTCAATGACGTGCGCGTGATCACCGATAATTTCTTTGAGTGCCGGAACGCCCGAAACAATTTGAGGTCTGTCAAAGTAAATGTGTTCAGTCGTCGTGAGTCCAAATCCCTCTCCGTGACCCGTATTAAGACCCACATCACCCGCGTTATAGACAATATTCACATCCGCATCCGTGAGATGGAGAGGACGTGTGTTAAGGAATATATGTTCATTTAAAACTTTTGCAACATCCATGCCTCGACGAGCACATTCAATCTGAACTGTCTTTTGAATATCTATACCGTCGGGTGTGACAGATTGACACCCACAATACAACTTGATCGATGGATTCATATCACACCGCTTAAGAAACTCCAAAAATGCGCAAATCGTCACACCCCAACACTTTCGATACGAATTTCTATTCATGTTGACGACGAGGTAATCATCGGGTTTAAAACCTAATGACATCTTTGCGTCTTCACGTGGAACATCCACGAAACGTTCAAAGTCAACACCGTGTTTCATCACGGAGACGACATCTTTGCTGAAACCAAGATCTTCGATGAGATGCTTTTTCCAACACTCCAAAAACACAAACACCTGATCAAAATTATAAGACTTTAGAGATTCATAGATGTTAATGTCTTGCCACGGATACACGATATCGAGATAAACGTATTTGATGGGTGGCATATGCTGCGGTGGAATCATGTCCATGAGCGACTTTGTGACCATCATATCATTGTATAAAAACAGGACATCCGGCTTTTCTTCGACGATGGCTGGAACAATACCGAGATCACCAAAACCTCGTGGAGACACTGGATCTATGTCGATCGCGTCATAAAACTTGATACGAGGATCAATGAAACGATCCTTTATTTCCTGACCCTTATAGTTTTGAAATGCGTAGTAGACAACTTCAACCCCGGGAAGGTTCGCGAGATAGTTTGTAATCTTATTTGCCACCCGTGCATACCCCGTGCCCTGGTTTGGGTGCGTGCACATGAAGAAGATTTTCATCGCGCGCCTTTTCTATGATAGCCATCCTATTCCTTAAATGTTTCTGCGAGTAAATCAATCTCTTGTTCTTCATGTCGTTTTTGGTGACACGCTTTTTGAAGTCGTAATCCATACTCCGCTATCTTTGTACCACTCTCGTAATCTATAAATATATATCGCGTATGTGCACAACGTACATTGTTTTGTGACGCAATTAAACACCACGTCTGTTTCATGAAATACATGACATCATCAAAATGCACAGTCGCATTTTTCATTCTAGAGAGTGTTACATATGTAGATTGAAACTTTGATATCTCTGTCAGTACGTCTACGTGTGTGTCGCACTCCACGTATACCTCACGAAATTCCATATAGTCTCGACATAAGGGACACGTTTGTGTTTTCGACTCTTGGTACCACTTTTTAATACAGTGATAACAAAAGGAATGTCCACAGTTAATCTGGAAATCCGGTGCGTTGACATAACACACCGGACATTCTTTCATCTTACGATGAGTACACACCTAGTATTTAAGCATCATCCTCATCATCGAGGGAGATGTCTGATTCACTTTCATCCGTTTCGGAATATTCAAAATCTTCATCTTCACTATCATCAATGAGCTCGTATCCATTTGGAGTTATCATATACAACCCGGTATCTTCGAGTGTATTCACGTCATAAAAACCACTCACAGATTCTTTCGGTATGATGGTGATGTCATCTGAAAATGTATACGCATCCTTCTTTTTCTTTAAAAAGAGGACACCGTACGAATACTCATCTTCAGTAATGATTTGTGCTATCTGTACAGTATCGTCATCGCACGTGACGTCTACTATCATTATAATTATGACGTCATTTAATTCTTTAATAATATTAATGGAGTACCTCAGACAAAGAGGCGAAGAATATCTCACAGGTCGTTACATTGACAAGGACAAAGATGCGGTAATGTTTGACATCGACGATACATTGATATTCATATCCGGAGAGCCAAACACACCGATGATTGCATTGTTACAACAGGCGAAGGTTCTTGGGTACATCATTGTGATTATCACTGCGAGACCAAACATAAGTCCGGTCATAAACAGCACTATAAATCAACTTCGGTATCACGATATTGAATTTGATCATATTGGATTCATATCGGCATCTGAAAAGGGGGCGTTAAAACGATCGAGTGGTTTTAATTACATACTATCTGTCGGTGATATGGACACGGATCTCACAGATTCTCGTCACGTACTTAACACTTCCAATTTCTATCACATGTAAGACATGTCACAAATGTCGTCATGGGTTCATCTGCACTTCTGGTCTGTAATTGGTAATACGTTGTCTTTTTAGATCTACACCGACCACACGTGAAGAACCCCTCTTGATTTTTGTTTTCACGAACCATGTCAAGCTTTCGCAAGTCTCTGTATATACGTTCACTGATACACGAATCATGCGGACCTCCTGGCCATAATTGTGTGGGTGTCATGTCCACAAGCTTTATGGGTTTGATCTCACCGTCTCGTATAGCGTCTCGTAATTCGTGGCGTCTGATGATATGTGATTTCAGTTCCAAAAATTTATGCTTGTATCGATTGGTGAATCTATGATTATCCCACGCAGCATCATCCATGAGTTCTTTTGAGCGACGCACAGCCCAGTTGTTTAGCGATTTCTCGAGATTAATACACAATGTACTCGTCTCGGGAATATCGAGAATTTCCGCAAATTGAGAGATGACATACTCGCGCGTACACTCGCCTCCACCCATCATATACTATACTTTTTCATATGTTTTAAATCACTTAGGGAAGCGGAAGACCTTCAAATTGACTCTTAAAACGCTTGCATTCACCAAAGTTTTCAGGGGAGCATTGATCAAAAAATCCAGCGCGACGACGTTGCGGATTTGTATCCACTGCCCCATATGCATACTCTCCCCTGTATACTTTGTAATTTTCCTTCACTTTGTACTTTAAGATGTAGTACGACAAGTATATCACCAAAGCTGCGAGTGTGGTGTGAATCATGAGATTGCCGTTATTCATTTACTAAAATACAATATTTTTTTGTCGTTTAAAATTAAGATGACACGAGCAATACTTATTCATGAAGAATATGGACACATAGAAGAGATTGAACTGGACATTGCACCTGAGAAGAATGAAATATACAAACTTCTTGGGGGTAAAGCGACATTTATCGGACAATGGTGCGACCTCGATGTCGTCATCATGAAAGCAATTCACGGTCTCGTGCCCAACGAAAATACACTTCCATCACCATTCGATAACGAGATAATAATGGGTGCCGTACTTCTCGTACGCATGGATGAGAATTCAGATCCACAAGACTTTACACTCGACGAATATCATGCATTACGCAACCGGCACATGTGCCTCCCCATTTAATACCGCATTTGAATATTTCATGGCGAGTTGAAAATGGATATACGCCCATTCCATCACATCCTTAATCTTAGGACGTCCTGGGAGTGGATTTGCATCCACCATCTTAATAACATCCACTTTTTCGTTATTCGTTATTTGTGTCATCGCCCGTCCAACGTCTCGTAACCATAATACATGCGCCTCGTCCTTTGAATTAAAAGCCTTCACAAAATCAGTCATTTATATTAGTCACGACTTTCTTCTATAAGTAGACGCGCACTTGGATCGGTTATAGTCGTCCACTTTGGACGCCATATCTCGGATATGAGATGATCGTTGCGTGATTCGTAATATATCCAAAAAAGTTCGCGGTAATATGCTTCTTCCTTTGTAAGTGGTATGTTATGTGTACACATGGACTTTGTAATTTCAAAACCACTGTCAGACACTACTTTCTCTGCGTGTGCTTTTAGCGCGTGTACCCACCCCGTACCAACTGCATCACTCATGCCATCCTTTTGTCGCCACAAGACTTCATCTGGAAGGTATCCATTAAACGCTTCTCGAAGAACGTGTTTTTCGATGTGTGTCATTTTTAGGTTTTGATTCATTGTCATGCACGTATGTATGAAGTGTCGATCCAAGAAGGGGACAATGAGATCGAGACCATGTGCCCCCGCGCATCGATCCGCACGTAGACCATCGAATTGATGAATGAGTTTGAGACGACGCATATTCTCGCATGCAAATTCATCCACATCCGGCGCGTTGCGGAAATAGAGATATCCACCAAGAATTTCATCGCTTCCCTCACCAGAGAAAATATACCGACAGTCTGTATTTTCTTTGATGTATTTACACAGTAACCACATGGGTGTTGACGCACGCACTGTCGTCGTGTCATACGATTCGAGAGATTCAACGACGTGACGAAGCGATTGCAATCCTTCGTTTACCGTGAATGTAACTTCCGTGTGATCCGTGGCGAGAAAATCGGAAACCTTCCTCGCGGCGATTAAATCCGGACTTCCTTCGAGACCGATCGAAAAGGTTCGAATCCGACCAATCTTTCGAGATGCAATCGCTGCGATGAGACTACTATCGAGCCCACCGGATAATAGAAAACCGATTTCACGGTCAGTTGTTTCGAGACGTGCGTGTACGGCATCTTCGAGCGCGTGTCGAATTTGTTCATGACTTTTAGTTCCATTAAACTTGATAACATTCCAATATCCATGATAATGTGGTATGAAATCGTTGACGTATGAATCATAAAAGTGACCCGGTGGGAATACCGATATATGGGTACCCAAAAACATGAGCGCCTTGGCTTCACTCGCGAATGCAATCGAATCTTTCGCATACCGTGTGTAAAACAGTGGTCGCACGCCCACGGGGTCTCTCGCTGCGAATATACGTTTACCATCCGTGTACACAAATGCATAGTCGCCATTTATAGATTTTAACGTGTTTTCAATACCAAGTTTGTAAATTAAATTCATCACGACCTCACAGTCACTTTTACTTTTTTCTTCACCATTTCGAAACGCTTTATGATTATAAATTTCTCCGTTACACATGAACATTCTATCCGTATCCATGAAAGGTTGCATCGCGGCGTCGGATATATCGTTTATCGCGAGACGATAAAAGTCCATGCGACACTTACCGAGACTACGCGTGCGATAGTCATCTGGGCCACGGTGTGAGAGAATACCCCTGGGTATATCTCTCGTCTCACCGAAGAGTGTGATAATGCCACACATTTCATATATGTATTACTTTACTTTTAAGTTAAACTCTAAAAGTTCTCGGTACGCGACGTCATCCGCGTGACCATCCCATTCTTGTCCAGAAAAACTTACGACTTGTTGTTCATTTCCATCCGGAATGTACGCAAAGTTTGTGATACATATGAATGATACATTTGTACGCTTTGCCATCTCGTCAATATTTTCATAGTCAAATGATTGTAAATCTAGATATTTCTTAAGTTCCTCAGGGGTTCTAGACTTAAATCCAACACCACTTCGCACAGTCGCGAGTCGGTGAGACATATCCATCATTGGCCAGTGTCCATGTTTCGACCTGAAGCATGTCACATAATCAACAAAAGTGTGTGCTGTTTTCGTATCACGGAAACATACGAATCTTGGTTTCTTGTTAGGATCCACGAGACTTAAATAGGTCTTCGTGGGTCTCATCTGAATTAAATGATATTCTGCAGCCATGTAATATTCGCATAAAAAAAAGATGCCAAAATATCAGATGATCTTAATACTTATATTAAGTATAGTCGTATTCGTATATTGGGTATATATGACCAGGCGGGTGAAGTCGGCTACCAATCCACTCGAGTATACGAATGATACAAGGTTTATAGAGAAAACGAAAGCGGGTGTAAGACTTAGGGCTTTAAAAAATAGCATTGCATCTACGTGGTCTGATATTGAATATTACAAAGACGATGCAAAGATTCTGGCACCAAAAACGTATGGTGCACCCATAGATTACCTCTCCGTGCATCACACGACGAAAGAAGAGTTTGATGAACACTACAAAAATAAGTCACTGCCGTGTATGATTTACGGTATGGCAGATGATTGGCCTGCTATGAAAATATGGTCGTTTGATAATTTTAACGAACGTTTTGCACAATCTAAGTTTGAACTCGCGGGTGAAAAAAAGAGAATACGGTACAAGTACTATCACTATTACATGAATCATAAAAAACACAGAAGGGACGACGTACCCCTGTACATCTTTGACAGTGAATTTGGCGACGAGGGGCGTCGAACGAGTGCACTTCTCGAGGAGTATTCAGTCCCAGAATGGTTCGATGAAGACTTTCTCGCAATCATGGGTGAAGAACATAGACCTCCATTTCGCTGGGTCATCGCCGGTCCGAAACGAAGTGGGTGTTCGCTTCACATAGACCCACTCGGTACATCGGCGTGGAACACACTCATCGTGGGAAAGAAGCGTTGGATTATGTTTCCACCACACACGTTTAAAAATGAAGATGATCTTATGGGTGACGCCGGTGCATCTTGGTTTATTAACGAATATCCGAAACTCAAAGATAAGTACCACATCGATGTGATTCAAAACCCTGGTGAAACTATATTTTTACCGTACGGATGGTGGCACATTGCTCTAAACATTGAAGACACTATTTCAATCACACAAAACTTCATAACACGCATCAACCTCAAAAAAGCTCAAGATGTCATGATTCATAAAAGACCAAAAACATATTTCAAATGGGTCAAGCTCATGGGTGATAGAATTCATGAAGATAGGACCATGGACGATGTTCAGTATACATCGGACACCTATAGTTCCTCGGATTCTGAGGGTGATTAAAACCTCATACATTATTATATGGAATTCCCCAAAACACCTGGTCAGTGTAAATACATGCTCGCATTGAGATCTCCAAAACCAATCATCGTAGCCACAGGTCCCGCTGGATCTGGTAAAACAATGCTCGCGTGTCACGTTGGTATGGAACACATCAATACAGTATTTCGCGGAAAGGTTGTTTTGACTCGACCCATCGTGGCGGCCGATGAAGACATGGGATATCTTCCAGGCGACATGGATAAAAAGATGGAACCATGGACGAGGCCAATGTTTGACATTTTCGAAAAGTATCTCTCCCACAATCAAATGGATCGATGTATTACGATTGAACCACTTGGATACATGCGAGGTCGAACATTTAATAACACAATCATCATCGCCGATGAAATGCAAAACAGTACACCAAACCAAATGAAAATGCTTTTGACACGTGTCGGCACAAATACACGATTGATTGTGACAGGTGATTTACAACAATCGGATCTTGGTCCAGAAAACGGTCTTTCTGAACTCGTATATAAATTACATGGTTTGGATCTTGAATACATTACACACGTAGAAATGACCGATGACGATATTGTTCGCCACCCAGCCGTAAATGAAGTGCTTAAAGTATTAAACGTATAAATGTCTAATGAAGGTTATTATCGCGTTACCCGGACGTGAATTTTCTGGTACTTTTCTCGTACAATGGTCTCAAACACTCATGGAACTCACGCGCCGTGGATATCAGGTTATCATGCTCAACGAGTACAGTAGCTTTGTTCCATTCGCACGCATGAAAACACTTGGCCTCGACGTACTCCGTGGCGCCACACAAGAGCCGTTTGGTGGACAAGTCGACTACGATGCATGGGTCACGATTGATAGTGATATCGTCTTTACCCCGGAACAAGTCATTGAACTCATTGAAGATACAAAGACATATCCGGTCGTATCCGGGCTTTATCGGATGGCTGATATGAAACATTTCGCCGCCGTGAAGGAATGGGATATTGACTACTTCAAGAAGACGGGTTCGTTTCAATTTCTCACACAAGAAGATATTGACGCGAGTGATCAGTACATGACCGTTGCGTACAATGGCATGGGTTTCTTCGCGTGTCGAAAAGGTATCATTGAAAATCTAAAATATCCATATTTCAGCTATCCGCTCATCGAGGTAGAAGCTGAAAATGGGAAACTCATTAAGGATATGTGTTCCGAGGACGTTGCGTTTTGTAAAAATCTTAAAGATGCGGGATATCGTGTAATTGTGAATACGAAACTGCGCGTTGGTCACGAGAAAACGCTTGTGATTTAATATTCTGTATAACATTATTGAGTGATTTACTCTCATCATCTAAAAGTTTCAAGTTTTCAAGTGCGATATTTCTTTGATACTCGTACTGCTTTAACATGTACTTGGTTGATTCATACCATTCATAAATATCTTTGATTCGTTGATCAATGTCATAACATTGATCAATGAGTTTATAATTAATAGGAATCTGTCGTATGTCTTCACATATGTGATCTATACGAACGTCCAAATCATCACAGAGATCCTTAATTTCGGCGTGGTGTTCCATTACATTAATCTATCATATAAATTATTTTTTTCCGGAGAAGAAATCGTGTACGTGCCGTCATCAATCTTTTTCCATCGACTCGCTTGTTTTTCAAGAGATTTGATATGCCACATACCCAATCTCGAATCTGCCTGAATAGCAACGATGCGCGTAGTTCCGATAAGTTTTGAATGCAATTCATCTGACCACGAAATATGGTCAGCGTTTTTATAAATCCGTCCTTGATAATCTGGCCAATTAACCCAACCAACCTCATTTACATTAAATTTCATTTCGGTAAGAAACTCTTTGGTAGCGCCTGGGTGAATGTTCATTCGCGGAACATAGAGTACCTCGGCACCTGAAGATGTGATAATATCTTTGAGATTTAGAATGAGGTCTTCTTGTGGCATCTCGTCGGCATCAATGTGAAAGATATAATCCCCATTCGCGACATGCATGTGATAATTTGTATTTTTACAAAAATCATCAAAAGGTCGTCTGAATACACGCACATCACTCGAAAAGACGTTGAGTACATCATCCACTTTATCTGTCACGTGATTACTATCTACGACGACATTGATTTCATCTTCATCATCTTTGACCTTTTGTAGAAAGTTTAACAGCGAATAGAGTTCTCTCGATTCATTACACACTTGAATTGTGTACGTGAGCTTCATATATTAAGCTTAGCGTGTAGTTCTTTAGCTGCCTTAATTCGATATTCTATATTTGTCGCCGGCCACTGTATCAAGAAATCACCCTCTTGCCACTGACCACTTTCGCCCCATATATCCTTGTAATCGATGTCATCACCAAAAAGAGGTAAGTTTTTGTAATCGTATGAATTCATAACCCGTTGACGAAGTACATTACTTACTTCCGACCAACATGAACCACCCGGTTTATACGTTCCATCCCAGAGATATTTACCAATGAGCATATCTTGAATAAGTTGATTTTCGTAGAGGTACCAATGTTTATACAATGGCATACCGACGATGACTGTATCCAAGAACGCTCTGCCAATAGGCGAGTTTCTAATCATCATAACACCACAGTTTATACCGTGGTGATCCGATGGGACAAGAATATGTGTATTCGGTCCGGTATAGTCCCTTATAATATCTTCAAGTTTTATGTCTGGGTTTGTAATCATAACATCACAATCGGCATTGAAGATCCATTCAGCACTAGGGTACTTGTCCATCGCTTCTTTCATGAGGAAGATCTTTCCCCATCCAATTGGATAATGTGTATCTGGAATCGGTGGTTTTGATTGTGATGTCACAGGCATGCCAATGACACGTTCACCACCGTCGGAATCGTAGTGTAAGATGTACCCATGTTTTTCACAATAGTGCTTCTTGTTTTTGTGAAGCGTCCATTCGGCGAGCGGTTCGTATTTCTGATCGTGTAAAGACGTAACCACGATCATATATTAAGCTTAGCGTGTAATTCTTTAGCCGCTTTAATTCTATAGTCGAGATCGGTCGATGGCCACTGTATCATAAAATCACCTTCTTGCCACTGACCATCCGTGCCGAGAATATCTTTGTATTCTGGGCGGTTTTTAAGAATTGGAAGATTTGAATAATCGTATGAATTCATGACACGTTGTGGAATGACATTTCCAACCATGGCCCAAAGTGTTCCGCCATTCTTGATACCACTTTCTTGTAAATGGGAACCGATGAATAAATCCTGGATGAGTTGATTTTCGTAGAGGTACCAATTACGATACAAAGGCATACCGGCAATAATGGTATCTATAAATCCGCGCCCAATAGAAGAGTTTCGAATGAGCATGTTTCCACAATTTATACCATTACAATCCGATGGAATAATAATGTGTGTATTTTCACGGGTATAATTTTTGATAATATCTTCAATCTTAATATCCATGTTTGTAATCATGACATCACAATCGGTATTGAAGATCCATTCCGCATTCGGGTATGTGTCCATGACTTCCTTAATCACAAACGCCTTTCCCCACCCCATAGGCATGTGTGTATCTGGAATCGGTGGCTGTGGTCTAGCCATCATGGGCTTTCCAGCGACGGATGCACCACCATCACTTACGTGGTGTAAAATGTATCCATGCTTTTCACAGTAGTGCTTCTTGTTTTTGTGGAGCGTCCACTCGGCGAGTGGTTCATACTTTTCATCATTGACAGACACGACAACGACGGACATTTTAATAGTAAAACACTGGGTATCTTTAACTTAAAGATTATACATGCATCTACAATAGCATGAAGAGGACTATACTCAATCTTTTCAAAAATAGGGCGAGAGGAATCAAAAGTATAGGAATAACCTCGTACGATTACCCAACATCTCGTATTATAAATAACTGTAATGTTGATTTCATCGTCGTCGGGGATACCGCGGGTTCTACGGTACACGGTATTAAAAACCTAAACGAAGTGACAATGTCCATGATGTTAACACACTGTAAAGCCGTAAAGCGTGGTTCACAGAATCAGTTTTTAATCGGAGACATGCCATTCATGTCGTATCAACCATCAAACGAGGTTGCGATTGAAAATGCCGCAAAGTTTGTACGAGTAGGAATGGATGCCGTTAAAGTGGAAGGATACTTCCCGGAACGAATTAAATCGATTGTTGATTCTGGGACAGTCGTCATGGGTCATTTAGGTTTAACACCACAAACACAAGCACGACTCGGTGGGTATCGCATTCAGGCAAAGACGCGAGATGAAGTCGATAAACTTGTCGCACAAGCAAAGGATCTTGAAAATAATGGTACGTCACTCCTTCTACTCGAAGCTGTACCAAAAGAAGTATCTAAAATAGTGCGCGATGAACTCAAAATACCTGTATATGGTATTGGTGCCGGTCCACACGTTGATGGACAGTTGGTTATTATACATGATATATTGGGTTTGTTTTGGGATTTCAAACCCAAGTTTATTAAACAATACATAAATGGGGAACACATGTTCCGTGATGCCATCGACGAATATGCACATGATGTACATGCGGAACAATTCCCAGATGATCAACACAGTTATCAAATGAAAGAAGAAGAGCTCGAAAAGTTATTAGGTATGTCTGGAAGCTCGTGGAAATATGATTAAAGTTTTGATAGCCTAGTCTAGAAATGAACGCCAGTGATTATATCGTCGAAACACTGTATCACCATGGTATTGATACATACTTTATTATCACCGGTGGTGCCATAGTTCCATTTATTAATTCAATATCCAAGAATCCAAATGTCAAGTATTATTGCTTTCAACACGAACAATCCGCAGCCATGGCAGCTGAAGGGTACTATCGAAGCTGTGGTAAAATCGCGTGCGTGTGTGTCACGAGTGGTCCAGGTGTTCAAAACATATTAAACGGTGTATGTGGGTGTTGGTACGATTCGGTCCCCGCGTTCTTCATCAGTGGTCAAGTGAATACAGCCGAAGACCTTTCAAACTTTTCATCGAAACCAAGACAAACGGGGTTCCAAGAAATGCCCGTGACTGACATGTTTTCGGGTGTTACGAAAAAGTCTTTGCATGTTCAAACGACCGATGTCCTTGAATCTATACTTCAAGAACTTCTCACGTGTGTTAAGATGCCTAGATATGGACCCGTGCTCATGGATCTTCCCGTCAATATTCAAATGTCGACGATCGATGCTATTCCATTCACAATGTCTTTACCACATCAAAAAGCAATAGATACCTATGATATTTCATCATACATCAAGGATTCGACACGTCCATTGGTTATGTTTGGACACGGTGTAAAGTTATGCGGTGCACAAAGGGAGGCTATGGCATTTGTTGAAAAATATAACATTCCATTCTTGGTCTCATGGGGAGCATTTGATATTTGTGAAACCAACCACCCACTTCGTTTTGGTTCACCGGGGGTATATGGCGATAGGTACGCGAACTATGCCATCCAGAATACAGATCTTCTCATTTCCATTGGAAGTCGTCTTGATAGTCGACAAATTGGTGGAAATACAAAAACGTTTTCAAAATACTCTAAAAAGATCATGGTTGATGTTGACATTGACGAAATCAAAAAAATGAATGAACGCGGTATACCTATTGATTATGAGATTCACGCGAGTCCGAAAGAGTTCTTTGACGGTGTCGTCGTTGGTGATTCCAAAGATACGAATACATGGGTAGACACGTTACAGTCATGGAGATCCAAATATACACACGAAGAATCAAGAAAGGGTGATTCCGCGGTGTATGATTATCTATCTGCATTCTTCGATGCACTTCCAGATGAATGTATCGTCATCCCGGATCAAGGTGGAAATCTTGTATGGACCATGCAATCCGCAAAACTTAAAAAGGGTCAAAAACTATTCACGAATTTTGGAAATTCATCCATGGGTTTTGCACTTCCCGCGGCGATCGGTGCAGCTATCGGAAGTGGTAAGAAAGTGTATTGTATCGATGGAGATGGTGGATTTCAAATGAATATACAAGAACTCTTAACGGTGAAAAAGTACAATTTACCTATCGATATTATAATTCTCAACAATAGTGGGTACGGTATCATCAAACAGTTCCAAGACAGTTACTTTAATTCAAAGTACGTCGCAACATCGAAAGGTGATGTGTTTGGTGATGTCGTAGATTTTACAAAAATCGCCGAAGCATACGGCGTTGAGACGCTTCAAGATATCCCTATACCCGAAACACAAAAGATATATCCTAAACTTGAATTTGGAAATTCTTTGGAAAATATGACACCTTATATCGATTTTGAATCAGATATGATTGTCGAAGTTCCCCCTAAACGACAATTGGGATGGGTATAAGCTGTGTCCACACCCGGTTCGTGAATCTCATATGTCGCACCAAAAAATACAGCCCATTCGGACAAAAGTCTTGTATGTGGATCTACAATATTAATCTCTTTTTCATGTAATTCATTATGTACATATTTCTTAACAACTTCTCTCACTTTCTCCACATCAACAAAGTCAAAGTACTTGTCTTTTTTGATGATGACATGCCCCTCTCGACGACACACCGCGCTAAACCGTGTAGGGAGTTCATCCGGACCATAACACCCCCATATCCGTAAAGAGTGTGCGTTTGGTATAGTTTGTATTCGTTGATCGATGATCCATTTTGAAAGTCCATATGGATCTGTCGGTGGATCACCACGAAGAGCTGCGCCACTTGAAAAATACAACAATGTACCTTTAAATGCTCGCGCAACATTTTCAAACATGAGAATATTCGTATACGTTGTTGATGGATTCTTTTGATCAATGCTCGCGGCGCAGTGTATAACAACGTCGAATGCGTGTTCTTTGAAGAATGTGTCTACATCTGATTGATTGGTGAGATCAAGGTCTCGACGAGAGACACCCGTCCATCCGGTACCTTTTAGAAGGTTTTTACCGATGAATCCATTTGATCCAAGTACACACACATTCATGTGATATAAAGAATAACCTACTCTTTATATCATAATGCCCAAAAAAGTCTGGTATGCGCCCAACAAATTTGAATCATATGGGGAGGAAGAAATTAAAGCCGTTGAGGCTTGCTTGCGCGATGGCTGGCTCGCTGGTTTTGGTGATAGGTCTGTGGAGTTTGAGAAACGGGTTGCTGCGCTCTTCGGGAAGAGACATGGACTTTTTGTAAACTCTGGGAGTAGTGCGATTCTTTTGGGTCTGTGTGCCCTTGACCTCCCCAAGGGGAGCGAGATTGTGACCCCGGCGTGTGGATTCTCTACGACTGTGGCACCCCTTCTACAACTCGGTCTCACGCCTGTATTTTGTGATGTGGGTCTCAATACGTATGTTCCGAGTGTTGAGGATCTCAAAAAGGTCGTCACACCTCAAACCAAGTGTATCATCTTACCAAACCTCATTGGAAATGTCCCGGATTGGCAAGCTATTCGTGACGCCTTCCCGGGGGTGATCCTCTTTGAAGACTCTGCGGATACCATCACGAAGAATGCGTGTACCGATATTTCAACCACGAGTTTCTATGCGAGCCATGTCATCACCGCGGGTGGTGTTGGTGGTATGGTGATGTTCAATGATGATGCGCATCTCAAGCGAGCGCTCATGTTCCGCGATTGGGGTCGTATTGGGGACAATATCGAGGAACCCAGTGAACGGTTTAATCACTCCGTCGATGGAATCCCATATGACTGGAAGTTTCTCTATGGTGTCGCCGGCTACCATCTCAAGGCGTGTGAAATGAACGCCGCCTTTGGTCTCGTCCAATTGGATAAGTTGGAGGGTTTCCTCGCGACGAGACGTCAGATGATTGAACGCTATTTGGAAAATCTTAAGGATTGTTCGTACTACACACTCCCAGATGATTCAGTCACACCGAATTGGCTCGCGATTCCTCTTCAATGTCCACACAGACTTGAACTCGTCAACTTTCTCGAAGAAAACGACGTGCAAACTCGAGTCACGTTTGCGGGCAACATCACGAGACACCCAGCGTTCCGAGACTATTTGGGTGATTTTGAAAATGCAGACACCATCATGCGTGATGGCTTCCTTTTGGGTGCCCATCACGGTCTTACGATCGAAGATGTCGATCGCGTGTGTGATTTACTCAAGGAATTCGCCAGTAAAAAGCGAGGAAAATACTTCCATTAAAAATACTTAAATCTTGTATATACAATGCCGAAAGCGTTGGTAACTGGTGGCTGTGGCTTTATCGCATCCAACTTTTTGAATACCATGAAAGAACGATACCCGGATATCGAGTTTGTCAATGTGGATAAGCTCGATTATTGTTCAAATAAAGAGAATGTAAAACCTGGCGTCGCCACCTTTATTCAGGGGAATTTGTGTAGTGTTGGTCTCATAGAACGAATTGTTAAAGAACACGCATTTGATTATGTATTTCATTTTGCGGCGCAAAGTCACGTCGATAATTCTTTTACGAGTCCACTCGGTTTTACATTTGAAAATGCGTACGGTACACACGCACTCATCGAAATATGTCGACGACACATACCCAATGTTGAATTCATTCACTTTAGCACTGATGAAGTGTACGGCGAGTCCAAGACAGATGAACCATTCACCGAGGATACGGGTGTCTTACGCCCCACGAATCCATACGCAGCGTCTAAGGCGGCGGCTGAGATGATTATTAATTCATACATCGAATCATTCAATATGAATATCAAAATATTACGATGCAACAACGTCTATGGACCCAATCAGTATCCAGAAAAACTCATTCCGAAGTTTGTACGATTGATAAAAAATGATACAAAGTGTACGATTCATGGGACCAACAGTGCGAATATTCGCCGAGCTTTCATGCACGTCAATGATGTGGTCGACGCCGTCGATATTGTATGGAAAAAGGGAAAGACGGGTGAAGTGTATAACATCGCATCGGACGATGAGATGAGTGTCATGGACGTGACACAACTCATCATCAAAACCATAAAAGATACAGAAGACTACGATTCTTGGATTGAATATATCGACGATCGTCCGTTTAATGATCAAAGGTATCACATATGCGCAAATAAATTAAAGTCACTCGGGTGGTCCCAAAAAAACACGCGTGAAGATCTTATTAAATTTATAAAAGAACTATAGATGGGTATAGTCAATAATGTATATATCTTAATGATGCTCTTGCTCTACGTGATGCGTCGAGCAGGAACATTTACCATGGAGGAAAAAGTTCGAATGATTGAATTCGTTGCGTGTATGGCGGAGAATCCTAATATAGACATGAACCTACAAACATATAACCGAATACGAGCATTGCGGCGCGACCAACATTCCGGTACGCGTACGCCTCAAATTGCTTCCTCGTGAGTTTTTTATCGGCATCGATCATTGTGTTCGAGGCTAGACCGATACTCGCGAGTCCCAGTAAGGCAAAAGGTACGTAATGTGTCTGGTCGATCACGTCAAGTCCCGTGAGCGCCCAATTCGCACTCCCAAAGACAACCCCGTACATTGCAGATCTACCAGCGATGACTTCGGCGAGTCGTGCTTGATTATTCGTACGGGCAGCGACAGTCACGCATCGGCGAGGATGATGTCGACGCACGTGTGTGGACATAGATAATGGTGTAGTTTTAATCATTGGATTATTTACCCTTCTTCTCTCTAATTAGTATTTCTCGAAGAATGTATATTTGTAGCGCAAGTCCGAGTGTCGTGTACGCGAGTGTTAAGTTCGCACCAGATCGTCTGACTTGGTAAATGAACCAGAAAATACTCGCGACTACGCTGAGTATGACATAATTACGTTTGTGTTCGGATATATCTCCCGTCGTACGAATCTTACTGAAGGTCTGATACATCTGGAAAACACCAATACCCAGTGCGGACATAGCGAGACCGGTATCGAGCTGCATTTATAATCTAGACTTATATAAAAAATAATGGACGCCATCTTGAAAAAGTTTTCAGGAAAGATCGATGCGAAGAGTGTCATTCGCACAGTCGAGGACATCAAGGTTCAATACATCGACGATGGTCTCACGAAGGAAGACATTCCGCCCATCTTGGCGAAACTCATGATGGAGACATCGAAGTTTAACAAGCTCGCGGGTGATGAAAAGAAGAAGCTCGTCATCGCAATTCTCAATCATTTGATTGAACAAATCGACGATGGTGAAAAGGACTCTGAATTCGAAGTCGTGTTGAAGGCGATGGTCCCGGCGATGGTTGATGGATTTGCCCGACTCTTGAAATTGAAGACCAGTCTTTTGTCGTGCTGTATGAAGAAGTAATATAAGAATTGTAAACTATCAATATATACTATGAAATTTCCACCACTTGCAACCATGATTGAATATGGTATATACACAGTTCGGGAACTTGAACGATTTCATCAGAACATGCTACCGAGACGAAAAATCACAGTCTTAAAAGAGTGTGGTCGGTGTTCATTCGTCTATCCAGGAAAACTGTGTAACAATTGTAATTAAAATATAGACACATGATAGATATGTACATAGTTCTTTTCATCATACTACTTCTAGTATGGTATACATATAGACTATCTACATATGATACGGGTGTGATTAAGAAAGTAAAATTTAAATCGGTTATAGGTACACCTAAACCATCTTTACCCAAAAAGACGGAATATAAGGGACCAAAACCTATTAATTTAAGTAAAAATAAAGAAATACAAAACCTACAAAAACAAACCGCACAGTTTAAAACGATCGCGAAACAAAAGACGGAAGAAGAACGTAAGATACTTGAGGATTCTGCACGTAAGATTGCACTCGAAAATCAACGTCGCGAAGAACTCGTTCGGGCTGAAAACAATGCCGCTGATCAGAAGGTAAAGGATATAGAAACGCGAGGGACGGAAGAATCTAGACGTATTCAATAGTAGATTCCAGGAGAAGAACATTAATTTCTCGAGTTACATTATATACGATGAACAAAGTGACGGTCGGTTTGATCCTATTGTTGATCATTGGCCTCGCCGGTGCATTTTTCTATATTTCAAAACTCCGCAAAGCGCGCGAAGATCAAATCAGACAACTTGAAACCGTGTCGAGTCAGGTTTCGTCACTCAAATCCAACCTTGAAAGCGTCGAGGAACGCGCCGAGCGCGAGGCACAGCAACTCAGACAGGAAAAAAAATCCACAGGTGAACAGCTCGAACAGGAAAAGAAAGCGCGAAAGGCTGAAGTCACGCGTATCGAAGCCGAACGTCAAGCGGAAAATGCGAAACGTGATGCACTCGAGAAAATGAAGAATGCGAAAATTGCGGAACTCACAGAAAAGCAAAAACGACAAGAAGCCGAAATCGCAAAGACCAATGAACGACGCAAGGCTGCCCTCAAAGAGGCTGATGCGGCTCGATTAAAAGCCAAAGCCGCGAGAAAGGAAGCGGATACTGCCATAAGTCGGGCTAAGAAATCGAAGAGTCTCGCAGATAATGCTAAGCGGGCTGCCGATGCACGCGCGAGACAGGCTGGCATTCAGATCAAGAGTGCTCAGAGTGAGACAGCGAAAGCGAAACGTGCTCAACAAGAGGCTAAAACTACCGTATCACGCGCTCAACAAGAGGCTAAAGCCGCAGCTATGCGTGCGAATACCGCCGTTCAAGCTACAAATGTGAAACGTAGTTTTGAAAATGCTGCACAATATGATGCTGTTCCGGGATATTTCAAGAGTGGATATACATTCGCCGGTAACCAAATGAAGGTCACAGACCCGAACGTGTGTCGCGTGATCGCCCAGAACAAGAAAGTATCTGTGTGGGGGCACAGAAATGGTTTGCACCCGGATAAGAATTATAAGAATTCATGTTTCTTCTACAGTGCTGGACCCAAATACGGGGGTGATGGTAATGATAAGATTCACATGATTGGATGTGCGTTTGGTGGTAATCCCAAGACTGGGTGTAATAAAGTACAGGGTAAGAAACAAGCTGTACCGATGAAGAAGTCTAATATTGTTCAAGTAGCGCGAGCTGTACCGATGAAGAAGCCTACTAACGTGGGTAGATATGTCCGAGTCATTAGATATAAGAATATGTCTGATCATTTTCTAAATATAGCACAAGTTCAAGTATTTGGGTATGGAAAGAACTTTGCATTGGGCAAAAAAGTTACAGCGAGTAGCCTATATCCAGGGTTCCCACCATCTAACATAGTAAACGGGGGTGTGAATAGATTGAACAACTTTGCACACACACAAAACGGAGAAATTGAATGGTTTCTCATCGATCTTGGTGACGAATATCCTATCGAGCGTGTCTTTGTGTATAATCGCCGAGATTGTTGTAAACAGCGTTTGCAAAATGTAAGAATACAGATATCAAAGTACCCAGATATGCGTAATCCATTACAATCTGACTTAATACCCAGCAAGCTAGCTAGAGATGGAATAGATGCGATTCGTTGGGATCCAAAGCAAGGACCTACAGTTTATGGTGAACAGGTGAGGTTTGTAGATACAGCAAAGAAGGCGGCGGGAGTTAGATCTGCTCTTAAGAGTCTTCGTGGTTTTTAAATATACAGATCGTTTTTATAATGTGGTATCCATTACCAGGACTTAACGTTCGTGGTTATCACAGGACCACTAAATAGGCATCTCAACCAAATTAAGATTACGTCATTCTAGTTTATTTCATCAGGATAAATAATCTCGTATAAGAATATAATGGATAATCGACTTATCGCCCTTCTCGTGGTCATCGCGATCATTGCCGTCATTGGCTTCATGACCAAATGGACGTTCCGCTTCAGACGAAGCACATACGATGGTGAAGAAGACATCTCCGAAGAAGAATTAGAAGAGATTGAAAAGCAACTCAAAGCTGAATTGGCGAATGGTCAGGCTGAAGAAGGGTATGAAATGTACGAAGATTCCGACGAGGATTCTGATGACGAAGAAGGTGAAGGTGAAGAGTTCGTCGAATAAGTAAATACGTAATACACACTACACACAATACCATTTTTAAACAGTCAAAACCAATTGTTTAAAAATGTTACTATATTTAAATGTCTGCAGCCGTGACACTGTTATTACTCGCGTCGTCGTCTGTAAGTGTAGCTACTGGAGGTGTATATGCGTGCTCAGATAATAGTTTTGATATATCTAAATTTGATCTGAAGACATGTAAAGTTCCAGCATTCAATAAAGCGATCGCACGGGTCGCGAAGGACATGGGTGTGTCGATTAACGACGTACGTGATGTTTTGGGTGATGAAACTCCAATCGATTGGGGATTTGATACATCCAAGACGGGTGTCAAGACTGAAGCTGAGATTCAAATAGAAAAAGAACTCGAAATGAAAGAAGCAGAGCGTAAGCGTTTACTTGAATTACCCCCAGGTGATATAGATGTTAAACCCGGACTTATCTCGGGTGTTGAAATAGTAAGTGATCCGTCATGGGTTGGAGCTTCACCGAAAGATTGTTGGGAAATAGTCAAGGATGAAGATGAATATGGATCCGTCGCTGGATGGGGGCACAGAAACGCGAATCATACAGACCCAAACTTGAAAAATACATGTTTTATCTACATGCGTAAGGAAGATGGTACGGGTTTACAGACATTTAATGGCGACGACAATGATAAAGTGCATATATCTGGATGTCACAAACCAGGTTTGAAATTGAGTGATGGATGTATGACGAAAGACGAGAAAGACTATAAAGCGCGCATGAAGCGCACACCGCCAGACGATATACATCGCGTCAATGGAATGCCCACAGATCTACAAGGTGAATCCGACCCATCATGGACGGGTATGTCCATGGAAGAGTGTTTTAAATTAGCGAGTGATGCGGGTGGTCTCGACGCGGGTATTCGTGCATGGGGATACCGAACATCAGAGCATAAGGATCCGGCGTTACGAAATACATGTGTTTTATACAGAGACGGTGATTTCAAACCTTTCAAAGGGACGAACGATGCGACGACTGTTACTGGGTGTGTTGGACCAAATATGAAAGTTGATCGAGGGTGTTTGACACCGGAAGAATTAGCACAGGAAATACAAAACAACTCTAAATTGCAACAAGCTCTCGCGACCGCAAAGATGGCTGCAAAGATGGCTGAACAACTCGCGAAACAAGCCGCTGAGAAAGTCGCAAGAGCCGCGCGAGTCGCGGCAGCCGCGGTGAATAAAGCCGCAGAAGCTACAAAACGTGCCGTAACTCAAGCTGCAAAAGAAGCCGGTCGTCGTATCGCACAAGCTGGTCTAAAAGCCGTGCAAGCTGCCAAAGCGGCTGTTCAAAAGGCGAAACAAGCTGCAGAATACGCCGCTCGAAAAGCAAAAGAAGCCGCGGAAGCTACAGCGAGAGCCGTACGCGAAGCTGCATTACGCGCACAACGAGCCGCAGAAGAAGTCGCGAGACGCGCTCGACAAGCCGCAGAAGAAGTCGCGAGACGTGCTCGACAAGCCGCACAAGCCACAGCGAGAGCATTCAGTACGGCTGGGAAATCCATCAAAAAGGCATTTAAAAAATGGTAATCACCAGGCACATATATTTTTTTATTTACGTATTGTAATACATAATGGCTTTCGGTTCACTCGCCAAGGCTGGTGCGAAGGGTGCAAGTAAAATAAGTAAAGTTGGAAGTAAAATTGGTAAAATGTCCGTTAAGGCTGGGACGAAGGGTAAAAAGGTTGCGGTGACACTCGGTAAGAAAGGTGCCAAGTCTGGCAAGGAACTTGGTGAGAAAGCATTAAAGCTTGCAAAAGACAATCCCGCGGCTCTTAAGAAGGCTGCCAAATATGGCGCAGCAGCTGCCGTCGTTGGTGGTGGTGCGTTGTACATGAACAAGAAGCTCAAAGATAAGAATGAAGCCGTGAAGGGCTGTGTCCAGGTGTGTCTTCCGGAAGGATACGATGAAGTCGTGTACGGTGGAAAAGCTAAGAGTAGTCTCCAGTACAGAACACTCGATTCTGTGAAAGCAAAGGGCGCCGACGTCGATGCTGACCAACCATTCTGTAGCGCGGGTGTTGATGACTGTGGAGACTTTTGCACGGCCAAGTGCGAAGAAGCGAACCCTCTCGATATTCCAGGTGGGGAACTCGTCAAAGCTGGTGCAGGTGCCGTTGGTGGTGCCTTGAAGGGTGCGACCGGCTTCGTTGCGGGTGGTATTTGGTCCGCGATTAAGTGGCCCGTGTATATTGGTGCGGGTGTGTGCTGTTGTATCATTCTCGTGTATTTCTTGATGATGATGCCAAAGAAGGGTCCAGGTGCAGCTGCAGTGGCACCTCCACCTCCCAGATACTATTAAAGAATTAAAGGGTCTTTAATATAATGATTTTGAGTATCGATGTTGGTATTCGAAACTTAGCCATGTGCTTACTTAACGAAACTTCGAACCTTGTCATCCAATGGGATGTTTCGGGCGTTCCACCAGAACATAAAGATGGTATATACGTTTCTTTAAGAAAGCATCTCGATGAACGTCCATGGGTTCTTGATGCGGATACAATTCTCATCGAAAAACAACCCGATCGTAATAAAAAAATGGTATCCGTCATGCACTTTCTTCACGCATATTTCATCATCAAAAATCCAAACGCCGAAACGATTATCTACGACGCGCGTCATAAGATTCCAGATGTCGCCGGACCGGGTCGATCACAGTACCTTAAACGTAAAAAGGTGTCTGTAGAACGATGTGAAGCCTTTATCCGTCGTGATGACGTGAACGCACACTGGCTCGATGTATTTATAAAATCAAAGAAAAAGGATGATTTGGCGGATACCATCATGCAAGCGCTCAGTTTCGTAAATCGCACAGAAGTCACAGTGACGAGTGCGAAGAAAAAGAGTGATAAACTCATAGCACGTAAACCGAATGAAAATCAAAAAGCAACCAAATACTCAAAATCGAATCTCGCGTGGATATACCTCAACAAACCAGAATGTGAACATCTCGAAAATAATAAACGGTTCATGAAGGATCTCCGAAGATACTACAGGGACATCGAAGATTTAAAAAAAGATCTCACGATAAAATAAATGGCAATCGGTACTAAATTGAATGTCGCGGGTAAATATATAACGTATGTGTATTCGATCATTGGTATTATTGTTGCAATCGCAGCTGCGATTGCAGGCGCACAGTCGGCGAAAGAGAACAAACGTCGTGAATCTCTAGGCTATTTTGGTCTCTCAATCCTCGTAGGTTTAATTGTATTTCTTAATGTGTTCATCGCGCGTAAAATGTATGGCGGTCGATTTCTTCTCGGTGTCGGATTTCTAAGTTGATTAAAGCTTTGAGGGGAACTAAGAATTAGAACACTATGCAAAAAGATGTCTTGGACCACGGATTTGTACGATTGGTTGATCACATGCCGAGAGAAGATTTGGACACGTCAATCGTCCAAGCAGCCCGAGTCAGTTATGGAGATGGGACAAAGTCTTCCCGTGGAGACCGAGGACTCCTCAGGTACTTGCTTCGACATTGGC
>Ga0222715_10001261_pt1 | contig 24460 bp, 15 predicted proteins | sample C33_9DmetaG_FD_165056 | JGI IMG/M metagenome (GOLD analysis project Ga0222715, IMG submission 165056) | Estuarine water microbial communities from San Francisco Bay, California, United States - C33_9D | ecosystem: Environmental > Aquatic > Marine > Unclassified | place: USA: California...
CATACTTTACGTTTTCGTGGGGAAGGGGTTGAACGCTCTGGTGGTCAAGCGGCGGTAACTGAAAGTGGTGATTATACCGTTATCGGTTTCGAAGAACAGTTAATGATCAAGTACTCTGAAGCAGGCATAACCGCACAACAGCTTATGGATGACAATATACTCTTTAAATTTAAACAAAGTGTCACTAAGCCATCTCGTTTAGCCGGTACAGCCTTATTAGTACACGAAACGGTTGATCAGGTAAAAAACCCTCGTCAAGCATGGACTTATAACACTGGTCAGCGCCGTGTGCGTCGTGCACCAAATGTTGCTTATGACACGCCAGGAAATGCAACTGACGGATTACGTACGACAGATGATTACGATATGTATAACGGGTCACCAAACCGCTATAATTGGGAATTAAAAGGTAAACAAGAATTATACGTAGCCTATAACAGTTACAAAATTCATAGTGACCAACTAAAATATGAAGATGTATTAAAACAACATCACGTTAATCCTGATCTAACTCGTTTTGAAAAGCATCGTGTATGGGTTGTTGAAGCGACGTTAAAAGAAGAATACCGCCATGTATATGGTAAGCGTGTTTTCTATATTGACGAAGATAGTTGGCAAATTCTTGTAGCAGATTCGTATGATGATCGTGGCGGTTTGTATCGTGTAGCTGTCGCCCATGGTTTAAACTATTACGAAGTCCCGACTCCTTGGGCTACTTTGGAAGTTTATCATGATTTAAATTCACGTCGCTATCTAGCAACTGGATTAGACAATGAAGAAGAAATGTATGATTTCTCTGTTGAATTATCCGACCGCGAGTTTACGCCGCAGGCGCTGCGTAGAGAAGGCAAACGATAAGCATCAATACAACGGTTGACTTAGGTCAACCGTTTTACATTTAGGGCTAGTATGTTTAAACATTTAATCTCTTTATCACTTTGTTTCTCTTGTACTGTTTTGGCACAAGACGCAATTCAAGCAAAGTTAGCAAATGAATCAATTTTACTCGATATTACTGCGCCAACAGCAGATAGCTATGTTGTGGTCGGTGAACGAGGGCATGTTTTATTAGGTCAAACATTGACTGATAGCGTTCAAGTACCTGTTCCGACAAAGGCAACATTGACGGCAGTAACACATGTTGGCGAACGTCTTTGGGCTGTAGGGCACGACCATAGTATTTTACATTCAATTGATGCAGGGCAAACTTGGGTCAGTCAATACGAGGATGCAGGCAAAGAACGTCCATTTTTGGATGTATTGTTTTTCGATGAACTACATGGAGTAGTTGCCGGAGCATATGGTAGTTTCATGCGTACGCGGGACGGCGGTCAAACATGGCAAAAAGAATTACACGCTTCTTTATTACACCCAGACGATATTGCATATCTTGAAGAGATTAGAGAATTAGATGGTGAAGAATTTTACTTAGATGAGCTAAGTTCTATTTTACCGCATCTAAACCGTCTTTCTTATGATGGCACTACCTTATATCTAGCAGGCGAAGCAGGTATGTTAGCCAAAAGTGTCAATGCCGGTGAATCTTGGGAACGCATTGATATTGATTATGAGGGATCATTTTTCGATATCATAACTGCAGGCGATAAACTTATCGCAGGTGGTTTAAGAGGTAATCTTTTTATTCAATCACAAGGAGAGAGTTGGACTCAAGTTGATTTGTGTCACACCTCTTCAATTAACTCATTGCTTCTTTATAACGAACAACTTACCGTAATGAGTAATAACGGGTACATTGCGACAATTGACTATGCCAATTTAGATACTGATCCGTCGTGTAATGATCCTCAGGTGACGGTCATACAAAATGCAAACAAAGTTACCGTGATGAATGCGTTACCTCTCAACAATACTATGATTGCTGTAACCAGTCAGGGTATTGCTAGCTTAGTTAATCAAAAATAAGAATTAATCTATTATGGATAAAATAATCAAGGTTTCAGAATTAATGATATTTGGGCACCGCAAACTTGTGGTTGCCTTATTTGCTGTTGTGACAGTGGTATTGTTATTCATGGCATCACAGTTAAAATTAGATGCCGGTTTTGAAAAGAACATTCCCCTAGAGCACGAGTACATGGTTAATTACATGAAGCATCGTGCTGATTTTGATGGTGCCAATAGTATATTGGTATCTGTATGTGATACCTCAGGTAATATCTTTAACACCCATTTTTTTGATACGCTAAAAAATGTTCACGATGATGTGTTTTTCATTAATGGGGTAGAGCGTTCATTAGTTGTGTCTTTGTTTTCACCATCAACCCGTTTTACGGAAATTGTAGAAGGTGGATTTGCAGGTGGTCCCGTGATCCCTGCGGATTTTAATTCGTCGAATCCAGATGCATTGAATACCGTTGCACAAAATGTTGAAAAAGCGGGTATTGTTGGTCGTCAAGTGGCCAGTGACTTTTCTTGTGCTATGGTTACTGCACAATTGCTTTCAACTAACCCTGAAACGGGTGAATCACTTGATATGTTAGTGATTGGGAAAGTACTAGAAGAAGAGCTTCGCGACAAATACGAATCTGATAAAGTTACGCTGCATATTATTGGCTTTTCTAAAATGATCGCAGATGTTGCCGATGGCGCCAAAGACGTCGTTTTCTTTTTCGGCATCGCCATCGCAATTACCGCAATCATGGTATTTTTATTCTCTAAATCAATCATGTTGACGGTGCTACCGTTGTTTTGTTCTATAGTCGCTGTTATCTGGCAACTTGGCTTACTGACACTTTTTGGATTTGGTCTGGATCCTATGTCAATCCTTGTCCCATTCTTGGTTTTCGCTATTGGTGTGAGTCATGGGGTGCAAATGATCAATGCGGTTAGTCATCATGTGATTGCTGGTATGACAGTGAGTAACGCTTCCAAACTTGCATTTACCTCATTGTTAATCCCAGGTGGTATAGCGTTACTCTCAGATACCGTTGGTTTTATGACGTTACTGGTCATTGATATTGGTATCATTAAAGAGCTCGCCATTACCGCCTCCATGGGTGTGGCCGTGATTATTTTGACAAACCTAATCCTGTTACCGGTATTAATGTCATTTATTACCTTAGATGACACGTACAAAGCCAAATTTAGTCAGCAAAGTCACGCTGTTAAAATTTGGGAATGGTTCACTAAATGTTGTGAACAACGTGTCGCTGTAGGTATTGTATTATTAACAGCTTTGTTGTTTGTTTTAGGTAGTATGCAAGCACAAAACCTGAAAATTGGTGACTTGCACGCAGGAGCACCAGCACTGCATGAAAGTTCTCGTTACAACCAAGATACTTTTTTGATTACGGATAAGTATGAAATCACCGTTGATTACATATCCATCTTAGTCGAAGGTGAGCCAGCATCATGTACTTCGCACGATATAATGAATCGTATCGATGAATTTCAGTGGCGCATGCAAAATGTTGAAGGCGTTCAATCAGCAGTCTCCTTGCCGTCGGTAGCCAAAAAAATTAATGCCGGCTACAACGAAGGAAACCCAAAGTGGCACGTCTTACCGCGTAATGAACAAACCTTAGTTCAAGCGATTGGTCGAGTACCGACTTCATCAGGATTGCTTAACTCGGATTGTTCAGTACTACCGGTGATATTATTCATGGAAGATCATAAAGCTGAAACCATCACACGCGTGATTGATGCAGTCAAAACCTTCCGTACTGAATATGAGTTAGATGATTTAACCTTCGCTTTAGCATCTGGTCCTGTTGGTGTTATGGCTGCAACGAATGAAGCGGTTGCAAGCTCTCAAGATCCGATGTTGCTATACGTTTTTGGCGCAGTAATTTTATTATGTTTATTAAGTTTCCGTTCATTACGAGCAACTCTGTCGGTCGTTATTCCGCTGTATGTGGTTTCGGTATTGGCGCAAGCGTTAATGACATTCCTCGAAATTGGCTTAACCGTATCGACATTACCTGTTATCGCTTTGGGAGTGGGTATTGGAGTGGATTACGGGATCTATATTTTGTCGACGATGGTGGTGCATTTACGTGCAGGGGATACGGTTCAAGCTTCCTACCTAGCAGCGTTAAAAGAACGGGGTAGTGCGGTATTATTTACCGGTATTACTCTTGCTATTGGTGTCAGTACTTGGGTCTTTTCATCGTTGAAATTCCAAATGGACATGGGCATTTTGTTGACCTTTATGTTTATCGTCAACATGCTCGGCGCTATTATTGTTTTACCTGCAATCGCTAAGTTGTTGTGGTGGAATAAAAAATAACCATTACGCGTCATGTGAAATAAATTATTTTTGCATACTCATCTACTAAAAAAGGGCATTACGCCCTTTTTTTTATGTTTTTTTGCATAGTTATTTTACTTGTGAATATTCTGTAAAAAAACGCTTTCTAATCCTGTTCATGTCCGTAGAATACCTTTATATAAAGCAGTATTATGTCGATATATTAACAATATATTAATATTTAGTGGGCTAGCTCCATTTTAGAATAAAGGATTTTTATGACTGTTTCTCGCCATCCCTCGGTTCTGTTAGACAAAGTATTTACCCTTATTGGTGAAAAATCTGACAAAAAGAACGCGCCTTTGGTCCAAAAATTTGCCAAGATTTTATTTAAAAATATCTCCGCAACTGATTTACATGGTCGCTCTGATAGTGATTTATATGGTGCTTCATTAAGTTTATGGCAGCGCTTTTCGCACTATAACTCTGCGCAGCCATTTATTAATGTATTCAATCCACAAATCAACAAACATGGCTGGCAATCTGAACATACGATTGTAGAGCTTATTATTCAGGATATGCCATTCTTAGTAGATTCTGTTCGGATTGCATTAAACCGCCTTGGGATCACTGCACATTTATTGTTGCATAGTCCAATTGCAATCGTTCGTGACAAATCTCATCACTTGCTTAACGTGAATGCAGAACAAACGGATAGTATTAATACTGCAACTAAAGAAACCGTGTTTCTGATAGAGATTGACCGTCAAGAAACGACAGAACAAATTACACGCTTAACCGATGAGTTACGCTCGGTATTATCCGAAGTATTGTTAGTGGTGAACGATTGGGAAGCAATGTTGCAACGTTTGCTTGAAGCGAAAGAAACCGTCATTAATTCACCATTTTCTTTGACCAAAGCGACACAAGATTCGACCGTTCAGTTTATTGATTGGTTGGCGGATCACCATTTCACATTAATGGGTTACCGCTACTACGAAGTCAATGCTGTCGATGGTGATCATTTATGGCATCCGGTCAATGACACGAGTTTAGGGATAATGAAAAACTCTATTCGTGAGCGCGACCGTCGCATTTCTAATTTACCGAGCTCTGCGCGCAAAGAAACACTTTCTCAAAAACCGTTATTACTCACTAAAACCTCTTCGCTTGCCAGAGTTCATCGCCCAGCTTATATCGATTATATTGGTGTAAAAGCATTTAATGCTAATGGCGAAGTTATTGGTGAACATCGTTTCTTAGGGCTTTACTCTGCAACATTGTATAACTCTAGTGTGATGCACATTCCTATTTTATCGCAAAAAATACTCGATATTTGTGATGCAGCCGACGTTGAGAGTGGTACTCATGCCCAAAAAGCTATCGTCAATATTTTAGAGACGTACCCTAGAGACGAGCTATTACATTCGCCTATCAATGAATTAGCCAAAATTGTCAGTGGTATTTTTCAAATGCAAGAGCGTGGCATTTCGCGCATGTTTACACGTAAAGATGTCTTCGGCCGTTTTATTTCATGCATGACCTATGTACCGCGTGAAAAATACAACACTGCTTTGCGCAAACAGACACAAGATTATTTACAGTTTGCATTTGGTAGTGAACAAGAAGTGGAATTTACGACTTATTTTTCTGAGTCGGTGTATGCCAGAACACATTATATTGTTCGTGTGGCTGATAATAATATGGATTACCCTGTGAAAGAAATTGAACAAAATATTATCGAGTTAACTAAGACTTGGCCAGATAGGCTCGCTAAGGTAATTAAAACCGCTTATGGTGAAGGCAAAAGTGTTAGTGTAATAGAACGCTATGCGGCTAACTTTTCACAGTCCTACATGGATCAATACTTACCTAGTGCAGCACTTGGCGACATCGAAAAGCTCGAATGCTTGTCTGACGATAATCCATTGGAGATGTTATTTTATCGTCCACAAGAAATTCAAAATACCAGTAAGGCAGTACGTTTAAAGCTATATCATCAAAGAGAACCTATCCATTTATCCGATGTATTGCCAATGTTAGAAAATTTTGGCTTACGCGTAATTGATGAAACCCCTTATAAGATAGCAACAAGTGATGGCGGCTCTAACTGGATCATGGATTTTAGTATGTTACATGAATCCTTTCCTACAACCGATATGTCTCAGTCTCAATCTTTGTTTCAAGACGGATTTGCACAAGTATGGCAAAACCACCTTGAGGATGATGCATTTAACCGCCTGATTTTAAGTGGTAACTTAACTGGACGTAATGTCACTATTTTACGTGCCTATGCAAAATACATGCGCCAAATTGGACTGTCTTTTTCGGTTGAGTACATTGCCAATACAATGGCGGGTTACCCACAAATATCCGCAGCCTTGATTGAGTTATTTACATACCGCTTTGATCCTAACAACCAGTATCAAAAACAATATGAAAGTGATTTGGTCGATGAGATCATGCATTCTCTAGATGGTGTCAGCAACCTTGATGATGATCGTATTATTCGTAAATATTTAGATATGATCTTAGCGACAGTGCGAACTAATTTTTACCAACCGAAGAAAAATGGCGAACAAAAAGCGTATGTGTCATTTAAGCTTCTGCCTGAATTAATTAGTGATATGCCGTTACCTATCCCTAAGTTTGAGATCTTTGTGTATTCTCCGCAGATTGAAGGGGTGCACTTGCGTGGTGGTAAAGTTGCCCGTGGTGGCTTGCGTTGGTCGGATCGCTTTGAAGATTTCCGTACTGAAGTATTAGGTTTGGTCAAAGCACAACAAGTTAAAAATACCGTTATCGTTCCTGTTGGCGCTAAAGGGGGTTTTGTATGTAAACAACTACCAAAAACTGGCGGCCGTGATGCATTTCTCACAGCGGGACAAGCTTGTTACCGAACCTTCATTCGCAGTCTACTAGATATCACAGATAATATTGTAGATGGTGTCGTGGTGTATCCCGATGCCGTTGTGCGTCATGATGATGATGATCCTTATTTAGTCGTTGCGGCAGATAAAGGTACTGCGACGTTTTCTGATATAGCCAATGAAATATCCGATGAGTTCAATTTTTGGTTAGGTGATGCTTTTGCTTCTGGTGGTAGTGTTGGTTATGACCACAAAAAAATGGGGATCACTGCACGTGGTGCATGGGAATCGGTTAAACGTCATTTCCGTGAAATCGGTGTGGATTGTCAAACTACACAGTTTAGTTGTATCGCGGTTGGTGATATGGCTGGGGATGTGTTTGGCAATGGTATGTTGTTATCAGAGCAAACGCGATTAATAGCAGCGTTTAATCACATGCATATCTTTTTTGACCCTAAACCAAAAGTTGCTGAGAGCTTTGCTGAGCGTCAGCGCTTGTTCGCAGACCCATCTTTAAACTGGTCTGACTACAATACAAAATTAATATCCAAAGGCGGGGGCGTCTTTTCCCGACGTTCGAAATCGATCCCACTATCAGCAGAAATGAAAAAGTGGCTCAATACCAAAAAAACCTCAATGACACCAAATGAATTGATCCATCAGATCTTACAAATGCCCGTTGATCTAATGTGGAATGGTGGTATTGGAACCTATGTTAAATCCTCCAAAGAAAATGATTCTGATGTGGGCGATCGCGCGAATGATGCAGTCCGTGTAAATGGCAAACAGTTGCAAGCTAAAATAATTGGCGAGGGTGGTAACTTAGGTTGTACGCAATTGGGACGTGTAGAGTTTGCTAAACATGGTGGTAAAGTCAATACTGACTTTATCGATAATGTTGGCGGTGTCGATTGTTCGGATAACGAAGTGAACATCAAAATTTTACTCAATGCGTTAGTTAATAATGGTGATTTAACCGTTAAACAACGCAATGCATTACTTCATGATATGACAGATGATGTAGCAGATATTGTATTGGATGATTGTTATCGTCAGACTCAATCTATCTCAATTACTGAACAAGCAAATGTCGCGCAAATTAAAGAGCAATTACGCTTTATCCACTCGCTTGAGCGGGAAGGCCATCTTAATCGTGAATTAGAATATATTCCGAGTGATGAAGAGTTTTCTGAGCGTATTGCTGATGATGTTGGTCTGACTCGTCCAGAGTTATCCGTGTTAATTTCTTACGCCAAAATGGTGTTAAAGGAAGAGCTGAATCAACCAGTCATAACAGATAATCCATATTATCAGCAGTTTTTGGTTGGCTCATTCCCGCAATTATTACAAGATAAATATCAATCCCAGATGCAACACCATCCATTGCGTGGTGAGATCATTGCAACCAAGTTAACCAATTACATGATTAACGATATGGGGATCAATTTTGCCCACCGTCTAAATGAGGAAACCGGCGCGAGTATTTGTGATATCGCCATAGCTTATTCAACCGTCAAGGCGTTATATGATTTAGGTGGTTTGTGGCGTGAAGTCGAACAACTTGATAACCAGATTGATTCAGCATTACAACTACAGATCCTTGATTCCATGCGTCGAACAGTTCGCCGTGCAACACGTTGGATGCTGCGTGAACATACCCAGTTTGAATCAATAAATAGTGCTATTGAGTTTTATCGTCCGGTGTATTCAGATCTATTGAAAAACATTGATCAATATTTAGTTTCTGATGAAATAACAACGTTAAATAACGAAGTCGCGCGTTATGTTGAACAAGGCGTACCAGAAAAAATTGCTTATCGTATTGGTATACAAAGCAATGCCTTTAGTGCTCTTGATCTTGCTCATATTGTTGAGAAAACTCAGTTGCAACCGGCGTTGGTCGAACGTTTATATTTCCAATTAGGATCGCATCTACAGCTTCATTGGTTTTTAGAACAAATTAATCAACAAGGGGTCAATAACCATTGGCAAGCACTAGCACGCGCATCTTACCGTGAAGAGCTGGATCATCAGCAACGAATGCTGACTATCTCATTACTTAAACGCAGTGAAAAAGTCACCTCGATTTCTGCGGTTGATGATTTATTAGCCAACTGGATGGATGAAAATTCAAACCTGATTAATCGCTGGTCAGGCATGATGAGTGAGTTTAAAACCAGTCAATCACATGAGTTTGCTAAGTTTTCAGTGGCATTACGCGAGCTGTTGTTATTAACGAATAAGGTCAGTGCGTCGTAATTTTTAACGAACACTGAATAAATCGGTGATGTAACATAAAAAACACAACATAAAAACGCGCTATATGGCATAATTTACGCTGTATAACGTGTTTTTTTATTTGTGGAGTTTCTGTATGTTTTCGTTGGCACATAAAGCCTTATTACAATGTGATCCTGAGTTTGCTCATGACATGACAATAGGGTGGTTAGCTAAAACCCAACGTTCCTTTCTCAAATGTACTTATCAGCAAAATGTACAGCAGAAACCAGTTTCATTATGGGGTTTAGATTTTCCAAACCCAGTAGGTCTCGCCGCAGGATTAGATAAAGAAGGCCAGTGTGTCGATGCTTTCCAATCCATGGGTTTTGGTTTTGTTGAAGTTGGTACTGTCACACCGTTAGGACAACCAGGTAATCCTAAGCCTCGTTTGTTTCGTTTACCCGAAAAACACGCCATCATTAACCGCATGGGTTTTAACAACCATGGGGTAGATCAATTACTAAAAAATGTTTCTGCTGCAAATAACACGGGGATTTGTGGTATCAATATAGGTAAAAATAAAGACACCGCTGAAGAAGCAGCATTGTCAGATTATATAATTTGCCTTGAAAAAGTCTACACAGCTGCAGATTATGTTACGGTCAATATTTCCTCACCGAACACGCCAGGATTGCGTAATCTACAATATGGTGATTCGTTAAACCAGTTATTAACGGGCTTAAAAGCCGCCCAATTACGATTAGCCGATCAACATGATAAATACACGCCTATCGCACTAAAAATAGCGCCTGATTTAAGCCATGAAGAGTTGATCGGGATTGCTGATGCGATGGTTGCGGCTAAAATTGATGGGGTAATAGCTACCAATACCACGCTATCACGTGATGCGGTTATCGGTTTACCACATGCAGAAGAAATGGGTGGTTTGAGCGGCGCAGTGCTTACCGAACGTAGTCTTGAAGTTACTCAGCAATTAGCACAGCATCTGCAAGGTGAATTACCTATTATTAGTGTCGGTGGTATTGATTCAGCTGCCACAGCTCAAGCACGTTTAGATGCTGGGGCTACATTAGTACAAGTTTATTCAGCACTCATTTATCACGGTCCTAAATTAGTACCTACCATTGTTAACGGGCTATCTTAATGCATCAGTTTTTAGTTACAACCTCGCGTGGTTTAGACGCGTTATTACAAGACGAAGTCAATACCATTTGTCCCGGTGTAGAAACCAAATTAGCGCCTGGTATGGTGAAAGTTACAGGTGATATCGCAGATGCATACAAAGTGTGCTTACACTCGCGTTTAGCTAACCGCGTATTATGGGTGTTGGTGCATGCTCCTTGTGCTAACGAACTAGAGCTATATAACGCTGCAAATCAAATTGATTGGCCGAGTCATTTTGGCCATGAACATGACTTTATGGTGCAGTTTAACGGTTCTACCAAAGCAATTAATAATACTCAATTTGGTGCGTTACGTATTAAAGATGGGATTGTGGATCGCTTTGTTGAAGACGGGCTAATGCGCCCCAATGTGAGTAAACTAGCACCGAAATTGGTTGTGCATGCTCGTCTTCACCGTGATGAAATAACCATATGTGTTGATATGTCAGGCAAAAGCTTGCATCAACGTTATTATCGCCAAAGTACAGGCGAAGCGCCATTAAAAGAGCACATTGCCAGTGCAATGTTGTATCGCAGCGGCTTTGTACAGAGTGTACGTGAAAACCAAGCTTCTGATACTCCTACTGAATTAGTCATGGCCGATCCTATGTGTGGTTCAGGTACCATCGTGATTGAAGCTGCGTTAATTGCCCAAAATATTGCTCCTGCAATTAAACGAGCGCAATGGGGCTTTACTCACTGGAAACTGCATAAGCCAGCGGTTTGGACAAGTCTTGTTGAGCAAGCGGTAGCAAACCAAATACCTGCAAACGAGACACATGTTGCTGTGTATGCCAACGACTTAGATCGAAAACTCGTGCGCAGTGCTAAAGCAAATGCTGATGAAGCAGGGGTGTTTGCTGATATTCACTTTAGTCAAACCGATGCACTAAAATGGACTATTGATAACCAACCCTCGGTGTCGATTGATACTGATGCACCGACGCACTTTATTGTGACGAACCCACCATATGGTGAGCGTTTGGGTGAGCTAGCGACATTATTACCTATGTTTGTAAAATGGGGGGAGCAACTTAAAGCGCATTTTGCTAACTGGCAGGTGTCTATGTTGACCTCTAACCGTGAGTTACTGCGTCAACTTCGTCTTCGTTCAAATAAAGAATATGCCATGATGAATGGTAAATTAGAATGTAAGTGTGTTAATTATCAATTAAATGAAGCTAACTGTACGCAAGTAGAACAGAATACTGGTCAGCAAGACTTTGCTAACCGTTTGAAAAAGAATCTAAAACGATTAAAACCTTTTATTCAATCTGAAGTGACTAATTGCTACCGTATTTATGATGCAGATTTACCAGAATATAATTGTGCTATCGACAGATACGCTGATTGGTTAGTGGTGCAAGAATATGCGCCACCCAAAGATATTCCTGCAGAAAAAGCACGTCGCCGTTTACATGATGTGTTATTACAATTACCTATGTTAACTGGCGTTAGTACCGATAAGATTGTACTTAAAGTTCGTGAACAGCAGAAAGGTAAAGCGCAATACGAGAAAACTGATTCTCAGCAAGAGCGCATTGTCGTACATGAAAATGGTGCACAATTTTATGTCAATTTACATGACTACTTAGACACTGGTTTGTTCTTGGATCATCGCCTGACTCGTCAGCGTTTTGGTCAAGATGTACAAGGCATGCGAGTACTTAATGTATTTGCATATACGGGTAGTGTCTCGGTTCATGCCGCATTAGGTAAAGCTGCGAGTGTGACCACCGTTGATATGTCTAATACCTATCTAGATTGGGCAAAAGACAACTTTAGATTGAACAAATTACGTGGCGGTTACGACTTCCAGCAAGGTGACTGTTTACAATGGATCAAACATCATTCCAAGCAATATGAGCGTATTTTTATTGATCCACCTAGTTTTTCTAACTCAAAACGTATGTCACAAACGTGGGATGTTCAACGTGATCATGTCAGTTTGATCCGAGATGCACTAGGATGTTTGGTTAATGGCGGTAAGATTTATTTTTCGAATAACTTACGTAGCTTTAAGCTGGATCATGAGTCACTGACTGACATGGGCTTTGTTATCGAAGATATAACGGCTGCAACTATCCCTGAAGATTTTGCACGAAATAGCAAAATTCATCATTGCTGGATCTTGACGTTAAATCGATAATGTAAACTTATGACCCAGACGACTAAACAAATTTGGTTAATTGGTGGCGAAGATTGCGCATTGTGTGATGATGCAGATAAATTATTAACACTTGCGCTAGCTGCTAACCCGAACATTCCTATTGAAGTGAGTTATGTGAATGTCAAATCAACCACAACATTATTTCATCATTACGGGGCACGTATCCCCGTATTATTGGATTTAGATTCGAATGTTGCTTTATATTGGCCATTTGAACTTCCACAAGTACAGGAATTTATTCGTACATGAGTGTGTTACAAATTAAAGACGGTTCCGTTATATTCGGGCACCCACCTATTTTAAATGGCGTGGATTTTGTTTTAGAACCAAATGAACGTGTGTGTATTGTTGGCCGAAATGGGTCAGGCAAATCGACATTTTTACAAGTCATTGAGGGATTAATCATTCTCGATGATGGGGTGCGAGTGGTTGATAATAACTATCGCATTTCACGACTACCACAAGATCCACCTGAGAGTGTTGAAGCGACCTTATTTGACTATGTTGCTCAAGGCCTCGATGGCGTGGGTGATTTAATCAAAGCTTATCACGAACAAACGATCATCGTTGGTGAAGATCCATCTGAAGCACAGCTAGACAAGTTAATGCATTTACAAAGTCAGCTCGATAGCCAAAATGCATGGGGTTATGAAACAGCAATTGCTCAAACACTGACAATGCTAAATCTCAACGCTGATGATATGTTGTCTTCATTATCAGGTGGTTGGCGTCGTAAGGCAGCATTGGCACGTGCCATTGTTTCCCAACCTGACATTTTATTACTAGACGAACCAACTAACCACCTTGATATCGATATGATTGGCTGGTTAGAAAGCGCCTTAAAACAGTTTAAAGGTTCCATAGTATTTATCTCGCATGACCGTGCCTTTATTCGTTCATTGGCGACGCGAATTGTTGATTTGGATCGCGGTAAACTCACCTCTTACCCAGGTAATTATGAGCTGTATTTAGAGAAAAAAGCACATGATTTAGAAGTTCAAGCCAATCAAGAAGCGTTGTTTGATAAACGTTTAGCACAAGAAGAAGTATGGATCAGACAAGGGATCAAGGCACGCCGTACTCGTAACGAAGGCCGTGTTCGAGCACTCAAAGCATTACGCGAAACACATCAAGCACGTCGTAAAGTACAAGGTAATGCCAAATTTACTGGCCATGTTGGACAGTCATCGGGCAAGCGTGTATTTGAAGCGACTGATTTACATTACAGTATCGGTGGACAGACGATTGTATCTGGTTTGGATTTGCATATTGTTCGAGGTGATAAAATAGCGTTTATTGGTAACAATGGCTGTGGTAAATCGACATTAATTAAACTCTTACTTGGCCAATTACAGCCCGACTCAGGTGAAGTGATACAAGGTGTCAATCTTGAAGTGGCATACTTTGACCAACACAGGGATGCGCTTGATTTAAACCAAAAAGTCGTTGATTGTGTTGCGGATGGCAAACAAGAAGTGATGATTAATGATCGCCCTCGTCATGTGATTTCATATTTACAGGATTACTTGTTCGAGCCAGATCGGATCCAAGCACCGGTGAGTTCATTATCAGGTGGTGAAAAGAATCGTTTAATGATCGCCAAATTAATGTTACGTCCTAGCAACTTATTGATCCTCGATGAACCGACCAATGACTTAGATGTTGAAACACTGGAGTTGCTCGAATCATTGCTTGTAGATTATGCCGGAACCGTTATATTGGTTAGCCACGATAGAGAATTTGTTGATAATGTAGTGTCATCTTGTGTTGTATTTGAAGGTGATGGCGTTGTTACAGAATTTGTGGGTGGATATACTGATAGTGCAGAGTGGTACGCTCAAGATCTAAAGAAATCAAAAGAGCAGGGAACTAATACTAGTAAGAACAGTCCTAACCCCGTTCAGACTGAAGAAACAAAACCTGTCGTTAACAAAACGAAAAAGTTATCATATAAAGATAATCTTGAATTAACAGAATTACCACTTAAGATCGAAACATTAGAAAACAAGGTAATGTCAATTCAAGCAACGATGAATGAAGATGGGTTTTATGTTCAAGACTTTTCGATTACACAACCGGTAATTGATGAACTTGCTGCATGTGAGCAAGCACTCGAAGCGGCTTATGCTCGCTGGGACGAATTAGAAGAATTACAACAATCATAACACATAGTTATAACAGGAATTTTATGAAGCAAGCTGATGTTTTCGCCAAGTCACCGCGCGTTATGCGCCATAAGTTGTCGCGCACATTCATATCATCTGCATTAATTACAAGTGCGTGTTTTGCACCTCTTGCTACAGCAGCGACATATGAAGTAGAAGAATTAACGACCAACGAATTAGCCATTAATGTGTTTGCACGCAGTATTGATAATGCAGGTAATGCGTTGATGGTCACGCAGGACTTATATAATCTACCTATTGATGTAAGCTTAATTGATTTTGAAAATGAAACAATTATTGCAAATTTAACTGATGTCGATGCAGCAGCTGCAGGTAACCCTAATGAAGCCGATTACAATTATCTAATTGGCTTAATCCGTTATGGTGCCAATGGTAATTCGTTAACCAGTCAGCAATTTGCTCTATATCAGTCCTTTGTTAATAACGGAATGACCGATATCAGAGTCAAAGGCTTTGATGAGGAAACGACGGCGACGAATGGCTACACTTTTGGTAGTGAAACTTTAGCTAACTATATTTTTGACAGCAATACAATTGTTGGTTCAGGGGAAGGTGTATTTACAACTCGTTCTTATACCACTGAAGAGGAAACTGAAATCAACTATGTACTTAATGATTTTATTCGTCGCGGCTTTGTGCAACTTAATGGTAATACTATTGCGTTACCACCGAGTGAATTATCCTTAGGCGGATACAGTGAAGCGTATAGTATTAATCAAAATCTTCAAGTAGTAGGTACTTCGTCAGTGCGTATGACAGAGCAACTTGTTGAAGCCATTGCTAATTGTGATGATGACGAAGAGCGAGGGGATATCCCTCTGGATGTGTGCTACTACAATTTAATACTAAGTGGTGCCACAACAATAAGTATGGATCGTCGTGCTACTATTTGGCAACTTGATGCACAAGGTCAAATCATATCAACACAAACCTTCCCGTTACCATTTACGCCAGAAGAAGTCAGTGAAACGAATACCGATACGGCATTTTATAATGCAGCCTTAGCGATTAATGACGAAGGGATTGCAGTTGGTGAGACACACACTTTTTATCTTGATCGTGAATTGAAATTTAATTCTGCGGCTATGTTTCGTGATGGTGAAACTATTGAACTGATAGATAAAGACGATTATTTCCCAAGTACCGCTAAAGATATTAACAATAATAATATCATTATTGGTACAGGCTCTACGCAAATAAACGGTACCACACGCACAAAGTTTTTTACTTATGATCTTAATGCCGATGAATTAACGTTTCCAATAGATTTTTTTCCGGGTTCGTCTAGCACTGCGCGCGATATTAACAACAACAATTTGGTAGTTGGAGAAGGTGAAGTAGAATTTGATAATGCCTCCACACGTCGTAAAAATGCATTTATCTATGACATGAATTCACAAACATTCACTAATCTAAACGATTTACTCGAATGTGATTCACCTTATAGCATTGTGGGCGCAAACGCCATTAATGATAACAACGTCATTTTGGCTAACGCGCTCGTTAATCGTCAAGCTCGTAACTCAGCCGGAGAACTTGTCATTGATAGTGATGGTGTTGCTATTATGACGGATCAAATAATTACAGTTAAACTTAATCCTATTGCTAACGGTGCGATTGATGATTGTACGACTGAAGACAATACTATCCCTGAACGTGTTGGCGCGAGTATGTCATTTTCACTCGGTGGATTGTTATTGTTAACCCTATTAGGGAAGTGTGTATTTTGGCGTCGCCGTCAAAGATAAATACACAAAATATCTATATTCGAATTTGATATAAAAACCATTTTTTATATTTAAATTTGTTGTAAACAGGTATTTCTATATTATTCATTAACTTAGAGATACCTGTCATAAATCTTAACATTTTCTTCATAATTCCTCTTGTAACTTCATTCACTCAGGCGTAAAACTAGTATTGTTGATTATGAATATTCATAAAGTGAATTTTCAACAACATTTTTTATTCGCAACAGAGGTTAGAAAATGAAGAGACAAAAAAGGGATAAAGTATCACGTGCCCATTCAAAAGGGTATCAAGCTGGAATTGCTGGCCGTGCTAAAGAAAACTGTCCATTTCAAGCATCTACAACTCGCTCAGAGTGGTTAGGTGGTTGGAGAGAAGCTGTTGAAGATCGAATAACCACCTTCGGTATGCGATGACATATCATAGGTAACAAAAAAAGCTCCTAATTGGAGCTTTTTTTATGGGTATTCATTTAATTAATTAAAATGCGCTAGTATCTTGAAACAGACCAACTTTTAAATCTTTAGCAACATATATCTCACGACCATCAACTGATACCGTTCCATCAGCCATGCCCATAAACAATTTACGTTTGATAACACGTTTCATCGTGATTTTATAAGTCACTTTTTTAGCCGTTGGCAATACTTGACCGGTAAATTTCACTTCACCTACACCTAATGCACGACCTTTACCTGGACCACCTTCCCAACCTAAGAAGAAACCAACTAACTGCCACATAGCATCAAGACCTAAACAACCAGGCATAACAGGATCACCAGGGAAGTGACAATCAAAGAACCAAAGATCAGGAGTGATATCAAGTTCAGCGATGATTTCCCCTTTGCCGTGCTCACCACCGTCAGAAGTGATAGACACGATGCGATCCATCATTAACATATTCGGGGCAGGGAGTTGACTGTTGCCAGGACCAAATAACTCACCTTGGCTACAAGCAAGTAAATCTTCACGGGTATAACTATTTTTATCTAAACTCATAATACTATGATTCCTTTTTTAAGAATGCGTAATTTAGCGAACACTTGTACGCTTAACAAGTCTGAACAGTGATTTTTATTGATTATTTTCTCAATAATGCCCATTGTGTGCTTGATCGGTTAATTAAACAACAAAAGAACAGCTAAATTATCGTTCTTATCCGCTCATAAGTTACACTCTAATAATAGGTATGACAGATCAAGAGGTCGCTGATGCGCAAAAAAAATCCATATGCAAATGCAGAAAAACAAAAACGCTTTCGTGATAAACAAAAAGAACTCGGCAAGAAAATGGTACGAGGTTATGTCACACCCCAAGCGTTAAAGTGTTACGAAGAAATTTTGGACAAAACCAGTTGGTCAGATTCAGAAGTGTTATCTAATGCGTTACGCATAACGTATGCAGCCTATAAAAAAGGGCAGATTAGAATGTTGAACCAATATTTAGAAGATAATAATTTATAAACGAATAGATGGCACAACCCACTATTATCAATTGCTATGCATTGCGTCGACCAGGCACTATGTGTTTTTTTAGAATACGCTTAGCATCTTGTTTTACCTCTGGGCTTTTTTGAAATTCCCACAACCTGTCGCGTGCAACTTTAGCGGCCGTTTCTATATCGATAATGGGCTCTGGATAAGACTCAGCTTCATCAATCGCAAACAGCTGCTTTTCTAATGGTGTGATTAACCATGGAGTGTGCACCATATCATCGGGGTAGGTGGCTAACTCAGGAACCCATTGTTTAATAAACACACCCTGTGGATCTTTTTCCTGAGATTGTTTAATTGGGTTATATAGTCTGATGGTATTGGTGCCTGTTACCCCGGCTTGCATTTGAAACTGCGGGTAATGAATCCCAGGCTCAAAATCTAAAAACTGCGCCGCTAAATGTTTTACTCCCATACGCCAATCAATATTAAAATGATGCGTCAGTACACTGACTAACATCGCACGCATTCTAAAATTAATGAACCCAGTGGCGATTACCGCACGCATATTCGCATCGACAATCGGGATCCCTGTTTGTCCAGTTAGCCATGCATTGAGTCTTAATTGAATAATTTGCTCGTCAGTTTCATACGGGTAGGATGCATACGCGAGATTAACGGGTCGAAACTCCATGTCACATTCACTTTCAAATTTCTGAATAAAATGACAGTGCCAATGTAATCGAGACGCCATCGCTGACAACGCACGACGCCAACCTGGAAAATCTTGCTCCTCTAACGTCTCTAATTTTTGATACGTTTGTTTGATCGTTATGTTTCCCCACGCGATGTAAGGAGACAAGCGCGTACAACTTTTTCTAGATAGCGCAGGACTAGAAATATGCTTTGCATAATTTTTTCCACGTCCATCCAAAAAAGAATAATACGTATGCCATGCTCGACGTTCACCGCCAATCTGAAAGAGCGGGGAAGTGTCTTGCCATTCGTTATAAAGTGGCTGTATCCCTTTATTCTCAAAGCTTGAATCACACAAGATTGCCACATTGGCTATATTTACAAATTCAATACTTGCCAAGTTGGCATCGGTGCAAGGGGTTTCAATTTCCTGTTGCCAATACTTCCCCCAATCACGCCTGTGGTGCAGACCTCTTCGCACAACCGAGTATGGAAACTCAGACCATGAGATGCCTCGTTGTTGCAAATACGACCTCAGTGTCTTATCTCGTTGATACGTCACATCCAAGCCAATTTCTTCATGACTCAACAAATTAATTATTTGGTAGTCCTGGGAGATTTGCTCAAGAGCCGTAAATATATCGGTATGCCATATCAATACTTGGGTGTTGAAAGGTTGCAGCTGTGCCTGCAGATCCATTAATGATTGGTACACAAAGCGCCAATGACGCTCTGAGTAATGAGGATCTGCAATGACTGCTGGCTCAAATACATATAGCAGTAACACTGGCCGTGGATTATTCATCACGTTGTATAAAGGCAGATGGTCGCGTAAACGAAGATCGCGTTTAAACCAAATAATATCGATTGCTGGATTCATTATTGACCCGCGTAGTTCGACCAATAAGCAACAAACTCACCATTTGAATCATAGGTTTGTGTTTGTTTAGACAAATTAAAGCGCCGTAAGCCTCGTGGATCACTTCCTACACCAGCTAAATACTGCCAGTTTCCCCAATTACTGGCGGGGTCAAAATCAATTAGCATCTGCTCAAAATATGCCGCTCCATATTGCCAATCCAATCCAAGTTCATGAACGAAACAGCTAGCGACTAATTGACGTCCTCGGTTAGACATAAAGCCGGTGTATTTGAGCTGACGCATACAAGCGTTAATAATTGGGTAGTCGGTTGTGCCATTACACCAATCAGTAAATTGTTTTGGCTGATGGCTTCCTGTTGGAGTGTGCTGTTGAATACCTGTGTGTTGATACATGTGATGACGGTATTTGTACTGTTGCCACTGGTAAAACTCGCGCCACAGTAATTCAAAAAACAACCAATATGTCGAGTCATTAGCACCATGCTTACTTTCATATTCTGTAATCCATGCTGCGACTTGCCTTGCTGAAATACACCCTGCCGCTAACCAGGGTGATAATTTGCTAGAAAAATCCCAGCCTTCCAGACCATTGCGTGTTTCTTTGTAGGTACTTAATCCTTGAGTCTCAAATGTGTAATAGTGCATTTGGGCACGTGCTTGAGTTTCACCACCAATAAGGTTTTGCACGGTTTGGTTGTGTTTTAATAAATTTGGCTCTGACCCTAATATTTCAGGTAAGTCTAAAGCAATGTATGGCTCAGATTCACAAGGGGCGGGTAGATGGTTAAGATCTTGGTTTATCGGGGCTTGTGGCTTTGCATCTTTTTCAACTTTACGGCGAAACGGTGAAAACACATCGGGTAGATCTGTAATAGACATTGGCAAATCACTTTGGTCATACAAGGTATAACTGTTTGCCGTGAATAGCGTTGCGTCATTAATTAACGAAGACATCCGCTCAAATTGATTACGTTCATACACGCCAGTATGAAAATGTTTGGCTATATGTGAAAACTGATATTGCTGATGTAGCCTCATTATGATTGTCTCAGGCTCACCAAAATATATATGTAATTGCTGTCCATTAGAACTTAACTGCTGCTGTAAATCATCTAACGCTTGACGTAAAAATTGATAGCGATGTTGACCCATCGCACACTGACCAAATTTATTAAGCACAAACCATTTAGGCTGGAAAATATAAATTAAGTGCGCTTGTTCAACTTCTTGTAATAACTGCGACAATGCACGATTGTCCTGTAGACGCAAATCATGCTCAAACCAATATAAACCTGTACTCATTTAAAACCCACATAAAGACTAAATAACAATACTCACTAATACGCATAGATTGTCTATGTAGATTGTTAATCCGTGATATTTTTCTCAGATTTTTAAATAAATTGTTGAACAAAATCAGCCTTAGAGTCGTAATAACCACATTATTTTTATGATCATTAGATATTATGCCAACACCTACAATAATTATGTGGTTTCGCCACGATTTACGTCTCAAAGATAACCCTGCACTTTTTCATGCTGTCGATATTGCTCAAAACATTACAGTGGATGGCGTGAAGGCTAAGGTGTTACCTATTTATATTCAAGATGAGACCACTCCTGCAAATGCACAATTAGGTGGTGCCTCCAAATGGTGGTTACATCAATCACTTACGTCATTATCCGAAAGTATGACCGGTGCATTGCAAATATTCTCAGGTGAACCATTAGCCATACTACAAGCATTAATGGCTGAGCATAACGTGACACACGTGTTATGGAATCGCTGTTATGAACCTTGGCAGATAGCCCGTGATTCAAATATTAAGTCGCAGTTAAAACAACTCGATATTGAGGTGTTATCTTGCAATGGTCATTTGCTCTGGGAGCCGATGCAGGTATTAAAAAAAGACAACACGCCTTACAAAGTGTTCACGCCTTATTATCGCAAAGGTTGCTTGACACGAACTGAACCACGCTACCCACAAACGATGGATTTGTCTATCGACTGGTCAACAGCTATTTCATCCTCCCGTAAGCATCTGGATGAGTTAGCGTTACTATCTGATATTTATTGGTATGACACAATTGAAAAATTGTGGCAACCAGGTGAACAGGGTGCTGCCGATAGGCTAGCCACATTCATTGCTGGCGCTTCAGGTCAATATCGAGATGATCGCAACATACCATCAGTGACGGGGACGTCTTTGTTATCACCGTATTTACATTTTGGTGAAATCTCTATTAATACGGTGTGGTATGCACTAAAAGATGCCTATGCACATGATCCCGATAATGCACATTGCGATACGTATTTAAGCGAGCTGGGTTGGCGCGAATTTAGCCATTACTTACTGTTTCATTTTCCGCATATCCCTACGGAAAATTTCAATAGCAAGTTTGATAGCTTCGTCTGGCGTAATGATCCTCAAGATCTCCACGCTTGGCAACGCGGTCAAACAGGTATTCCGATCGTTGATGCTGGTATGCGAGAGTTATATCAAACTGGATATATGCACAATCGCGTACGCATGATTGTCGGGTCTTTTTTAGTTAAAAATCTATTGGTTGATTGGCGTGAAGGTGAGCGCTGGTTTTGGGACTGTTTGCTCGATGCGGATATGGCAGCTAATAGTGCATCATGGCAGTGGGTCGCTGGCAGTGGCGCAGATGCGTCGCCCTATTTTAGAATTTTTAATCCTATATTACAGGGTGAAAAATTTGATAAACAAGGCGACTATGTAAAACATTATTGTCCTGAGCTGCGCAAACTACCGCCAAAGTTTATTCATAAGCCCTGGGAAGCACCAAACAATATATTACAGGCGTGTGATCTTGTATTAGGTCATAACTATCCTAAGCCGATAGTCAATTTGAAAGTGTCACGTCAACGCGCGCTTGATACTTTTGCTAAGAGTAAAGAGGATGCCCTAAATGCCAGCCTCTAAAACCTTACGCTTGATTTTAGCGGATCAACTGACCCACAGTGTGTCAGCTTTAGACGGTATCGATGTCGATAATGATGTGATATTACTTGCTGAGGTTCGCTCTGAAGCTAGCTATGTAAAACATCATAAAAAGAAAATCATTTATCTATTTTCAGCTATGCGTCATTTTGCGCGTGAGCTACAACAAAAAGGCTATCAAGTACATTACACTTATTATGATGCTCAGGATAATCAAGGGTCTCTAGCGGCAGAAGTAGCTCAACGCCTGACTCAATATGGTTGTGACAAAGTTGTATGTACCTTTCCTGGTGAATATCGCGTACATCAGGACATGTTAAGCTGGTCTAACTCTTTAACGTGTCCAGTTGAGATCCGTGCTGATAATCGCTTTATTGCGACGATAGAAGAATTCGCTACTTGGGCTGATGGCAAAAAACAATTGCGTATGGAGTTTTTCTATCGAGAAATGCGCCGCAAGCTTGATTGCTTATTGCATGATGGTCAGCCCGAGGGCGGTAAGTGGAACTATGATGCTGATAATCGCGCTAAGCTACCCAAAGATATTCAATTACCCCAGAATACTCAATTTGCGCCTGATGCCATTACTTTAGAAGTCATCGAGCTGGTTAAAACACATTTCGGCGATCACTTTGGCGATTGGGAAAATTTTCATTATGGCGTGACTCGTGAGCAGGCATTGATTGTTCTAGACACTTTCATTAACGAGCGTTTAATTAATTTTGGTCAGTACCAAGATGCGATGATGCAAGATGAGCCTTGGCTATTCCATTCACATATTTCATTTTATTTAAATAGTGGCTTGTTAACCGCATATGAGGTTGTGGCAAGAGTCGAGCAAGTGTATTACGTGCATGCTCAGGATCCAACTTTACCGCAGATCCCTTTAAATTCGGTTGAAGGCTTTATCCGTCAAGTCATTGGCTGGCGCGAGTATGTACGTGGCTTGTATTGGTTTGTCATGCCGGATTATGTTAACAAAAATCACCTTAATGCGACACGCAAGTTACCCGAGTTTTTTTGGACTGGTAAAACCAAAATGAACTGTATGGCACAGTGTATTAAAGATACCAAAGAACATGCCTATGCACATCATATTCAGCGCTTAATGGTATTAGGTAACTTTGCATTATTGACGGGGTTATCTCCCGAAGAAGTTAACGAATGGTATTTAATTGTATATGGTGATGCTTACGAATGGGTCGAACTGCCCAATGTATCAGGCATGGTGTTGTATGCAGATGGTGGTGTTTTAGCGAGTAAACCGTATGCGGCGAGTGGTGCTTATATCAATAAAATGTCCAACTACTGTAAGCATTGCGAATATAAGGTAACGGTCAAAACCGGTGAGGGGGCTTGCCCATTTAATTATTTATATTGGGATTTTTTATATCGTCATCGTGAGGTACTCTCTAATAATCATCGCATGGGTATGATCTATCGTACTATGGATAAAATGGCCCCAGAAAAACTCGATGCTGCGATTGCTGATGCGAATACATTTTTAATTTCACTTGATGCAGCAGAGTAATGTCGACACGAAATGAAAAAAACAAATTTACCTAGCAAAATGTGTCCAGTTTGCGTCCGTCCATTTACTTGGCGAAAAAAATGGGAGCGCAACTGGGAGGAAGTAAAGTATTGTTCTAAGCGATGTAGTGGTAATCGGTCTAAATCTAGCTCGACAGCGATCTAATTATTTCATTTAAATTGTCGATAACCTTGAAGTATTCAATGGATGAGTTAACAAGGTGTGTACATGGATGATAATGATTGGCTAGAGCCTAAATCTACCAATAATGAAGAAGCGCGTTTAGCAGAACTGTATAGTCTAAACGTGCTCGATACAGAAGCAGAATACCGCTTTGATTCCTTATCGAGTTTAGCATTAGAA
>Ga0222715_10001266_pt1 | contig 24351 bp, 22 predicted proteins | sample C33_9DmetaG_FD_165056 | JGI IMG/M metagenome (GOLD analysis project Ga0222715, IMG submission 165056) | Estuarine water microbial communities from San Francisco Bay, California, United States - C33_9D | ecosystem: Environmental > Aquatic > Marine > Unclassified | place: USA: California...
TTATCTTTTTTCTTTTCTTCCTTTTCTTTCTTTTCTTTCTTTTTTTTTGTATTTTTTTTATCTTTATTTTTTTTGTTCTTTTTGTTTTTCTTGTCTGACTTTTCTTTTTTTGCTTTTATTTTTTCAATCGGTTTAGATGTCAACGGCTTTGAACCCCCGACCATTTTTTTTGCTTCGTTGATTACGGTTGTGGCGCGACCTGGATTAAAACCGGGAGCAAGCGCAAGCTTTGTCACTCCAAACTTTAACAACCCTGCAACAGTAGTCACTTTTTTATTCTTTAGATACTCGGCAGTCTTGGGACCAATTCCATTAACATTGTTTACTGGAGTGTTCATGTGTTATTCCTCCGCATCATTTTGTAAATCATGATTGTAGTTTAACAACAAAAACGGTTCCGATTGTTACAGACTAGCCATATAAAAAAGAAACCGCATTATTCTTTCTTCTCTAGACAAACCGTTTGGCGAGGATACGGAAGCTCAATATTCGCATTGTGCAAAGCAGCATAGATTTGCTTATTGACCTCATATTTAACCTGAAAATATAAGCGGGTAGGTATCCAGTAGCGAATACCCAGATCAACACCATATTCGCCAAAGTTTTCTATGCCGATCTGGGCTGCCGGGTCAGATACAACTTGCGATTCTTTACCAATCGCTTCCTGAATAATTTGGATAACCTTAGTGGTATCATCATCGTAACTGATAGTCAGGGTCTGCTCGACAATCAAATTTTCTGACGAATTATAAATAATCTTACCGATAACCTGATTGTTCGGTACAGTTATACGTTCACCGTCCTCATTACTAAGCAGTGTATAGGCCAGTTTGATTTCTTCTACAATGCCGACAACTGTATCAATTCGAATAGTATCACCAACAACAAAAGGTCGCGTTAGAATGATAGTGAGTCCTGCACCATAATTTGATATCGGTCCCTGTAGAGCCAGAGTACTACCAAAAACAACCGCGCCTAATGCAGCAATAAACGGGGCTATCGTAATACCGAACTTACCGAGCGCAATAATTATGACAAATGCGAGAATAATTATCTTTGCCACACCTGCAAAGAATTTTGACAGGGTGATATCAAGATTTACACGGCCACATAGCTTAAATACCAGTGATGAAATCCATTTGGCTATTTGCCAACCAATGACAAGAATGACAAGAGCAGCAAAAAACTGAAACCCGTAATTAACGGCAATTTCACTCGCGATATCAGCCGCCTTTTGTAAGGCTTTTATTTCTTCTTCCATTGTTTACACACCGAACTTGTTTTTGGTTTTATCTAGAATACCAGTATGGATGAACTTTTAAAGCTTATCCAGACTTCTGCGCCTATAGATAACCCTAAAGTCTGGAATGCCTGATGAGTTACAATCGCCTGAAAATTTTCTCCAGCAGATACTGTTACTCTAATCAATCCATTCTCTTCATTGATACCCGTAATCTTTCCCGAGAAACAGTTTTGCATACTGGAATGAAGCTGTTCGTTTGATAACATTATCTGTTTTGGATCAACAGCAATATGCTCAAGGTCAACGATGTCGTCAGGAATGATGATTACCTGTTTACCGGTATTAAAACTGCTGTTTTTCGGATCATGGCTTCCACTGAAGAAATTAATTGTCTGGGTAGCAATTATTTTTCCTTTAACCACACTATATATATCATCGGCCAACCATTGTGCCTGATACTGATTATGTGTAGTAAAGATTACTGTTTTACCAAGCTTTGATTTAAATTTTAAAATTAACTGCTCAAGTTCGTAGATTGAGTTTTTATCAAGATGCGAAAATGGCTCGTCTAGTATCAGGACATCAGGATCCAGCACCAACACCTGTCCTATAGCGACCTTCTGTGCTTCACCACCAGACAAGGTACGTGCATTACGATTAGCCAACCCGGTTATGCCTAATAACGCCATTACATCTGCAACTTTATTTACACGTATTGCTTTATCAATGTGTTTTAATTTCAAACCAAGCTCAATATTCTTGAATGTTGAGCCTCTTAAAAGATACGGGTTTTGCTGAACATATCCTATTGAACTTTTAAATCGTTCGGTATTTGTTCGATTTAATTCATCTCCATTATAAATAAGTGTGCCGGTGCGGGGCCGTTTCAAAAAAGAAAGTATGTTAAGGAAGCTGGTTTTGCCTGAACCATTAGGACCTACAATCGCAGTAATTTTTGATCGTTCTATATCAACACAAACATCGACCAGCTGGAATTCTGTGCCGTAGTTAAAAGTGACATTTTTAAGCTGATAAACGTCCATCATCTTATTTTTGTCTGAAATTGCTGAAGCACAGTATTGATAATGAAAGCTACAAACAACAACATAAATCCAAGCGCAAGTGCAAATTCAAAATCACCCTTACTTGTTTCCAAAGCAATCGCCGTCGTCATTGTTCGAGTATAACCATCAATATTGCCACCTAACATCATGGCGATACCTACTTCACCAATCGCGCGACCGAAACCGGTAACAACAGCAGCGATTAATGCAAAACGAACCTCGCTCATGTAGATAAGACTACGTTGTAAATGACTGGCGCCAAGAGATGAGCAGGTCATAGCCAGCCTTGGGTCTGCGCTATTTACAGCTGCGATAGTTAAATTCCATATAACGGGAATTATCAAAGCACATTGGCCTATAATGACTGCCAGAGGAGTGTATAAAAGCGCCATATCACCTAACAAGCCTTGCCGATTTAATAAGCCATATAATAGCAACCCCACAACAACCGTCGGCAATGCCATCAATGTATTTAGACATGTCTGTAAAAAATTCTTGCCTTTAAAATTATTTAGTGCGACTAAAACACCTAAAGGCAAACTGATCAGGGTAGCAATAAGCACTGCAATCAAAGAGACGTATAAAGAAGTCCATACCACATAAAACAAGGTTTTATCGAAAGCAATAATCAGATTAATCGATGAGATAGCAGCATCCAGAAAAAAACTTTTTTGTTCATTCTTTGTGTCTTGTCTTTCAGTGTCCGAATCTGTGTTTGTATTTTCCGCAAAAAACAATTGTTTATTGCCCACCCTGAAATCGTTAATTATTTTTTGCGCCTTTTCACCTGTCAGAAAGCTTATATATTTTTGTGCGAGAACAGAGTTGATATATGGGTGTCGATCCGGATTAACGACAATGACATGGTATGGATTATATAAGATCGAATCACCCTGGTATTGGACTGCAAGATCAATCTTGTCTTTAAAAGCCAGATAAGTACCTCGATCTGTTAAAGTATATGCCTGTTGTTCATTGGCTAATAACAAGACAGCGCCCATACCAACACCGGCGCGGATATACCAGCTCGGGTCAGAATCAATATCATTATCTCGCCAAAGGACTATTTCTTTTTTGTGTGTGCCTGAGTCATCGCTCCTGGATATAAATTGATTTTTAGTATTATAAATATTGTTGAAAGCTTGGAAGATCGATGTGGCAGCTTGCGTATTGGCCGGATCATCTGATGGGCCAATAAGTATAAAATCATTATGCATTACCGGATAACGCTCTAGCCCATAACCTGATTTTACAAATTGTTTCTCATCCTCAGGTGCATGCGTTAACAATACATCGATATCGCCCTGTTCTCCCAGCCGTAAAGCCTGACCTGAGCCGACGCTAATTGTATTGATTTTTACATTATGTTCCTGTTCAAAAACCGGATTTAAGACATGAATCAGTCCTGAGTTTTCAGTCGTTGTAGTTATTGCCAAACGTAATGTATCCGTCTCGGCATTGACCAGAGAAAATAATGAACACAGAATCAGTGTTATGTTGAGCTTAATGATTATTTGCATCGTCTTATTGCATAATAATGTTAACGTCGCTACTTGACTTGAATTTTATAGTAATTATGCTTTGATTGAGTATGGAAACAAACACACACAAATGAAGATTGAATTTGAAACAGATATTAACGGCTATCAAGAAGCCCGTAAATTCAAATTACTGGTTGATTCGATTATTAAATATGAAGAACTGGATCAATCATTAAAATCGCTTGCTTCTTCATTACAGTTTCAATTACAGGAATTTTTGTCCAATCCTGAATTCGCAGACTTCAAAGATGGTGGTAGCGATGAGTTATTCGCCGGAAGTCACGAGCAAACGGAGCCAGCCGCAGTTGTAAAGTTGTTTCGTGACCTTATCGGACCAAGTAAACGCGAAATTGAATTGAGTAAACAGCGTCAGACTTTGATCGAGCGTGCAGAAAGAGCGGAAATATCTGCATTTGAAGCCTTGGCTGAGACCGCAGAAATTGGACGTGAACGCGATCAACTACGCGCCAGACTCAAGCAGCTGGAAAGTGGGACAGATTAATTCTTGATAATGGCCCGCAATTGGCTAAAAGCCCCATTTTTCTTACTTATAATCGATTTTAGGCTGGAAATCGCGCTATAGAACGTGTAATTTAGCCAGCCCTTTTCTGCAAATATGCTAAATAATTCATGAGTCAGAAGCTATATATTAAAACACTCGGATGCCAGATGAACGAGTATGATTCGGCCAGAATGCTGGATACGCTCGAAGAAGCTCACAAGATGACCCGTACTGATGATCCTACCGAGGCTGATTTTATTCTTCTGAATACCTGTTCGATTCGAGAAAAGGCACAGGAAAAGGTGTTTTCCCAGCTTGGACGTTGGCGTCCTTTTAAAAAGAACAATCCCAACCTGGTCATTGGAGTGGGCGGTTGTGTAGCCAGCCAGGAAGGCGCGGCCATCATAGATAGAGCGCCGTTTGTCGATATTGTATTTGGTCCTCAAACATTGCATCGTCTGCCGGAAATGTATAGTGCTATCATAAAGAACAGAAAACCTATCGTTGATATCTCATTTCCCGAAATCGAAAAATTCGACAATCTACCTAGTCCTAAAGCAGAAGGTCCGAGTGCATTTGTATCGATAATGGAAGGTTGCAGTAAGTACTGCAGTTTTTGTGTTGTACCCTATACACGTGGTGAAGAAGTCAGTCGACCATTTGATGATGTAATTACTGAAGTAGTCGAACTGGCTGAACAAGGTGTACGAGAAGTCAACCTTTTGGGGCAAAATGTCAACGCCTATCGTGGAGTAATGCACGATAGTCAGATTGCGGATCTGGCTCTTTTAATTGAGTATGTTGCCGCAATAGAAGGTATTGATCGTATACGTTTTACTACCTCACACCCGGTAGAGTTTTCAGACAGTTTGATAGAGGTTTACGGTCGAGTACCTGAATTGGTCAGTCACCTGCATTTACCTGTGCAAAGTGGTTCGGACCGGATTCTCGCACTCATGAAACGCGGACATACTCGACTTGAATACAAAAATAAAATTAAACGACTTCGTCAGATAAGACCAAACCTGAGCATGTCTTCTGATTTTATTATTGGTTTCCCCGGTGAAACCGATCGAGATTTTGAAGACACAATGAACCTCATCAGCGACATCGATTTTGACCACTCATTCAGTTTCATCTACAGCCAGCGTCCAGGTACACCCGCATCCAGTCTGCCTGATGATACGCCTATGCAGATTAAAAAAGATCGTTTGTCCATATTACAAAACCGTATTAGTCAGCGGGCTGCTGAATTCAGTGCGGCAATGGTAGGCACAACTCAAACTATCCTTGTAGAAGGACAGTCAAAGAAAGATGCTGAACAGCTGCGCGGTAGAACTGAAAATAATCGTGTTGTGAATTTTAAAGGACCAAAAAATATAATTGGTAGTTTTGTGGATGTCGAAATTACCGAAGCATTACCAAACTCACTACGCGGCTGCCTGCCAGAATCTGTCTTGCTCGATCAAGCTGCTAATCTTTAACCACCTAGATTCAAGTCACTATTAATACATTATCTTCAAACGATTTATTACTGGAACCGGCTGATAACCAGCGTCTGTCAAACTTGTGTGGCCCTATGGATCGACACTTACGACAGCTTGAACGTTATATGGGTGTAGAAATAAATAATCGCGGCAACAATTTCCATGTTAGCGGCAGCCTTAAATCTATTGAACTCACTCAGCAATTACTCAAGGAAATGTACGCTACGACTGAAACTGAGCCATTGTCATCTGAACGTATTCATCTTTATTTGCAAAGTATGCAACTTGAAGATGAACTGGTAGAGGATGCTGCTGATGAAGTTTCGATCAAAACCAAACGCGGCCTTATCCGTGGACGCACTCCCAACCAGAAACTCTATTTATCCAATATCCAGGAACATGATGTTAATTTTGGAATAGGTCCTGCGGGAACTGGAAAAACTTATCTTGCCGTAGCATGTGCAGTTGCTGCAATGGAACAAGACCGTGCACGCAGGCTCGTGCTGGTTCGACCTGCAGTTGAAGCAGGTGAAAAACTGGGGTTTCTGCCCGGCGATTTAGTACAGAAAGTAGACCCTTACTTAAGACCACTCTATGACGCCTTATATGAAATGCTTGGCTTTGAAAAAGTTGCCAAACTGATAGAACGCAATGTTATAGAAGTCGCGCCATTGGCCTTTATGCGCGGACGAACTCTTAACGAAGCATTCATCATCCTTGATGAAGCTCAAAATACGACCATTGAACAGATGAAAATGTTTTTGACCAGAATTGGTTTCAACTCCACAGCAATTATTACCGGTGATATAACCCAGGTTGATCTGCCAAACGGAAAACAATCCGGACTAAGACATGTTATTGATATATTAAATAATCAAACCGGAATCAGTTTTACATTCTTCAAGTCGAAAGATGTTGTTCGTCATCCACTTGTGGCGAGAATCCTTGATGCTTATGAGGAACATGAACAAAATCAGATTGATAATAAAACATAATCACTAATCACCATAATGAGTGAAATGATAGAGATTCAGAATGTATCTGCTCTGAAGTCAATTCCTGAAGATAGTCTGATGGTAAAATGGGCGGAACATGCGCTTGATAAACAACATCTACAGGCTGAATTAACGCTTCGAATTGTTGATGAAGAAGAAGGACTAGCGTTGAATAAAGCCTGGCGTAAAAAGAATTATGCTACAAATGTCTTGTCTTTCCCGGTTGGTGAATCGTTAGAACAAGCACCAAATCTTTTGGGAGATATTGTGGTTTGTGCCCCTGTTGTAGAACAGGAGGCACTTGATCAAGGCAAAAATTCTGATGCACACTGGGCTCATCTTATAGTCCACGGGGTTTTGCATTTACAAGGTTATGATCATGAGTCAGATGAGCAGGCTGGTGAGATGGAATTAAAGGAAATTCAAATATTGGAAAAAATAGGCTATACAAACCCGTATGAAACAAACTAACAATCATGAGTGATAAAAAACCTGTTATCTACAAAAGGTGGTTAAAGTACATTACCAATCTGTTGACTCGTGAACCCGCAGATCGTGATGCTTTAATTGAGATATTAAGGAATTCCGAACATAAGAATCTTTTAGATGCAGATGCGCTGTTGATGATCGAGGGTGCATTACATGTCTCTGAAATTCAGGTACGCGACATAATGATCCCGCGTGTACAAATGATCGTGATAGACAATGATGCCGCACCGGAAGAAATACTCTCAATAGTTGTCGAGTCAGGACATTCACGTTTCCCTGTTGTTGGCGATACAAATGATGAAATCGTTGGCATATTATTAGCCAAGGACTTGTTACATTATTATGCTAACCCGGGCAAAGATTTTGACATCAAAGATATGATGCGTGCCACGGTTTTCATACCAGAAAGCAAAAGACTCAATGTCTTATTACGAGAGTTCAGGACTAGCCGCAATCATATGGCGATTGTTATTGATGAATACACTGGCGTTGCTGGTCTGGTTACGATTGAAGATGTCATCGAAGAAATTGTTGGTGAAATTGAAGATGAGCATGATTTTGAAGAAGATGAAGCCAACATAAATACTCATGACAATGACCGTTATACTGTTAAAGCACTAACGACAATAGATGAATTCAATTCATACTTTGAAACAGATATTAATGACGATGAATATGAAACCATTGGAGGTCTGGTTATCAACGAGTTTGGCCATTTACCAAAACGAGGTGAAGCGATCGACTTCTTGAATTTCAATATAAAGGTGTTAAGAGCTGACAAAAGGCGTGTTAATTTATTACTCTTTAGCCGTCTGGAGCCTATACAAACAACAGACGAAATCGCAGAGGAAAAGTAGTTAAACCGCTGTTTGACAGAGTGGGGAGTTTGATGAAACACCTTTTACAAGATAAGTTTGTTGTAAAAAGATTATCTGCGCTGACTGCTGGTGGCCTCGTGCCTTTCGCCTATGCCCCATTCGATTTATTTTTTCTTGTTGTAATTTCTCTCTCTATCCTTTTCTATCTTTGGTCGACTACAGATTCCGCACGTGAATCGTTTATTCTCGGATACTTGTTTGGTTTTTCGATGTTCGGTATCGGCGTAAACTGGTTGCATATCAGTATCAATTTATTTGGCGGGGTCAATATAGTTGGGGCACTTACATTTACTTATATATTCATTGCCTATCTCTCGCTGTATCCAGCCTTATGTGGCTATCTAGCGACTCGTTTTAGTAAACGATTTTATATTATTGTTCTTCCATCATTGTGGTTAATTACCGAATGGTGTCGAGGATGGTTCCTGACTGGTTTCCCATGGCTGAATATTGGTGCCAGTCAAACGGATAGTATTCTGGCCAGTTTCGCGCCTGTTTTTGGGGTCTATGGAGTTTCTTTTTTTGTTTGTCTTCTTGCTATTACACTTACACTTTTAATTACGGAATTCAGGAAATACAAAATAATCAGTTTTGTCCTTTTGCTACTGACCACATTAGCTTTAGTTGCCTTAAATAACACAAACTGGACAGCCAAATTAAACAAAGAGATTGATGTAGTCCTGGTTCAGGGCGCTATTACACAGGAACAAAAGTGGCTGCCAGAAAAACGCCAACAAACTTATACGATCTATTCTAAATTAAGCAAACCTTACTGGTCATCCGACCTGATTGTTTGGCCAGAAACAGCAATACCATCCTTGTATCATTTTGCAGATGATTTTATCAACGGTATTAGCGAGCAAAAACAAAATAAAAATGCATTATTTATGAGTGGTCTCGCTTATCAAGATCCAGCTACCAAAAAATACTATAACAGTGTTTTATTGATCGATGATAAGCATCACTTCTATCATAAGCACCACCTTGTTCCTTTTGGTGAATACTTGCCATTAAAATCTATATTAGGCGAAGTATTACAGTTTCTAAAAATTCCGATGTCAGATTTTTCATCTGGCGATCTAGATCAAAAACTATTCATTACAGACAAAGGTGTTTTTGGGATGAGCATTTGCTATGAAGATGCATATGGCTCTGAAATACGAAACGCACTACCAGATGCTAATATATTAATTAACGTGAGTAATGATGCCTGGTTTGGTAATTCTTTCGCCCCACATCAACATTTACAAATGGCAAGAATGCGAGCCATCGAGAATGGTCGCTATCTATTACGTTCAACCAATACTGGAATATCGGCAATTATTGATAACAAAGGAAACATAGTTTCAAAATCACCACAGTTTGAACCACATACGTTAGCAGCAACAGTTAAACTTTTCAAAGGAGAAACCTTTTACAGCAGGTTTGGTAATAGTCCGATAATAATTATCTGTTGTTTTATCTTGCTGCTTTGTTTTGTATTAAATCCTAAAGTAACTCGGGTTAAGCCTCAACATCCTGTCTGACAAAGCTTGCTTTTTCAAGTCGCGCTTTTAATTCCGGTTCATTCTCTGCCATCGACAAAACATCCTTACGTCTTAAACGTAATACGGTTGTTGATTTTAATGATGTCACATTTGCCGTTCTAACCTGTGTTCCCAGCAATGCCATTTCACCAAAAAAATCACCGTCACTTAATTCGGCAATCGGTGTATCTTCATGACCAGCCTTATAAACAGAGACCAGACCATGAGTAATAATATAAATGGAGTCACCTTTCTCTCCTTCATCAATAATTTGATCATCCGCCAGGAACGTCATTGCCTTTGCATGTTTTGATAAACGCTCCAATAATTCATTGGATAGTCCTTCCAACAGAGGCACCATGCCGATTAAATCATGCGGCTTTAATTTAGGCGCCGGATCTGAAATCGGTTGTAATTTCTCAATTGCTGCGTGAATACGTCTTTCGATATTTGTAAACACCTTGGAGCCGATTTCACCATTATGATGTGCCTCTTCTGTAAAAAATTCGGCGGTTACTAGTGCCACTTTTTCAAATAATCTTGTTTCAAAACGCAAATAAAATTCTGGAAAATCCTCAGCAACCTTTTCAAGCCTCAGTTTTCTCTTTAATGAACGCTGCTTGTATATATCGATAACTTCCTTTTTCAGTTCAGTTTCAAAATCCTCAATATTGCTAATTTTCTCAATCACTTTTTGACAAATAAGAACACCGGCAATATTACGTTGTAAACTCTGCGAAAATCGCAGGTACTGATAACGAGCTAACATACCTGCTGCAAAATCAAGCTCCCGCAACTGTTTTATTAATGCGTTTTCAAGTCGAACAAATAGATTTGGGTTACTTTCATCATCCGTAGATGGATCAACCATATTATCCGTAGACCAGTTTTCACGATCCCGTTGTAAAGTATTTTTTATATTCAGGTAAGTGTAGTATTGCAAAAACCCGATGTCGTACAGATTTTTTAATTCATGCATTTCGAAACGCAAAGCGGTTATATAGATATGACGAGCTTCTAAAAGGTTATCTGCTGTTTTTTGCTCAACACTGAAAACTTCCTGTGTTTTTTTCTGAACTAGTTGTAGCGTGCTTCGCGATATTAATTTTGCCTTATAAAAGGATTCCAGTATTTCAGTAGAATTTTGTTGTGACTGGATTAGTCCATGTTTTAGTTCAGCGGCTTCTTCTCCGGTAAACTTATCGAAACCCAGTCTTTGCATTAATGGCCTGATCGTAGATGCATTAATTAATAATGAAAACAAAACAACACCAAGTGTTATATAAAGTATTGATTCTCGGCCCGGCATATCAAGAGGAATAGAGAGCACGATCGCTATTGCCAGACCACCTTTTAAACCACCCCACCACATAATATGACGTTCACCCATCGATACATTAGGTAATTTAAAAATTTTAATAGTGGCTGGGACCATGCTGTAAACTCCTGCAGCACGTGCAACCAATACAAGAATAATGGCAATAACAATACTATCAATATGGGAATAAAGTTGAGATAGATCAACGGAAAAACCAACCAATAAAAATAATAACGAATTAAAAATTAATGCAACGACATCCCATGTTTGATCTACTGTTTCTTTTTCGCTCTGAGGAATTCGACTAACACCGAGTATACCTAATGCAATGGCGGCTGCGACTACAGCCATAACGCCGGAGACATGCATAATATGTTCTGCAATAGCAAAACTACTGTACGCCAGCACTATCGACATGATGAGATATAAACTGACTCCTGCACGAACCCTATAAAGTAATTCACTTAATATAATGCCGGTAATAGCGCCAATAAATATACCACCAAAAAACACCCGGAAGAATTCTAATACTGCAAAACCAGCATCGGAAGCTGTGAATTGTTCGGTAATGGTGAGTCCAAGAATAATATTAAAAAAAACAATTGCTGTAGCATCATTTAGTAACGACTCACCTTCAACCAACACAGTTAATCGTTGTGGCGCACCTAATTCTTTAAATAAGGCAATAACGGCAACCGGGTCGGTCGCAGAAATCAGAGCACCAAATAATAGCGCATGAAAAATATTGAAATCCTGAATCACCCAAAGACCTGTGCCGATAATCCCGGCAGAAATAAGCATAGCTGGAACCGCTAAAACCAGCACTGGCGCAATATCTTTCATCAATAAACGCGCATCCAGATTCAATGCGGACTCAAATATTAACGCTGGTAAAAATAGAAATAACACAAGATCTGGCGTTAATTGAAATTCAAGCAAGAATTCCAACTCTTGATTATGACGTGCTATAGAACCGAGAATAATGCCGAGGATGACCAGAAACACTGTATAAGGCACCGGAATATTTTTACAGATGGCAGCTGCAATCATTGCAACTGTTAACAGACCCATTACAACTAAAATAACTTCTGATAATGGCATAGCTATTCCTCTTGTTGATAATGTATATCAAGTTCAGGTAACGCGCAAAGCCTAGTTTTTAATTGTAACCGTATCTCCAGAGTATCTATCAAGCATGATCACTAATACTAAACCAATCAACATCATGGCTATTGAAGTAAATACCTGTGAATTAAATACTTCAGGAATGTAAGGACTTGATGAAATCAGCCTTTCTTTTTCTCTAATGACTTCATATAACCGAACTTGAAAAGGCCAAATGACGTATATCGAAGCAGTCAACAATCCGGTTATAAATAAAATAGTTTGCTGATAGAACTTCTCTAATAAGTATGAAAGAACACGACTGAATAACACGATTCCAGTAATGATGCCTAATATGAATGGAATTATGATTGAAAAATCAAAATGGCCTATCGCATTAAAAATATAGGCATATTTTTTTAACATCAACAATATAAAAGAACCCGATATACCGGGTAATATCATAGCGGATATGGCGATCGCGCCGCATAAGAAAATAAACCAACTATCATCCGGCGTTGATGCAGGCACCATCGTCACCACAAATCCGCCAAACAAAATACCTAATATGAAAAATAAAGAACGGTTTAATAATAAATGCAATCCAAGATGGCGAAACAATAAAACGATGGACCCCAATACCAATCCAAAAAATAATCCGTAAATTATTTCAGGTTGTGTCCGTATTAAAGTGGGTAATGACACTATGCGAGTAAAAAATAGTAATGCACTAACAGCACCTATGCCCAACGGAATTAAAAAACCAAAATCCGGGCGATTAATCATCCCCTTTAAATTAAAAGAGAAAATCATTCTCAACCATTCACTATCGAAAGACTTGATAGCATTGATTAACTGAGGGTAGATCCCCAGAATAAATGCCATTGTCCCGCCACTGACACCAGGCACTACATCAGCCGAACCGACACAAAAACCTTTTAATATTAGCTTGAGACGAGAACCGTGAAACAGATTTTGCAAAACAGATTTGCTACTCATTAATAACTGCCTTCAACTTTTCACATGATATTGCTTGCTAAGCTCATGCACTGCATTAATAAACACGCCTGCATTTTCCGGATCAATATCAGGCGTAATACCATGACCCAGGTTGAAGACATGGCCGGGTCCATGACCAAATCTATCAAGTATCAATGCAACCTCTGTTCGTATTGCTTCGGGTGTGGCTTTCAGAATGGCCGGGTCCATATTTCCCTGTAATGCAACACGATTGCCTATTTTCGCTTTTACCTGACCAATGTCCTGCATCCAGTCAAGACCAACCGCATCGCAACCCGTGTCAGCAACGTCTTCAATCCAGCAACCTGCTCCTTTGGTAAAAAGGATAATTGGAATTTTATGGCCATCGTGTTCCCGTTGTAACTCATCCAGGATTTGTTTCATATAGGCAAGAGAAAATGCATGATAGGCCGGAGTTGTTAATACACCGCCCCATGTATCAAAAATCATAATCACCTGTGCACCTGCATTTATCTGCGCATTCAAATATAGACTTACTGCTTTAGCAACATGATTAAGCAGCAAATGCAGGCTTTGCGGTTCCTGATAGAGCATCTTCTTAATCTTGCCAAAATCCTTACTTGAACCACCTTCAATCATGTAAGTTGCCAAGGTCCAGGGACTGCCTGCGAAACCGATTAATGGCACACTACCATTGAGTTCCTTGCGAATGAGTCTTACCGCATCCATCACATAACCCAAATCATCTTCAGGATCTGGCATAGGCAGATTTTCTATATCAGCTAATGATGTAATCGGTTTATCAAACCTAGGGCCAACTGATTCTATTAATTGCAATCCGAGTCCCATTGCGTCAGGGATCGTCAAAATATCTGAAAATAGAATTGCAGCATCCAGTGGATAACGTTCCAGTGGTTGCATGGTGACTTCACATGCCAAATCAGGCGTTTGGCATAGCGTAATAAAATCACCGGCCTTTTCCCGTGTTGCCCGATACTCAGGTAAATAACGCCCCGCCTGACGCATCATCCATACCGGCGTCATATCGACGGGCTGCCGTAGCAATGCTTTTAAAAAGCGATCATTCTTCAATTCTTTAGGCATAGCAACTATCTTTATGTTTTTTAAAGGGAAATGATACTAACATAGAGAACGATATTCACTTAGAATTTATTCCTGAATAACGATAAATGGGTTATACCTCAATAGCATATTTGAAAAAGATACTGTTCCGTACCTCGAACAATATATCAAGAGATTAAACGAGTTTACTTTTTCTTTATCTTACGCATGGCTTTCTCAGTCGCTTTCTTGATATTAACCAGCTGTTTTTTCTCCCACTTCTCACCCACAACCAGCATTTTATGAATCTTTTTTTCGCCGATCTTAATCAACTGCTTTTCCCGTTTGAGTGCTGCTTTTAATTGGTTTTTTACAACTGCAATTTCATCCTGCGCGGCTTTCTTTGCCAGCTTTAGTTCTTCACTCGCAGCAATCTTTGCATGCTTTAGCGCATCTCTAGTTGCAGTAAGATCCTGATTTAGCCGATCTGATAAGGCTTGGCGACTGCTTGTAGCAGCGGCGCCTGGTGAAGATGCTGCTTTCTTTCGAACGGTCTTTTTTCTTACACTTGTTTTCTTCTTAGCAACTGGTTTTTTTCTGATTACGGTTTTCTTCTTACTTACATTTTTGCTTGCTTCTTACATCTCGATCTCTCCAGTCAACAGATTTCACTTGTCTAATATAGTAATAATAGAAAATTTACAGTTTTAATTGTTGATCTGTATCAACTTGTTTTAGAATTTTAATAAACAAGAAGCTTCCAGTGCTTGGGCAACTTAAGCGTATAGGTCATAATACAGGCATAAATTAATGTTAAGAGAAACGATATGATCATTCCCGTTAGTGAGCTAGTAGAAAAAGCCAAATCACACTGCAGCTGCATGGATCCAGTAGCAGCAAAAATGTTTTATGACCGTCATGATAACGCCGTCATAATCGACGTGCGAGAACCTGGCGAATGCGATGAATCGAAACTAACCGACTCTACTAATATTCCACGCGGAATACTGGAAATGAAAATAACCAATGTATGTACTGAATCAGATATACCAATTCTATTACATTGTGCTGGTGGAGGTCGTGCATCATTATCAGCCCATACACTTGAAATGATGGGTTATACAAACGTACATGTTATTGACGCAAAGTATGATGAGATTAAAGCTGTATTTGAAAAATGATATAGATGACTGTCAGTTATTAATACAACCTGATTTTGTATATTAAAATTAATCGTAAGCTTTCATTTATATTCAACTTAATGACTCTCTTGCATGGGGTTCATCATAATTAACCTCTGGCCCTAGTGGCACAATACCAGTCGGATTTATCGTTTTATGACTACCATAATAATGCTGTTTTATATGGTTCATATTAATAGTCTCGGCTATGCCTGTTTGCTGATACAGCTCACAGGTGTATGCCCAAAGATTGGGGTAATCTGCCAAACGTTTTAAATTAGTTTTAAAATGACCAACATAGACAGGGTCAAAGCGTACTAATGTAGTAAACAGACGCCAATCTGCTTCTGTGATCTCCTTACCCAGCAAGTAACGATTTGTCTCTAGCCTTTCCTCGAGCCAATCCAATGTTTCAAACAAAGCTGTTAGTCCATCTTCATAAGCTGCTTGAGATGTCGCAAAACCCGCTTTATAAACGCCATTATTTACTGAATCATAGATACGCTGATTAATCACATCTATCTCTTCACGCAAAGACTCAGGATAATAGTCAACGCCGATAGCACCTGCCTCATCAAAGGCACAGTTAAACATACGAATTATTTCAGATGATTCGTTTGAGACAATCGTGTTTGTTTGCTTATCCCATAACACAGGCACAGTCACACGACCAGAATAAATATTATCTGCTTTTAAGTAGATCTCGCGCAGATACTTTGCATTAAAAACAGGGTCGCTAATTACTCCTTCACCATCTGCAAACGTCCATCCATCCTCGCCCATATGCCAATGCACAACTGATAGCGAAATTATTTTTTCTAGCCCTTTTAGCTTATGAAAGATTAATGTGCGATTTGCCCATGGACAGGCAAGAGAAACATATAAATGATAGCGGCCTGCTTCTGCCTTAAAACCAGCGCGGCCGCTTGGGCCAGCAGCACCATCTGCTGTTACCCAATTTCTAAACTGTGCGACAGAACGTACAAACTGTCCTTTGCTTGCTTCAGTGTCATACCATTTATCCTGCCACTGCCCTTCAACTAAAAGTCCCATTGCATCTCCTAGAATCGATTATTTTGAAAATCTTCAAATGCTTGTAATATTTCCGCCTTGGTGTTCATGACAAAAGGACCGCCACGAGCAACTGGCTCATTTAACGGTCTAGCTGATACTAATAAAAATCGACTTTCATCATTTGCCACAACAAACACACCTTCACCATCTTGCACAATGCCAAGCTGATGATTACCAAGCTTGCTCTTTGTTTCGCCAATAGATAACGCCCCATGGATAACATAGATAAATGTGTTGTCCTCTTTATTAACAGCTTGTTCAAATGTCTGTCCTTCAGGCAACGTGATATCCATGTATACAGGACTGACATAGTCATTAACTACAGGCCCTTGAATACCATTGTTTGTATTACCGGCAATTACTCTCACCTCACCACCATTACTTAAATATTCATGAGAAATATCAGTTGTTGAAAATTCCTGATAAGCAGGTACTCGCATCTTTTCTGCGGCAGGAAGATTGAGCCACAATTGATAACCCGAAAGTAATCCGTTTTCTTGCTCAGGCATTTCTGAGTGGACTATACCTTTACCTGCCGTCATCCACTGCACTCCTCCAGCCTCAATTACACCTTCATGGCCTGCATTGTCTTTATGACGTAAACGTCCAGCAGTTAAATAAGTGACTGTTTCAAAACCACGATGCGGATGACTCGGAAACCCGCCGATATAATCTTTAGCTTGATCAGACTCAAACACATCGAACAACAAAAATGGATCGAGCATATTAAGCTCGGGAGAACCAATAATACGTGTCAATTTAACACCGTCACCATCCGATGCAGGTATACCAGAAATTATCGTTTTTAATTTTCGACTTTGTGAATTCATTTTTTCGCTCTCAATCTTTAAAGCAAACTACGCATAGCGTTAAGCAACTGCGTTTTTATTTCGGTGTTTTTGATAACTGATAACTCTAAATCAAAGTTTTCATAAAAACTTGGCACTGATAAGACGGCTCTAACATCTCCATCAAAATACGGTGCTGAATTTTCTGCGGCGGCCAATACACTTGCCGCCCCACCAGGTCCCGGAGATGTAGAAAGCAACACCATCGGTTTCTTTTGAAAGACTTTTGTATTAATTCGTGAACTCCAGTCAAAGATATTTTTATAGGCCGCTGTGTACGATCCGTTATGTTCAGCAAACGAAATAACAAGCGCATCACTATCGGCTATTTTCTTTAGGAAATTTTTCGCTTTATCCGGCTGCCCTATCTCGAGCTCCTTATCTTCACTAAAAAGTGGCATCTCATAATCATTCAAATCCAGAACCTCTACCTCAACGTTATCCAACAACGTTGTCGCATATGTCGCTAATTTTTTATTTATGGACTTGCTGCTGTTACTGGCTGCGAAAGCAATTATTTTCATGTAAACATCCTCTCATGTTTGTTTTTATAGATCTTATATGTTGATAAATAGGAGATAAACACCAATAATTAGAACTTATTGTTCACTTTTTAAGAACTATTATATGGGCCAACTAGAAGACATAAATGTTTTCATTCGTGTAGTAGAAGCAGGCGGTATAACTCGTGCAGCCGAACAAATGGGAGCTGCAAAGTCAGCCATTAGTCGACGACTTCTCGATCTTGAGACACGTCTCGGTGTGAGATTAATAAACCGCACTACACGTAAATCCAGTTTGACTGAAGCGGGTCAGGCTTACTACGAACGCGCCATCAAGATTAGAGATGATGTAATAGAATTAAATACATTAACGAGTGACTCTAATATCGCATTATCAGGTTCAATAAACCTGGCAGCACCTCTATCTTTTGGCCTATACCACTTATCCAAGGCCATAGATATATTCATAAAGCAAAATCACGAACTGAGTATCAATGTTAACTTCTCTGATCGACGCATTGATCTGATTGAAGAAGGAGTCGATCTCGCTTTTCGTATTGGCAACTTACAGGATTCAAATTTAATGGCGCGCAAGATTTCACCAATTAAATTAAATTTATGTGCTAGCCCCGAATATTTAAAACAATTTGGCACGCCTAAAAAGCCTGATGATTTAAAAAATCATCGCTTACTCCATTATAATGTCTCCGGTAAATCACAATGGAAGCTGACCGATAAAAAAGGAAAGTTGTATATCGTTAATGTATCTGCAGGTATTATCGCGAACAATGGAGATTTTTTAAAAGATATGGCTATAGCCGGACATGGAATCGTAGCCAGTCCAACTTTTATTTCATGGAAAGCACTGGCAACCGGTGATTTAGTAACTGTACTATCGGACTTTAACTTACCGTCAACAAATGCTTACGCTGTCTATCCTCATACGCGTTATCTGTCACAACGTACGCGTGTATTTATTGACTTTCTATCAGAATACTTTGGCGATAACCCATACTGGGATCAAAGTATAGGCAGATAAATGATGCTGAAGAAAAAGTCTGAATTTTATTTTTAATAAATTCAAAAAATATATCATATCAGGTTTGTGATTTTCTGATTCGCCAATTTAAAACCAGATAACCAGATATACCTGATAATACTGACCCGATTATAATTCCCAGACGGTCATCAAACAGCAAGTTAACATCCGTTTCTGCAAACGCAAGCGAGCCGATAAACAGACTCATTGTAAACCCAACACCACATAAGAGTGCGACACCATACAGCTGAACTAAATCAACTCCCTTGGGAAGTGATGCAACACCAAGTTTCAAACCTAGCCAACAGAAGCCAAAGACGCCAAGTTGCTTGCCAATAAATAATCCTGCTGCGATACCCAAAGGCACCGGGTGTAAAATATAATCAACGCCAATTCCATGGAGAGAAATCCCTGCATTGGCAAAAGCAAAAATAGGTAATACCGCGTAAGCAACCACAGTATGCAAATCGTGTTCGAGTTCTTTAAGCGGTGAACGATCGGGGTTTTCAGTAGACCGCATAGGAATAAAAAATGCGAGAATGACACCGGCCAAGGTTGCATGAACCCCGGATTTAAGTACCGCAATCCAGATAATGGCCCCGATAAAAATATAAGGTGTCACGCTGGTCACGTTTTTCCAGTTCAAGATAAAAAGCACCGGCAGACATGCAAAGGCAACCAACAATGAGATTAACGACAAATCACTGGTATAAAATAAAGCGATGATAACAATCGCGCCAATATCATCGATAATGGCTATAGAGACCAGGAATATTTTCAGGCTGGTTGAAATACGATCACCAAGAAGCAATAGTATACCAAGTGCAAAAGCAATATCTGTCGCTGCCGGTATTGCCCAACCTTGAATTGCAACTTCGTCACCCCAGTTTATACCGGAATAAATCAAAGCCGGTATTAGCATACCACCCAATGCACCCAACGCTGGCAAAACGATATTACTTGGACTGGATAATTCGCCTTCCATAATTTCACGTTTTAATTCCAGCCCCACCAGAAAGAAAAAAACGGCCATCAAGCCATCATTAATCCATAGTAATAATGGTTTTGCTATTAGTAGTGGGCCTATTCTGATTTCTACAGGAAGGTCTAATAAAAGATCATAGACATAATTCAGTGGCGAGTTTGCCATAACCATGGCTAATACAGCAGCAAAAAAAAGGATAATGCCACTGGCTGCTTCCAGCTTGAGAAAATCTTTTAATAAATTCATTGATAAACCTTTGTCAGTAATATTCTATTTTATGATAAGGCCAGGCAATAGATTAAGATGCAATCTATTCCTGATGCTTCAATATAATACCAGATAACCGCCTACACTTGAGACTACTGCCCCTATAATCATGCTTAATTGCTGATCAATGGATAATAATATTTGTAACGATAAAATCGAGTGTACTTATAAAAAAGCACGACTAAAAATAGTCCGGATCATAAAGAAACTCCGTGCAGCTGCCGGAATTGTCCCGTTTTAATGACAACTTCATAATTACATGAGAATTAATGTCGAGGTCTTTCTTGTTTTAGATCAATAAAAACATTGCTAAGGTATCTATAATCAATATTTTAATTCTTATTAAAAAATAATGCGCTACTACAAATCATTTCTCAAACTAGCACTTATCCTGTCAACAAGCACCGTGTTGTTTGCGAATGACGACGCAATAAAGTTAGAAACAGGAAAAACTTTATTGGAAGCAATACACAATGATGAAATAAGAAGTATCATGCGGCAACTGAATACACTTGCTTATGAACGTGAATACACTGAATTAGAACTAAGAAAATTAAATAAAAGACAGGTAAAACTACTTGTTAAAGAAGCAGCAGCTCTTGCTGACACAACGGCAAATCTAACAAACATCACATCTTTTAAAAACCTGGATGATGAGACTCAGCTCGCATTCAACGCAATGGTTAATCAACTACAGAACATATCTGAAGAATTGCGAAACGCCACTGAAAATAATCATCAGGATGAAATAGATACCGCTTATATAAAACTGCAAGAAACCTGCAACACCTGCCATACATTATTTCGTGAAGAATAATAAATATATTTTTGTATGAATATAAATCCGCTCTTCACCAGAAGCATTTTTATAATCGCACTATTGTTGATTCCGCCAACTGTAATCGCTGAACATACTAATCCGATACACCTGTCATTAGGCGGGAGATTAAAGATCGATGGCATTTATAATACCGACAGCGTTGGTGGCATAAGAACAAGTAAATCAGATCTGGCGTTCTCTCCTGGTAGTATTCCCGTACCCGAAACTGACAGAAACAGTTTTGATGCTAATCTCCGCGAAAGTCGTGTCTGGGCAACCCTTACTTTACCTTTGGGAGACGACTCCCTCGCAACGTATGTTGAGTTTGATTTCTTTGATACTAAAAAGGATTCTCTGGGCCGCACTCATGTCGCTAATGAACCAAGAATGCGACATCTTTATAGTACTTTTAAGAATCTAACCATTGGTAAAACCTACACCACATTCGCCAACTTATCCGCTTACCCGGAAATCAATGATGCTAATGGTCCTGTAGGCAATTTAATTATTCGGCATGAGTTGATTAGTTACAATACCTCACTCTCATGGGGTGAAACATTTCTTGCTTTAGAAAAAGGAGAATCAACCTTTACATCATCAACCGGTAGCAGTCTCCAGATTAATGATGATCAAATACCCGATATTATAGCCAAAGTTAAATTCTCAGAAACATGGGGCAATATATCTGCAGCGTTTATGCTGAGAGAGATCAATGCTGATAACAGAATAATGCATGGTGTTAATGACAGGAAATGGGGTGCTGCGTTTAGTGCATCAGGAAAAATCTATTTCCTTAAACAGGATAACCTGCGGTTTACTATTTCCTATGGCAACGTGCTTGGTAAATATGTGTCATTCAATGCATTCAACGATGCTGTGATCGATAATAATGGTCAAATAAATTTGACCGAAATTATTGGAGGTCACCTTGCATATCAACATTGGTGGACTAGTACATTACGCTCATCACTGGTAATAGGTGCCGGTTATGCCGATCAAGATACCCGCATCGTACCGGTTACTGTCAACAAACTATTTACATCTACACATCTAAATTTATTATGGAGTCCAATTCGAAAACTCACTCTGGGTACAGAATGGTTACATGGTTACCGCAAACTGGAAAATGGCAATGATGGACATCTGGATCGAATACAATTCTCTGTCGTTTATAAATTTTGATAATCTACAGATATGCTGAATAAGAAATCTATAGGATTGGGAAGTGGTTTAGTTTTATTTTGTATAATTCTCTTAATACCAACGCCCGAGCACATAAGGCCGGAAGCTATGAGTGTCTTGGCAATCGCCGTATTAATGGCAATATGGTGGATTAGCGAAGCAATACCTATTCCGGCAACAGCTTTATTGCCAATATTTCTTTTTCCTTCGCTTGGCATCATGGATGGAAGCCTGGTAACACAATCCTATGCCCACCACCTTATTTATCTCTTTCTTGGCGGCTTTTTAATCGCTGTCACAATTGAGAAGTGGAATCTGCATCGTCGTATGGCTTTATATACGATTAAGTTTGTGGGGACATCGCCCAATCGTATAATTCTTGGATTCATGTTGTCATCAGCAGGACTATCAATGTGGATAAGCAACACAGCAGCAACAATGATGATGCTGACAATTGGTTTTGCTGTATTGAAACAAGTGGTCGATAAAATTGATTCTGATCCTGAACTGGAAATAAATACCAGGCCAGAGCACTTTCATTTTGGTATAGCGCTCATGCTCGGTATAGCGTATGCGGCTTCAATCGGTGGTATTGCCACCTTGATAGGCACACCCCCGAACGCCATCCTGGCTGGCATCATTGAAAATCAGTTTGGACAAACCATAAGCTTTTTAAACTGGATGATATTTGCACTGCCACTTTCAATTATCATGTTGATAATTACCTGGTATTACCTGACACATATAGCCTATCCAAGTGAAATCGATCATTTGCCTGGCGGTAAAGAAACAATACAGCATGAACTAAAAAGCCTCGGACAAATGTCCAGAGAAGAGAAATCTGTTTTATTTATATTTTGCTCCGTCGCATTACTCTGGATAGTCAGGGGTTTGATCGATACAGACGAATTCAGCATGGTAAAAGATTCTACTATTGCGATGGGAGGAGCACTTTTACTGTTCATCATTCCTTCTAATCTAAAAAAACATGAGTTCCTGCTTGATTGGCAAACTGCACTTAAGATTCCATGGGACATATTAATATTGTTTGGTGGTGGTTTTGCACTCGCTAAAGGTTTCAATGATAGCGGTCTAACGATGATTATTGCGGAACAGTTGAATGTACTTCAGGGAAGCAATCTATTGCTCATCATTGCCGTTGTTACCGCAGTTGTTATCTTTCTAACAGAAATTACGTCTAATACGGCAACGGCATCAATGATATTACCGATTATAGCTGCAATGGCGATAGCGATACATGTCCATCCTTACGCGTTAATGATTGCCGTTTCTCTTGCCGCTTCATTTGCATTTATGTTGCCCGTAGCCACACCACCTAATGCTATTGTCTTTAGTAGTCGTTATGTAAACATTGGCCAAATGGCTAGGACAGGAATCTGGATTAATCTGGTTGGGCTAATATTAATCACGTTATTTGTTACTTATTACTTGCCTGTCATCTGGGGAATAGATATTAATACTTTACCTCCTGATATTCTGACCAAATATTTAAATAAATAAGACGCCCGTTCTTATCTGCTTATAACATCAACGATCGGATGTTCTTGTTTCATCGCAGCCAACACCACGCAATCGAATCTATCGGTCATAGTAAGCGCAATTTTTGCAGCTTCCCTCGCTAATGTTTCTTGCTCCACATAATCAACCATATTGATTAACGGGACCACCTTTGCAGTTCCCGCATTTTTTAACGACCCTTCGGTAGAAGATATTAATCTGGCAATATGTTCCGGCCTTATTTCATCATGCTCATCTAATCCGGTAAGTTTCGATATACGCTCAACACGATGTGCTATTTTTTCCGTTAAGGGCAAACTCAATATCTTGGCAGAGACTATTGGGATGAGCGTATCGGTAAATTCAGGCATAGCCGGTTCATGCTCAGCAGGTGCCTTCACAAATCGACCGCGTGCGCCATCGGCTTTGACCAGAATCAACTGGAAATGGTTTTGCTCCTTTATCGTCTGCAACAAGTCGACGCTAATACCCGCGCGTCGTCCAAATCTCTCTGATGGTTTTGCAAAGGCAATGGCACGTGATGAAGTATCATGCTGTATAGCTTTTAATATATCCTCTTCAAGCCCAATATAGTTTGTGGCGTTCAGTGTTTTAGGGTGTACCCCGTCAGCCCCATGTGGACCAATTAGCCTAATTGCCTAAGAGATAGTTTTCGTTCATCGTTAACCGAAGAGGAAACGATGATGACAAATAAAAGAAGTGCAGAACAAACCGTACGTGATA